>JGI12316J15310_10000050_pt46 | contig 23922 bp, 18 predicted proteins | sample MarCyaLeptolynsp_FD_15310 | JGI IMG/M metagenome (IMG submission 15310)
CGTGAGATAGGAGGACTGGCGGATCAGAGCCTTGGGCAGCCGGTATGCGGGGTAGTCGTCCCGATAGACGAGATGATCACCGCCGAACGCGCGCCAGACGGCCTCGAGCGTGTCGGGCCGCGTGCGCTCATCGACCGTGATGCCGATGCGGTCCTTTCCCACCTTGCGCAGGTTTATGCCGTTATCGACGGCATTCTTCATGACCAGACCCTGATAGGGTCCGACATCGACCGTGATTGTGTCGAAGAAGGCCTCGGGGCGAATCTTGAAGCCGAGCGATTCGAGGCCATCGGCCAAGCGGGCCGCCTTGCGGTGCACGCGTTCGGCAATCGCTTTCAAGCCTTTCGGCCCGTGGAAGACACCGTACATGGACGCAATCACGGCCGGCAGAACCTGCGCCGTGCAGATGTTTGACGTGGCGCTCTCGCGCCTGATGTGCTGCTCGCGCGTCTGCAACGCCAAGCGATAGGCGCGATTGCCGCGTGAATCGATGGAGACGCCAACCAAGCGCCCGGGGAGCGCCCGCTTATAGGCATCCTTGGCCGCGATATAGGCGGCATGCGGCCCGCCATAGCCCATAGGCATGCCAAACCGCTGCATCGAGCCGATGGCGATGTCGGCGTCCATCTCGCCGGGCGGCTTGAGGAGCGTGAGCGCCAGCGGATCAGCCGCGACAACGGCGAGGGCCTTGGCCGCGTGCAGTTTGGCTATGAGGTCGGAGTAGTCGTGAAAGGCACCTTCGACGCCCGGGTACTGGAACAACGCCCCGAAGACCTTCTCCGGTTCCAAGTCCTTGAAGGGGTCGCCGATGATGACCTCCCAGCCGAGCGGTTCCGCGCGTGTCTTCAGCACGGCGATCGTCTGGGGCAGGCATTGCGCATCGACGAAGAAGGCGTTCTCCTTCGACTTGGTGACCCGGTGTGCAAGCGCCATCGCCTCGGCGGCTGCTGTCGCTTCGTCGAGTAGCGAGGCATTGGCGACGTCCAGACCCGTCAGGTCTGCGACCAGGGTCTGAAAGTTGAGTAGCGCCTCGAGCCGCCCCTGACTGATCTCCGGCTGGTAGGGCGTATAGGCCGTGTACCACGCTGGATTCTCAAGGATGTTGCGCTGGATCGCAGGAGGCATGATCGTGCCGTGATAGCCCTGACCGATGAGCGATGTCAGGACGCGGTTCTTGTTTGCCGTCTCGCGCAAGCGGTCGAGCGCGCCACGCTCGGACAGCGGCCGCCCGAAGTCGAGCGGCTTGGCCTGACGAATGTTTGCAGGCACTGTCTGAGCAATGAGCTCGTCGAGGCTCGCCACGCCCACGACCTTGAGCATCTCCGTCATCTCCTCGGGAGAGGGCCCGATGTGACGACGGTTGGCGAAGTCGTAAGGCTCGTAGGTCATTCTTGGTGTCATGACGGGTTCCATCAGCCGATTAGCGCCTTGTAGGCGGCTTCGTCCATGAGACCATCGACGGAGGCAGCGTCGGCGAGCTTTAGCTTGTAGAACCAGCCTTCGCTTTCCGGGTTGGCGTTCACGATCGAGGGGTCGTCGACGATGGTCTCGTTGATCGCCACCACTTCGCCGGCCAGAGGAGCGTAGACATCAGAGGCGGCCTTCACGGATTCCACGACGGCAGCCTCTTGACCCATATTGAGGGTCGTGCCGACCTCAGGCAGTTGGACGAAGACGAGATCGCCCAACTGCTCTGCCGCATGGGCGGTAATGCCGACCGTTGCAACGTCTCCATCGATCTTCAACCACTCATGGTCTTTGGTGAACTTCAGCAAAGCGTGCCTCCTTTGAAAGTGGACGGACTCAACTGCGTTTGTAGTGGTGCTCAACGAAGGGAAGGCGTGTGACGGTGACCGGCAGCCGCTTGCCGCGAACCTCCGCTAAGAGGCGAGTGCCAAGGTCGGAAAGAGGCGTCGGGACATAGCCCATGGCGATTGGGCGATCGAGACTTGGCCCGAACCCGCCCGACGTGACATGCCCAACCAATGCACCGCCGGTATTGTCGGCATAAAGAGGCGTGCCCGCGCGGACCGGCATCCTGCCATCTGCCACCAAGCCGACACGATGAGCTGCGGTCTCCCTCTCCAACTCGTCGAGAATGATGGACGAGCCTGGAAATCCACCGATGCGCTCTCCGCCCCCGCGGCGACACCTCGGAATCGCCCAAGATAGGCCCGCCATGACCGGTGTCGTTGCCTCGTTGATGTCGGCGCCGTAGAGGCACAAGCCCGCCTCAAGCCGCAACGTGTCGCGCGCGGCGAGTCCGGCCGGCGCCACGTCCGGATTTTCCAGCAAACCTTCCGCGATTTCCCGCGCAACATCAGGCGGCGTGGAAATCTCAAAGCCATCCTCGCCGGTATAGCCCGAGCGCGTGACCACGCAAGGCGTGCCCATGATGGGCAGTTCCCGCACGTCCATGAATTGCATGTCTGCGCAAGCGGGGGCGAGCTTTGCCAGTGCCGGCTCCGCCTTCGGCCCTTGCAATGCGATTAAGGCATGGTCCGACTGCTCGACATCGCAGTCCTGAGCGAGGCTGTTGTGCAAGTGAGCTTCGTCGTTCTCCTTGCGCGCTGCATTAACCACGAGAAGATAGTCGGCGCCACGATTGGCGATCATCAGGTCGTCAAGAATGCCGCCGTTCTCGTTCGTGAAGAACGTGTAGCGCTGCCTGCCTGGGGCCAACCCGAGGATATCGGCGGGGACCAGGCGTTCAAGCGCGCGCGCGGCGTCAGGGAGGGCGCCAGACTTCGGGCGCAGCACGATCTGACCCATGTGTGAGATGTCAAACAAGCCTGCCGCTGCGCGCGTATGCCGGTGCTCCGCCAACACGCCTGTTGGGTAGTTCAGCGGCATGTCATAGCCGGCGAACGGCGTCATGCGTGCGTCCAAGGCCAGATGCAGGGCGTGCAACGGCGTATGCTTCAATTCGTCGGGTGCTGTCTTGGGGTCGACACTCATTCAGAGGCTCCTCGGACTCGCTCAGCGGCGCGAATCCACCGCTAAAGAGCCCCCTCTGTCATGGAACCTGAAAGATTCAACACGCGTCCCCGGAAGGCCCGGGTCATGCTGTGTCTTTTCCTCTTCGGTGGGCCAGAACAGTCTGGCCGCTTTCCAGAGTGTCGGTAAGTCTTGCGGTCCTTGTTGCCTGAGAGTTTCCGGGGCGGTTGCTCCTTCGGCGCCGGCGACGAGCCGGTCTCTTCCGCAAGACGGGAAGACCCCCGTAGAATGGTGATTCTAAAGGAGACAATCAACTGCCAGAGACCGTCGGCTGCTCGGCCACGCACTGCTTTTCCACGAAAATGACTGAGGAGGTTCAGGAATGAGCCGCCAACTGGCTGCAGTTCAGTGGAAAAGGCTAGAGACGCGAATCCAAGCTGATTAGCTCCGAGGCCAGCCCAACCTCTATCATGATGTGCATCGAAGTTCGAATCCGATGCTCTCAGCCACGCAGTCGGGGAGTTTTGGTTCTCTTCGGAGACGCACCGGAAAGTGAGGCGAACGGGAACGTGGCTCGGCCGAAGTTGAGGCACGCCACGTCGGCGGCAGGGCTCTAGAGCAGTCGCTTTTTTCGAAGACTTGCGAAGACGGCCGGCACGCGTCACAATTGTGCATTGCACAACGCCCTCCTACGGACCTAACCATTGGCCGGTTTCGATAGCGCCGAAAGCACGCTCAAGATACTCGTCATCGACGAGACCCCCATCCGCCTCGCTATACTCGAAGAAGGCTTGCGCGAGGCTGGCTTCGTCAACGTCACGACCCTTGATAGTGCGAGTCATCTGGTTGAGCAGATCTACAAGCTTGATCCCGATGTCATTCTTATCGATCTGGAAAACCCTAGCCGCGATGTCTTGGAGCAGATGTTCCAGGTCTCTCGCGCGGTGCGGCGCCCCATCGCAATGTTCGTCGAGCAGAGCGACAAGGCGACCATCGAAGAGGCCATCGATGCCGGCGTCAGCGCCTATATTGTCGACGGGTTAAAGAAGGAGCGCGTCCGACCGATCCTTGACATGACGGTCTCGCGCTTCAGAGCTTTCGACCGCCTCCGCACCGAACTCGAGGAGACCAAAAGCGCGCTCAAGGAGCGCAAGGTCATCGAGAAGGCCAAGGGAATTTTGATGAAAAGCCGTGGCTTGGGCGAGGAGGAGGCGTATGCGCTTCTCCGCAAGACTGCCATGGGGCAAGGCAAGCGGCTAGCCGACGTTGCCGAAGGCCTAGTCAGCTCGTTCGAGCTGCTTAAGGAGTAGGGGTTGAGCGCGATGCACGAGCCGAAGCCGATCAGACGACACGAGCGCGTGGTGCGGGCGGGCTTCATTCCGCTTCTCGACTGCGCGCCACTGGTGATCGCACGCGAGCGCGGCTTCGACCAACAATATGGCTTCTCTTTCCAGATCCACCGTGAAGTCTCCTGGGCGAACATCCGCGACAAGCTCGATGTGGGTGTGTTCGATTGCGCGCATATGCTGGCACCCATGACGGTCGCGGCGACACTCGGTCTTGGTCGTGCAGCGGAGCCCGTGATGGCGCCGATGTCACTCAGCCTAAACGGCAATGCCATAACCGTATCGCGCGCACTCTATGACGAGATGCGTGCCGCCAATGCCGGCGCGGTGCGTGACGGCGGCATGGCAGCGGCCAAGGCGATTGCGACGGTGGTGAAGGTGCGGGGTGAGGCGGGACGAGAACCGCTGACGCTCGGTATGGTCTATCCGTTCTCCTGCCATAACTATGATCTCAGAGTCTGGCTCGCTTCGGCAGGCGTAGATCCCGACAACGACGTCAATCTCGTTGTGGTGCCGCCGCCGCTTTTAGCGGAGTCGCTCAAGGCTGGCAGGGTTGACGGCTTTTGCGTTGGGCAACCTTGGAACAGTGTGGCTGTCAGCGAAGGTGACGGCGTGATCGTCGCCACGAAGAATGCGCTCTGGCCGAACAGCCCAGAGAAGGTCCTCGGCGTGCGCGAAACATGGGCGGGAGAGAACCCTGCGCTGCTCAGCGATGCGATGCGTGCGCTCGCAGCCGCCTGCCAATGGCTGGACGTGCCGGAGAACCGGCGCGAGGCGGCTTCGATCCTGGCGCAACCGCGCTATGTCGGCCTGCCGGAAGAGATCTTGCTGCGTCCGCTAACCGGTCATTTGAAGCGGGGCGGAGAGGAGTCCGATATCGTCGACCCCGACGCGGTGGTTTTTCACCGGCACGAGGCGAACTTCCCGTGGCGGTCGCACGCGGTCTGGATCATCACGCAGATGATCCGCTGGGGTCAGGTGCGCGAGCCGTTCGACATCCTGGCGCTCGCCGAGCGCGTTTATCGGCCTGACCTTTGTCGCGCCGCATTGTCTGCGGCCGGCGTCGAGATGCCGCCTGGCGACTACAAGTCCGAAGGGGAGACCAGTGCCTTCTTCGGCGGCGAGACGTTCGACCCACAAGCGGTCATTGATCACCTCAAGGCGCTCCCCATCCGCGCGGCAGGGACCGACCTTGAGGCGTTCGCAGAGCACAATCTCTGAGGCGCGGCGCATCTTGCAAGCCAATGAATTCGGCAGGTGACCGCGTGCGGTGCACAACGATTGCGCAACCCGGGGTCTGGCCAGATTTGTCCAACACCATCTATCTCTCTGCTTTTTAAGAGAATTCCTGCGAGGGGCACTTTGGCACGCTTCTTGACTCTCTAAGGTTCGAGCGAAGGAAAGATCCTTCCCAACAAATCACGCGGTCCAACGGTGGGCTGCACCAGGCAACGCTGCCTCGAAGACAGATCGCACTCCATGCGCGATCGGTTTCTCGATGCAGCGTTTTTTGTTTTCGCGCCGTTGAGGCGAGCAAGGAGATGACAATGTTGAGGTGGAAGAAGATTCTGGGCGATGCCGTGCTCGGATGTGCGGCTTGCGTCACCGCGCTTGGGATCATGACGGCCCCGGTGGTGTCCGAAGAGCTGGAAAAGGACACGCTGAAATTCGGTTTCATCAAGCTGACCGACATGGCGCCGCTCGCCATCGCCAAGGAGAAGTTCTTCTTCGAGGACGAAGGACTCCAGGTCAAGCTTGAGGCGCAAGCCAACTGGAAAGTGCTGCTCGACCGGGTGATCACCGGCGAGCTCGATGGCGCGCACATGCTGGCCGGTCAGCCGCTGGGTGCGACGATCGGGTATGGCACAAAGGCGGACATCATCACTGCCTTCTCCATGGACTTGAACGGGAACGCCATCACCGTTTCCAACGATGTGTTCGAGGAGATGAAAGAGCACATCGAGATGAGGGAGGATGGCAAGCCGAAGCACCCCATCTCTGCCGCTGCGCTGAAGCCTGTGGTCGAGCGTTACAAGGCGGACGGCAAGCCCTTCAACATGGGCATGGTGTTTCCCGTCTCCACACACAATTACGAACTGCGCTACTGGCTTGCCGCGGGCGGAATCAAGCCTGGGTTCTACTCACCCGAGAACACGGCGGGGCAAGTCGATGCCGATGTCCTCTTGTCGGTGACGCCACCGCCGCAAATGCCGGCGACGCTCGAGGCAGGCACAATTCTCGGTTATTGCGTCGGCGAGCCGTGGAACCAGGCGGCCGTGTTCAAGGGCATCGGCGTTCCGGTTATCACTGACCACGGCATCTGGAAGTACAATCCGGAGAAAGTCTTTGGTGTCACGAGGAATTGGGCCGAAGAGAATCCTAATACGCATCTTGCGGTCGTGAAGGCGCTGATCCGCGCGGGCCAGTGGCTCGATGATCCAGCCAATCGTGCCGAGGCGGTGAAGATCCTGTCTGACTCGGCCTATGTCGGTGCCGACGAAGAAGTCATTGCCAACTCGATGATGGGCTACTTCGAGTACGAGAAGGGCGACAAGCGGCCGGCGCCCGACTTCAACGTCTTCTTCAAACACTACGCGACCTATCCCTATTACTCGGACGCGATCTGGTACCTGACCCAGATGCGCCGCTGGGGGCAGATCGAAAACGCCAAGTCGGACGACTGGTATTTCGAAACCGCCAAGAAGGTCTACCGCCCCGACATCTACATGCAGTCGGCGGAAGCGCTGATCGAGGAAGGCTACGTCAAGAAAGAGGACTTCCCGTTTGGCACGGACGGATTCAGGGCGCCGACTGCCGAGTTCATCGACGGCGTCGAGTACGACGGCAGGAAACCGAACGAATACCTGTCGAAATTCCCAATTGGTTTGAAGGACGAGCAAACCGTCGCAGGCAACGGCGTGGTGGGCGGCTGACGCCACCCACCTGCCTTCTCCACACCGACTTTGGGATGAGAGGACTCGACCAACATGACAATCATGGATCAGGCCGCCGCGCCGCCACCGCCACCGTTGAAAGAGAGGCTGGCGCCGACCTTTGAGCGGCTCGACCGCACGCTGAAGCCGATCGGGCTCGGCTGGGTTGTTCCCATCGCGCGGCTATGCGTTGGCGATCGCCCGCAACAACAAGCGAAGGCGATTTGGCACAGCCTACTCGTGCCGCTGATCGCCATTGGCGTGTTTCTCGCGCTATGGGCAACGCTCGCGCCTCGGGTGGTCACCTCGCTTGGCGCCATCCCGGGGCCGGCGGCCGTTGCCGAGCAGGCGGGCGTATTGTGGCAGGACCATATGGCGGAGCGCGACAAGGAAGCCGCTTATTACGAGCGGCAAGAGAAGCGCAACGCCGAAAAGCTCGCCGAGGATCCGGACGCGCGGGTCAAATGGCGCAGCTATATCGGCCGGCCCACCTTTGTCGATCAGATCTTCACGTCGCTTCTCACGGTATTCGCCGGCTTCCTGCTGGCGAGCTTGGTCGCAATACCGATCGGCGTGTTGTGTGGCCTGTCGAGCACGTTCAACGCAGCGCTCAATCCGATCGTGCAGATCTTCAAACCCGTGTCTCCGCTTGCGTGGCTTCCCATCGTCACCATGGTGGTCTCGGCGGTCTATATCGAGGAGTACGCGGGCTTCCCCAAGAGCTTTGTGACTTCCGCGGTGACGGTGACTCTTTGTTCGCTATGGCCGACCCTCATCAACACAGCAATCGGCGTTGCATCGATCGATCGTGATCTCGTCAATGTCGGGCGCGTGCTGAAGCTCCCCTGGTACACGAAGGTCTTCAAAGTCGTGTTGCCATCGGCTCTACCTTACATCTTCACGGGCCTACGGCTCTCGCTCGGCGTTGGCTGGATGGTGCTGATCGCCGCCGAGATGCTCGCGCAGAATCCCGGTCTGGGTAAGTTTGTGTGGGACGAGTTTCAGAACGGATCGTCTGACTCGCTCGCCCGCATCATGGTTGCCGTGCTGACGATCGGTATCATTGGCTTCCTGCTTGATCGCGTCATGGTCGCGCTCCAAACCGCATTCACCTACAGCCCGAGCCGGTAGGAGCAAGTCGCCATGGCAATTCTCGAACTGAAAGACGTGCATGCCGGGTACGGCACGAGCCAAACCCGCACCGAGGTGCTGAAAGGTGTCAATCTTCAAGTCCAGGACGGTGAGTTTCTCGCCATCCTGGGATTTTCCGGGACCGGCAAGACAACGCTGATCTCGTTGCTGGCGGGACTCAAAGCAGCGGACAAGGGCAAGGTGCTCTTCAAAGGCGCGCCTGTGACCGGGCCGGGGCCTGAACGGGGTGTTGCCTTTCAGAGCTATGCGCTGATGCCGTGGCTAACGGTGACCGAGAACATCGGTCTTGCCATAAGCGCGGTGCATGCCTCGTCGACCAGGGCTGAGCGCCTGGCGCTGACCGAGAAGTACATGGACATGGTCGGCCTAGGCCATGCCCGGGACCGGCGTCCGGCGGAGTTGTCGGGCGGAATGCGGCAACGCGTCTCCGTAGCGCGGGCGCTCGCCATGCAGCCTGAAGTGCTGCTCCTGGACGAGCCGTTGTCCGCGCTTGATGCGCTCACGCGTGCCAAGCTCCAGGACGAGTTCGCCGAAATTCGTACGGAGTCGAACGCGACCTTCGTGCTCATCACCAATGACGTGGACGAAGCAATACTCCTGGCCGACCGTATCGTTCCGCTCAATCCCGACGGCAGGTTGGGTCCCGATTACAAAGTCGAACTCGCGCGTCCACGCGATCGCGTGACTCTGAATCACGACGAGACCTATCACCGCCTGCGCGCCGACATTACGGCCTATCTCATGGAGGCCGGGCAACTGCGCAAAGCCTCCAGTGACGGCGGCATCGTGCTGCCGAACGTTGTGCCATTCCATGCGAAGGATCGTGACGCGGAAATGGACGAAGAAGCCTTGCCTGCGGCCTATGTGAAGGCGGCTTCCAAAGCGCGGCGCGAGGACCGCTATCTCGACTTCAGCCTCATCTCGAAGACGTTCCCAACGCCGAACGGTCCTTTGACCGTGGTCGAGGACTTCGATCTTAAGATGAAGAAGGGTGAGTTCACCTCGCTGATTGGCCATTCCGGATGCGGCAAGTCCACTGTCCTCTCAATGGCTGCGGGGCTTCAGGACGTCACGGCAGGCGGAATCTTCCTCGACAACCGTCAGGTCCACGAAGCCGGCCCGGACCGGGCTGTGGTGTTTCAGGCTCCCTCGCTGGTGCCGTGGCTGACTGCCGAGCAGAACGTGGCGCTTGGCGTGGACCGCGTCTACCCCGACGCAAGCCGCGCGGAGCGCCAGGACGTCGTGCGTTACTACCTTGAGCGCGTCGGTCTCGGCGATGCCATGGCGAAGAATGCCGCCGAACTCTCAAACGGCATGAAACAGCGCGTGGGGCTGGCGCGCGCCTTCGCCTTGTCGCCGAAACTGCTTCTGCTCGACGAGCCCTTCGGCATGTTGGATAGCCTGACCCGCTGGGCCCTGCAAGAAGTCTTGATGGAAGTGTGGACTCGCACCTCGGTGACGGCGGTTTGCGTCACGCACGACGTTGATGAAGCTATTCTGCTTGCCGATCGGGTCGTGATGATGACGAATGGGCCCCACGCGCGTGTCGGGCGCATCGTAGAGATAGACATTCCCCGCCCACGGACGCGAAAGGCCCTTCTCGCACACCCACGCTACTACGAGTATCGCGAGGCAATCCTCACCTTCCTGGATGAGTTCGAGCATGGCGCCGTCAGTAAGGTCAAAGCTACCGAGGCCGACGAAAGTGACAAAACGCTTGAGGTGGCCGCATGACCGAGCGACTTGTGATTGTCGGCGGTGGCATGGCGGCCGCGCGCTTGGTTGAAGAACTGACGGCGCGGGCACCCGGACGCCTTCACATTACGCTGATCGGCGAGGAGGTTTCGCTTCCATATAACCGAGTGCTGCTGTCCGCCCTGCTGGCGCGTGACGTGGACCAAGCCGACCTCGAATTGAAGCCGAAAGAGTGGTGGGAGTCGCGCAACGTCACCGTTGTCTGCGGGACACGCGTGACAGAAATCGACACCGGGCAGCGGTCCGTCCAAGTCCAGTCCAGGCCGGCTGTTCCGTACGATACGCTTGTCCTCGCGACGGGATCGGAGCCTATCCAGCTGCCGTTGCCCGGTGTCGACCTGCCCGGTGTCGAGACGTTTCGGACCCAGAACGATGTCTCCACAATGCTACGGAGCGCGACGAATGGTGCGCGGGCCGTGGTCATCGGTGGTGGCCTTCTCGGGCTTGAGGCGGCCTATGGGCTGGCGCGGTGCGGCGCCGCTGTCACCGTAGCTCACCTTATGGACCGCCTGATGGAGCGTCAGCTCGATCCACGAGGCGGTGCGATGCTGAAGACCGCGCTTGAAGCGCGCGGTATCGACATTGTGCTCGAGGCTGAAAGCACTGCCATTGAAGGTATGGGCAAGCCCGAGGGGGTGCGCTTGTCCGACGGACGCGTGTTGCCGGCCGACATTGTCATCATGGCGGCGGGTATTCGTCCACGCATTTCGCTCGCTCGCTCAGCAGGGCTGGCGGTCGGCCGCGGTATCCTTGTCGAAGACCATATGCAAACCAGCATGCCCGGTGTCTATGCGCTTGGCGAATGCGCGGAGCACAGAGGCGTCTGCTATGGCCTGGTGGAGCCGGCCTATGAGCAGGCGCGAGTCCTCGGGGCCCATCTAACCGGTACGCCGTCGGTCTACGAGGGCTCGCTGCTTTCGACCAATCTCAAAGTCTCCGGCGTCGACGTGTTTTCGGCCGGGGATTTTCTCGGGGCCCCCGGTACCGAGCCGATCCTGTTGGCCGACGATACGCAAGGGATCTACCGCAAGCTCGTCGTGAAGGACGGACGCCTGTCGGGCGCAGTGCTGATAGGCGATACGGCCGATGCGCTCTGGTATCTCGATCTCATCCGGTCCGGGGCGCCGATTGCCGCGATGCGCGGCGACCTCATCTTCGGTCAAGCCTATTGCGCCGGCGCAGATGACGGGTCCGCTATCCGTGCGGAGGCCGCATGACGACCGCGGACACCAAAGAGAAAACCCACGGCGCTCTCACCGGCGAGCAGAAGAACTACCTGGAGGGCTTGGTCTCCGGGCTCCAGGCGAAACGCGCGGCAGCGGGCCTGAAACCCCTAGGCGAGGCGGGGGCAAGCACGCCGACGGGACCGGATGCCGCGCACTTGAACGCGCAAAGTGCTGCGGAGGCCGCGGGCAAGAAGCTCGTCGACCCAGAGAAGTGGAAGCGCGAAGAGCACCCCTTCGATGCCTATGCACGGCTCAACGAGCAGGCGGCCAAGAACGAATACCCGAAACCCCCGGATAACTTCCGGTGGCGCTATTACGGCCTGTTCTACGTGGCGCCAAACCAGGACTCCTATATGTGCCGCTTGCGTATCCCAAATGGGATCCTGACGGCAGACCAATTCGAAGGTGTGGCGTGCGTTGCGGAGGACCTCGGAGGCGGTTACGCGCATGTCACGACGCGCGCAAATCTGCAAATCCGCGAGATCGAAGCAGCCAATGCCGTGAAAGTCGTAGAGGCCATTCAGGACCTCGGGCTCACTACGCGTGGTTCGGGTGCCGACAATATCCGCAACGTCACCGGCACCCCGACCGCGGGCATTGACGGCCAAGAGCTTCTCGATACGCGTCCCTACGCGCGAGGCTGGCACTTCCATGTGCTGAACGATCGATCTCTCACGGGCCTGCCGCGAAAATTCAATGTCGCGTTCGACGGTGCCGGCAAGGTCGCCGCGCTTGAGGAAACCAACGATATTGGCTTCTCCGCCGTGGAGATAACGGAAGGCGCCGCCGTGCCCGCGGGTGTCTATTTCCGACTCGTGCTCGGCGGCATCACCGGCCACGGCGACATCGCCCAGGACACCGGCGTGGTTCTGCCGCCGGACGACTCCACGAAAGTGGCCGACGCCATCGTGCGTGTCTTTGTCGAGAGCGGCGACCGCACCAACCGCAAGAAGGCCCGCCTCAAATATGTACTTGATGATTGGGGCTTCGAGAAGTTCCTCGGTGCGGTTGAGGAAAAACTCGGCCGAAAACTTGATCGGGTCGACGCTGCACATGTGATGCCGCGTGCAGAAGCGGACCGCATGGCGCATCTTGGCGTGCATCCGCAAGCGCAGGCCGGCATGAATTGGATCGGCCTGGTGCTCCCGGTGGGCAAGCTCACCGCAGCGCAGATTAAGGGCATAGCGGCCATCGCGCGTGAGCTCGGTGACGGCGATATTCGCCTTACCGTCTGGCAGAACTTGCTCATCTCCGGCGTGCCCGACCAGAAGGTGGCCGAGGCCGTTTCGGAGATCGAAGCGCTCGACCTTTCGGCTAAGGCCACGGCGATCCGCGCTGGGCTCGTCGCCTGTACCGGCAACACGGGCTGCAAATTTGCCGCCGCCAATACGAAAGGCACTGCAGCGGCGATCGCCGACCATATCGAAGATCGGCTCGAACTCGACCAGCCCGTGAACATCCATCTCACCGGCTGTCACCACTCCTGCGCACAGCACTATGTCGGCGACATCGGTCTGATCGCCTGTCAGGTTCCCGTCAATGACGACGGCGACACGGTCGAAGGGTTTCATATCGTGGTCGGGGGCGGAACGGGCGGCAATGCGAGGATCGGCCGTGAGCTGACCCGCGACGTCAAACGCGAGGACTGCCCAGAGACGGTCGAACAATTGCTCCGCGCCTATCTTGCGAACCGGGAAAGCGCGGACGAGACATTCTTCACTTTCGCGGGCCGGCATGAGGTCGATCAGCTAAAGGCACTCATGGAGGGGCACGGAGCATGACGATGCAATCGCCGCCTCCACCAACTCCGCTCATTCCGGACTCGGCTCCGTTCAGTGATGAACAGCGCGCTTGGCTTAACGGCTTCTTTGCCGGGCTGATGTCTTTGGATTCTGGCGTCACTGTGGCCCCGGCCGGGGCGGCACAGCTTCCAGGCGCTGATGGGGATGACGGTGAAGCGCCTTGGCACGATCCGTCCATGCCTCTTGAGGAGCGCATGAGTCTCGCCGAGGGACGCCCGCTGAATCGGCGCATGATGGCTGCCATGGCGCAGCAGGACTGCGGCCAGTGCGGCTCCTCATGCGAGGAGTATTCGAACGCGATCGCCGAGCAGTCTGAACCGCGGCTCAATCTATGCGTGCCTGGGGGCAAGGCGACGGCGCGTATGCTGAAAACGCTGGCCGAGGAAATCGGCGACAGCCGCGTCGATCGGAAAGACCAGACGGCGAAAGACGCTGCATTGCCTTCGAAGGCTGGCGACCCGCGACCCGGTTATTCGCGTGAGAATCCGGTGACAGCTAGTCTTGTTTCGTCCACCCGCTTGAACGGCGAAGGTTCGGAAAAGACGACCAACCACATTGTAATCGATCTCTCCGAAAGCGGCCTCGATTACACGGTGGGCGATAGCCTGGGTGTTTATCCTGCGAATGACCCGGCGCTTGCCGATGCCATCATCGAAGCGATCGGCGTGCCGACCGACTTTCCGGTTTTGGACAAGACGTTCCGGGATGTGCTGATCGAGGACGTATCGTTGTCATCGGCGCCGGACGAACTGTTTGAGCTGATTTCCTATCTCACCGGGGGCGCGCGGCGGCGCAAAGCCAAGGCGCTCGCGAAAGGCGAGGATCCTGACGGCGATGCCGATACGCTGGACGTGCTCGAAGCGCTGCAGAAATTCTCCGGTATTCGTCCCGATCCGGAAGCCTTCATTGAGGCACTGGAGCCGCTACAGCCACGCCTCTATTCCATCTCGTCTTCGCCGAAGGCCGAACCAGGTCGTGTCTGTCTTACCGTCGACGCCGTACGCTATGAGTTGCGCGATCGCCTGCGCGAGGGTGTTGCATCGACCTTTCTTGATGCGCGGACCGATCCAGGCGAGGCGTTGAAGGTCTATGTCCAGAAGGCGCATGGCTTTGCCCTACCTGAGGACGGTGCGACGCCGATTATCATGGTCGGTCCAGGAACGGGCATCGCCCCCTTCCGGGCGTTCCTTCAAGAACGTTTGGCGATGAAGTCGACGGGCGACGCCTGGCTGTTTTTCGGCCACCAGCGGCGCGCCTGCGACTTCTTCTATCGCGATGAGCTGGAAGGGATGAGAAGCACGGGCACGCTGTCTCGTCTCTCGCTGGCGTGGTCTCGTGATGGCGATGCAAAAGTCTATGTGCAGGATAAGATGCGCGAGGAAGCTGAAGAGCTTTACGCCTGGCTCGAGCGCGGCGCGCATTTCTACGTCTGTGGTGATGCACAGCGCATGGCGAAGGATGTCGAGACAGCGTTAATCGACATCGTTGCCGCTTCCCGCGGAGTCCCTTCGGACGAGGCGAAAGCTCACATCGACGATTTGCGGGTATTGGGCCGCTACCAGACCGATGTCTACTAGCGCGCGGAATATGGACCTGTCACTGGATGTGCCCGCGGTCCGCACGACCTGTCCCTATTGTGGGGTCGGTTGTGGCGTTCTGGCGATGCCGGACGGGCAATGCGGCACGAGGATCGAGGGTGACCGCGACCATCCCGCAAATTTTGGCCGGCTTTGCTCCAAGGGGTCGGCGCTTGGCGAGACGTTGGGCTTTGACGGGCGCTTGCTCCACCCGATGATCCGCGGCGCCGATGGCCGCCTGGCACGAGCATCGTGGGACGCCGCGCTCGACCGCGTGGCGACCGGCTTCCGGACGATACGCGAACGACATGGACCCGATGCCATCGCCTTCTATGTCTCCGGCCAGCTACTGACGGAGGACTACTACGTCGCCAACAAGCTCATGAAGGGCTTCCTCGGCTCCTCGAATATCGACACCAATTCGAGACTGTGTATGGCGTCGTCGGTCTCCGGACATATCCGCGCGTTCGGCGCCGACATTGTTCCGGGCTGTTACGAGGACCTGGATCAGGCCGACCTGTTGGTGCTCACCGGGTCGAACGCGGCTTGGTGTCATCCAGTTCTCTATCAGCGCATGGTCGAGAACAAGCGCAAGCGCGGCGCGCGAATCGTCGTCATAGATCCACGACGAACGGCGACGGCCGAAGAGGCGGATCTCGTTCTGCAAATCAAACCCGGCTCCGACAGCGTGCTCTTCTCTGGGCTCCTGGTGTATCTGGCGGACGTATCGGCGGTGGATCTCGATTATGTGGCGGCCCAAACCCGCAAGTTTGCGCCCACGCTTGCCCGCGCTCGCCAGATGGCTCCCGATGCCGATGCGGTCTCTAACCTCTGCGGCATTGCCCGCGACGACGTGGCCACGTTCTTCGATTGGTACTGCGTAACGGAGAAGGTGGTCTCGTTGTACTCCCAAGGCGTCAATCAATCGGCCCAGGGCACCGACAAGGTCAACGCTATTGTCAACTGCCACCTCGCCACAGGACGCATTGGCAAGCGGGGCATGGGGCCCTTCTCGCTGACCGGTCAGCCGAATGCGATGGGCGGTCGCGAGGTCGGTGGACTTGCCACACAGCTTGCCGCGCATATGCGCTTTACGCAGGAGGACATCGACCGGGTGCAGCGCTTCTGGAATGCGCCATCCATGGCCAAGGCGCCGGGGCTGAAGGCCGTCGATTTGTTCGAAGCAATCGATGAGCGTCGAGTAAAGGCGCTCTGGGTTATGGCGACCAATCCTGTAGTGAGCTTGCCGCGTGCGGATGCCATGCGTGCAGCGCTGGCGAAGCTTGACCTCTTCGTCGTGTCTGAAGCCGTTGCCTCCAATGACACGCTCACGGCGCGCCCGCATGTGCTGCTTCCCGCTTCCGCGTGGGGCGAGAAGGACGGCACGGTCACCAACTCGGAGCGGCGCATCTCTCGTCAACGCGCCTTTTTGGTCTCGCCGGGTGAGGCCAAGCCCGACTGGTGGATTGTGTGCGAGGTAGCCAAGCGGCTCGGCTTCGGCGAAGCCTTTGGCTACCGGTACCCTTATGAGATTTTCCGCGAACATGCGGCGCTTTCGGACTTCGAGAACGACGGTGTGCGAGACTTCAACATCGCTGGCCTAGCGGCACTCACGCCCCACGAGTACAACGAACTGGTCCCCGTCCAATGGCCGGTGTCTGATGGTTCGAAGGGCGGCAAGAAGCGGCTCTTTGCAAGGGGACGTTTTAGCGCAAAGGACGGACGCGCGCGGTTCGTCGCCGTAGCGCCAGTCGAGCGCGCGGAGCACCCCGACAAGTCGTTCCCTTATCTACTCAATACGGGGCGCGTACGAGATCACTGGCACACCATGACGCGCACGGGGAAGTCGCCGCGGCTGGGCAGCCATATTGACGAGCCTTATGTGGAGATCTCCAGGGGCGATGCCGTAGCCTTGGACCTTACCGAGGGCGCCCTTGCGCGGCTCACCTCGGCGCACGGAGGCGCAATACTGCGCGTCAAGGTGAGCGATGGGCCGCGGCGCGGTGAGGTCTTCGCACCGATTCACTGGAGTGCGGAAACCGCGTCGGACGCGCGGCTCGGCGCATTGGTCCATGCGGTCTGCGATCCTCACTCTGGACAGCCAGACATGAAGGCGACACCGGTTGCTGTCGCCCCTGTTCATTTCACGGCGCACGGCATCGTGCTGTCGCGGGTGCCTATAGCGCTCCCGAAGGATTTCTGGTGGGCCCGCTCGACTGTACAAGGCGGTACGCTTACGCGGTTTGCCACCAATGCCGACGCGAGCACCTGGCGTGCCTTGGCTCATCGGATCTTGGGGCCGAAGAGTGCGATCGTCGAGTTGGAAGACCACTCGCAGCAGACCTACCGCGCGGCCTCGGTTCAAGATGAACGGCTCAGCGCATGTGTCTACCTCGCCGGCTCGACCTCCGCCTTGCCCGGGGTCGACTGGCTGAAGGCACAGCTCTGCGTCAACCAGCTCGGTGAACCTGAGCGCAAGTCGCTGCTTGCCGGGCGTGCGCCAGACGGCGTCGACGATATCGGACCTGTGATTTGCGCCTGCTTCGGTGTCGGTCTCTCGGCCATTCAATCATTGATCGCAAACGGGGAGGCTGTCTCCGTTGAGGCCGTGGGAGAGCATCTCAAAGCGGGGACGAACTGCGGATCGTGTCAGCCGGAAATCAAAAAACTCATAAAGACCAAAGTGGGGAAACGCTCGCTGGCGGGCTCAACAAGCCAGATCACATGAACAGAGGGATTCGCGAGCATGTTAGCGTTGAATTTGCGGGGACTATGCGTGAAATTGCGTTTCCTCACGGGGGGCGGGCTTTTGCTCTCGGCGATGGCCTTTGGCGGTGACGCCTTCGCCCAGAGTACGACCTACGATCCGCAGCAGGGTGCACCAACGCACTACCAGCCGCCCCACGAGGGATTCTTCAAGGGTAAGTTCTGGACGGACACGCGCTATCGCTACGAGTACGTGGACCAAGCCAACAAGCCGAAAGACGCGCGCGCCTCGACCATCCGCAACAAGACGGGCGTCGAGTCCGGGTTCTTCCATGGCTTCCGTGCGGGTGTTGAAGGCGAGTTCGTCCTTGAACTTGGTCCGGATGACTTCAACAACACGATCAACGGCCGGACCGAGTACCCGGTTGTGGCCGACGTGGAGTCTGCCGAAGTCAATCAAGCCTATTTGGAGTCGCACAATATTCCCGGCGTGGTGCTGTTGGGCGGCCGCTTTCTGGAGAATCTAGACAATCTTCGCTATGTCGGTTCAGTGGCTTGGCGTCAAAACGATCAGACCTTCGACGGAGCCAAGGCCACGATCACGGCGATTCCAGATGTGGAGCTGCTCTACGCCTATATCGGAAACGTCAATCGCATCTTCAGTGACAGTTCGCCGGTCGGCAACATCCACTCGAACATTCATTTGATGCACGCGAAGACCAAGGAGTATTCGTTCGGCCAGCTCACGGCCTACACCTACCTGATCGACCTGTACGATTTGGACCGGCTCTCCAACGCAAGTTTCGGCGGCTTCCTCAAAGGCAAGCAGAAGCTTGGCGAGAGCCTCACCTACCACTACCGCTACGAGTACGCCCACCAGACAGACTATGGCGACTCGCCGTTGAGCTACAACGCGGACTATGTGCGGGTAGAGCAGGGGCTTTCGAAAGGCGGTTTCACTGGGACCTTGGTCTATGAACTCTTAGGCAGCGACAATGGCGCTGCGGCCTTCCAAACACCGCTGGCGACCGGACACATCTTCAACGGCTTCGCCGACGTTTTCCTGATAATTCCGCCCACCGGCCTGCAGGATTTCTATGTCCAGGCCAAGTACAAGGTGCCAAGCGGCTCGGGCGGTCCGTTCAGCTATTTCGGGGGATTGCTTCTGATTGCTCAGTATCACGAGTTTCGCTCGGCGGTTCAGGACATCGACTACGGTTCGGAGTTCGATTTCTACGCCTACTTGCCCTTGCGTGACGGGTTCTATGCGCAAGCGAAGTACGCGAACTACCAAGCGGACGACTTCTTCGTCGACGTGCAGAAGGTGATCTTCGGATTGGGCTACCAGTATTGAGGTGCGGGGTCGCTCGGGCAAGCGCCGGAGTTCAGCGCAAGGCGCCTACCACGACGGTGGCGAGTAGCTCAGGCCGTGCTGTTTGAATATCTCGGCCATGGTGCCGTCCTGCACAGCCGCCATCATGATGTCGTCGACCTCGTAGCTCAGTGGGCGCCAGTTGTGGCGCACCGCAACGCCTAGGGTCCAGGAGCCGCGCGCGAGGCCGAGAAGCGGTGGCTCGTGGATGGCAATCCCCTCCGCCAGCCCGTGCTCAAGCTGCCCGATGGGGCCCACGACGGCGCGGACCTCGCCGGCGCGCAAGGCGTTCATCGCGGCGGCGTAGTCCGGATAGCGTTGCATGTTCGGCACGACCTGGCCGTTGGCGAGTCCCGAGAGGTAGAAATCGGAGATAGTGTCGTTCTCAACGCCGACCTTGTCGTAGCGGAAATAGGCCGGGCTCGGACCGCCGTCGGGATAATGGGCCGTGTCGTAGGCGATCGCGATTCTTTCGTTGAAATAGTGACCGTTCAAGACGATCTGCTCGTTGCGGCAGGCAAGTTCGCGATCGTAGGGAACGTGCAGCATCACGTTGGCGACTTGGCCGCCGATAATGGGTCCGCGCCAGACATTGTTGCGGAGATCCGCATCGACGTTCTCGTCCGCAGACCGGACGAGGAACCGGGCCTCCACGCCAAGCTTCTCGGCAATGTGGCGGCCAATGTCGATGTCGACGCCCTTGAGCTTGCCGTCTTCCGAGTAGGAATAGGGCGGGAAGTCCTCATAGACCGCAATCAGGATCCAGCCGCGCTCGCGGATGTCGTCGAGGCTTTGGCCGACGATATCTCGTCCGACATTCTGCGGCCTCTGATTGGCGTCGAGGCCAGACTGCACGTTGGGGCAGTTCTGCGCCGCCGCCGTATGGGTAAAGGCAAGCAGAAGCAAGCCAGCGAGACGGAGGATCATTGCGCCGCGGACAGTCCGACCGTTAGGATTTCAGCGGCGGAGGCGACGCCCGCGTCACTGCCATCGAGGGCTGCGGCCGCGCGGCTCGCCACGGAGTCGGCTTTCGGTGCGCCCGAGGCGGTCTTCATCTTACCGGCGATCTCCATCAGATTTTCCTTGATCGAGGCCAACTCCGCTTCGTTCTCGGTCGCGGCTTTCTCCTGCTTGGCGTGCTCGCTCAGAGTGTCGCGGTGTCCTTGCAGCACATCCAAGTGCTTTTCGACCGCGTCCTCGGCGGGCCGGGTCTCCACATAGGTCCGGATCGCCCAAGCGGCCTCCTGGCCCAGCAGCTCGCCGAACGCGGGCATCCGGGTGATGCCGCTTTGCGTGTAGCCGTTGCGATAGCGCTCCAAGTACCATTCGTCGCCGTAATCGTTGGCTTCGAGCTTGCGCAGGTCCGGTGCCAGTCCGCCGGACACCGCGCCCAAGCCATGGCACCTGGCGCAGTTCTGGTTGTAGGCGGAGGAGCCCACTTCGACGGCCCGTTTCCAGTGTTCGCCGTGCGGGTCCCGCCAGGGGTTCTCAACAAGCCACTCATCGCCGAGTTCGGGCAGTCCTGAGGTATCGACCGCCTGAGGAGTTACGTCGCCGTGCGCGTACAACTTTGCGGTCACCATGGAAAAGGTAACGGCCGTTGCCAGGGCGATTGCCAAAGGGAGGGTGCAGGACTTGGTCGCAATCATTCAATTTCCTCCAACACTTTTTGCTTTTTTGTCCCTTTAGCAGCATCCGTCCAGCGCAATCTACTGGACTAAAGGTCAATTCCCAACGGGTCCGTCGTCATCCGAGGCTCGGGTTGTACTAAAGGCCAAGAGCGAGCGGCATGAACGCCAACTAGAAAATTGGTGTCATGAACGTGCTCCGCAGACTGCCAGAGTTCCTTGTGCACGTGCAGTGGCGACCCAGGCTATTCCTGGTCTTAGTTCCCGCCTTGTTCGCGCTTTTTCTGGCGCGGGCCGCCGCCGAGGCCGACGAGATTTCCACGTTGACGGTGGGGTATCTTGAGCGCGCCGTGCCGCCCCCTCCCGTTTTGTCAAACCTCGAGGTCACGCCGGAAGACGAGGGGCTTGCGGGGGCTGAAGTCGGCCTCGCCGACAACAACACGACCGGCAAGTTTCTCAAGCAGCACTATGCGCTTGAGACCCTTGTCGTCGGTGAGGATGAGGATCTGCTCTCCGCCGCGCGCGATCTGCTGGGCCGCACCAAGTTGCTGGTGCTCAACATGCCTGCGGACGATCTGTTAGCGGTAGCCGATTTGCCGGAAGCGCAAGATGCGCTGCTGATCAATGTCTCGGCCAGCGACATCGCGTTGCGCGACGGAGCCTGCCGCAGCAACGTACTTCACGCGATCCCGTCGCGCGCCATGCTGGCCGATGCGCTCTCGCAATTCGCGGTCCGCAAGAAATGGACTGAGTGGGTGCTCCTTGAAGGCCCCCATGAGGGCGACCAAGCCTATGCCTCGGCGCTTGAGGACAGCGCCGAGAAATTCGGCGTGGATGTTCGTGCGAAGAAAGCCTGGACGTTCGATGCGGACATGCGCCGCAGCGCCGCCAGCGAGCTACCGTTATTCGTGCAGGGTTTTCCGGGTCACGATCTGCTCGTCGTGAGCGACGAGCGCGGCGATTTCGGCCGCTACGTGCTCTACAACGGCTGGGTGCCGCGGCCGGTTGCCGGCTCAGAAGGGCTTAGGCCGGATGGGTGGAGCCCGTCCGTCGAGCAGCATGGTGCCGCGCAGCTGCAAGGCCGATTCACCGAACATGCTGGCCGTTCCATGGGCCCGGTCGATTACGCGGCATGGGCCGCGCTGCGCACGATCGGCGAAGCAGCAATGCGCACCAAGTCGAACGAGCCCCGCGTGTTGCGGGACTTCATCCTGTCCGACAAGTTCCAGTTGGCCGGATTCAAGGGGCGTAAGCTCAGCTACAGGGCCTGGAACGGGCAATTGCGCCAACCGATACCCTTGTCGCACCCCCGCGCGGTGGTCGCGCTCGCTCCGCTCGAGGGTTTTCTGCATCAGCACAATGAGATGGACACGCTCGGCTTGGATCGGGGTGATTCAGCGTGCTCAGCGTTCGGAGGACAATGAATGCGTAAACCCCTTCATGAGGCGTGTGGGCTTTTCCTCATGCTGACCCTGCTCGCGTCGGGACCCGCGGCGGCCGGCGAAATCTGGGTCTCCAACGAGAAGGACAATACGATCAGCGTCATCGATGAGGAGACGCTGGATGTCAGCCGGACCATCGAGGTGGGCGAGAGACCGCGCGGCATCACTTTCGCAAAAGACCACTCCGTCTTGTACCTGTGTGCTTCCGACAGCGATACGATACAGGTGATCGATCCGGACTCTGGCGACGTCCTGCATGAGCTTCCATCGGGCGAGGATCCCGAGCAGTTCATCCTGCATCCGGACAACCGCCATCTCTACGTCGCCAACGAGGACGACGCGGTGACGACAGTGGTTGACGTCGACACCCGCAAAGTCGTGGCGCAGATCAATGTGGGCATCGAGCCGGAAGGCAAAGCCGTGTCGCCGGACGGCAAGATCGTCATCACGACCTCTGAAACGTCCAACATGGCGCATTGGATCGATACGGAGACCAATGAGATCTTCGCCAATACGCTTGTGGACCAGCGGCCGCGCCACGCGGAGTTCACGAAAGACGGAAGCGAGCTTTGGGTGAGTTCGGAAATCGGTGGCACGATCACTGTTTTCGATGTCGCCACGCAGGAGGAAAAGGCCAAGATCGGGTTCGAGATCAAGGGCGTTCATCCCGACCGCGTGCAGCCGGTAGGTTTTGAAATGACGTCGGACGGCAAGCACGTGTTCGTCGCGTTGGGGCCGGCCAATCATGTCGCCGTGGTGGACCAGAAGACCTATGAGGTTCTCGACTACCTCCTCGTCGGTCGGCGCGTCTGGCACATGACGTTCAATGGCGACGAAAGCCTGCTGTTCACCACCAATGGAGTTTCCGGCGATGTCACGGTGATCGATGTCGCCGAGCTCAAGCCGGTCAAGACGATCAAGGTCGGCCGGTTTCCTTGGGGCGCGGCCTATCGGCCGGTGCCCTGACCGCTGAATATCTGCCAGCGGCACTGATCGAAAAGCGCCTGCGGGGCTATAGACATTTTCTATAACGGCCCGGAGTTTCTTCCTTAGGCTGATTGCCGCGCATTGGGATTATTGTAGGCATTCATCCCACTATTTGCTTGGAAGTTTGGCACCTAAGTACAATATGCCCACCGGTGCCAGCGGCATAGTCTCCCTCCCAATTTTAGTCTGCGCCGTATAACGCGCGGAAATTTCAGGGAGGAAAGTGATGAAGAGAGTGATTGCCGCGGCGCTTGTCGCCGCGCTGGCCAGTGGAACTGCGCATGCGCAGGTCACCGAGGCCGACCTGGCCAACGACACCAATACGACCAACAGTGTCTTGACCAACGGCATGGGGCGGCACCTGCAACGGTTCTCGCCGCTCGATAAGATCAACAAAGACAACGTGAAGAACATGGTTCCCGCCTGGGCGTTCTCGCTTGGTGGAGAGAAGCAGCGCGGTCAGGAAACGCAGCCGATCGTGCATGACGGCGTCATGTACATTACCGGTTCCTACTCCCGGCTCTATGCGATTGACGCAAAGACCGGCAAGGAGCTCTGGCAATACGACGCGCGCTTACCCGAGGGGATCTTGCCCTGCTGCGACGTCGTCAATCGCGGTGCCGCGATCTACGGCGACAAAATCTACTTCGGCACGCTGGACGCGCACATCGTGGCGCTCAACAAGAAGACCGGCGATGTCGTGTGGCGCAAGAAGATTGCCGATTACAAGGCCGGTTACTCCTACACGGCAGCGCCGCTGATCGTTGACGGCCTGATCATCACCGGCAACTCTGGCGGTGAGTTCGGCATCGTCGGCGAGGTTCAGGCGCGCGATGCAGAGACCGGCGAGCTCGTTTGGACGCGGCCCACGATCGAAGGTCACATGGGGACTTACAAGGGTAAGGACTCCAGCATGACCGGGGAGCTCAACGCGTCCTGGCCAGGCGATCTGTGGAAGACGGGCGGTGGCGCGACGTGGCTCGGCGGTTCCTATGACAAGGACACCGACACACTCGTGTTCGGCGCCGGGAACCCCGCGCCCTGGAACAGCTGGCTGCG
>JGI12316J15310_10000050_pt47 | contig 23843 bp, 20 predicted proteins | sample MarCyaLeptolynsp_FD_15310 | JGI IMG/M metagenome (IMG submission 15310)
CCTGACGGTACGGAGGGCGACAATCTCTATGCCGCCGCCCGTATCGGGATCAATCCCAAGAACGGCGAGATCAAGTGGCACTTCCAGACAACGCCCCGCGAAGGCTGGGACTATGACGGCGTCAACGAGGTCGTTGCCTATACGGATCGGAAGGGCAACAAGCGCTGGGCCACTGCTGATCGCAACGGCTACTTCTACGTTCTTAATCGGGAAGACGGAAAGTTCGTCTCCGGGTTTCCGTTCGTGAAGAACATCTCGTGGGCCAAGGGGCTGGATGAGAACGGCCGTCCCAAGTTCGTCGAGGACAACCGTCCGGGCGATCCGGCCGAAGCAGCCGACGGCAAGAAGGGCAAGGTGATCTTCGCGATCCCGTCGTTCCTCGGCGGCAAGAACTGGCAGCCGATGTCGTTCTCCCAGAACACCGGGAACTTCTATGTTCCGTCGAACGAATGGGGCATGGACATCTGGAACGAGCCCGTCACCTATAAGAAGGGCGCGGCCTATCTCGGCTCCGGGTTCACCATCAAGCCGATCTTCGAAGACTATATCGGCTCGTTGAAGGCCATCGATCCGGATACCGGCGACATCAAGTGGGAGTACAAGAACGAGGCTCCGCTTTGGGCCGGTGTGATGACGACCGCCGGCGGCCTGGTCTTCACGGGCACTCCGGAGGGCGAGTTTATCGCCTTTGACGACGCGACCGGCGAGAAGCTGTGGTCGTTCCAGACGGGCTCCGGCATTGTCGGTCAGCCTGTCACCTGGGAGCAGGACGGCGAGCAATACGTCTCTGTCATCTCAGGGTGGGGCGGTGCTGTCCCGCTGTGGGGTGGCGAGGTCGCCAAGAAGGTGGAATACCTCAATCAGGGCGGCACGCTCTGGACCTTCCGGATCCCGAAGGAACTGGCAGCCGCAAACTAGCGGTACTAACCGCTAGCGGTTGACCCGCAACGAACTGAGCAGAAGAGCGCCGGCCATGTGCCGGCGCTCTTTCTTGGTGCCCTTGGCCCGGCGCTTCAGAGTCCGACAAGCTGGGGCGTCTTTCGCTAGATGTCCGTTTGAGGTTGGCCCGGGGGCAGCGGCGGGCCCTTAGAGACCTTGTTGTTCGCCCTGGCCGATAAAGGGCAGGAGCCTGTCCTCTAGCCGAGGATAGAGGTGCGCCACGGAACGCTCCAGCTCGTCCCGCGCCAGGGCCACCGAGCCGAACCGCTCGGGGATCGGTACGCTCATGACCTCGGTCATGTCGAGGCCGGTGTTCACGCCCTGCTCGAGCGTGTTCGACAGCCAGGACAGGTAATCCCGGGTCTGAGCGATCGCGCGCCCGTCCGCGTCGGGCTCACCATGGCCGGGGATCAGCAAGTCGTGCGGCACCTGAGATAGCGCATCCAGAGACTCCTGCCAGTCGGCGAGGTTCGCGTGCGGCGTCGTCGGCGCACGGTCCAAGAAGGCCAGGTCACTGGCGAACAGGACTCCCGTCTGCTTGTCGAGCAGGGCGAGGTCGGAGCTGGTGTGGCCCTTCAGAGGGATGATCTCAAAGCGGTGGGCGCCGAACTTCTCCTCGCCGTCTGTCACGACGACGCCCGGCACCACCGCATGGGTTCCGCGCATCCAGTCACCGAGCAGGCGATAGAGATTCTCCGCCAGCATCTCTCCTTCGACTTCGATGCTCTTAGCCACCGTTTCCGTGGACGCGATGGTTCCACGATCGAACGCCTGATTGCCAAGAAAATGGTCCGGATGATGATGGGTGTTGTAGACCCGGACGATGTCCTTGCCGGTCGTTCTTTCGACAAGCTGCCGCAAGGCCAGGCCGTAGCGCTTGGACGTGCCGGTATCGATCAGGACAGCGCCGTCGCTCGTGTCGATGAAGGCGACATTCACGATGTCGCCGCCATTGGCCATGGTGAAATACTCGCGCTTGCCGATCACCACATAGGTGTTGGGCGCGACCTCGCGGGCTACCAAGGCATAGCTCAACTGAGCCGCAAGAGCCCTCTCCAGCGGGAATGACAGTGCGCATAGCCCCCCGATGAGCGTCTCTCTGCGTGTCAGCATCGTCAGGGACTTCGTCTAAGACTAGTGGAACAGCGCCGGGTTGGAGGTGGCGTTGGGGGCGGGCACCTTCACATTCACCAAGTTCCCGTCGGTGTCACGCCCCTGAAGCTGCAGATAGTCGGCCGCCATGGCCAGATTGGGCTTCAGGGTGAAGGTGGGATGCTCCGATACCGGCTGGCGAATCTCCAGCCGCGCCAGGATCTTCTGGTCGGGCGCCTTGACGTCGAGCTTGCTCATAAAGAAGGCCGGAATGCCGTCGGCAAGGCCGGTATCCATGGGATGGCGGATCTTGACCCGCAAACGTGCGTCCGGCTCCGCGGCATACCGCCAGACCCTGGCCCGCACTTCCACCAAGCGGCTGACCCAGTCGTCCTCGCCGCGCGACACCGCAGGCGCGGTGCAGCCGCCGCCGGCGGCATCCACGATAACGCCGCCCACATGCCATGTTCCGTCTTCGGTGAGGACGGCCGCCCGGACCGGCGTTGCCTGCTCAACCTTGACCCGGAAGGAGATGTAAGGGGCCGCGTCGACCGGCTCATAAGTGAGCACATGGTGGATGGGGTTGAGATCCGTCACGACAACGATCTTCTCCACGGAGCCGATCTTGCTCGCGTCGACCGTTACGGGAACCTCCATCTGGTTCTCGGCGACAGCCGGCGCGATGACCGTGACAGCGTCGTTGAAGACGATGTCCCCGTCATTGACGCTCTTCAGAATAGTCTCCATCGAGGACCACATGACCGAATCCAGCGGGTCTGTCTTCGTTTCGGCCCACGCCCCGCCTGGCACGAGGAAAGTCACTGCCAAAGCGAACGCCATCAAGGTCTTCATTGGAGAATCTCCTGGGAGTGTAGGGCGCACAGATTATACGCCTTGACCGGTTTGAGGCTATCACACCAAAGTACGGCGTCGGTAAAGATAATTTGAATTGCTGCCAGTCTTGCGGGCTGGGCAAGCCGTGAATTTTGAAAGTATACCCAAGCGATTGAAGAACTGATCTTGGTCATTTGCTGGATGGAAAGAACGTCTCAGCTTGAGCAGGAGAATTCGGCAAGGTTCTCACGGCAATCCCGGCACGGCGAACGCAGATCGGGCTTGGGTTTTTGCTTGTTGATGGCCGCCTTTGCCGCCGCTTCGGCCCTTTGGGCGATGCCGCATCGCACGGCGGCCCAATCAGAGGTCACTCAGCCGGGCCCCACTTATAAGTACATCGATCCGAATACAGGATTCCGCTTGGGGCACTATCGCGCGCCGACACCGGAGAGCGTTCCCAACGGAAAGCGCATCGCGCTCGCAGAGCTGAGAGCGCTCCTAAAGCAGCCCAATGTCGCGCTTGTGGATGTCATGGCTCATACGGGTGGGGGCCCCGACCCGCTGACCGGAGAATGGCTGGTGAACGAAGTCCGGATGAACATCCCTGGCAGCGTCTGGCTGCCCGAGGTCGGACAGGGGCGTCTGACGCCCGTTCTTCGCCGGTACTTTCGCGACAATCTCGAGGCGATCACCGGGGGCGACAAGGTCCACGCGCTTGTCTTCTATTGTATCGCCGATTGTTGGCCGTCTTGGAATGCCGCAAAGCGTGCGGCTGAGTGGGGCTATGAGAACGTCTTCTGGTTTGCCGAAGGCACCGACGACTGGTCGCAAGCTGGCCTGCCGCTCGAAGAGGCGCGGGCCGTTCCGATAGAGCTCGAGTAGCTCTACACTGCGGTTGCGACAGGGAGGTTTGAAGTGAGACCGTTCGTCAAACGCTTGAACAACAGGCTGCGCGATTTACGGTTCTTTGGGCTTGTGCTGCTCGCTTGCCTTGGCATCAACCAATCTGCTGCCGCCGACCAGGCGCGAATTCAGAAAGAACTGATCGAGGCGTTCGAGGCATATGCTCTACAAACGAGGGGGCAGCACGAGCAGGCCTTCGCCGCGTGGATGGATTTGGCGAAAAGAGGAAACCCCAAGGGCATCCTCAACGTTGCGAACGCTTATCAAGAAGGTCGCGGTGTCGAACGAGACCTTGCCGAAGCCGTACGCTGGTATCGCAAAGGCGCCGACCAGGGCGACCCGCATTGCCTGTACAATCTCGCGCACGCGTACGAGACCGGACTTGGCGTGCGCGCGGACCAAGAAAGGGCGGATACGTATTTCGAACGCGCAGCCGGTGCGGGGTCGACGGACGCGCAGTTCATGTTTGCCCGCACGCTTCTTGTGGAAAACAAGTTCGGTGAAGCCCGGCACTGGTTGGAGCGCGCTGCCGAGAACGGCGATCGGGACGCGGCTCGGCTTCTCTCCGATCTCGCAACCTTCGAATCGTCTGAAACCGCGTCCGCGCTCTCCGCTGAAGACCGGCGGCGCATCGCGCACTTTCTTGACCGCTTGGACGGCGCGGCCAATGCAGGAGACGCGGGAGGCTTGACCGGCGCAATCGACGAGAGTGCGGAGATCGCGGTCCGACTGCCGGGACAATCATCACTGCAGCGTATGACGAGGGCCGAATACTGGTCTCTATGGGCGACCACCTTCGAGAGGACGGAGCGCTATCGGTTCACACGCACGAAATTCGACGAGGCGCAATTCGGTGACGAGGTCCGTGTGCGTAGTCTCATTCGGGAACACCCGACTGGCGATGATCAAGCCCGGCAGCTTGTGCTCATCGAAGACTTGACTGTGAGTCTGGCCGACGCGACGCCACGTATAACCAAAGTTCTCCTAAAGGTCGAAGACTGGCAAGCACGTGGTGGGCTCTACTAAGCCACCGAAATGTCAGCCGAAAACCTGGCCCGTAATGGTGCTGTACCAGGCCTCGCCGTAATCGGCTTCGGCCTTGCGGAATTTGCTAGAAGCCTTGATCGGACTGATCCCGCCTGCGCCCTTGATGGACTCGATGAGCCGCTTGCCTGGCCGATAAACGCCGGCGATGGAGATGCCGTAATTGGGCGCGACGAGGCTATAGCAGGTGTTCTCTAGTTTCGTGGGGATGGGTGCCTCGCCATTGAGAAGCCGTGCGATCTGGACGGCGCAAACTTTGCCTTGCGCATTCGCGGAGAACGCGGATTTCGGCATAGCACCAGCGATCGCGGCATCGCCCAGAACGTGGATTGCCGGCTGCAAGCGCGACTCGAAGGTGACCGGGTCGATGGGACACCAGCCCGTCTCGTCTGCAAGTCCCGTGTCTTGCGCAATTGGTGCCGCTTGTTGGGGCGGGATGACGTTGGCGACGTCCACGCGGAATTCTCGCGTCTCGGTGATCAGCACCTTCTCCTTCGGGCGGACCGCGATGACGGGGCCGAAATCCAAGACCGCATGCCATTCGATCATGTCGCCATAGATTCTCTTCCAGGCCTGCCGGAACAGGATCTCTTTCGAAAAGTGCTCCTTTGAGTCCAGCATCAGCAGTTTCGCGCGGGGCTTGTGTGTCTTCAGATAATTCGCGATCAGGCTTGCCCGTTCATATGGGCCCGGCGGGCAGCGAAAGGGATTGGTGGGTACCGCGATGGCCACGACGCCGTCATCGGGCATGGCCTCAAGCTGCTTGCGCAAGAGCTTCGTCTGCGGCCCGGCCTTCCACGCATGGGGCATGATTTGTGCGGCCGCTTTGTCGTAGCCGGTGATCGCGTTCCAAATGATCCCGATCCCGGGCGTCATGACCAAACGGTCGTAAGCGAAGTTCAGTCCGCCTTCGGTCCGAACGGTCTTGGCGTCAGGGTCGACGCGCGTCGCCTTCTCGAACACCAGCCGCACACCGGCGGCCTCAAGGCCGTCGTAGCCGAAGCGCAGCACCGAGAAGGGCTTCAAGCCGCCGATCACGAGATTGCTGAAGGGACAGGAGTAGAAAGTGCGGTTCGGCTCGATCAGTGTCACGTCGATGGACGGGTCCGCGGCTCGCAAGAAGCGCGCGACGGTAGCTCCCCCATAACCGCCGCCGATCACCACAACCTTCGCCGACGGCGTAGCCGCCCTCACGGCCCTCGGCACGCTTGCAACAAGCGCCGCGGTGGCAGTTGTCGCCAGGAAGCGGCGGCGGTTCAGTTTGTCTGCGCTCATGCGCTTCGCCTCACACTCTCTATATCCTTCGTACGCAACGAGCAGCGCCGGAGGGCGGTGCCGCGAGTCTGGGGCACTCTCCCAAGACCAAGGCCTGTGGGTGAGCGTTAGTCTGAGGGCTTTTGGGCGGCCAGGTAATCGGACAAAAGTCCAATCTCCGTGTCGTTATAGCCCTTGGCGATCCGGTTCATCACAGTGCCTTCGCGTTCCCCCGATCGAAAGGTGAGGAGCGCTTCGCGGATCTCCGACGCGGGGCGGCCGTAGATCAGAGGAAAGCCTTCATCGGTTTCGGTCTTCGTATGGCATCCTGAACACGAGGAGGCTAGCAAGGCGGCATCGATATCGGTTGCGTTCGCGAGTCCGGGCGCTTTCGATTCCGTCCACGCCGGTGCGGACAAAAGGACCAAGCCGAGCGCCAGGAGGCAGAGCCTCGCAACGGGATGACGTCTCCACTGCGGCGGGGTTTCCTCGGTCACTTGATGACCATTCGCGGCAACCAGTGGCTGGAGGCATCAGCCTCGGTGGTATCGCGCGGGCCGATCGGCCGGAGGTCGCCATCCTCTGGTGGGGCAGCCAGCATATTCATGTCGATCTCGTGTAGCGTGCCTTCGAGTTGGGCGCCAGTGTCCTCCAACTGATAGTAGATCCCGTTCCACATGTTGATCCCATACTCACCGGACTTTTTCCAAACGAACATCAGGTCGTATTCCAGATCTGTGAGATCACCATCGGCAATGCGCCGGTTGATCGTGTAGGGGTATGGAACGCGGCACCAGAGTTTCTCCGGGCCTTCGAGGCATTTGAACGGGCGCATCGACAAGAAGTAGTCGCCAAAGCGGCCGTCGTCCCAGTCGACCCTGTAGGCATTGTCGCTAAAGGTCACCGTGGCCACGCGAGTTTCCTCGCCCGCGTTGTCCAACAGATACACCCCGCGTTCCGACGCCGTCGCGGCGCCGGCCACACAGCATAGTGCCGCTGCCATCGTTCGGATCATTGCATCCTCCCGAAGCCTCCACGGCAAGATTAGGCCGAAAGCCGCCTCCGGCGCATCCTGCTATCGATCAAATTGCCGCGAGGGTACGCGCGGGCTCAGCTTCCCGGTGCGGCGTTGGCAAAGAAGAGCTGTTGCCCGTCGATCCGATAGCTCGCGATGGCCGCTTGGCCTTCCTTGCTGATCAGCCAATCGACGAAGGCTTGGCCCTCTTTGGCTTTGACGTTTGCGTGCTTCTCCGGGTTCACCAAGATGACCCCGTACTGATTGAACAGTTGAGGGTCACCTTCCAAGAGAACCTCATACCCCTCCTTGTTGGCGAAGCTCAGCCAGGTGCCGCGGTCCGTCAGGGCGTAGGCCTTCTTGCCGACGGCCGTGTTGAGGGTCGCGCCCATGCCAGAGCCTGTCTCCAGATACCAATCGCCACTCGCCTCCGTGGGGTCGACGCCAGCCTTCTTCCAAAGCCCGAGCTCGGCCTTATGCGTGCCGGAGTCATCCCCCCGCGACGCAAACGGCGCCTTGGACTCCGCGATCTTCTTCAGGGCCTCGCCGGTGCGCTTAAGTCCCTCGATCCCAGCGGGGTCGGATGCGGGTCCAACGATGACGAAGTCGTTGTACATGAGGTCGTGGCGTTTCACGCCGAAGCCCTCGGCGACGAATGTCTCTTCGTCGGGCTTTGAGTGAACCAGAACAACGTCGCCGTCGCCGTTCCTGGCGTTCTTGAGAGCCTGCCCCGTTCCCACCGCGACAACGCGCACCTCGATGCCGGTCTTCTCGGAGAACTTCGGCAGGATATGGTCGAAGAGGCCGGAGTTCTGCGTGGACGTCGTCGACTGTACGATAATGAAGGAATCGTCCGCCCTAACGCTTGGGGGCGCGGCGACAATGAGGAACATGGCGGCGAGGATCGTTCCAATGGCGGCGCGTCGGGTCCACGAAGTCATTCCGGGGTCTCCTTAAGTCAAATCACGAGGCCACCGCGCACGAAGACGCCGGCGACTTCACTCTGAGGGGTCTTGAAGAAACTGTCTGAGTCTTGATGCTCGATCACGCGGCCCTTGTGCACGAAGACGACGTCTTCGGCGAGGCGCCGAGCTTGGCCCACGTCATGGGTGACGATGATGACCTTAATGCCGCGTCGCTGCGCGTCGAGCAGGAGCCGCTCGATGGCCATTGTCGACGCGGGATCGAGGCTGGAGGTCGGCTCGTCGAGAAAGAGAACGTCGGGCTCAAGGCTCAGCGCCCTGGCGAGGCAGAGCCGCTGCTGCTCACCGCCCGACAATACGCGCGCGGGCGTCGTGGCATGGTCTTGGAGGCCGGCGAGCTTGAGCGCTTCGTCAACGCGGATGGCGCGTTCGCCGCGATCAATTCTCCTCAGGCCGAGCGCATGCCAGATGTTCGCTGCGGTCGAGCGCCGCAGCAAAACCGGTTTCTGAAAGACCATTGCTTGGCCTCGCGCGATTTCGCGGTCCATCGGCCGCCCCGCCCATAGGATCTCGCCCCGGGTGGGGAGGATAAGTCCGTGCATCAGCCGCATCAGGACGCTCTTACCGGCACCGTTCGGTCCCATGATCGCCGTCATACCGCGGCCCTCGATCGTCAAGTCGACGCCGTCGATCACGTTCTTGCCGCTAGCGGTGTAGCGCAGGTCGTGGAGGTCGAGCGGCAACGGGGGTTTGGCGGCAAGCAATCCGCCGAGACCATCGAGGGGGAGGGTGGGATCAAGCATAAGCGAACCGTTGGGCAAGCCGCTGCACTCCGATCAAGGTCGCGTTGATGGCCAGCGCAATGGCCAAAAGGACTATACCAAGCGCGAGCGCCAGCGCGATGTTCCCCTTCGATGTTTCCAACGCTATCGCCGTCGTCATGGTCCGGGTGACATGATCGATATTGCCGCCAACGATCATGACGGCGCCCACTTCGGCGATGGCCCGGCCAAAGCCCGCCAGCACCGCCGTGATCAATCTATAGCGCCCGTCCCAAAGCAGGGTTGTGACGATGTCTCTGGATGAGGCGCCGAGCGAGCGGAGCTGCTCGTCATATTCCTCAAGAAGGTCCTCGCAGGCTTGGCGGGTGAGCGCGCCGACGATCGGGGTCACCAGCATCACCTGCACGATGATCATTGCGGTGGGCGTGTAGAGCAATTGCAGGACCCCAAGTGGGCCCACATTGGACAGCAGAAGATAGACCACGAGCCCTGCGACGACTGGCGGAAACCCCATCAAGGCGCTGAGAACGACGGATACGGCGCCGCGGCCCGGGAAGTTGTAGACGGCAAGGGCGCCGCCGATCACGAATCCCAAAACGCTGGCGATCGCCACCGCCGACAGGCTGACTTTGAGGGAAAGCAGGAGGATCTCGACCAAGTCCGGGTCCAGATGAAGGATCAGACCGAAGGCCTTCCGGAATGCGTCCACAAAGTCGGTCATCTAATCGATACCGTCCACGTGCCGGTTGATTTGAGTATCCGATCGGTCGTTCAGCTTTCCCGATCAGTTAATGAGAAAAGTATAGCGTGTTGGCGTCAAACACGCGCAAGCGTGCGCTGTTGTCTTGCTCTGCGATATCAGTGGCTGGTATCACCAAGTTTGGAAGCATTCAAATTCCAGATGAGAAAAAGAAGGAAGCTGGGGTGGAGCAAAAGACGCTGTCGAACGGCGGGCCTGATCGGCCTGCACGGCATACCGGTTCCCGAAAGCGCGCGCGCGGGTTTCCCAAAGGACGGCAAATCGACGTCGCCGCGCTTGAGCAAATCCGCGAGCTGTTGGGCGACCGCCCGCGCCGCCAGGATCTCCTCATTGAGTACCTCCATCTCATTCAAGACCGCTATCACTGCATCTCCGCGCGGCATTTGAGGGCGTTGTGCGATGAGCTGCGCATGCCGCAGGCGGCGGCGTACGAGGTCGCGACTTTCTATGCGCATTTCGACGTCCTGAAGGAAGGCGAGGCGCCGCCTCCTCCGACGACGATCCGCGTCTGCGATTCCATCACCTGCGCCATCAAAGGCGCCAATGCGCTGCATGACGCCCTGAAGGCGAGTGTCGATCCTTCTCAAGTCCGTGTTGTGAAAGCGCCATGCATGGGGCGCTGCGACACGGCGCCGGTTTGCGAGGTGGGCCACTACTTCGTCGATCACGCGAGCCCCGAAAGCGTCCACGCGGCCGTAAAGAGCGGCAAGCACGATCCGGTCATTCCCGCTTACACGGACCTCGCCGCCTATCGGGCGGAGGGCGGCTACGCGATGCTGGAAGAATGCCGGGCCGGAAAGCGCAACGTGGACGCCCTCATCGACGAGATGTCCGGCGCGGGTTTGCGCGGGCTCGGCGGTGCCGGCTTTCCCGCAGGCAAGAAATGGCAAATCGTGCGGTCCTATCCGGGTCCGCGCCTGATGACCATCAACGGCGACGAGGGCGAGCCGGGAACATTCAAGGACCGTCACTATCTGGAGCGCAATCCGCATCAGATGTTCGAAGGCGCGTTGATCGCGGCTTGGGCCGTCGAAGCGGAGCGCATCTATCTTTACATGCGCGATGAGTATCCCGCCGTGCTCCATATCCTGGCCCAGGAGATCGCCGCGCTTGAAATGGCTGGCATCATCAAGCACGGCGAAATCGAACTGCGCCGAGGGGCTGGTGCGTATATCTGCGGCGAAGAGTCGGCGATGATCGAGTCCATCGAAGGCAAGCGCGGCTACCCGCGAAATCGTCCGCCTTACATCGCCGAAGTGGGGCTGTTCGGCCGTCCGACGCTCAATCACAACGTCGAGACGCTGTATTGGGTGCCGCCCATTATGGAGAACGGCGCGAAGTGGTTCGCCGACCAGGGTATGAACGGCGGCAAGGGCTTCCGCTCGTGGTCGGTATCCGGCCGCGTGAACAAGCCGGGCGTGATCGTCGCGCCGGCCGGCGTCACCGTGAACGAGTTGATCGAGCGGGCCGGCGGCATGGAAGACGGTCACACCTTCAAGGCGTATCTGCCTGGCGGGGCGTCGGGCGGCATTCTGCCGGCGCGGCTTGGTGACGTGCCGCTCGATTTCGGCACCCTGGACAAGTACGGATCGTTCGTGGGCAGCCACGCGATCGTGATCTTCTCGCAGCAAGACCGCATCACCGACGTCGCCATCAACTTGCTGGAGTTCTTCAAGAACGAATCTTGCGGACAGTGCACGCCTTGCCGCGTGGGATGCGAGAAAGCCGTCGCCTTGCTTGAGCGCGACGAGTGGGACAGCACTTTGCTGAACGAGCTTGCGGACGCCATGCGTGATGCCTCGATTTGCGGACTCGGGCAGGCGGCGCCCAACGCTTTCGTGACTGCCATGGAGCTCTTTACCGACGATCCTGACTCCCGACATGCGGGTGCGGCCAACAACACCTGATGGAAACGCCATGACCGATCAACTGCACTTCACACTCGATGGAAAGCGCGTCTCGGCCAATCCCGGCGAGACCATTTGGCAGGTAGCCCAGCGCCTGGGCACCGATATCCCGCATTTGTGCTGGTTGCCGGAGCCCGGTTACGCGGCGGACGGCAACTGCCGGGCCTGCATGGTCGAGATCGAGGGCGAGCGGACGCTCGCCGCCTCCTGCATCCGCAAACCGACCCCGGACATGGTGGTCAAGACGGCCACCGACCGCGCCGAGAAGGCGCGCCGCATGGTGATGGAGTTGCTCCTGGCGGATCAACCGCCGCGGGAGGAATCGCCGGACCGCGTCTCGCCGTTCTGGCATTGGGCCGAGGCGCAGAAAATCGAGACCTCGCGGTTTCCGGCGGGCGACATCATCAAGCCCGACCTGTCCCACCCCGCCATGGCCGTCAATCTCGATGCCTGCATTGAGTGCGGTCTGTGCGTGCGGGCCTGCCGCGACGTTCAAGTCAACGACGTCATTGGCATGGCCTTCCGCGGGTTCGGTGCCAAGCCGGTGTTCGATTTCGACGACCCCATGGGCGATTCCACATGCGTGGCGTGCGGCGAATGCGTGCAAGCCTGTCCGACGGGCGCCCTCATGCCGAAGTCGATTGTAGATCCCATTACCCAGCATGGATCGCGGGAAGTCGACCGCGAGGTGCAATCGGTGTGTCCGTATTGCGGCGTCGGCTGTCAGCTGAGCTTCCAGATCAAAGACAACGAGATTGCGTTCGTGCAAGGCCGCAACGGTTACTCGAATGAGAACAGGCTATGCGTCAAAGGGCGTTTCGGCTTCGACTACGTGAACAACCCGCAGCGGCTCACGAAACCCTTGATCCGGAAGCCCGGTTTGCCGAAGGGCGTGAACGTGGATCCGGCCAATCCCTCCACCCATTTCCGGGAGGCGACGTGGGAGGAGGCCTTGGAGGTCGCCACGGCCGGGCTTGCGCGGGTCTCCGACGAGCACGGCGGTGAGGCGATCGCGGGTTTCGGCTCGGCGAAATGCTCCAATGAGGAAGCCTATCTGTTTCAGAAGCTGATCCGCACGCGATTCCGCACCAACAATGTCGATCACTGCACGCGTCTGTGCCACGCGTCCTCCGTGGCGGCGTTGATCGAGGGCATCGGGTCCGGCGCGGTGACGGCCACGTTCAATGAGGTCGAGCATGCCGATGTCATTGTGATTATCGGCGCGAACCCGACGGAGAACCATCCGGTCGCCGCGACCTTCTTCAAGCAGGCGGCGCAGCGCGGCGCCAAGTTGATTGTCATCGACCCGCGCGGCCAGGCGCTCCGCAATTACGCGACGCATATGTTGCGCTTCAAATCGGGAAGCGACGTGGCGCTACTTAACGGCATCATGCATGTGATCGCCGAGGAAGGGCTCTACGACATCCAGTATGTCCAGGCGAACGCGGACAATTTCGAGAGCTTGAAGAAGCACCTGGCCAGCTACAGCCCAGAGTCGGTGGAGGATGTCTGCGGCATTGACGCGGACACGATCCGCGACGTCGCCCGCATCTTTGGCACCGCAGACCGCGCAATGATCTTCTGGGGCATGGGTGTGTCACAGCACGTGCATGGTACGGACAACGCTCGGTGTCTGATCTCGCTGGCGCTTATGTGCGGCCAAGTCGGCCGGCCCGGAACCGGCCTGCATCCGTTGCGGGGCCAGAATAATGTGCAGGGCGCGTCCGATGCTGGGCTGATCCCCATGTTCTACCCGGACTATGTGGATGTCACGAGTGGCCCGGTGCACAAGAAGTTCGAGGAGCTTTGGGACGCGCCGCTGTCCGATAAGGCCGGGTTGACGGTGGTTGAGGTTATCAACGCAGCCAACAAGGGTGATGTCAGGGGCATGTACATCCAGGGTGAGAACCCCGCGATGTCCGACCCGGATCTCGATCACGCACGTGCTGGTCTCGCTAAGCTTGAGCACCTCGTGGTTCAGGACATCTTCCTGACCGAGACTGCGATGATGGCCGATGTGATCCTGCCGGCCTCGGCGTGGCCGGAGAAGACCGGCACGGTCACGAATACGAACCGTCAAGTGCAGATGGGCCGCAAGGCGGTCGACCTGCCGGGCGAGGCCCGTGATGATCTTTGGATCATTATCGAATTGGCAAAGCGCTTGGGGCTCCCTTGGACGTATGACGGTCCGGCGGACGTCTTCGACGAGATGAAGCTGGCCATGCCGTCGCTCGACAACATCACGTGGGATCGGCTGGAGAACGAGTCCTCGGTCATTTATCCCTGTCCGGAACCGGACCATCCCGGTGAGGCGGTGGTGTTCGGGGATGGCTTCCCGACGGAGAACGGTCGCGCCTATCTGGTGCCGGCTGACGTCCTGCCGCCCGCGGAGGTGCCGGACGAGGACTATCCCATGATCCTCATGACTGGGCGGCAGCTAGAGCACTGGCATACCGGTGCCATGACACGGCGCGCCGATGTGCTCGATTCTCTTGAGCCTGCACCGACGGCCAGCCTCAATCCAAACACGCTGGCCCAGTATGGAATCGCGCCCGGCGATCCGATGCGGGTCACCACCCGGCGTGGCTCGATTGAGCTTACGGCCCGGTCCGACTTCGCCGTTCAGGAGGGGACCGTCTTTATCCCCTTCGCCTATGTGGAGGCCGCGGCGAACATCCTGACCAATCCGCAGCTCGATCCGTATGGCAAGATCCCGGAGTACAAGTTCTGCGCGGTGAGGATCGAGCGGGCAGAAGGAGCGCCCCAGCGCGAGCCTGAGGCAAGCCTCGATGTGACAGCCTCGGGACTTTAACCCCCAAGGCGTCACATGGCTCAGTCTCCCCGTGCCGAAGGCGATAGGGCTGGCGCAGACGTCCCGGTCTTCGGCGTGGTCGGCTGGAAGAACTCCGGCAAGACCACGCTCATGGCCAGGCTGATCAGCGAACTGGCCGGGCGCGGCTACACTGTCTCCATCATCAAGCATGCTCACGCGAAGTTCGAGATCGACCATCCGGGCCGCGATTCCTTCAAGATGCGCGAGGCGGGCGCGCGCCAGGTGACCCTATCCTCGCCCCGCCGCTTCGCGGTGATGCGCGAGCTCGGTGGCGCCCCGGAAATGACCTTCGACGAACTCCTGCCCTATGCCGGCGCGTGCGATCTGGTTCTTGTGGAAGGCTATAAGCGCGAGGCGTTCCCCAAGATCGAAATCCGCCGGGAGGGCGCGGCCTCGCGCGAGCCCTTGTGCGCGCAGTATCCGAACGTCGTGGCTATCGCTTCGGATCGTCCGGAAAGCGAGGCGGATGAGATTCCCGTCTTCGACAGGGATGACATTGCGCGTATGGTTGATTTCATCGTCTCGACTTTGGGACTGAAGCGGCCATGACCGCAAAGCTCATCGACGACTGCTTCGTGCTCGACAAGGATCGTTTGCCTCACCAAGAGGCGCTCCGCATTTTGCGGTCGCGCGTAGCGCCCGTGACAGGCAGCCAAACGGTCCCGCTCGCCGACGCAGCAGGACGTTTTCTGGCCGAGCCTATTCTCGCGCCCCGTGCCATCCCGGCCCATGACAACGCCGCGGTCGATGGCTATGCATTCGCCTCCTCGGCCTATGACACGAAGGCCGGGGCGTGCCTGAAGGTCGTCGGCGACGTGAGCGCCGGGCACCCTTTGGGAGAGGTCCCACCGCCCGCGACGGCCGTTCGCATCTTCACTGGCGCCGTCATGCCCTCCGGCTTTGACTCGGTCGCTATGCAGGAGGACGTGCGCGTGGAGGAGAGAGACGGCAAGCGTTGGGCACATATCCCGCCGGGCTTGAAGCCGGGCGCGAACTGCCGTCTGGCCGGTGAGGATAGTAGCGCGGGAGACGTGCTCGTCGAGCCCGGCATGCGTTTGCGGCCTCAGGAGATCGCGAGTGCGGCGGCCGCCGGGCATGGCGCGGTGTCCTGCTACGCGCCTCTCCAAGTCGCGGTCCTTTCCACGGGCGATGAAGTCGTGCGCGCCGGGACGCCGTTTGTCGAAGGACAAGTGTTCGATGCGAACGCGCCGATGCTGCAGGGGCTGGTCGCCGCTGCAGGCGCCGCGGCAACCGACTTGGGCGTCTTGCCTGACAGCCGAGAGCGCGTCATCGCGGCGCTCTCCGATGCAAGCCGCAGGTTCGATGCCATCGTGATCTCCGGCGGCGCGAGCCAAGGCAAGGAGGACCACGTCGTTCACAGTGTCGATGCACTCGGCACGCGGCATCTGTGGCAGATCGCCATCAAGCCCGGCCGACCCATGAGCTTCGGCCAAATCGGTGATTGCGTCGTGCTGGGCTTGCCGGGCAATCCCGTCGCGGTCTTCGTCTGTTTTTTGATGTATGTGCGTCCGTTGATTGCGCGTCTTGCAGGCGGCGTATGGCCAGAGCCGACGCGCTACCCCGTGGCAAGCAGCTTCACCCAAAAGAAGAAGGTGGGGCGGCGCGAGTTTTGGCGTGCCAAGCTCGTGCGGGAAGGCGGTCGGCTTGCCGTTGCCAAGTTCCCGCGCGACGGATCGGGGCTCATCTCATCGCTGCGCGAGGCCGACGGCCTCATCGAGGTCGGCGAGGACGTGGACCTCGTGCGTGCCGGCGATATCGTGGATTACATCCCATTTGCCGAGTTCGGCCTCGTCTCCGGCTAGGTACGTCCGGGTGCGTTAAGCCCATCTATTAAGGATGCGCACGGTTAAGCTTGGCCTCGCGCGGGGCCCTGGTGCGAAGATCGCCCTCTATCGAAGGGAGTCTTGCAATGACGAAGTCGTTGGCGATCTTTGCGTGTTGCGCCGCCTTTGCCTTGGCGATGTTCACGCCATCCAAGGCCTCCGCTGGAGGCTATTACGTCGATACCGGTTATGCCTATAGCTGCTGTTGCGTCACCTACTGCACCGGCTGGGTGCGTGGGCGGGGCTTCAACCGCCGCTACGCCTATCCGGGCTATGCCGCCTATGACTACGGCTACGCCTATCCCGGCTATGCGTACTCGCGCGGCTATACGCGCCGGCAGTGGCGCCGGGCGGCGCGGGGCTGGTAGCGCCGACCGTTTTTCCCGGAAGTGAACGGGCTCAGGGCGCGGGCGAGGTCCTTCGTGGCTTCGCCGGCCCTCAACGGCTGCCGCAAAGATAAGGCCCAAAAAGATGAAGCCCCGGACGGGGGGAGACCGGGGCTTCGAATGGTTCCATTTGGGGGGAACCGAGGCGGGGGAGGGAAGGTCCCGCCTGATAACCACGTCATAGCATTCCTTGCCCCTCACCGAAAAATGACAAAAACGTGCGGTCTGCGTGATCCGCGCCGCCGGGACCTGTGACCCATTTGCCACAGTCTTCATCTTTCTTTGGAGAACGTCAGCGCTGCCCGATAGTTGCCCACTTCGGGCCGTCAAATGCTTCTCAGGCGCGCGGGGGAAAATGAGGGAAACGGGGGAGCCTTGCCTTTTTTGGCAAGGCTTCTTCTGTTTTGAGCGCTGCCGCTTCCTTCCACCTTGTCGAACGCAGCAGGCCACCGGGCCAGGGATAACGGCCTCCCATCCGGGTCTGCGCTGAGTCTCCGGCTCCTGCCTCCTTGTAAAACCCTGTTGCCGTTAAGGCGCTAGACGTAGCCCCGCTGCGCCCAGAGACTGCCCAAGGGGTGCAGCGAATGGCGGGGGACAAACGAGAATGAGCGGCCTTCTTGCACTGCTCGACGACGTGGCGGCGATCGCGAAACTTACCGCCGCCCAGGTTGACGACATTGCCGTTCACGCGGCCAAGGCCGGCAGCAAGTCGGCGGGTGTCGTCATTGACGACGCGGCAGTGACGCCAAAATACGTGACCGGCCTACCGGCGTCCCGCGAGATCCCCATCGTTGCCAAGATTGCTCGCGGCTCGATCGTGAGCAAGCTCGTGATCCTGCTTCCCGCCCTCTTGCTGCTGCAAGCGGTCGCGCCATGGGCCATCGCACCGCTGCTTATCTTGGGCGGCGCCTATCTTTGTTTCGAGGGCACAGAGAAAATCTGGCACGCGATCACCGGCCACGAGGACCACGGGCCGCAGCGGGCGCAGAGCATCGACACCGCGCGCCTTGAGGAGCAGCGCGTCAAAGGCGCCATCAAGACGGACTTTATTCTCTCCGCCGAGATCATGACGATCGCCTTGTCGACCATCGATGCCGACAGTCTGTGGATTCGCGCCGCCGTGCTCGCAGTGATTGCCATTGCTTTCACGGTCGTCGTCTATGGGACCGTCGCCTTCCTCGTCAAAATCGACGACATCGGGCTCTATCTAAGTAAAGAGGGAGCGTCCCAGACGATCCGGTCGTTCGGACGCCGCCTCGTCACCGCCATGCCGACGGTGCTGGCGGTGATCTCGGGTGTTGGAACGGTTGCGATGCTTTGGGTAGGCGGGAGCATCGTGGTCCACAGCCTCCATGAGCTTCATGTCTCTTGGCTTTATGACACGGTGCGGTCGGCGGCGGAGGCCGTGGCGGGCGAGGGTGCGACCGGTGCGGTCCCTTGGCTCATTACCGCCTTCCTCGATGCCGTTCTCGGCTTCATCCTCGGCACTATCTTGATGCCGTTGGTCAGCGCAGTGCTTGTGCCGATCCGCGTCCTGTTCCCGGAGAAGTAGCCGTCCGCACAAGCCGCCAAGAGGCCCGTCGTGTCAGGCTCACGGCGTTATGGCGATCTTGAGTACACCGTCCCGCTGGTTTGCAAAGAGGTCGTAGGCATCCTCGATCCGATCGAGCGGAAAACGGTGCGTCACCAGAGGCTTCAGATCAATACGGCCCGACTCGATCGTGTTCATCAGCCGGCGCATGCGCTCCTTGCCGCCAGGACATAGCGACGTGACGATCTTGTTGTCGCCCAATCCGGCGTGAAACGCCGCAAGGGGAATGGTGAGGTCGTCTGCGTAGACGCCAAGGCTCGACAGCGTTCCGCCTGGCTTCAGGACCTTGAGACAGCTCTCGAAAGTCGATTGCAGCCCTAGGGCCTCGATGGCCACGTCGACCCCGCGTCCCCCCGTGACGTTCAAGATTTCATCGACGGGGTCGGTCTTGCTGAAGTCCACGACGATGTCGGCGCCAATACGCCTCGCCATCTCGATCCGTTCCGGCACGGTTTCGACGGCGATGATCGTCGTTGCGCCGCGAAGCTTGGCGCCTGCCGTCGCGCAAAGGCCGATGGGGCCTTGCGCAAAGACGGCGACCGTGTCCCCGATCTTGATGTTGCCGGACTCGGCCCCCGCGAAGCCCGTCGACATAATGTCTGGGCACATCAGAACTTGCTCGTCGCTTAGCCCATCAGGCACCACCGCGAGGTTCGCCATGGCGTCCGGCACCAGCAAGTACTCTGCCTGCGACCCATCGATCGTGTTGCCGAACCGCCAGCCGCCCATGGGTTTGAGGCCATGGGCGCAACTTTGCCCATCCTGCGCATAGAGCCCGTCGAGGCAGGCATTGGAGTAGCCACTGGGGCAGATCGCGCCCGCGATCACGCGCTGGCCTTCCTCGTAGCCTCGAACGCTGCTCCCCAGCTTCTCGATCACACCAACGGGCTCGTGCCCCACCGTGAGCCCCTTTGCCACGGGATACTCGCCCTTCAGGATGTGAACGTCGGTCCCGCAAATGGTCGTCGTCGTCACCCGGATGAGGGCGTCGTTCGGCCCGATATCGGGAATTGGCTTTTCATCCAGGACAATCCGACCTGGTTCGACGAACACCGCTGATTTCATCATTTCGGGCATGACAGCACTCATCGGCCTTTTGATGTGCTACACTACGCTCATTTGGTACCAACAGGGCTCAAATACGTTGATGTGGATCAATGAGCGCTATACTGCCCTCAACGAAACTCGCCGCAGTTGTCCTGCACTGCAAGGGCTGACCAATGCTGAATAAGCCCTTCATGACCACTCAGGAGATTGCGGAGCTTCTGAAGGTCGGTGAGGCAACTGTCCGCACTTGGATCCATGGGGGCGAGCTCCGCGCCGTGAGGTTCGGCCGCGAGTTTCGGATCGCCGTCAAGGACTTGGAGGCCTTTGTAAACGCTCATGTCATCAAGCCCGATGCGGGACAGCAAGACAAACCGGACTGATCCATCCCACAACCTGGTGTCCAAGACGTTCTCTTACATCCAGTCCCCGGCACGTGGGGATAAGCGTCTCTATGAACGTGGCTGAGCGCGTGGAGACCCTCGATGCCCTGGCCGCCTCGCCTTCCGGCACGCGGCCTTGGCACGCGGTTTCTGCCGCGGAGGTCATGGTCGCTCAGCAGAGCGACCCGAGCGGTCTGACGGAGGCGGAGGCGGAGGCCCGGCTGGCTCGGGTTGGCCCCAACCAACTCCCGCCCCCAAAACGGCGCGGGCCTCTCTTACGGTTTCTTGCCCAGTTCCAGAACGTACTGATCTACGTGCTGCTTGCAGCGGCGGTCGTCACCGCGCTGCTCGATCATTGGATCGACGCACAGGTCATCCTCGCGGTTGTCCTGGTCAACGCCATCATCGGCTACTTGCAAGAAGGCAAGGCGGAGCGGGCGCTGGAGGCAATCCTCGGCATGCTGGCGCCCAAGGCCAGCGTGATCAGGGAGGGTCATCGTGAGACCGTGGCGGGGCGCGACTTGGTCCCTGGTGACATTGTCCTGCTTGAAGCCGGTGAGCGTGCGCCCGCAGACATCAGGCTTACCGAAGTCAGGAACCTCAAGATCGACGAAGCCGTGCTCACCGGCGAGTCCGTCGCCGTCGAAAAGGCGACGCCCCCCGTGGGCGAGGCGGCGTCTTTGGGCGATCAAACCTCGATGGCGTTTAGCGGCACGCTCATCACCTACGGCCAAGGGAAAGGCGTCGTCGTCGCTACCGGACCGCAAACCGCGATCGGCCGTATTAGTGGCATGCTGTCCGATGTAACGACACTCGAAACGCCTCTGACGCGGCAAATGGGGGTGTTCGCAAAGTGGTTGACGGGGTCGATCCTTGGCCTTGCGGTCTTTGTGCTCTCCTTTGGCCTGCTGGTCCAAGAGTACAGTTTCTCGGACATCTTCATGGGCGTCGTGGGGCTGACAGTCGCCGCCATTCCCGAAGGTCTTCCGGCCATCCTCACCATCACGCTTGCGATCGGTGTGCAGCGCATGGCACGGCGGAACGCAATCGTTCGCCGCCTTCCAGCCATTGAGACGTTGGGATCGGTCTCCGTGATCTGCTCCGACAAGACGGGAACGTTGACACGCAACGAAATGGCCGTTGTCTCGATCGCGACCGCCAAGTGGCTGTTCACGGTCAGCGGCGTCGGCTACGAACCTCATGGGAGCTTCTCGCTGGAAGGACGGGAGATTCGGATCGGCGAGTACCCACTCCTTGAGGAGGTGGGTCTAGCGGCGCTTCTCTGCAACGACGCGAGCATTCGCGAGGTCGACGGGCAGTGGACGACCAAAGGCGATCCCATGGAGGCCGCTTTGGTCACCGTCGCCGGCAAGGCCGGGCTCGATCAGGGCATGGAGGCGGGACGGCATCCGCGAACCGATATCATTCCGTTCGATTCCGATCACCGTTTCATGGCGACCCTTCATCATAGCCACGCCGGCGACGGCTTCATCTACGTCAAGGGAGCTCCGGAACGGATTGCGCAGATGTGCGCTTGGCAACGCGGGCCCGATGGCGACGAGCCGCTGGACGCGGAGTATTGGCACGCCAAGGCCGAAGAGATCGCGGCGCGCGGCCAACGTGTTCTCGCCGTCGCGGTGAAAGCCACGGACGCCTCTCATACGGTGCTCAACTTCGACGATGTGGAGGGCGGGCTCACCGTTTTGGGCCTGCTGGGGCTGATCGATCCGCCACGCGAAGAAGCCATTGCGGCCGTCGCAGAGTGCCAGACGGCCGGAATCAAGATCAAGATGATCACTGGCGATCATGCAGGCACCGCGGCGGCCATCGCCCGGCAGCTTCACTTGGAGCACCCTGGGGCAGTCCTCACGGGTCAGGACATTCATGCCATGGACGACGCGACGCTTCGGCGGCGCGTCCAGGACGCGTCCGTCTTTGCGCGTACCAGTCCAGAGCAAAAGCTGCGGTTGGTCAAGGCGTTGCAAGCCGACGGGGCTGTGGTTGCCATGACGGGTGATGGCGTCAACGACGCGCCGGCGCTGAAGCGTGCCGATGTCGGCGTCGCGATGGGCCAGAACGGCAGCGAGGCGGCGAAAGAGGTTTCCGACATCGTGTTGGCCGACGACAACTTTGCGACCATCGCCGAAGCGGTGCGTGCTGGGCGAACCGTCTACGACAACCTTAAGAAGGCGATCCTATTCGTGCTGCCGACCAATGGCGGCCAGGCGCTCATCATGATCGCTGCCATCCTGTTGGGCACGACCTTGCCAATCACGCCGGTCCAGATTCTTTGGGTGAATATGGTCACGGCAGTGACCTTGGCGCTCGCCTTGGCGTTCGAGCCCGCCGAGCCGGACGTCATGCGCCGGCCGCCGCGCCGTGCCGATGAGGCCATCCTATCTGGCTTCCTCATCTGGCGCGTCGTCTTCGTTTCGCTGGTGTTTCTTGGCGCTCTGTCCGGCATGTTCGTATTTGTCCGCACGCAAGGGGCGGGCATCGAGGAGGCGCGGACCGTGGTCGTCAACACGCTCGTGGTCTTGGAGATCTTCTATCTCTTCAATGTTCGCTTCCTGAAGGGGTCCTCGATGACGTGGCGCGGGTTGGTGGGCACGCCAGCTGTGCTGATCGCCGTCGGTCTCGTGGTCGCCCTCCAGCTCATGTTCACCTACGCGCCGTTCATGGAAACGCTCTTCGACACGCGGCCGCTTACGCTCGTGCAGGGACTTCAGGTCATCGCCGTTGGGATCGTGGCCTTTCTGATCCTCGAAGCGGAGAAGCAGCTCTGGTCGCTTGCGGGACGGACGAAGCCTGAGGCCCCCGCGGAAGGATCGACCGTATGACCGAGGCGATCGGCAGCTACATCTTCTACGAAATCGCGGCGCTCTTGGTGCTCGCCGCCGCCGTTGGCTTCGGCGGGTTGCTTTTGCGTCAACCGCTGATCGTGAGCTTCATTGCCGTCGGCATCCTTGCAGGTCCCTCGGTGTTGGATATCGCCCGGTCCGATGAGCATATCGACCTTTTGGCCGAACTCGGCATCGTGTTGCTCCTGTTCCTCGTCGGACTGAAGCTCGACCTGAAACTCGTTCGAACGTTGGGTCCCGTCGCTCTCATGACGGGGCTCGGACAGATTCTCTTCACGACCGTGTTCGGCTTCCTGATCGGCCTGGCACTCGGACTTGATGCCATCACGAGCTTCTACGTCGCCGTTGCGCTTACCTTCTCGTCGACGATCATCATCGTGAAACTCCTCTCCGATAAGCGCGAGATCGACTCGCTGCATGGGCGGATCGCGCTCGGCTTCCTCATCGTCCAGGATCTGGTCGTGGTGTTCGCCATGATTGTCCTTTCGGCCATCGGCATCGGGGCGGGAGGGGCAGGAGTGAGTGACGTCTTGCTGGTGTTCGGCTATGGCGTTGCTCTTTTGGCCTTTGTTGGTCTCTTCGTTCGATACTTGGCCAATCCGCTCGTGGAGCGGCTGTCGCGCGCGCCGGAACTCCTGATTTCTTTCGCGATCGGTTGGGCAGCGCTTCTTGCCGCGCTCGGACACTATTTCGGCTTCGGCAAGGAGCTGGGCGGACTCTTGGCCGGCGTCTCGCTCGCATCGACGCCGTTTCGCGAGGCCATTGCCGCGCGGCTTGCGTCTCTGCGCGACTTTCTCTTGCTGTTCTTCTTTATTGCGCTCGGAGCCTCGCTCGATCTGTCTGTGCTCGGTGCGAGCATCATGGCGGCTGTGGTTTTCTCCTTGTTCGTCCTGATCGGAAATCCGCTGATCGTTTTGGTGATCATGAGCGCGATGGGCTACCGGAAGCGCACCGGCTTCCTGGCTGGGCTGACCGTGGCGCAGATCAGTGAGTTCTCGCTCATATTCATGGCGATGGGGGTCGCGATCGGACATGTCGCGGAGGATTCGCTCGGCCTCGTGACCCTCGTGGGCCTGATTACGATCGCCGCGTCGACTTATATGATTACTTATTCGCACCAGCTCTACGAGAAGATCGGACCGTTCCTCGGCCCTTCAGAATGGAGACGCGCGGTACGGGAGGAAGACGATAGCGGTGGTGCCGCAAGACCTCACGACGTCGTGCTGTTCGGCTTGGGCCGATACGGACTGGGCATCGCCCAGGAGCTGAGAAACGCCGGACGTCATGTCCTTGGCGTCGATTTCGACCCGGTGGCTGTGCGCTTTGCCCAAAAGCACGGCTTTGACGTCTTGTTCGGCGATGCGACCGATCCGGAATTCCTCGCCCATCTGCCTCTGACAAGCGCGGATTGGGTCGTTTCGGCCGTGCCTGACCATGACGCCGGCGTT
>JGI12316J15310_10000048_pt39 | contig 23825 bp, 25 predicted proteins | sample MarCyaLeptolynsp_FD_15310 | JGI IMG/M metagenome (IMG submission 15310)
CCACCTCCCCGCGGCCGTTCGCAACCGGCGTCGGCACGGCGACGGGCGCGCGGGCTTCCTCCAGACGCCCCGCCACCGGATCCCAGCTCAACCGCCAGCGCCCCGGCCGGCCCCGGCGCGCCCGCTCCAGGGTCACATCCCAGACCGGGCGGGTGTCGTGCGGCCCATAGGGCGAGGGGGCCGCCGTCACCCGCCAGCGGGTATCGACCGCGACTGCCACCCGCTCGCCGCCGCCACGCGGCGTGGCCAAGCGGGGGCGCAGGATCAGGCCGGTCACCCCGCTCTTCTCGGCGGCGAGTTGCAGGCGGCGACTGGCAGTGGCTTCGCCGCGACGGGCGGGATCGAACTCCCCCACCACGGCGGCAAGACCCGGTACCGCGAGTCCCTCCTCCATCGCCCAGAGACGGTCGGCCTCCTCCTCGGCATCGACGAAGATCACCCGCCCCGGATCGAGACCGAGAGAGGCGAGACCCCGTCCGGACGGCGCCCCGCCCAGCACGTTCGCTCGCCGCGCGCACCACAGGATCTCGCCCGATCCCGATCCTGAACCCGAGCCCGAACCCAGACGCGTCAGCACCGCGCAGGCGAAGCCGAACACCGCGGCGTCCCGCACCTCGGTGCGCGCCTCGCCCACCAGTTCGTGCACCCGCCCGCGCGCCAATCCGCCCTCCGGCAGATGATCTCGCAGGGCCGCGCAGCCGAGCGGCGCGAGGCCGGCCGGCGTCCCGGTGTCATAGGCCCGCTCCAGACGGCGAATCTCCGCCACCAGGGCGGCGCGGTCTGGTCTCGCAGGTGCAGCATCGATAGGATCGGCCATCGCTCGCTCCGGTTGGCTGGGGCGAAGAACCAAATGTTCTTTTTTTGTTCTAACTCAAGGGTCGTCATGAGTCAAACCGCCGCACCTGAATCCGACTCCCTGGAGGCGCTGGTCGGCTTCAACGCCACGCTGGGCTTCCGACTGGTCGAGTGGACGCCCGAGCACGCGGTGATGGAGCTCGACATCCAGGAGCAGCACCTGAACCGGTCGGGCGTGCTGCATGGCGGCGTGATGGCGACGCTGATCGACGCGGTCTGCGGCTATAGCGGGGTGTGGCGGCCGGCCGGCGAGCCCAAGGCCAAGGCGCTGACGCTGACGATGACCACCAACTTCATGGGCCAGGCCCGCGACGGCACGGTGCGGGCGCGGGCCGTCCGCAAGGGCGGCGGCCGCAAGATCTTCTTCGCCTATGGCGAGGTCACGGACGCCGAGGGCAACGTGCTGGCCATGGGCGAGGGATCGTATCGGATCCGCGGCAGCGACCCGTACAGCGCGCCGGAAACCAAGTGACCCCGTCGCCGAGTAGTCGGCGTTAACCCAGCCGCTCGTCGATCTCGTCCGTCGCGCCGACCTCGTCGTCGAAGCCCCGGCGGTTCGAGTAGAACACCAGCGCCATCAGGCCCGAGGTCAGCAGGAAGGTGAACAGCGCGCCGAGTCCAAGCGCGAGGTAGCCATGGATGCTGATGACGGTGCCGCCGGACGCCTCCCACAGCCGCATGCCGAGCACGCAGAGCCCGGCGGCGAGGACGCTGAGACCGACGATCATGGAAATGGCGACACGCATGGGAACCTCCAAGCCCATACATACGCGCCCTTGTCCGCATCCGCCAGCTTTGCAGGGTGCGTCACATGGTGCACAAATAGCGGGTCACCGGCTTCAGGAGGCCCGCCATGGCAAGCGTACTGACCCCCGAGCAGATCGAGGCGTTCCGGCGCGACGGCTACCTCACCGTCGAGAACGCGATCACCCCGGCCCAGCTCGCCGCGCTGAAGGCCGATCTGTCCGGCTGGGTCGAGGAGAGCCGGGCCCATGACGCGCCCTTCGGCCCCGAGACGCTGGACGGCCGCGCCCGCTTCGACATGGGCGCCGAGCATACGGCCGACCATCCGGCGCTGCGCCGCGTGAACAACCCGTCGGACATCTCCGAGGCCTATCTCGACGTGATGACCGACGCCCGCACGGTCGACATGATCGCCGACCTGATCGGCCCCGACGTCAAGTTCCACCACTGCAAGATCAACGTGAAGCTGCCCGGCACCCGGACCGAGGTCGCCTATCACCAGGATTTCGCCTTCACGCCGCACACCAATGACGACGTCATCACCGCCCTGCTCATGCTCGACGACGTGACCGAGGAGAACGGCTGCCTGATGGTCGTGCCGGGCACCCATCGCGGGCCGATGCACAGTCTGTTCGAGGATGGCGTCTTCACCGGCAAGATGGCGCCGGAGACCGAGGCCGAGATGAAGGCGCGGCAGGTGGCGGTGACCGGTTCCGCCGGGTCGGTGTGCCTGATGCACACCCGTCTGGCCCACGGCTCGGCCGCCAACGCCTCCACCCGCCCGCGCGGTCTCTACATCTGCGTCTACACCGCCGCCGACGCGGTGCCGATCGCCCGCAACCCCATGGCCAACCCGAACGAGGGACGGATCGTGCGCGGCGCCGCGAGCCCGACGGCGCGGATGATCCCGCTCGAGGTCGAGCTCCCGAAACAGCCGAAATCGGCCTCGTTCTTCACGGTGCAGGGGCAGGAGTCGCTCCGCGCCCGCGCCTGACGCCCGCCGGGGAGCCGGCCGATGGCGATCGCGACCCGCCAGCTCGGTCGGACAGGCCGGGTGGTCTCGGAGCTCGGTTTCGGCTGCAGCGGGGTCTGGGCCCAGCGCTGGATCGACGACGCCGCGGCGATCTCCCTGGTTCACGAGGCGGTCAAGCTCGGGATCACCGTGTTCGACACCGGCCACAGCTACGGCGACGGACGGTCGGAGCGCCGGCTCGGCACGGCGCTGCGGGCCCTCGGACCGGCGGCCGCGCAGCTGACGGTCTCGACCAAGGTCGGCACGGTTCGGGTCGGCCGGCAGCTGATGAAGGATTTCTCCCCGGACAGCATCGAGGCCCAGGTCGCCGAAAGCCTGGAGCGCATCGGTCTGGAGCGGCTGCCGCTGCTGTTCCTGCACGGTCCCGACCCGGTGCATCTGAGCGACGACCTGCTGGACACCCTGTCGGCGCTGAAGGGCGAGGGCGTCGTCGAGCTGATCGGCGTGAACGGGGTCGAGCATCAGGTCGCGGCAGCGCTGCAGACCGGCCTGTTCGACGTGATCATGCCGACCTACAACCCGGTCCACCGGGCCGGCGAGAAGCTGATCCGGCACGCGGCGCAAGCCGGCGTCGGGGTGATGGCGGCCTCGCCGCTCGGCCGCATGGCGTTCGCCCCGATGGACGCGGACTGGACGCTGCCGGGCACCTGGTGGACCGGCGTCCGGCGGCTGCGGGACCGGCTCGCCGACGGGGGTCGGGCACGGCGCGCCGGCCAGCTCGGGTTTCTGTCGCAGATCGAGGGGTGGACGGCGGCCCAGGCCAGCCTCGGCTTCGTTCTCGCGAACCCGGACGTTCATTGCGCGGTCTTCTCCACCGCGAACCTGCGCCACCTGCACGCGAATGCCGCCGCCAGCGGCCGCTCCCTGCCGGAAGCCGCGCTGCGCCGCATCCGCGCCGTATCGTGACGGGAACTCACGCATCGTCCTAAAGGCTATTCAGGAACGCACCCATGACCTGGTCCATCGTCGCCCGTGATCCCGTCTCCGGTCACCTCGGGATCGCCATTTCCTCTCGGGTCGTCGCGGTTGGCGCCATGTGCCCGATGATCCGACCCGGCGTCGCCGCCCTGTCCTCGCAGTCCTACACCAGCCCGGTCGCCGGCGAGGCCATGCTGGACGCGCTCGCCGACGGCCTCCAGGCCCCGGCGGCGTTCGCCCGGGCGTTGGCCGGGGATGACGGCCATATGTGGCGCCAGATTCACGGGGTCGATGCCGACGGGACGCCGTTCGCGTTGACCGGGGCAAGCTGCATCGACTGGTGCGGCCACTGGACGGGCGATGCGGTGTCCATCGCCGGCAACATGCTGGCGGGACATCAGGTCCTGGACGCCACCATCGATGCCTGGGTCGGCGGCGATGATCGGCCCTTCGCCGACCGCCTGCTCGCCGCGCTGGAGGCCGGACAGTCGGCCGGTGGCGACAAGCGGGGTCGTCAATCCGCCGCCCTGGTCGTGCGCGGCGCGCAGGTTCACGCCGAGGTCGACCTGCGGGTCGACGAGCACCCGGACCCGGTAGCCGAGCTGCGGCGAATCTTCGATCTGTTCTGGGTCGAGCGCCGGCCCTATATGGCCACCCTGCCGACCCGCGACGACCCGAGCGGCATCTTCGACCCCGGCGCCCGCGAAGCGTTCATCGCCCGGTTCAGGGCGCAGGCCGCCCGGGACGAACCGCCCTCCGCTTGACCGACTCCTGGAGATCGCGTACCGACAGCCACCATCTCTCCGGCCCATGCCCCCAGGTTCTGCTCCGCATGATCACCCTCGGACTCTGCGTCGCCCACGATGCCGGCATCGCCGTCCTGGAAGATGGCCACGTGCGCGCGCTCGTGAGCCGGGAGCGATGGACCCGCCACAAGCGCTGCGCCCTGATCACGGCGGACTTCATCATCGAGACGCTCGGGCGGCTGGGCCTGACCTGGGCGGATGTCGACAAGGTCGCGATCGCGTCGTCCCAGTCCTGGCCCTTTCTGTTCCTTGATGCCGAGCGGTTCCGGTTCGACTACGACATGAGGTCCGCCGAGGGCTTCGGCGTCAACGCCCAGACGCTCAAGGGAATGCGCCAGGGAATCACCCCTCACCCCGGCGCCGCCGACCGCAATCGGGCCAAGCTCGCGCTGATCAAGGACGGCCAGTACAGCGAATACCTGGCCGATGACATCCAGCATCTGTCCCCCGACGACGACACGCTCTGGTGCCGCGAGTGGGGCTTCTTTCCCAACTGGTGGAAGTCACAGCCGACCCTCGACAACATGGCCAACTGGTGCGCGTCGATCCCGAGCCTGATGCACCTCCATCAGGGCTATCTGCCGATCACCGTGACCCTGGACGGTGTCGCCAAGCCGGGGCTGATCGTCCCGCATCATCTGGCCCATGCCGCCTATTCCTATTACCAGTCCGATTCCGAGCATGCGGCGGTGATGACCGCCGACAATGGCGACACCTACACCAGTCTGCTCGGTTATCTCGGTGGGGTCTTCGCGATCGGGATCGGCAATCGCCTGCTGCCGATCGGCCCGTCCTACGCGATTCACGGCCATTCCTACCAACGCACCGCCGAGCTCCTGAAGCTCGGGGGCGGCGGTGGGGCCGGCAAGCTCATGGGCCTCGCGCCCTACGGCCTGCCGCGGTTCGCCGACCGCAGCATGCTGGGCGACGCGTTCGCGGTGATCGGAGAGGAGTACGCGACGGTGACGAAGCGGGACGCGATGGACATCGTCCGTCCCCTGTTCACCCGCATCCAGACCTACGCGCCGCGCATGTATGACGACGAAGACGCGAAGATCGACCATCCCCATGCCGACCCCGGCGCCAACGGGAACGAGAACCTCGGCCGGAAATCGGTCGACGTCGCCGCCAGCATCCAATGGGTGTTCGAGGAGAACGCCCTCGACGATACCCGACGGTTCTCGGAGGCGCTGCTGCGGGCCGGCCAGTGGTGCGACACGCTGATCCTCGGCGGTGGGGCGGCGCTGAACTGTCCGGCGAATTCGCGCATCCATGACGAGGGGCCGTTCCGCTCGGTCCTGGTGCCGCCGGCGGTCGATGATTCCGGGCTGCCGCTGGGCGCGGCGCTGGCCCTGGTGCACGACGTCCTCGACATCCGGCGCGAGCCCGCCGGCATCGACCGCTCCGACAGCGCCTATCTCGGTTTCGCCTACCCCCGCGCCGACCTGGATGCGGCGCTGGCGGAACGCCGCGACGCGGTGGTGGTCGAGGACGCGCTTGACGCTGCCGCCGATGCCGGCCGCATGGTCGCCGAGGACAAGGTGATCGCCTGGTTCGAGGGCCGCAGCGAGATCGGCCCCCGCGCGCTCGGCCACCGCTCGATCGTCTGCGACCCGCGCCAGGCGGCGAACTGGCGCCGGGTCAACGAGATCAAGAAGCGCGAGGTCTGGCGCCCGTTCGCGCCGGCGGTGCTGAAGGAGCGCGCCGGCGACTGGTTCGCGGGCGGACCGTCACGCTCGCCGCACATGCTGTTCACCGCCCAGGTAACGTCGAAGGACCTGCCGGCAATCACCCATGTGGACGGCTCCGCCCGGGTGCAGACCGTGGGCGCGGAGACCGGCGGGTTCCGCCGGCTGGTGGAAACGTTCGACGCCGAGACCGGCGTGCCGGTGGTGATGAACACTTCGTTCAACGGCCCCGGCGAGCCGATCGTCGAGACCCCGGCGCAGGCGGTGAGTTTCCTGCTGAGCACCGAGATCGACGCCGTCTATATCGACGGCGTCAAGCTCACGTCAGCGGCAGGTCGATCCACTTAGCGAAGCCCGGACCAAAGCGGCCGCAGACCTCTTAGCATCCCGAAGTCGCCTACCTTGACTGGTAGAAGGGAGTCGCGTACCGACGCTCACGCCTTCACCTCGGATGCATTCTCTTATGATAACGCTCGGACTAAGCGTCGCCCACGACGCCGGCATCGCGCTCATGGAAGACGGGCACGTCCGCGCACTGGTCAGCCGAGAGCGATGGACCCGCCGCAAACGCTGTGCGCTGCTTACCGCGGATTTCATCCTCGAAACGCTCGGCCGGCTGGGGCTCGCCTGGTCGGATATCGACCGGGTCGCCATCGCGTCGTCCCAGGCATGGCCGTTTCTATTTTTGGACCCGGACCGTTTCCGCTTCGACTACGACATTGCCGGCGCCGAAGGTCTCCGGTTCAGCAGGAGCACGCTCGACGGGATCGCCGCAAATCTCGGAGGGCATAGGCAGTCGGCCGCTCGTGCGGCGGCGAAGCTCGCGCAGATTCAGGATGGTCAGTACGGGGAGTACTTCGCCGACGATATTTCAGGCATAACGGCGAATAGCGGAGTTCTATGGTGTCGCGAGTGGAACTTCACCACTCGGTGGTGGACGTCGCCGCCAACCGCGGGGAATCTGGTGGACTGGTGCGCGGCCGTGCCGCGCCTCAAGCAGGAGCATCTCGGATACCAGCCCGTCTCGGTGACGCTGGACGGCGTCGTCAAGCCCGGGCTGATCGTCCCACACCATCTGGCTCACGCGGCCTATTCCTACTACCAGTCCGACTCCGAGCATGCAGCGGTGATGACTGCGGATAACGGCGACGTGCATACGGAAGTGCTCGGCTATCTCGGCGGCATCTATGCCAAGGGGATCGGTAATCGTCTGATCCCGATAGGCCCGACCTATGCCGTGTATGGTCATGCCTATCAGCGTACCGCTGAATACCTGGATCTCGGCCATGGTGGCGGGGCTGGCAAACTGATGGGCTTGGCGCCGTATGGGATGCCCCGGTTCGCCGATATCGGCCTGATCGGCGACGCGTTCGAGCAGTTCGGCAAGAACTACGCGACGATCGCCAAAGCCGATTCCATGGATGTGATCCAGCCGTTGCGCCGACGGTTGGGCGCGTACAAGGACAAGCTCTATACCGACGCTGCGAAGATCGTTGCCGACATCCCCGACGACGCCAACGGACGTCAGAACCTGGCACGTGTGCCGGTCGATATCGCCGCCAGCATCCAATGGATGTTCGAGCAGAACGCCCTCGCACAGACGAGAAAGCTCTCCGACAGCCTGCTGCGGGCCAACCAGTGGTGTGACACGCTGATCTTCGGCGGTGGCGCGGCGCTGAACTGTCCGGCGAATTCGCGCATCCATGACGAGGGGCCGTTCCGCTCGGTCCTGGTGCCGCCGGCGGTCGATGATTCCGGGCTGCCGCTGGGCGCGGCGCTGGCCCTGGTGCACGACGTCCTCGACATCCGGCGCGAGCCCGCCGGCATCGACCGCTCCGACAGCGCCTATCTCGGTTTCGCCTACCCCCGCGCCGACCTGGATGCGGCGCTGGCGGAACGCCGCGACGCGGTGGTGGTCGAGGACGCGCTTGACGCTGCCGCCGATGCCGGCCGCATGGTCGCCGAGGACAAGGTGATCGCCTGGTTCGAGGGCCGCAGCGAGATCGGCCCCCGCGCGCTCGGCCACCGCTCGATCGTCTGCGACCCGCGCCAGGCGGCGAACTGGCGCCGGGTCAACGAGATCAAGAAGCGCGAGGTCTGGCGCCCGTTCGCGCCGGCGGTGCTGAAGGAGCGCGCCGGCGACTGGTTCGCGGGCGGACCGTCACGCTCGCCGCACATGCTGTTCACCGCCCAGGTAACGTCGAAGGACCTGCCGGCAATCACCCATGTGGACGGCTCCGCCCGGGTGCAGACCGTGGGCGCGGAGACCGGCGGGTTCCGCCGGCTGGTGGAAACGTTCGACGCCGAGACCGGCGTGCCGGTGGTGATGAACACTTCGTTCAACGGCCCCGGCGAGCCGATCGTCGAGACCCCGGCGCAGGCGGTGAGTTTCCTGCTGAACACCGAGATCGACGCCGTCTATATCGACGGCGTCAAGCTCACGTCAGCGGCAGGTCGATCCACTTAGCGAAGCCCTCGCTTCACGCTGATTGCCACAATAGGTCCAGTCGGCATATTTAGTTGAAGTTCGGCCAAAAATACAATATATGGTGCGTGTAGGGTGAACCTACTGTGATCGGAGATTTCCGTGACCACCAAACTTCACATCAACGTTCATCAAGGCATCGTCGAGGCAGAAGGCGATGAGCAACTCGTTCGCGAGATATACTTAGATTTCAAATCCGAGATTTTGGCTCTGTTCCAAAAAGCTGCTTCCGTCGCCCCAACTAAACCCACCGAAGTTGGAGGCGGACAGGAGGCGCAGAATCTCGGCTCAAAAAGTCAAAAAAAATCAAAACCCAAGTCTTCAACCGGCAAACCTAAAAGCCCCCAGAAGAGCTCTGGCGCCAGCAGCTATACGCCAAAACTAGAGCACGACACAGATACTTCAGGATGCCTGCAGTTTTACAACAAGTATAAGCCAAAGTCCCATTCGGAACATGTACTAGTATTTGCTAAATATTTACAGTCAATCGGACTAGATACCGTTACAGCCAACCAAATATATACCTGTTACGTAGCATGTAAGGCCCCGATGCCAAAAGCGTTCTTACAAGCTATTAGAGACGCACACTCTAAGAAAAATGGATTCGTAAGGTATACATCTCCAGATGATATTTCCATCACCCACATCGGTGAAGGAAAGTTAAACTCGATGGAACAATTGTAAGGATTGAAAATTGAAAGACGAAATACATAAGTCTCTTTCTAAAATACCGAAATCCCACAGAAAAGAACTTGTAGAGCTTTTCTACCACGCCACCTCAGACTATTACGCTGGAAAGTGGGTGTCATTAGGAATTTGTGCAGGAAAATTCTGCGAAGTTCTTTATAGTACGATCAAGAGCGAAGTCGATGGAGTCTACCCAGCGAAACCTAAGAAGCCACAGAACTTCGTCGACGCCTGCACCGCCCTCGCTGCCAAGAACAAGCAATTTGGTAGGTCTCTTTGTATCCAGATTCCTCGGGTGATGATCGCTGTCTATGAAATGCGAAACAATCGAGCAATTGGGCACACTGGCGGAGATGTTGATCCGAACCAAATGGATGCTGAGTATCTAATTCGCGCTCAAAAATGGTTGATGGCCGAAACCTTAAGAGTATTCTCAAATCTGACGCTTGAAGAATCTTCAAATCTTATAGAATCAGTTACCGAGAAAAATCTTCCCTCTGTATGGATCGACGGTGACGTTCGCCGAGTCATGAAGCCAAACTTAGAGTTTAAAGACAAAACAATGCTACTCTTGTACTCGTGCGCAGGAGAAGTGGAAATTCATGACCTATTTATATGGTCAGAATATAGTTCAAGAAGCATGTTTAGAAAAAATATTATTCAAAAACTACACAAAATAGCGTATCTACACTACGATCCAAAAAGTGAGACCGTTAAGATCTCACCTCTGGGCATACAATATGTAGAAAGGGCCGATCTAGTTTCTATGTAGTTTTCTTGGCTAGGTCAGTGGCAGGTCGATCCACTTAGCGAAGCCTTTGGTGGCGCGGCAGTTCGCCATCCAGGCATCCACGTTCGGCATCGGCGCCCGGTCCTGCACCAGGGTCACGAACCGGTAGGCCTGAATGGCAACCGGAATGTCGGCCATGGTCAGGCTGTCGCCCATGATGAACTTGCGGCCTTCCAGGCGCCGGTCCAGGATGGCGTAGACCGCGTTGCCCTTCTCGATCGCCGCGTTGATCGCCGCCATGTCGCGGTCGCCTTCCGGCGTGCGCACAAGGCCCCAGAAGATCGGCGTCATGAAGGGCAGGACCGTGGTCTGCTGCCAGTCCATCCAGCGGTCGGCATCGGCATGATCGCGCGGATCGGTCGGGCACAGCGTGCCCTTGCCATGCTTGGCGGCGAGGTAGCGGGTGCAGGCGTTCGACTCCCACAGCACGAAGCCGTCATCGATGATCGTCGGCACCACGCTATTGGGGTTGAGGTCGGTATAGGCCTTGTCCTTGGTCTTGCCGAAGGCGCCACCGTAATCCTCGCGCTCGAATGCGACCCCCATCTCCTCGCAGGCCCACAATACCTTCTGGACGTTGGCGGAATTGGACCGTCCCAGGATCTTCAGCATCGTCGTCTCCTTTAAGCGGATACCGTGCGGTTCCGCGCGTCCCAGGCCTCCGGATCGGCGAGGAAGGACCGCACCTCATCCAATTGGTCGGCCGTGTAGCCCCGGCGCTCGGCGACCGCCAGCACATCCCACCAGGTGCACAGCCCGTGCAGGTCGACGCCCCTCTCCTTCAGGCTCGTCACACTCTGCGGGAACACCCCGTAATGGAAGACCACAAAGCAGTGCGCGACCTCCATCCCGGCCTCGCGGATGGCGTCGATGAAGGACAGCTTGCTGCCACCATCGGTCGCCAGATCCTCGACCAGCAGGACCCGCGCTCCGTCGCGCACCTCGCCCTCGATCCGGGCATTGCGCCCGAACCCCTTCGGCTTCTTGCGGACATAGAGCATCGGCAGGTCCAGCGCGTCCGCCATCCACGCGGCGAAGGGAATGCCCGCGGTCTCGCCGCCGGCCACCATGTCGAACGCCTCGGACCCGGCAAGGGCGGCGAGCTGATCCGCCCCCATGGCCATCAGCCGGCGCCGGGCGCGGGGGAAGGAAATGATCTTGCGGCAGTCCACATAGACCGGCGACAGACGCCCGGAGGTGAAGGTGAACGGCTCCTCCGGGCGGATGAGAACCGCCTGGATCTCCAGCAGGATATCGGCGGCGGTCTCGGCTGGGCCGCGGCGCCAGTCGTGGGAGAGGGTTCCGGTCATCTGGGTCTCCTGCGGGCGTGAGGTGCCCTCTCTTACGCGCCGTCGGATGCGGCGTCCAGCATGGCCGAGGCGACCACGCGCCCATCGATCCGGTCGGCCGGGACGTCGAGCACGATGACGCCCCGACGGAGCACCACCGCCCGGTCGGCGACGGCGAGCGCGCGCGGCACCGCCTGTTCCGCCAACAGCACCGCCGCGCCCCGGTCGGCGAGCGCGCGGGCGGCGGCGAAGACGTCGGCGAGCACGGTTGGCGCGAGCCCGAGCGACGGCTCGTCCAGCAACACCACCTTCGGCTCGACGATCACTGCCCGGGCGATCGCCAGCATCTGCTGCTGGCCGCCGGACAGCGTCCAGGCGACGGCATCGCGGCGTTCCGCCAGGGCCGGGAACAGGTCAAACATGCTCTCGGCCGCCCGCCGACGCTCGGGACCGCTGCCGGTCGCGGCGATGTCCAGAGTCTCGGCGACCGTCAGGCCGGGGAACAGGCGCCGGCCCTCCGGGCACCAGCCGATGCCGGCGCGGGCCCGCTGCTCCAGGCGCATCGCGGTGATGTCGGTGCCGTCAAGCCTCACCGCACCGCCGGCGACGGGCGCCGCACCGGCCACCGCGCGAACCAGGCTGGACTTGCCGGCACCGTTGGCGCCCAACAGGGCCACGATTTCGCCGGACGCGCAGGACAGGTTCGCGCCATCGACCGCCACGCCGCCGGCATGCACGACGCGCAGATTCTCGAGCTCCAGGCGCGGGGTCATGGGCCGGCCTCCGCGCCGAGATAGGAGGCGATCACGGCCGGGTCGCCGCGCACCTCCTCCGTCAGTCCGGCGGCCAGCACACGGCCGGCCTCCAGACAGACCAGCCGGTCGGCGATCGGCAGCAGGAAGTCCATGCCGTGCTCGACGACCACGACGGCCATGCCGCCCGCGGCGAGATCCCGGAGCAGAAGGGCGAGGTCGGTGCGCTCATCGGCACCGAGCCCCGCCGCCGGCTCGTCCAGCAGCAGTATCGCCGGTCCGGTCGCCAGCGCGCGGGCGATGTCGAGACGCCGCCGGCAGGCCGGGCCGAGGGCCGTTGCCGGCTCGCGCGCCCGTTCGGCGAGGCCGACCCGCTGCAGCGCCGCCATGGCCTGGGCCGGCGAGGCCGCCGCGGCGGCGGCCGCCAGGACGTCGATGCCGGCCGGGATCTCCGGATGCTGGAAGCCGCGCGCCAGCCCGAGGCCGGCCCGGGCCCGCGCGGAGTGGGTCAGCAGTGGGATCGCGTCCAGGCGCACGACCCCGGCATCGGCGCGCTCCAGCCCGGTGACGATGTTCAGCAGCGTGGTCTTGCCGGACCCGTTGGCGCCGATGATGCCGGTCACCTCGCCGGCGCGGGCGTCGAAGCCGGCGCCGTCCAGGGCCTGGACACCGCCGAAGGCCTTGGACACCCGCTCGACCCGCAGGACCGAGACCCGCCGGCTCTTCGCAATCGCCGCCGCCGGCGTCGGCGCCGGTGTGTCGGGGAGGTAGCGGCGAACCACCCCGTCGATCCCCCTCGGCAGGACGATGATCGCGGCCAGAAGCATGGCGCCATAGGCGAGCAAATAGGCCTGCTCCAAGCCGCGGAAAACTTCCGGAAGCGGGACGAGGAGCGCCGCCGCGGCGACCGCGCCCCAGGCGCTGCCGCGCCCACCGATCACGGCGATCGCCAGCAGGGTGACCATGACGTCGAAGCGGGCCACCGCCGGCGACACCACGCCGAGGCCGAGGGCCTGAAACCCGCCGGCCAACCCCGCCAGGGCGCCGGCCACGGCGAACACCAGCAGCCGGGCGCCGACCGGATCCAAGCCCAACGCGGTGGCCGCGTGCGGCGCGTCCCTCAGGGTGGCCAGCCTGGCGTCGCGGCCGCCACCGGTGACCCCGGCGAAGAAGAGCAGCGCCAGCGCCACCCCGCCCCAGACCACGGCGAGCATCCGCCAGCCCTCGCTCAGATCCACCCCGAGCACGGTGAAGGGCGGGATGCCGTAGAGCCCGTTGGCGCCGCCCGTGATCTCCAGGTTGGTCACGGCGAGCAGCACAAGCTGCGCCAGGCCGAGGGTCGCGAGCGCGACGTAGTGGGACTCCAGACGGGCGACCGGCATGGCGATCAACGCCCCGGCCAGCGCCGGCAGCGCGACCGAGGCCGCCAGCCCCGCCAGCGGCGGCCATCCCCACTGCACCGACGCGAGGGCCAGCGCGTAGGCGCCGATCGCGAACAGCGCTCCCTGGCTCAACGCCAGCAGGCCGAGGCGGCCGAATACCAGCTGAAAGCCGATCGCGGCGATCGCGTAGACCCCGACCAGGGTGGCGATCCGGATGGCGTAGGCGTCGCCGAAACCGATCAGGACCACGCCCGCAACGACGATCGCCGCCGCATATGCCACACCCCGCAGGGTCACGCTTCCCTCATGCGCGCCGGCCCTCGACCTCGCCGAACAGGCCCTGCGGCCGCACCATGAGCAGGACCAGGACACCGAGATAAAGAAGCGCCTCGGCCACGAGATAGGACACGGCGGTGGCGACGATCACCTCGAAGACGGCGATCCCAAGGGCCGCGGTGGCGGCGCCCCAGACCCGTCCCCAGCCGCCGACCACGGTCGCGATATAGGCCTTGAGCATGAACGCGGCCCCGTCGGTCGGCGTCACGAAATACTGGTTGGAGAGCAACAGGCCCGCCCCGCCGGCAAGCGCGCCGGCCAGGGCGAAGGTGGCGCCAACGGTGATCCGCAGGTCGATGCCGCAGGCCCGCGCCATCTCGGGATCCTGGGCGGCGGCGCGCAGCTGGCGCCCGAACCGGGTCTGGTTGAGCAGCACGTGAACCGCGCCACACAGCACGCCGGCGACCGCGATCGTCGCCAGCTGCTGCTGCGACAGGGCCGCGCCGACCAGGTCGATAAGTCCGTCACCGATCAGCGGCGGGCCAAGCCGGGGCTGCGGGCCGGCGCCGATCGAGATCGCGTGCTGCAGGATGAGGCCGACGGCGATCGTCGAGATGAAGATCGAGACCGGTGGCGCCTTGCGCAGGGGTGCATAGGCAATCCCTGCCAGACCGATGCCGGCGACCGCCATGACGGCGAGCACCCCCGGCAGCAGGATGAGACCCGGCAGGACGAGACTGTCCGGCAGCAGGGTCGCCAGCGCGACGGCGACGAATCCGCCGGCCATCACCAAGTCGCCATGGGCGAAATTGACGGCACCCACGGCGTTGATGATGAGCACGAACCCAAGCGCCACCAAGGCATAGGCCGAGCCCAGGGCCAATGCCGTCGCGAGGAGTTGGACCGCCGTCTCGATCATCCGCGCAGTATACCAGCGCGGTGGCCGTCAACGGACCCCGTCGACGTTGTCGTAGCGCTTGACGACGGTCGGGGTGCGCGTCTCGCCGTCATAGCAGAGGATGATGGCGTCGTGCGCCATGTTGCCGGTGCCGTCGGAGACGTACTCCATCGCCAGCCCCTGATACCGGTTGGTGGCCAGCCAATCCTTGACCGCCTCGGCCGTCCGCGCGCCGTCGGCCAGCGCCGCCAGCACCATCCGCATGCCGTCGTACTGGGCGAGAGCGAACGCGTCCGGCTCGACCTCGAACCGGTCGCGGTAGGCGGCGGCGAAGGCGGCCATCGCGGGACCGCTCTCCGAGACCGGCGACGACGCGCTCTCGGCGCAGACCCCCGCCAGCGCTGCGGGCTCCACCAGGGCGGCGGTCGTCGGCTGGTGCAGGGCGGACCCGGCGACGATCCGGCCGTCGAAACCCAGCTCATGGGCCTGGCGGACGGCAAGCGCCGTCGGCCCGGAATGCAGCTGCAGCAGGAGGCCGTCTGCCCCGGCATCGGCGACGCGCTCCAGGGCGGGCACGAAATCCTTCACGCTGGGATCCAGGGCCTCCTCCAGGACCGGCGCGACGCCGAGCTCGCCCAGCACCCGGACCAGTTCGGTGCGCCCGCTCTGCCCATAGGCGGTGGTCTGGTACAGGATCGCCGGCCGCTTCATGCCGAGCTCCCGCACGGCGTAGCGCGCTTGGGCGACCTTGACGACGGCATCGGTCGGAAAGAAGCGGAAGACCACATCGTGGCCGAGCTCGGTGAGCTTAGCGGTGCCGGACACCGTGATCAGCGGCACGCCGGCGCGGTCGGCGATCGGCGCCATGGCGAGCATCTGGGTGCCGAAGATCGGCGCAGCGATGGCGACCGGGTTCTGCCGGTCCAGCGCGCGGCGTAGCGCGGTGACGGCGACCTCCGGCGAGGTGGCGGTGTCGGCGACGTCGTAGGTCACGGCGACACCCTCGGGCGGGCCGTCGAGCGCCAGGATCGCGCCGTTGCGCTGCGCGGTTCCCTCCAGCGCCAGGAAGCCGGTGATCGGCACCAGGACCGAGACCGCCAGCGGATCATCCGCATGGGCCGGCCCGGCGGGTGCGGTGATCAGGGAAACCGCGGCGGTCAGGGACAGGAAGGTCGCGGCGATCGTCATTCGCATGTCGTCTCACTCCTCCGCATCGGGCGGGGAGAGGGAGGTCGTTCGGCGATCTCGAATGCGGGTGACCGACAAGCGCCGTGACGTCTCCCTCCGCCGGCGCGACCCGGTTCAGGTTCGATGGGTTTGATCTCAGCCCCCATGCGGAGGCACCCCAGCATCACGCCGTCACCATGGGCCGCGATCCCGATCCCTGTCAACCGATGCGCGGCGGGGCCGCTTTCTGGCATGCTGGCCCCATGCTTCGCGAGGCTTTCGACTGGCTGACCACCCCCGCCCTGCCGCTCGCCCGGCGTTCCGGCCATCTCGGCGAATTCGTCGCCATCGCCGCGCGCCGGCGCCGCCACGCCGCGGCCTGGGCCGACCACGAGGCCCGCTCGAAAGCCGCGGTCTCGCGCGCCGCACAGGCGGCCGATCCGGCAGGAACCGCGCTGATTCTCGGCGCCGGCCACGCCAACGATGTCCCGCTGGAGGCGCTGTCCGCGCGGTTCCGATCGGTGGTGCTGGTCGATCTGGCCTTCGCGCACCGTACCCGCTGGCGGGCGCGACGCCTCGGCAATGTCCGCTGTCGGCGCCACGACGTCACGGAAAGTCTTGCCACCCTGGAGGCGATCCGCGCGCCGACCGCCTGGCTCGACGATCGGGAGGTCCGGTTCGTCGCCTCGGTGAACCTGATCTCGCAGCTCGCCACGGTCGCGACGCGGCACCTGTCCGACGACGCGGCGGAGCGCACCGGCCGGGCGCTGGCCGAGGCGCATCTGGACTGGCTGCGCCGCTTCGACTGCCCGGCCTGTCTCATCGCCGACCGGACCATCGAGATCCTCGACGCTGAGGACGCCATTGTCGCCACCGTCGACCCCAACAAGGGCGCGGTTCTGCCCGAGAGCGACGAGGAATGGGTCTGGAACATCGCGCCGCGGGGCGAGATCGACCGCCACCATTCGGTCCGCCACCGGGTCATCGCGATCGACCGCCTAAAACGCTGAGCAGGCATGCGAAATTCGCGATGGTTCGGCGCCGAGCGATGCTAGATTAGCGGGCATTCGAAACCGGTCCAGGCGCCCACGCGCCCGGCCCCCTGAGACGCCTCGACCGTCCATGAACCAGCTTCGCGCGGAGACGCGCTCCGTCCCGACGATCCGGCCCGCCACCGTCGCCGATACCCCGGCTCCGCTGGTGATCGAAGCGGCATGTTTCGACAGCGACCGGCTAACCCGGCGCAGCTTCCAGCACATGCTCACCCGCGCCAAGGCCAGTGTCTACGTCGCCGAGACGGCGGCGGGCGCGATCGCCGGTTACGGCCTCGTCCTGTTCCATGCCGGCACCGCGCTGGCGCGCCTGTACTCACTCGGCGTCCATCCGGAGGCCGCCGGCGCCGGGATCGGCACCGCGCTGATCCGCCACGGCGAGGGCGAGGCGCGGGCCCATGACTGCGTGGCGCTGCGCCTGGAGGTGCGGGCCGACAACGGCCAGGCGATCGTGCTGTACGAGCGGCTCGGCTACCGCCGGCTGCGCGCCCTGCCGCACTATTACGACGATGACGGCGACGGCTGGCGGTACGAGAAACGGCTGCACTGGACGCCCGCGGCGAACCGCACGCCCGTCCCCTAGATCCACCAGACCACCGAGTTCACCTGCGGTCCGGCCAGCCTGATGATGGCGATGGCGGCGCTCGACCCGGCGGCCGTCCCCGACCCGGACGATGAACTGCGCATCTGGCGCGAGGCGACGACGATCTTCATGACCTCCGGCCATGGCGGATGCGGACCGCATGGCCTAGCGCTGGCGGCGCATCGCCGCGGCTTCCGCGCCCGCCTCAGCGTCAGCGCCGACGGACCGCTATTCCTCGACACCGTGCGGGTGCCGGCGAAGAAACAGGTTCTCGAGCGGGTCCATTCGATGCAGATGGCCGACCTCGCCGAGGCCGGACTCGCGGTCGAGATCGCGCCGGCGACACCGGAGGACCTGGAGACCGCGCTCGACGCCGGCTGGATCCCGCTGCTGCTGGTTTCCTCCTACCGGTTCAACGAGTCCAAGGCGCCGCACTGGGTCGTCGTCACCGGCATCGACGACCGCTTCATCCTGGTCCACGACCCGGACATGGACGAGGATCTGATGAAGACCGACGTCGACTGCACGCACGTGCCGATCCCGCGATCGGCCTTCTCCTCGATGGCGGCGTTCGGGCGCTCGCGCCTGCAGGCGGTTGTCTACGTGACGAAAGCGGATGGGCCATGACCCAGCCGGTGATCCTGGTCGATCGGCCCGGTGACCTGCCGACCGCGCCGGAGGGGCTGCGGGTGGCCGCCACGGCCGACTACCTCACCGATCCCAAGGCCGCCGGCAAGGGACCGGTGCGGATCATCAACCTGTCCCGCGACCTGGTCTATCTCGGTCAGGGCTATTACGCCTCCCTGTTGGCCGACGCCCGCGGCCACAAGGTTTTGCCGACGGCGGCGACCATCCTGGCGCTGAAGGATCGCGGCCGGGTGTGGACCGGCGTGCGCGCGGTGGAGCAGGTCCTGCTGCGCGCGTTGTCGCGGATGAAGGAGGCGCCGGAGACGTCGTTCTCGATCGATGTCTATTTCGGCCGCACGGCCGACAGCCGTTTCGCCCGCGTCGCCCGCGAGGCGTTCGACCGGTTCCGCGCGCCGATCCTGCGGGTCAAGGTGGTGCTGGACGCCACCTGGGGCTTCTACGTGAAGACCGTCTCCCAGCGCACGGTCGACGAGTTGCGCGCCGACGAGCATGGGGCCTTCGCCGCCGCCCTCGACGCCCATACCCGGCGCGAGTGGCGCGACCCCGCGGCCAAGCGTCCGGTGCGCCACACGCTGGCGGTGCTGCACGACCCCAAGGAGGCACTGCCGCCCTCGGACCCGAAGGCGCTGGACGCGCTGGAACGGATGGGCGCGCGGATGGGGGTATCGGTCGAGCGGATCCGTACCCGCGACTACGCCCGACTTTCCGAGTTCGACGCGCTGTTCATCCGCATGACGACGGCCCTCGACAACCCGACCTGGCGCTTCGCCCGCAAGGCCGAGGACGAGGGCATGCCGGTGATCGACGACCCGAGCTCGATGCTCCGGTGCACCAACAAGGTGTTCCTGGCCGAGACCCTGGAAGCCAAGGGCGTGCCGGCGCCAAAGACGTTGATCCTGGACAGCCGCGGCCTGGCCCGGGTGCCGGACGAGTTGGGCTTTCCGGTGGTTCTGAAGATTCCGGACGGCTCGTTCTCGCGCGGCGTGTTCAAGGCCGAGGCGCCGGCCGAGCTGAGGAAGATCGCCAAGACCCTGTTCGCCGACAGCGACCTGATCCTGGCCCAGGAGTTCATGCCGACGGAGTTCGACTGGCGGATCGGCGTGCTGGACGGCGAGCCGCTGTTCGTCTCGCAGTACCGCATGGCGCCGAAGCACTGGCAGATCTGCAACCACGGCGCCACCGGGCGCGGCAAGTCGGGCGGCTTCGCCACGCTGGCGGTTCAGGACGCCCCGGCCGACGTGCTCGACGTCGCCCTGAAGGCGGCGAAACTGATGGGTCAGGGGCTCTACGGCGTCGACCTCAAGCAGTACGACCGGGGCGTCTTCGTCGTCGAGGTCAACGACAACCCCAACATCGATCACGGCATCGAGGACAAGGTGCTCAAGGACAAGCTGTACGAGCGGGTGATCGACAGCTTCGTGCACCGGATCCGGGCGCGGTAGGTCGCCCCCCACTTCCACATCCCACTTGCTAAGGTGCATCTGTTCCCCCCTGGATCCCGGCTCCCGCGTCGCTCAGCCGGGATCCAGGGGCAACAGGCGGGTCGCCGGCAGAAGTGCTCCGGTCGGTCCGCTCTGCGGAACAGCTCGCGCGACCGCTTGCCCGTCCCCACCCGTCCCGGCCAGGATCGCGACCGATCGAGATCGCAACCTCCGGAGACACCCGTGGCCCGCTACACCGTCCTGACTCCCGACGCCCAGCACGATGACGACCACGCCGTCGAGCGCGAGATCGCCGGCGCCGACGTCGACTTCGTCCACTACGTCACCGAGCAGGCGGCCGATATTCCGGACGAGGTCTGGGCCAGGGCGGATGCGCTGCTGGTCTGGCACATGGTGCCGATCGACCAGCGAGTGATCTCGCGCCTGAAGAACTGCCGGATCATCGTGCGCTGCGGCGTCGGTTTCGACCACATCGACCTCGCGGCCTGCGGCGCCGCCGGCATCCCGGTGTCGAACACGCCGGACTACGGCACCAACGAGGTGGCGGACCACGCCATCGCCATGATGCTGACCTTCTCGCGCGGGCTGACCGCCTATCACCGCACCATGACGGCCGATCCGGTCGCCAACTTCCACTGGAAGCACGGCGAGCCGCGCCGCATCCGGCACAAGACCTTCGGCGTGGTCGGCTTCGGGCGGATCGGCACGGCCGCCCTGCTGCGAGCCAAGGCGTTCGGCATGCACATCGTCGGCTACGACAAGTACGCGCCGCGCGGCCAGGAGATCGCGCTGGAGATCGAGCGGGTGGAGAGCCTGGAGGAGGTGCTGGAGCGCGCCGACGTGCTCAGCCTGCACACGCCGCTGACCGAGGAGACCCGCGGCATGATCGACGCCGCGGCGCTCAAGCGCATGAAATCGGACGCGATCCTGATCAACACCGCCCGCGGTCCGATCGTCGACACTTCCGCGCTGATCGAGGCGCTGCGGAACAACGAGATCGCCGCCGCCGGCATCGACGTGCTGCCCATCGAGCCGGCCAACCTGGACGATCCCCTGGTGCAAGCCTTCGCCGAGCAGCCGGACTGGCTGCGGGACCGCCTGCTCCTCACCCCGCATGCCGCCTTCAACAGCGCCGCCGGGCGCTATGACGCGCGGGCGAACTCGACCAAGACCCTGATGCGCTACCTGGAGACCGGCGAGCTGTGGAACTGCGTCAACGGCGACTTCCTTTCGCGATAGCGCGGATGACGGACCCGGCGGGCCGGCGCTAGACTGGCGCTTCATCGCATCGACCGGAGCCGCGCCATGTCCATGCCCGCCGCCGAACGCGCCCTGCGCCAGGAGGTGATCGACACCTGCATCAAGATGAACGCGCTCGGCATCAACCAGGGCACCGCCGGCAATGCCAGCGTTCGGGTGTCCGACGATCACGATGACGGGTTCTTCATCACGCCGTCGGCCATCCCCTACGAGGAGATCGCGCCGGAAGACGTCGTGACCATGAAGCTGGACGGCTCGCACAGCTCGAACCGGCGGCCGTCGAGCGAGTGGCGCTTTCACCTGGATATCATGCGCGAGCGCCCGGATTGCGGCGCCATCGTGCATACCCACGGCATGTTCGCCACCACACTGGCCTGCCTGCGGATGGAGATCCCCGCCTTCCACTACATGATCGCCCAGGCCGGTGGACCGACGATCCGCTGCTCCGATTACGCCACCTTCGGCACCCAGGAACTGTCCGACACCGCGCTGGAGGCGCTCAGGGACCGGCGCGCCTGCCTGCTGGCCAATCACGGCATGATCGCCATCGGCCCGAACCTGAAGAAGGCGCTGGCGCTGGCGGTCGAGGTCGAGACCCTGGCCGCCATGTACTGGCGCACCTTGCAGGTCGGCAAGCCGGTGATCCTGCCCGATGACGAGATCGAACGGGTCGGCCAGAAGTTCGGCACCATGGGCTACGGCGCCGTCGAGGCGACCCGGAAGGGGGCGGCATGAACACCACCGGCACCAACGCCACCCTGGAAGCGGCCTATGCCGAGGCCGCCGAGCGCTTCGTCGCCGCCAACCCGAAGAGTGCCGCAATCCAGGAGCGGACGCTCGCCACCATGCCCGGCGGCAACACCCGCACGGTGCTGCACTACGACCCCTTCCCGCTGCGGTTCGCCCGCGGCGAGGGTTGCCGGCTCTGGGACGTCGACGGTCATGCCTATGTCGACTATCTCGGCGAGTACACCGCCGGACTCTACGGCCACAGCGAACCGGTGATCCGCGACGCCATCAAGCAGGCGGCGGATGACGGCTGGGTGCTCGGCGGGCCGACGCTGCTGGAGGCCCGAATGGCCGAGGCGGTGGTCAACCGCTTCCCGGCGGCCGAGCGGGTGCGCTTCACCAATTCCGGAACCGAGGCGAACCTAATGGCGCTCTCGGCGGCCCGGGCCTTCACCGGGCGGGACCGGGTGATGGTGTTCAAGGGCGCGTATCACGGTGGCGTGCTGTATTTCGCCGGCTCGCCGCTGAACGCGCCGTTCGACTATGTCATGGGCGACTACAACGACATCAACGGCAGCGCGGCGCTGATCCGCGAGCAGGGCGACCGGTTGGCCGCCGTCCTGGTCGAGCCGATGTGCGGCTCCGGTGGATGCCTGCCCGGTTCCGAGGCCTTCCTGACGGCGTTGCGCACGGCCACCCGGGAAACCGGGGCGCTGCTGATCTTCGACGAGGTCATGACTTCGCGTCTGTCGCCGACCGGACTGCACGGCGCGCTCGGCATCACGCCGGACCTGATCACCCTCGGCAAGTATGTCGGCGGCGGGCTCAGCTTCGGGGCGTTCGGAGGACGGGCCGACATCCTGGCCCACTTCGACCCGCGTGCGCCCGGTGCCTGGCCGCATGCGGGAACGTTCAACAACAACGTCTTCACCATGTCCGCGGGACTGGCCGGCCTGACCCATGTCTACACGCCGGAGCGGGCGGAAGCGCTGAACGCGGCGGGCGACGCGCTGCGCGGGCGGCTGACCCGATCGATCGCGGATCGCGGCCTGGCGCTCACCATCACCGGCATGGGGTCGATGATGGCGGTCCATGCCGGCGCGATCGCGCCCACCTCCCCGCCCGAGGCGGCCGCGCGCAATCGCCGGCTGGTCGATCTGATGCATCTCGACCTGATCCATGGCGGCATCTACACGGCGCGCCGTGGTATGATGGTGCTGTCGCTGCCGATGGCGGCGCCGGAATTCGACACGCTGGTCGCCGCCTTCGAGGAGTTCCTCGACAGCCGCCGTCCGGTGATCGAGGCTGCCCTCGCAGAGGAGGAAGTGGCATGAGCCTGCTGACCCGTCTGGTGGCCGAGGCCGCCCGCCGCGCGGCGCAGGATCCGCGCGTGCGCGCCAAGGCGCAGGAGGTCGCGACCGAGGCGGCGCGGCGCGCCCGTCCGAAGATCGAGAACGCCGGGCGCCACATTCTCGAGACCGCGCGCGAGACGTCGGATGGTGGTCATTTCACCGACGATCCAATCGGCTATGCCCGCCGGTTTCGCGACAAGCTGCTGCCGCCGGAGGACGACCGGTCGCGGTAGGGTGGCGCCTGCCCGGGCGAATTTGCCCCTGAGCGTTGGTTAAGGCATAGTAACCGTGTTCAGATCGCCGCCCCGGACGCACCATGATCGACGGGTTGCTCGCCCCGATTTTCGACTCGAAGCTGCCAAGTGCGGACAAGGTCCGTATCGCCGGCGACGGCTCGGGCGTCGACCGCAACCCCTCGCGACGGCCGATCGTCACCGGCCGGCCCATTGGCGAGCTCGCGGAGCTGAGCGCCAAGGATCGCGCCGAGTACACGTTCAGAACCGGCCAAGCGGCGCAGGGCCGGGCCCTCGGCAAGGTCGTCGACATCCTCGCCTGACCACTTAAGCCCCTGAAATGTCATAGATACCCTGAATGGACGAGGGCGGTATCGCGCAACTCTGCGCATTTTGGCAAAATTTTATATAAAATTCTTTGAAAATATGATTATCTGAGTCCAAGAGCGTCCTTGATGACGCCGATCTGGAGAGAGTGAACGGGAGCAACGGTCATGGCGATCGGTCCCACATCCTTGCCGGTCCTGCCGCCGGTCGACGGACAGCGCGGAGCGCTCGCCGAGGTCACGGAGCGCCGGACCGACGCCCGCGCCGCGCGCACGGCAGGCGAGAAACCACTCGACACCGTTTTCGCGGAGCCGCTGGACGAGGCCGACCGCCGGCAGTTCGACCTGGAGCGTACCGCCGATCAGGTGCGCCAGCTCAACCCCAACGCGCCGCGCGGGTCGATCCTCAACATCGTTGTCTGATCCGGCG
>JGI12316J15310_10000279_pt47 | contig 23808 bp, 19 predicted proteins | sample MarCyaLeptolynsp_FD_15310 | JGI IMG/M metagenome (IMG submission 15310)
CGCCGAGATCGAGGAATGCCTGACAGTCCGCGATCTGGTTGAAGTGCTGCGGACGGCCTTTCGATCCGAAATCAGGACGCCTGCGCCGCAGCACTGCGAAATTGCGCGGCCTGATGCGGCCAACGGTGAATTAAGGCTTATGCCGGCCTGGACGGATTTCGAGGCTCAGGGCAATTCCCGCACCGGTTATGCAGGCGTGAAGATTGCGACATCGTTTGCCGAAAATGCCCGGCTCGATCGCCCGGACAGAATGGGGATTTATCTCTTGCTGTCCGGCCTCAGTGGTGAGCCCTTGGCCATCCTTGACGGGCGTGCTTTGACCCTTTGGCGAACCGCTGCAGCGTCTGCGCTCGCCGCCGGCTATCTCGCTCGCGAGGATGCATCGCGCTTGCTGATGGTTGGAGCGGGTGCGCTTGCCCCCTATCTTATCGAGGCCCACGCGGCGGTCCGACCGATCAAACATGTGCTGATCTGGAACCGGAATCCCGAACGCTCACGGCGTCTCGCCGCCCACCTGAAATCACCGGACTATTCGGTGACGGCGACGGATGATCTCGAGGGGGCCGTGCGTGGCGCCGATCTGGTCTGTTGCGCGACCGAAACAGTGGATCCGCTGATCCGTGGCGAATGGCTCGCCGACGGGTGCCACCTTGACCTTGTCGGCGCCTGCCAACCGGATCGACGGGAATGCGACGATGAATGCATCGAGCGTGCGAGGATTTTTGTGGACACACGGGACGGCGCAATGGCCAATGCCGGCGACATTCTCCAGCCACTGGCGTCGGGCGCCCTGAAGGAAAGCGACGTCACAGCCGACCTGTTCGACCTGTGCCGGGGCCAGAAAGCCGGTAGGCGTTACTACAACCAGTTGACGCTATTCAAGTCGGTGGGCGCATCGCTGGAGGACTTCGCCGTGGCCCAGCATGTCTTTTCCCGTGTTTGAACCGGCGCTGAGGGACCCGGTTGGCGATGTGCGGGCGAGGTCTGCCGCGTGACTCTGGTCTTGTCCACGGTTCTGCCGTTTTTTCTCATAGTCGGGATCGGTTGGGCCGCGGGTCGCTGGAAGATGCTTCCGGACGGATCGGTCGCGCCGCTCAATGCCTTTGTATTCCGGTTTGCAATGCCGGCTCTGGTGACCCGACTGTTGTGGAACACAAGTGTCGACGACATCATCGATTTGCGGTTTATCGGCGGATGGCTGGTCACCGGCCTGGTTCTGTTTGCCGCCGGCGGATGGATCGCCCGGCTGGTGCTTGGACAAACAAAGGGACGGTTCGCAATCAGGGGCCAGGGTGCGTCAGTCGCCAATGTCGGCTTCCTCGGATTTCCGATTCTGCTTGGCCTGTTTGGCGATGCGGCCGCCGGGCCGCTCGGTATGGTGTTGATCGTCGATCTGATGATCATGATCCCGCTGTCACTGTTCCTCCTGGAGGCGGCTCGCGGAGGTACAGGGGGAATTGGATCGGTCGCGTTGCGGGCGATGTCGGGATCGGTGAAAAATCCGTTCTTTCTTTCCATTGTGGCCGGCACGACATTATCGATCACCGGATTTCCGCCGCCGCCGCCCGTAGAGAGCTTTCTGCTTTTTCTCGGGGGAGCAGCCGGTCCGACGGCCTTGTTTGCGCTTGGCGTTTATCTCGCCGGCAATCCGGCCATCGAGCGGCCTTTGGAGGCGAGCTGGATAACGCTCGCCAAGCTTGCTCTTCATCCTCTGGTGGCCTGGCTCGTCCTTGGGACGGGCTTTGGCGTTTCCGACGTATCGCTGTCGGCAGCAATCATGATTGCCGCGCTACCGGTTGCCAGCAATGTATTTGTGGTCGCTCAGGAATATGGCGTTGCGGTCAAGCTGGCGTCCGATTCAATCATGGTGTCGACGATTTGTGCCGTCTTCACCGTATCCGGGATTGCGCTGCTTCTGGTTTGAGCCGGTCCGGAACCCTTCTCGTTGAGACAGAACCGGCTGTTTTGCTCAGGCCTGAGGGTCGGTCGGAGTCATCCAGCCGATCTGGGCGCCGGACGGTTCCTGCAGCATGCAGATCCTGCCAACACCTTCGACATCGAACGGTTCCTGGGTGATCGTGGCGCCGTTCTGCCTTGCCCTTTCGACCCGCGCGTCAATGTTGTCAACGGCGATATAGCCCACCCAATGGTCAGGCATGCCTTCGTAGTCCGGCCCGTCCATCTGCATCATCCCGCAGACCGGTTTTTCACCGTCCATGACCAGATTGTACGTGCCTTCCGGCATGGGAACCTCGGTGGTGACCCAGCCGAGCGTCTCGGCATAAAACGCCTTTGCGACCGCCACGTCGCGCGTCATCAGCTCGTTCCAATAAAAGTGGCCATGAGTCCACATTCAACTGCTCCGCTAAATCAATGATGCCGCACTGTATCCGGCCACCTTGGAATATCAAGGTCCGGTGGCCGGTTCTGCTGCCATTCTGTGACCACCTTGCCCTGGATCAGGATTGCGCTGCATTCACCATGCGGCGGGCCTGATTGAGGGCCGAAATAAGGCGGTTTTGTCCGCGCACCAACTGGGTTTGGGCAAATCCCAGTTTGTCGGCCGCAACACTGTCGAGCTCGCTGGCAAGCGCGATGGTCGGCAATGCCTTAACGGTGAGAGCCGGGTCATGGGTGAAACGCGGATGTTCAGTGAAATTGATCGGGACCAGAATCCGGGCCAGTTCCTTGATGAGTGAATTGGCGCGGTCCGCGGAGATAGTTTCAGCCGCGATGCCGCCATAAAACCCGTCGAGTGCCGCCTGCAGTGAATTCGCGGCATCCCGGGACGGCGTCAGGTCGAAGCGGTCGCCGGCCTTTTTCTGGTAATTTGCGATCGTGTCCAGAAACTCGGCGGTGGTGGCGCGCCAGTCGAAGGGCAGGATTGTCGCATTGGCGTTGCGGAAAACCGCGAGCAGATAGATCTTGATATCGCGTAGGAGGCTGTCCTTGTCGGCAATCTCGAGCGTGTCGTTTTCCGTATGCCAGGCGATGTTGCCGCCGCATCCGCCGACGGCGTAATAACCCTTTTCCTCGCGATCGGCCTCCGTCATGGTTGAAGACAGCATCAGATAGCTGGAAATGCCGATATTGTTGAAGGAATAGTCGCCGGCGCGGTGGGGGCGTTCGCCGGCGGTTGTCTTGTTGGCCACTTCGCTGACAATGCCGGCGAGAAAGGCATCGGCTTCCGACATCACGGAAAGCTGGGTGAATTCCGTAGCCCAGCGGCATCCCGGACTGTCGCAATTGACCTGTGCGACACATTTTTCTTCCAGATCAAGGGCAAAGTGATCGGCGAACCAAGTGCTTCCCGCATACCGTCCGGTGGAATGGCCGGGCCACCAGCAGATACGCACGCCCCGTTTCAGGGCGCTCCGATTGGCCCACAGGACCCTGGCGACTTCAAGCATGGTCGCGTCACCGACTGCATTGTCGCCAACGCCGACGTCCCAGCTGTCGAGGTGCCCGTGCAACAGCACATATTCGCCCGATCCGTCATTGCCGGGAATGTCGACAACAGGCAGTTTTGAGTCAAACCACCCCTCCTCCATGTCGGTATACAGAGTGACGGATCCTCCGACTTTTGCGATCGCGATGAGCGCATCGCCGTCCGGTTTGTTGACGGCGACCGCAGGCACGGTCGGCTTGCGATCGAGATCGTCAAGACCGGGTATGCCCCAGATCTCTGTGCAGATGCCCCAGTGGATGTCGACGCCTGGATTGATGCCGATCACGCCGATGGCTCCCAGTTTCTGGAACTCGCTGATCATTCCGGGGCTGGCAAAACCTTCCGAAATCACGATGTTCCCGCGGATGGATTTTTCTGCGGCTTCGGGATCGGCAAGTTTTTTGTCGAAGATCGTGTCGATATCGTCGGCCTGGTTGGCAGGCATGTAAACCAGTTGTCCGGACAAACCGTCTCCCGCATGCACACTGTATGCCGGCGGCTTCGCCCGGAAGGTGCGGCCCCCTGTTTCAACCCGCGCCTTGCCGGGAATGCTGAGATAAAGCGACGGTTTGTGAACCTCGACCGGAACCCCATGCGCTTTCAGCCGGTCTGTGACCAGATCCATGCCACGATTGACATCGTCCGGATGTTCCCGTGCAAACCCCGCAAATTTTTCGATCAGCGCCCAAGGCTCATCCAGGGTGACCTGATCCAGCAACGCTTTGTCTTGGGTATTCATGGGGGCATCCTCCGAGTGCGGACCGCGGTGACGGCGTGGTTCCGATCAAATGTTTCAACCAGTAAAACAATGTTTCTTCTATCGATACAATCGGGATAGCAGACATATGTCCGGCTTGCAAGAACGCCGGCTGCGATTGCCGAGCCGGGTGCAGGTGCCCGCGCGCGCATGCGTTCGATCGAAATTCCGGATATTTCTGGAAGGATCGCCGGAGCTTTCCTGGTCAGGCAGGCTCGGCCGAACCGCTGGATCTTCCGAAAGCCAAGGCCGCGCTCTTTAAAAGCCGCCCTTGTGCCCAAGTCTCTGCGACATGCGCGACGCGTAATGCGGCACCGTCGATTTCAGGCCGGTTTCGACAGTGTCGTCGAATCGGGAGAGTGGGCCGGTAACGCTGAGCGCGGCCAGACAGGTCCCCTGTTCATTGAAGACCGGAGCTGCAACGGAAAAGGCGCTCTCTTCATACTGGTTGCAGGCGACATGTAAGCCGTCTGCACGAATTTGATCGATCATCACACGCAGCTTGTCGGGATCCGTGATTGTGGCGCTGGTGAACCGTTCCATCGGTTCGCGCAGCACCGCCTCGCGAACCTCTTCCGGCGCATAAGCGAGCAGAATGTTGGCTGCGCCGCCTGCGTGCAGCGGGCCGATCGAGCCGATATCCAGATGCAGCCGAACCTGTTGCTTGGACTGCCGGGCGGCAACGATGACCACTTTCCGGCCGTCGCGGATCAGAAGATTGACATTCTCCCTGGTCAGTTCGGCAAGTTCATCCATCAGAGGCGCGGTGGAACTGATGAGGTTCGACTGGCTGGCCGCACCATTGCCGATACGAACCGCATGGTAGCCGAGACTGTAGCTCCGACGTTCCGGATCCTGAGTGACATAGCCGCGCGCCTCCAGGGTTCGCAAGAGGCGAAAAGCCAGGCTCTTCGTACCGCCGAGCCGTCCGGCAATTTCCGTTACCCCGATGTTCGGATGGTCGGCGAGAATTTCCAGAATTGTCAGGGCGCGATCCACGGACGAAATCACGTAATTGCGTGTTTCCGCCGCTGGATTTGTCTCGTCGGACATGTGCTCGGCCTGCGCCACCATTGTTCTCCCCGCGTTGCTTCATGGGCCGCTGCCCGGCAAAGCGCGCGGTGCCCATGTGCCATAGGCCACCGAGCTTCGCAAGGTCGGTCCCCGCGACCATGTTGCCAAACCGGACAGAGTTGGTTACCCTTCAAATATAAAACACTGTTTCACTGATTGAAACAATCCTTTCAATCGACCTGCGACGAACCGGCGTGTCGGGACCGGGTTTCGGCACGCTGAAAGGAGGGGAGCACAATGAGGATTGTCTACGCAATTCCTGGACCGATGTCTCGCGGCCCCATGGGATTGGCCGAAATGCGCCGTCGTGAGGACCTGTTGTCCTCCTGGGCCTTCCCGGGAACAACCGTCAGCGTCAGGGATGCGCTGGATGGCCCGAATTCGATAGAATCCGCCTATGAAGAAGCCTTGTCGACACCGGCAGGTCTGGATCTGATCAAAGCCGTTGTCGGCGAAGGTGCCGATGCGGTCATAATCGGTTGTGCCGGCGATCCGGGACTGGAGGCCGCGCGCGAACTCGTCGATGTTCCGGTCGTCGGTCCTGGTGAGGCCTCGATCCTTCTGGCCTGTTCGCTGGGCCACAAGTTTTCCGTAATCGGCGTTTTTGATGGCATGCAGCACGGATATCGGCTGCAGGCGTTCAAAGCCGGGTGTGTCGACAAGTTTGCATCAATGCGCGCCTCGAACGTTGCCGTGCTTGATCTTATGAATGACCGGGAAAACAGTTTGAAACGGGTTGTAGCCGCCGGACGTGCCGCCATTGAGCACGATGGCGCGGATACGCTGATCCTCGGCTGCATGACCATGTCGTTTCTGGGGATCGAGGATGCGGTTGCGGACGCGCTTGGCGTCCCGGTGATCAATGCGGGGCGCGCGGCGCTGAAGATGGCTGAAATGCTTGCCGGAATGGACATCAGTCACAGCCGGCGCGCCTACCCCAGACCTCCGAAATTCCAGGAGAACGCGGCCTGACATTCCGAGGCGACGAGCCCACGGCCCATCGTCCGGAAGACCTTGCAGCACAACGACTATGCCGGCGATCAACCAGAGGAAACAGCCGGCCAACCAGGGAGTGACCAACCATGAACGGCATTAAGACCTTGTTGCGAACGGCGACAGCAATGGCTGTCGGACTGGGTGTCCTGTGGTCGGGCGCCGCCAGCGCCGACCAGATCAGGCAGCTCAAGATCCTGAGCCGACCCCAGGCGGCGCAGCCGCAGGAATATCAGACGATCCAGCTAATTGCCCAGGAATGGCGTAAACTCGGGCTCGACGTGAAGGTCGAACTGATGCCCTGGGAGCAGATGGCCGATCTGGTCTGGTACAATCGCGACAAATGGGACATTACCGGATGGCAGATGGTCGGGCGCCCGGAACGCTCCGATCCTGACGAAATCGTCTTCAACCTGTTTCACTCGACCACCGCGGAAAAGGGATACAACTTTGTTGGGTACAACAATCCTGAATTCGACAGGGTCGCCGAGGCGCAGCGCTCCGAGGTCGATCAGGAAAAACGCAAGCAACTGATCTACAAGGCCCAGGAAATTCTGGCAGCCGACCAGCCAAACCTTATGCTGGTGCACCCCCGGTCGGTCTTTGCCTTCGACAAGACCGTCTGGAATCCGGACACGGTCGTCGAACAGAGCGGCATCGGTATCAAGAATGCCTGGACATTCATCGGCGCAACGCCGCTCGGTGACCAGAAGGACATGATCGTCAATTCCTCCGACAATGTGATCGCCATAAACCCGCTCTATATATCCGGCAGCACTGACAGCTGGATTACCGAACTGGTTTGGGACCGGCTCCTGCGCATCGGACCGGACGGACTTCCCCGGCCCTGGAGCGCCGTATCCTACGATTGGGTCGATGGAACGACGATAGACGTGACGTTACGTTCGGGCATGAAGTGGCACGACGGCACGCCGGTCACTGTCGACGACGTGGTGTTTTCCTTTACCGCACCACAGGGTGAAGAGGCGCCGATGTACAAGCCTTTCACCAGGAACATCAAGTCGGTCGAAAAACGCGACGACAAGGTTGTCAGGTTCGTTCTGGAAAAACCCTCCGCCGCGTTCCTGACGGCGACGCTCGCCAAGGTCAACCTGATCCCGAAACACGTTTGGGAGCCGATCCTGGCGGATCTTTCGAGCAAGACTGAGAATGCCGAATCCTATCAGGAGAAGGCGCCGATCGGATCGGGTCCATTCAGGTTCTCGTCCTGGCGGGCCAGCGAGGAAGTGGTTCTGGAAGCCAACGACGACCATTTCAATGCGCCGAAAATGGCCCGCTGGATTCTGCGCATCGTACCCAACACCGAAGCGGCTGTCGGTATGCTGCGCAAGGGCGAACTGAATTTTCTGTCCGATTATACCGGGGATCCGAAAGTGTTGCAGACTGTGGCCACGGAGGATGGCGACCTGGAAATCGTGGCCACCACGGATATCGGTTTCCGCTATGTTGCTTTCAACAACCGCAGACCGCCGATGGATGACGCTGCCTTCCGCAATGCCTTGTCGATGGCGATCAACCGCAAGCTCATCGTTGGCGCAGCCTTCAAGGGTTTCGCGGTACCCTCGAACTCCGTGGTTTCTCCGGCGCTCGGCTTCTGGCACAACGAGGCCACCGACAATTTCGAGACCGGCACGGAACTGGCCAAGAAAATTCTTGCCGATGCCGGTTATCGAATGGAGGGGGGTCGTCTCGCCTATCCCGAAGGCAAGACCGAAACGCTTGGAAAGTAACGTTTGATGTCCGGCATCCGGCGGTTTGCGCTCAAATTCGCCCAGTTCGTATTTGTGCTCTGGGCGGTTGTGACGATCCTGTTCCTGATCTTCCGCCTGATGCCGGGCAATCCTCTTGCCGCCTATATCGATCCGACCTTCACCGAGGAGCAGCAGGAAAACCTGCTGCGCCAGTTCGGGCTCGACCGGCCGCTCCACGAACAATATTTCATCTATCTCTGCAATCTGCTGCGCGGCGAACTCGGAGACAGCTTTTTTTACCGGGCGCCGGTATGGGACCTGATCTGGGATGTGTTTCCGAACACGGTCCTGTTGACAACCGTTTCACTGCTGATCGCCTATCTCATCGGTGTGCTCGGCGGAGCGCTCCTTGCCTGGAAGCGCGGAACGTGGATCGAAGCCGTCGGCATTCCGGTTGTGTTGACGTCGCGGGCGGCGCCGGAATTCTGGATCGGCATGATATTGCTGGCGATCTTCAGCTTTTCTCTCGGCTGGTTTCCTGCCGGCGGGTCGGCGAGCGCCGGCGCGACGTTTGCCTCCTGGTTCGATCGTTACACCTCGCTCGATTTCCTGTCCCACCTGGTCCTGCCCGCAACGACGCTCGCGGTCTATCTGCACGGTTTGCCGTTGTTGCTGATGCGCTCCAACATGCTCGATGTTCTTGAAGATGATTTCGTCACTATGGCGCGCATCAAGGGCCTGTCGGAGTGGACTGTCATTGTCCGTCACGCGGCCCGCAACGCGCTGTTGCCTGTCGTCACGGCGTTTGCTCTCGGGCTGGGATATTCCATTGGCGGCAATGTGGTGATCGAGACGGTGTTCAGTTGGCCCGGTCTTGGGCGCCTGCTGGTCAAATCCGTCGCCGCCAGTGATTATCCTCTGGCGCAAGGTGCGTTTCTTCTGATCGCGATCGTCATGATCACCATGAACCTGATCGCCGATCTGCTTTATTCCGTTCTCGATCCCCGGATTTCCCATGCGTGACCCCAAGGCGCTAGCCGCCGGCGAAGCTACATCCGGCGAAACCGCCGGAACATCGCGGCCGAGGCCCGCCTGGCGGCGCTGGCTTGCCGACATTGCGTCTCTTGCGGCACGCCTGCGCGGCGATGCCTACGCCACCACGGGTATGATCATTTATGTCCTGTTTCTGGCAATCGCCCTGGCCGCGCCCATGCTGGCGCCATACGATCCGCTGGAAATCCTGTTCAGTGAGACCTATGAGCTTGCGTCGGATCTGCCGCCCGGTCCCGAGCACTGGCTTGGCACCACGTCGCTCGGGCGCGATATCTTTTCCCAACTGGTTATCGGGTCGCGCAGTGCCCTGATCGTCGGTGTGACGGCGGCCTTCATGGTCGTCGGCATCGGCACCCTGGTCGGTCTCGTGTCCGGCTATTTCGGCGGTTGGGTCGACATGGTTCTGATGCGGTTGGCCGACATTGCCTTTGGCATTCCCTTCCTGCCGTTTGTCATTGTTCTCGCGGCATTCCTGGAACCGAGCGTCTGGAATGTCGTCATTGCCATGGGCCTGATCCTGTGGCGGGATACCGCACGGGTCATTCGCAGCCAGGTGCTGACATTGCGCACCCGCGCCTATGTCGACGCGGCCCGGGTTGCCGGGTCGGGCGATATGAGAATTCTGTTCTTGCACATCGCTCCAAACATTCTGCCCTTGTCTTTCCTCTACGGTTCGATCGCGGTCGGTTGGGCGATCCTGACCGAAGCAAGCATCTCGTTTCTGGGTTTTGGCGACGGGGAGGTCATTTCGTGGGGCTACATGTTGCAGGATGCTTACGCGTCGCAGGCGCTCTCGCGCGGCGCGTTTCACTGGTTCGTTCCGCCCGGCCTTGCGATTGTCCTCGTCGTCGTCGCCGGGTTTTTCATCAGCCGTGGATATGAGGAAATCCTCTTTCCGCGTTTGAAAGGGTAGACCGTGACACTTCTGGAGATCGAGGACCTGCACGTCGAATACCTTACCGCTGGCGGTGCCGTCAGGGCGGTTGACGGGGCGAGCTTCAACATTCCCGAAGCGGCGATCGTCGGACTGGTTGGGGAATCCGGATGCGGCAAGACCACAGTCGCGCGTGCCCTGACCCGTGTCATACCGAAAAATGCCAGGATCACGTCCGGGCGAATGATGTTCGCCGGCAAGGATCTCCTGGCACTCTCACCGGGAGAGATGAATGCGCTGCGATGGCGCGATATCGCCTTCATTCCGCAAAGTGCAATGAACTCTCTCGACCCTGTTTACCGGATCCGCAGCCAACTGGCGGAAGTTCTGTGCCAGCGTGGCGGACAGAGCCGCAAACAGGCGATGCTGCGGGCTGCCGAATTGTTCGAACTGGTCGGCATCGATCCAAAGCGCCTGTCCGACTTTCCGCACCAGTTCTCCGGCGGCATGCGTCAGCGCGCCGCAATCGCGCTGGCGCTGGCCCTGGATCCGGCCTTGGTGATTGCCGACGAGCCGGTGACGGCGCTTGACGTGATCGTACAGCGGCAGATTCTCGATCAACTGCTCGGTCTGCAACGCGATCTTGGCCTGTCGGTGATCATGGTTACCCACGATATCAGCGTCGTCGCCTACGCCTGTGATTATGTGGTTGTCATGTATGCCGGGCAGGTGATTGAAGCCGGCCCGACAAGAACGGTGCTTACGGCGCCGGGTCATCCCTATACGATGGGCCTCTACAATGCGTTTCCCGATCTCCAGGCGAGCGGCGGAGACCTGACGCCGATCGAAGGCTATCCGCCGGACCTGCGGCATCCGCCATCCGGTTGCCGATTCGCCGGACGTTGCCCTTTCGCCATTGACCGTTGCCGCTCGGACCGGCCGCTGCCCCGGGCGATTGCCGACGATCATTCCGCTGCCTGTCATCGTCTCGACGATGTCGAGGATCTGCGGGCGCAAGCGCGGGAGGTTTCCACATGGAGCCGCTGATCCGGACGGAAAATCTGAGCAAACACTTTGCTGTCGACCGCGGCGTGGCCGGGTTTGGCCGACCGCCGATTGTCGTCTGGGCCGTGGACGGGTTGAACATTCAGCTGATGCCGGGTGAGAGCGTCGGCCTGCTTGGCGAATCCGGATGCGGAAAGACGACGACCGGTCGGCTGCTCCTCGATCTTGAACAGCCGTCAACCGGTCAGATCCTGTTTGAGGGACATGATATCGCCGCCTATGACCGAAACCAGAGACGGCAATGGCGGCGAAAGGCGCAGTTCATTTTCCAGAATCCGTTCGAGGCGCTCAATCCGCGTTTCACAATCTTCAACTCCATGGCGGAGCCGCTGATCAATGCCGGTGTGAAGAAAAGCGAGTGGGGCGGTCTGATCGACCAGGCCATGGCTCTGGTCCGGCTTCCGGACGCGGCGAACTATTACGACCGTTTCCCGCATCAATTGTCGGGAGGGCAGTTGCAGCGCGTCGTGATGGCCCGTGCACTGATCTTGACACCGTCATTCGTCGTTGCCGACGAGCCGGTCTCCATGCTCGATGTAAGCGTCCGCGCCGGAATTCTGAATGTGTTTCGCGACATTCGCGACCGGCTTGGCTTGACTGCAATTTACATTTCCCATGACCTGGCGCTGATCCGCTACGTTTGCGAACGCACGCTGGTCATGTATCTCGGCACCATCGTCGAGGATGGTCCCACAGAGGACATTATCCGCGCCCCGGCGCATCCCTACACCAGGGCTCTGGTCGCCGCTGTGCCGGTCCCGCATCCAGACCAGTCACACGCGACGTTGCCGATAAAAGGCGGCGCGCCGGATGCCAGATCTCCGCCCTCGGGATGCCGTTTCCGGGATCGCTGTCCGCACGCGCGCGATCGTTGTGCCTTGGACGCTCCGCTGCCGCGGCCGCTCGGAGACGGGCGATTGGTTGCCTGTCATTTTGCCGAGGAGATCTCGTAAAAGAAGGCGCGATGCGAAAACCGGTGTCTTGATAACGCGACGGACTTGCCACAATTCTCAATTCGACCATAGGGTGCTCGATACGGATAATACATCGTTCACACGTTTCAGCACACGAAGCTATCGGGATTGGGCAATGACAGATTTGCGGCATAGTGCCAGAATTAGTCTGATCGGTGGCGAAACGTTCTGGGAATTGTCCAGGCAAGGCGTGGTGTCGGGAGGTGAGCAGGGGGCCGTGGTCATCCCTTACGGCAATATCCGAAGCATGCGGTTGATAACGTTCGCCGGCGCCGGGGGAACCCAGGCCCGGGCGGTTTTGACGACGTTCGGTCAAGGCAGGCACAAGATCGGCTCGCATCATTATGTCAGTCTGGGGAACTTCGAGGACCGTTCTGACAGCTACGTCCCGATTGTCCGAGAACTGGCGCGCCGGATTGCAGACGCCAATCCGCAATCCCTGTTCATTGCCGGCAGTTTCGGGCTCTGGCTGGGATGGGTTATCGTTTGTTTTCTTGTGCTGGCGCTGGCGGCCCTGGTTGTTGTTGCCGTTCTGGAGGATGCGCCGCCTCTATTTGGTCTGATTGGCGCGATCGCGCTGGTCGTGACCGCCGGTCCGCTCGCCATGCTCTGGGCCATCCGGAATTTACCGAAATCCTTCGATCCAAAATCCGTCCCAGACACCCTGCTGCTCGCGGATCGGAACTAACGGGGTCGGCGCACCGGGAAATCGCGTCTGGTCCGCTTCAGTTCAAAAATGAATATTCTCTAGAGTTTTTCACAGTTTCACGGAAACAGTGAAAAGCTCAAAGTCCCTGTATTCCGCATTTCTTATCTGTCCAGACGATTCCGTCTGAACAGGAAAAGCTCTAAGAGTTGGCGACCAGTAATCTGGGGGAATCAACGTTCTGTTCGTCCCCGTGAAAACTGAACACGCCACGTCCCATCGATTTCGCCTGGTAAAGGGCCGCGTCGGCCATCCGCATAATCGCATCGGGACTGTCGGCGTCCGGATCGTTTGAAAGCGATACGCCGATGCTTGTGCCGGAGTGAATGGAGTGTCCGGAGATTTCGAAGGGATTGGCAAGCACGGCAATCATCTTTTCGGCAAGGCGCGCTGCGGCTTGCCGGTCGCACACATTGGTTGCGATAACCGCAAATTCATCTCCGCCCAACCGCGCGGCAATGTCGGAGCACCGCAATTGCTGCTTCAACCTTTCGGCGATCTGGATCAGAAGAGCATCTCCGGCTTGATGGCCATAGCTATCATTGATCTGCTTGAACCGGTCGATATCAAGGAGATACAGCGCCAGTGGATTTCCGGATCGTGACGCCTCTGCAAGGCCGTTTTTCAATGTTTCGTCGAACAGGTTTCGATTCGGAATTTTTGTAAGGGCATCATGTTGCGCCAGCCAACGCTGTTGATGTTCGCTCTTTTCCGATCGCTCCAGCGCCTTGCGCAACTGATCCTGGACCCGACGCAATTCCGCAGTCAGCGACTGGTGCTTGAGGATTTCGGCCTCGATCGCGATCTTCGCGTCGCGAAGCTGATTGGCCTGTTCGACCAAACGTCGCTTTTGACGGACGGATTCCGTTGCGTAGCGAAGCGACCGCTCCAGTCTGCGAACGGTCAGATCTCCCTTGATCAGGAAGTCCGCAACGCCTGCGCGCGTCGCTGCGAGATCGACTTCCGGATCCTCTCCTCCGGTCAAAAGGATAAAGACCTTGGGATCGTCCTCGATGGCAAACCGTTCAATGATTTCCAGTCCTGTTCCGGCACACAGATTCTGATCGATGATGTAGATATCGTGTTGACGGCTCTCAACTGCGGCTATCGCCCGATCCCAATTGGACACGAAATCAAGCTTCAAATCCTCGCCGAAGATCTTGCGAAGAAGGCGGTTTATGAACATCTGATCGACTTCATCGTCGTCGATCACCAGGATTCCCGGAAGGTCGCTATCCATCCAATCTGCTTTGTGAGCGCCGCTATGCCATTTCCAGGAATTCAATGCCGTCATCCCCCAATATTCTTGAGGATGAATCTATGGGAAGGATGTTGCAGATTCCTTTAGGGGTATTCGCTGCTGGAATCGATTGATTCAAGCAGTTAATGAACTTGTAAACGCAAAAGGTTCGAGCGAATCTCCGTTTCCAGGCGCCTGTGGTCGCTGCGAAATGCGGCAGTTCATCTACGGTACCCGGTCAACCTCATCGGGCGCGATGAAGGGCAAAAACAAAATTGCCCGGATGCATAACGCCGCGCTCGGAAATTCTCTCTTTGACATTTCCCCGGTGTTGCCGCCAAACATGCAACGTTCGATTTCGCAGGCACGTGACGGAGCCCCATGTCTTCCGAATCCCTCCCGATCCTTGAAAAGCTCGTGTCCTTCGACACGATCTCCGACAAGAGCAACAACGAGCTGATCGCCTTTGTCGCCGACTTTTTGCGGCAGTACGACATCGCGGCGCGCCTGGTGCCGAACGAGGACGGCACCAAGACAAATCTCTATGCAACGATCGGTCCTGACGTCGCGGGCGGTGTGGTTCTGTCCGGACACACCGACGTTGTTCCCGTGGCCGGTCAACCGTGGACGACGGATCCGTTCAAAATGGCGCGCCGGGACGGGCGGCTCTATGGCCGGGGTACGTCCGACATGAAGGGATTTGTGGCTGTTGTGCTGGCATGCATCCCCGACATGGTGAAGGCTGACCTAAAGCGCCCGATCCACATCGCTCTGTCCTATGACGAGGAGATATCCTGCCTCGGCGTTGTGCCGATGATCGCGGAAATGGGGGCTACCCTGCCTCCCATCGAAGCCGTGATCGTCGGCGAACCGACGCTGATGGATCTGGTCGATGCGCACAAGGGTGCTTTCGGTTACACCACGACGGTCACCGGCTTCGAGGCGCATTCCAGTCAGGTCGATCGCGGCGTCAGCGCCGTGGCTCTCGCCGCGCGCCTGATGGTGCATCTGGAAGACCGCATGCGCGCGCGCGCCGCCGTCGCGGACAGGTCCTCGAAGTTCGATCCTGCCTACACAACCGGCCATGTCGGAACGGTCACCGGCGGGACGGCCTGCAATATCATGGCGCGAACCTGTGCGTTTGAGTGGGAATTGCGGACGATTCCCGAAGACGATCCAGCCGCGATTTATCAGGATTTCGAAGGCTTCGGCCAGGGTTTGCTGGAAGAGGCGCATCGGATCTCGCCGCTTTGCGCCATCGATACCGTCGAGGATTGTGCTATTCCGGCCTTGAGCCCGGAGCCGGGCGGAGCTGCAGAACTGCTATGCAAGCGATTGACCGGTAAAAACGCCACACACGGCGTTTCCTATTGCACCGAAGCCGGCCAGTTTCAGCGCGCCGGTCTATCTACGATTATCGTCGGGCCGGGGTCGATCGATCAAGCCCATAAGCCGGACGAGTTTATTGAAGTCAGTCAACTCGCCGCCTGCCGGTCGTTCCTGCAGGCGCTGATCGCGTCGCAAACGGTTTAACAGGCTGCTCTCAGGCCGTTTTGTTGACGTGTGCTCCAGCGTCGCCTTCATTCGTTTCCGAGGGAGCCTGGTCGAAGTCCGCCCTGACCTCCGGCGCCGGATCGGCCTCGTGAAGCGGAGCCTCGGCCTTCGGGACTTTCGGGCCGCCTTTGGCAACACCGACCATGGCCGGCCGCAATACGCGCTCGCCGATTACATAGCCGGATTGTACAACCTGCATCACCGTTCCGTTCGGCACGTCGGGATTCGGAATCTCAAACATTGCCTGATGGAAATTCGGATCGAATTTTTCCCCTTCCGGGTCGATCTTCGTCACGCCGTGTTTGCCGAGCGCATTGATCATCTCGCGTTCGGTCATCTCGACCCCCTCAAGCAGGGTCTTCAGAGAGTCCGAGGCGGTTTCTGCGACATCTGCCGGGAGTGCCTGCAGTGCGCGGCCCAGATTGTCGCCGACCGCCAGCATATCGCGCGCAAAGTTGGTGACACCGTAGGTGTTGGCGTCCTTGACTTCCTTTGCCGTGCGTCTGCGCAGGTTTTCCATCTCCGCCATCAATCGAAGGTATTTGTCCTTCAGATCGGCATTTTCCGCTTCAAGCTGCTCCAGCCGCTCGTCACGCTCCGATTCCGGCGCTTCGGCTTCGTCGATTTCAGGCATATCCGATTGTTCAGTCATTTGCTGCCCCGTGGAATCCGGCTCTCCGTGTTCCGCTTTTTCGTCGGTCATGATGATCTGGGGAGTCGTTCAAAAATGTCCCGGCCTCCATGTGGTTGAAACCGAGCAGAAAATCAAGTGCGAAACAATGTCCGGACGCAAAGGTGCGCCCGGATTTGGCCGTTCGGAAATTGAAAGGGACGGTTCAGCGGCAAACCCGCTTAGATCGAGCTGTCGATCCAGTCCACGAGTTTGCCCTTCGGATGAGCGCCGACCTGCATGGAGGCGGGTTCGCCGTCCTTGAACAGGATCAGGGTCGGGATGGAGCGCACGCCATATTTGATCGCGGTTTCCTGATTCTCGTCGATATTGAGCTTGGCGACTTTGACCTTGCCGGCCATTTCCGAAGAAATTTCTTCAAGCGCCGGCGCGATCATTTTGCACGGACCGCACCACTCGGCCCAGAAGTCGACGACGACCGGCTCAGATGACTTGATGACTGCAGTGTCAAAATTGGTGTCCGTGACTTGTTCGGTAGCCATTGGGGCCTCGCTTTCTCTGTTGCGCTCGTGCGCTTGGTTTGTCGCCAAAGTAGGAACGACGGTGAGTGCCGTCAAGAATCCGCTGTTAACAATCGAGGATACTGCGCAGGGCCTCATCCAATTGTGATGTCGGTATCGGCATGAGATCCGGGCCGGATGTCCACAGCAGCGCCGCCTCTATGACGTGATTCGGATAAATATCCGCTAACAGCCTCCGGTAGAGGGCGAGTTGCGCAATATATTGTCCAGGGGCATCGCTGATCGATCGTGGTGGCGTGCGATTTGTCTTGAAGTCGACAAGGGTGATTGTGTCGTCTGTGACCAGCAGGCGGTCGATCTGTCCGCTGACCAGGAAACGGTCGCCAGTCGATTTTGTAACGATGCCGCTGAGCGAGACCTCCGCCCGTCCCCGTGTTGAAAACAACGCGGCAAATCTTTCGTCGCGCAGCAATGCCAGGACGGACGCGACGAGCGCCTGCCTTTGTGAAGATCCGATGTCCGGCAAAGCCATGCGCGCCGCGCGGTTCGCGATGTCGGGTCTGTCGCCATCGGCGATTTCGGGCAGGATTTCCAGAAGCCGGTGAACCAGGCGGCCGCGTTTCAGCGCGGGGCTTTCCTCGGCAAGCGCGTCGGCGAGGAGGTCGCGGGGCGGGCTCTTGGGGCCCGGTTCATCCGCAGCGAGCGTGTCGATGGCGTCGGATGGCGAAAGACGCTGGATAATCGGAATGGTGTCGGCGGGCCGATAGGCCCAGTCCGGAAGGGGAGTGTGGGGTGGTTCTGTCGGGTCGGTTTCCGAATCGTGCTCTCCGGTGGTCGGTTTTTCGGGCGTCTTGCGCCAGACCAGCATCGCATTCTCCTCGCCGTCGAATGCCATGGGCTCGGCGGCAGCGGCCAAGCCCTTCCAGACCAGTTTGTGCCAGCATCGTGCATGGGCCCCCCGCGATCCCTGGTAGCCGCAGACGATCAGCCGATCGCGGGCACGCGTGAGCGCGACATAGAGCAGGCGGCGATATTCCTGCTCGCCGGCGCGTCGGTCATCCTCCAGACGCCGGGTCACAAGGGTTGGCTTGCCTTCGGCAGTCTGGCAGACAGTCAGCGCCGGCGGCCTGCTCCCGCGTTCGAGCGGCATGATCGCGGGATCATGCCCGGCATGTCGCGGCGCCGAGCCCGGATCCACCAGAAAAACGATCGGAGCCTCCAGCCCCTTGGCGCCGTGCACCGTCATGATGCGGATATCGGAGCGAGCGGCATCCAACTCCCGCTTGATCACGATTTCCGACGTCTGCAGGTCCATCAGAAACCGGTCGAGGCTCGGTGTCTGCAGGGTTTCGGCATCGAGCGCCAGCCGCATGAACTGGTCAATCACGTCATCGACCTCGCCACCGAAGCGGGCCTTGAAGCTTCGTCGGCCGCCATCCTTGTCGAGGATCCGCGAATAGAACTCGAACGGACGGTCGAAATCGGCGGACCCCAACCAGTCCCGCAATGTCGCCAGCGCCGTCGTCGACGGTGCATGCCCACCTTCGGCTCTTGCTTCGAGCCCGCGCCAGAGGGTGGTGTCCCGGCCGGCCGCGACGGCAAACAGATCCTCCTCGCTCCAGTTGAACAGCGGGCTTTTCAAAAGGGCGGCGAGGGAAAGGTCGTCTTCGCGCAACACCATCACCTGTCCGAGCGCGATCAGATCCTTAACCGCGATATGATCGGTCAGCACGAGCCGGTCCGAACCCGCGACCGGAATGGCGCGCGCCTTCAGCGCGCGCACAAGCGCCGGCACGAACGCGTCGCGCTTGCGCACCAGAACGAGAATGTCGCCGGCGGAGATCACCGCTCCGGTTCCCGGCAGGCGGTCGCGCCGCTCAAGCCAGTCGCCGATCTGCGCGGCTATTCTTTCCGCCAGCCTGACTTTGGCGCTCTGCGGCGTATCCATGTCAATCGGCTTCGACCAATCCTCCGGCTCGGGCGAGGAGGCATCGGAAAAAATCGGCCAGACGGTGACATCGCCCGGATCCGAAAATCGCACAGCGTCATGCTGGATGGGATCCGCGGCACCATCGCCAAAATCCAAATCTCCCGTTAGTCCTTCCGCCGTCTCCGGATCGGCAAAAACCAGATCCACGGCGCCAAGCACGTCGGGTGTCGAGCGAAACGAGAGCCGGAGGGCAATCTCGTGAAACACCTGTTCCGCGTCTCGGGCGCGACGGAGAAAGTGGCGCCGCATATCGGCGAAATATTTCGGCTCGGCGCCCTGGAACGAATAGATCGACTGCTTCTCGTCGCCGACGGCGAAAAGGGTCCGCGGACGGTCGTGTCCGCTGTCGCCGGAAAAGAATTCCGCCGCGAGGGCGCGCACAATGTGCCACTGGCGCGGACTGGTGTCCTGCGCTTCGTCGACGAGGATGTGATCGATGCCCTGATCGAGTTTGTACTGCACCCACTGGGCGGCTTCGGCGGTCGAGAGCAGGGTAAGGGAATTGACGATAAGGTCCTCGAAGTCGAGATATCCGCGGCTTGATTTCTGGAGATCATATTCCTTCAGCACTGCGCTGCCGACGGCAAGGAACGCGGATGTAAGTCTGACGGCGGCCAGGGCCCTCCGGCGGTCAAGGAGAGTTTCCAGCCGTGCGATTTCCTGTTCAGCCTTGTCGGTAAAGTCCGTCAGCCTTGCCTTGGACGCTTTGCCGATAAGCGTCCTGGTTGATCGCCAGGTCCCGGTTTTGGTTAAGAAAATATTTACCCAGTTCTGCGCCTTATCAAGGGGCACGTTCTGCGTCAGAAACACGGACATCCGCGCTGCAACATCCCTGTCGGTTTTGCCGCCGTCGTTTAGAACTGAGATGCATTTCTGGATGTAAAGAATTGAAAAAAATGGAGAATTAACGGTTTCTTCATCCAGTTTTTCAAGCGAATCGTCTGAGCTCAGCTCATAGATCAGGTTAAGATCCTGTATCGCTTCAACAAGACCCCCGACGGACTGAATCCATGCACCAAGCGCATGCCGTTCAGCTATGATTTCCCCCAGGATTTTGTCGATCGCGTGATCGGTGCATTCTTCAAGCAGGATCGCAAACCCGTCGCGCACTGCTTGGTCGTCATGGGTTTCCGCCGAGGCAAAGACCCGCGTCTTGGCCCGCGCGAGAAGGTCGGCCTGATCGCGATCGTCTAACACCTGGAAATGCCCGGGCACATTGGCTTCGATCGGAAACCGTTGCAAAAGGGCTTCGCAGAAGGCGTGAATGGTTTGTATTTTCAGCCCGCCCGGGGTCTCCAGCGCGCGGGCAAAAAGCTTGCGGGCGCGCACCATCAGGTCGGCGTCCGGAGCCACGCCGTCAAGCTCCGACAATTGCTTCATCAAAGTGCTGTCATCACACTCGGTCCACCGTGCCAGCAGGTCGAAAACCCGACGCGTCATTTCCGCCGCCGCCGCCTTGGTGAAGGTCAGGCACAGGATTTTGGAAGGGTCGGCCCCTTGCAACAGCAGGCGGATCACCCGTCGCGACAGGACATAGGTTTTACCGGAACCGGCATTTGCGCTGACCCAGGCCGACGCGCGCGGATCCGAGGCCTGTCCCTGCAGATGACCGGTTCTGTCCAGGAGGCCGTCCGTCGAGGCGTGCGGAGCGTTGATGTCGCTCATGCGTCATCCTCCGCGTCATGGAGCGACCATTCCGCGACCCGCGCCAGATGATCGTAGCGCCCGGTATGGTCGGCCGATCGCAGGGGATAGGCGCGCGACAGATATCCCTGCGCGGGATCCCGGTAGCGGTTCAGGAGTGCGGTCAGATTTGACCAGGACGCTCCGATGACCGATTCAGCGTCGCTGTCTTTGGGAATCGCGCTGCGTTGCAGAATCCCGTCGCCCGACACTTTCAACTGCACATAATCCATCGCCGCAACGGCCGGTGCCGCTCCGGCCGGCAGAACCTTGGCAACATCCGCAAAGCCGCCTCTTTGGATCAATGCCCCTTCCAGGGGCAGTTGCGGCGCGAAACCGGCATTGACCTGTTTCGCTGTTGGAATGCCGCCGGTTTTGAAATCTATGATTTCAAGTCCACCGTCCCGGCGCAGGTCGATCCGGTCGGCGCGGGCGCGCAGCTTTGCCTGGCCCGAGTCGAGCGCAACGTTCGTATCGGCGTCGATTTCCGCAAGACGCGTGGCGATGACGGCATCGCGTGCATTCTCCCATTCGATGTAGGAGGACGCCAGTTTCACAAAGCGTGACCACCAGATTGTCTTGAGCGCGGGAAAAGCATCGAGTTGGGCAAATTCCGCCGTGCCGATTGCCAGGAGCTTTCGCAGCGCTTCTGCGTCGTGGCTACCGGACCAGGCCTGTGCGAACGTGCCGAGAATTTCATGAATCAGTGTCCCGCGCTCCGCAAAATCCGGCTCCGATCCGATCGCCGCCACCGGCTCCAGTCGAAGAACGCGCCTGGCATAATAGGCATAGGGATCGCGGATCAGCGTTTCCACCTCCGTGACGGACAGTCCGCCTGGACGGGCGGAGACCGGCGGCTTCGGGTTGGGGCGCGGCGCCGGCTCCTGCGGGACACCTGCCTCGTCAAGGCGCACTGCCCAGTCAAGGATCCGGGCGCCCCTTCGCTGCATGGCGGCGAACGCATCGCCGCCGACCACGGGACGCAGGCGCTGAAGCCAGCGCGAAGGTACGGTTGGAGCTCCATCGGTTCGTTCCGAGCGAGTCACAACGACCCGGTTTCCGGACAGGCCCTGCATGAAGTCATGCGCCGACAAGCCGATCCGGCGTTCCGGCGGCTGCAGACCCATGCCGATCCGCATGGGGCGCGACAGCCACGGATCTGTTTCCGCAAGTGCTGGCCATACACCTTCGTTCAATCCACCGAGTATCGTCAGGTCCGGTGATTGCAGACGCGCCTCCAGCGGTCCCCAGATCTGCAGCATGGGATCCGTTACCCGGTTCGGCCGCACGGGGATGCCGGCCAGAAGACTGTCGAGAAAATCCGGATAGTCGGCTCCGGTAAGCGCAATGTCGGACTCCTGCGAGGACAGCAGTCCGGCCAGGCTCGCGAGCAAAACCGAGCCATCCGGCCGGGAGAAGAACGTGTCTTCATTGTCGTCCTCATCGCGCACAACGGCCCGCAACGTCTCGACATGCATCTGCAGGATCACCGAGACGTCCTGCGGACCCCGGCTGGCATGGAATTCGGTGAGCGGCTTGAAGGCCGCGTCGATCAGATCCAGCAATTCTAAAATGTCCTGCCATTCCGCTTCACCGACATAGCGCCGGTGATAGGGTGCGAAATGCTTCTTGCCGGAATTGTTCTGGTCAGCGCTGTTCCGATTTTCGCGCTCTTGACGGCGGATGGATTCGATGGCGGCGCGCAGTCCGTCCGGACCGGGAGCGGGCAGGGGGCCGCGCAGCACACCGATCTCCAGGGCGCGGGCCGTGTTTCTTACAAATCCGGCGGTTCTGGAGAATCGGGCAAGAGGATGTTTGAGCAGTGAAAGCAGTACGATCGGGTCGAAACCGCTCAGGGCGGTTTCACAAACGAGACGCAACAACACTCCGGCCGGGGTTTGGGTCAAGGGTTCCCCCGCCGAATCGTCCACCTCAATGTTCCAGCGGCGCAAGGCCTGTGCGACCCTTCGGGCAAGGCGGCGGTCCGGCGTGACCAGGGCTGCCTGACCGGTTCCGGATTGGCGAAACTCGCGCAAAAGCATGGCAATCGCCAAGGCTTCTTCATGATCCCCGGGCGCTTCCACAAGGTCGATGGTCGCCAGCGGATTCCTCATATCCGGGCCTTCCTGCAGGTCGCGCCAGCGATCCGTCACCTGCGCCGGTCGAAACACTTCGACAATCGCCTTGTGACGCGACAGGGTTTGTGTGTCCTTGGTGCTGGACAGGGTTTCGATGTTCGTTCGCTGGACCCCGATTTCCTCGATCAGGTGTTTCAGGCCATAGAGCGGATGGCTCGGCGCTGCATCGGATCCCGATGCGGAGCCGATCGCATGCCATGTCTCATCGTCGATCCAGGCGGGAAGGTCGGGCAGGATCACGGCTCCGCCAGGCAGGTGGGCAATGGTCTTCAGCAAACGCGCCGTTGCCGGTATCGAGCCTGTGGAGCCCGCGGCGATAATCGGTTTGTTGTTCGCCTGTGTCATCAGCCGATGCGAGTCGCGATCGATGAGAAGAGAGCGTCGTTCGGCCTGCGCCAGCAACCCGCGCTCTTTCAGATAGTCTGGCCAGGCGTTTGTGGCGATCTGTAGAAATGCCAGGGTCAGTTGCCAATATCCGGCATGATCGTCCGGCACCAGGTCCGACAATCCGCTCCATTCCACTTCCTCGGTCGCCACCTGATCCATGAGCGCGGCGAGGTCGTGGGCCAGCCAGGCCGCATCGGCAGGAGAGGCGGGAACCCGGATCGGCCCGGTCGTATGCGGGTTTGGTCCGCGCAACGCCTTTGTCCAGCGCATCACCAGTTTGGTCAGGCCCAGATGTCGGTCGAAGTTGGAGATCGCCGGTGCAATGTCGGGACTGGCATCGTCGGCTTCGAGTGACGGCAGATCTTCATCGACGTCGCCGATCGGACGGATGCGCGGCAGGATCACCGACGCCGAACCCGACCGTTCCAGAAACAGATCGCGAAAGACCCGTCCGGCGCGCCGTGTGGGCAGCAGGATCGTCAGGTCGGACCAGGAGAGCGGGTCGTCGGGGTCCCAGTCCGCAATCAGGCGGCCGGAACAAAGCGCCTCATAAAGGGTTTCCAGGAACGGATCGGTTCCAGGAATGCTGAAAACTGTGGGCGCTTGGCGTGCCGCATCGGCTGGTGAATCGAGCATGCATTAACTTATCCCAACCAACCGGGATAACGACACGCCTGATTGCAATTATGCAGCGCTTTCCATAACCGCCATATCCGTGACCTCTATGGCCGATGGCGTCCCGACATGAAACCACATGCCCTCCATACGCACGCCGTAGAGCCGTTCGCGGTCGCTCGCTTCGTCGAACATGCGGTTGAGGGAAAAGCTCCCGTCTCCGACCTTTTCGAAGATCCTGGGATGCAGGACGGCGGCGCCGGCATAGACGAAAGGCGCGACTTCCCGTTCTTCGCGTCTTTTCAGGCGTCCGTCCGCCGACAGGGTGAAGTCGCCGCGTCCGGAATATCCGACACTGCGCACGGTGGCCGCAACCATCAACAATATGTCCAT
>JGI12316J15310_10000239_pt8 | contig 23769 bp, 23 predicted proteins | sample MarCyaLeptolynsp_FD_15310 | JGI IMG/M metagenome (IMG submission 15310)
CTGATCGGCGGCTTCTGCCATCTCTATATCGGCCAGGAAGCGGTCGTTGTCGGCATGCAGGCGGCGATCGGCGAGGGGGACACGGTGGTGACCTCCTACCGCGATCACGGGCACATGCTGGCCTGCGGCATGGAGGCACGCGGCGTCATGGCCGAGCTGACCGGGCGCGCCGGCGGCTACTCCAAGGGCAAGGGCGGCTCGATGCACATGTTCAGCCGCGAGAAGAATTTTTATGGCGGCCACGGCATCGTCGGCGCCCAGGTGCCGATCGGCACCGGTCTCGGCTTCAATCACAAGTACCGCAAGACCGACCGGGTCTCGCTGACCTATCTCGGCGACGGAGCTGTCAACCAGGGCCAGGTCTACGAGAGCTTCAACATGGCGGCTCTCTGGAAGCTGCCGGTGATCTTCATTATCGAAAACAACAAGTACGCCATGGGCACCTCGCAGGTGCGCGCCGCCGCAGGCCCGTCGCTCTCCCAGCGTGGCCACGCCTACGGCATCCCAGGCGAGGAAGTCGATGGCATGGACGTGCTGGCGGTCAAGGCGGCGGGCGAGAAGGCGGTCGCCCACTGCCGCGCCGGCAAGGGCCCGTTCATCCTGGAGATGAAGACCTACCGCTACCGCGGCCACTCCATGTCCGATCCGGCCAAGTACCGGACCAAGGAGGAGGTTAACAAGATGCGCCAGGAGCATGACCCGATCGACACCCTGCGCCGGCTGGTGCTGGATCAGGGCGTTGACGAGGACACGCTCAAGAAGGTCGACCGCGAGGTGAAGGATCTGATCACCGACGCCGCCGATTTCTCGCAGCAGAGCCCCGAGCCGGATGTGTCGGAGCTGTGGACCGACGTGCTGGTGGAAGCGCGCTGAACGGGGCGCACCGAACCGACAAGAGATCTCGTGCCGCCCCGGCGGCGCACCCGAGAGGGGGGAACACCGAATGCCAACGCCCATTCTGATGCCGGCCCTGTCGCCGACCATGACCGAGGGCAACCTCGCGAAATGGATGGTGAAGGAGGGCGACACGGTCTCCGCCGGCGATGTCATCGCCGAGATCGAGACCGACAAGGCGACCATGGAGGTCGAAGCTGTCGACGAGGGAACGGTCGGCAAGATCGTCGTCGATGAAGGAACCGAGGGCGTGCAGGTCAACGCCGTGATTGCCTATCTGCTGGAAGAAGGCGAGGACGCCAGCGCCATTCCGGCGGATGGCGGCGCCCCGGCACCGGCGGCCACGCAGGCGCCTGCCGAAGCGGCCGCGGACGCGCCGGCCACGCCAGCACCGGTGGTCCCGGCCGCCGGCGATCCGGGCTCGCCACTCGCCAGCGCCACCCAGGCGCCGCCGGCGATGGACGAGGACAAGTTCTTCGCCGAGACCCAGCGCCAGACCGTGCGCGAGGCCCTGCGCGACGCCATGGCCGAGGAGATGCGCAACGACGGCGAGGTCTTCCTCATGGGCGAGGAGGTCGCCGAGTACCAGGGCGCCTACAAGGTGACCCAGGGACTGCTCGACGAGTTCGGCGCCGACCGGGTGATCGACACGCCAATCACCGAGCACGGCTTCGCCGGTCTCGCGGTGGGCGCGGCATTCGGCAACCTCAAGCCGATCGTCGAGTTCATGACCTTCAACTTCGCCATGCAGGCGATCGACCAGATCATCAACTCGGCGGCCAAGACGCTGTATATGTCCGGCGGCCAGATGGGCTGCCCGGTGGTATTCCGCGGGCCCAACGGCGCGGCGGCCCGTGTCGCCGCCCAGCACTCGCAGTGCTACGCCAGCTGGTACGCGCATTGCCCGGGCCTCAAGGTCATCGCCCCGTGGTCGGCGGCCGACGCCAAGGGCCTGCTGAAGGCGGCGATCCGCGACCCGAACCCGGTGATCTTCCTCGAGAACGAGGTGATGTACGGCCAGTCCTTCGACGTGCCGACCGACCCGGACTTCGTGCTGCCGATCGGCAAGGCCAAGGTCGTGCGGCCGGGCAAGGACGTCACCATCACCGCCTTCTCGATCATGGTCGGCAAGGCACTGGACGCGGCGGAGAAACTGGCGGAGGAGGGGATCGATGCCGAGGTGATCGACCTGCGCACCATCCGGCCGCTCGACATCCAAACCATCGTCGCCTCGGTGCAGAAGACCAATCGTCTGGTCACCGTGGAGGAGGGCTGGGCCTATTCCGGCATCGGCTCCGAGATCGCCTCGCAGGTGATGGAGGTCGCCTTCGATCATCTCGACGCCCCGGTCGGCCGGGTCGCCGGCGCCGACGTGCCGATGCCCTATGCCGCCAATCTCGAGAAGCTGGCCCTGCCGCAGGCGGAGAACATCGTCGCCGCGGCCAAGGCCGCCTGCTACCGCTGAGGGGGACCGAGCGATGCCCATTCCCATTCTGATGCCGGCCCTGTCGCCAACCATGACCGAGGGCAACCTCGCCAAGTGGATGGTGAAGGAAGGCGACAGCGTCTCCTCCGGTGACGTGCTCGCCGAGATCGAGACCGACAAGGCGACCATGGAAGTGGAAGCCGTCGACGAGGGGACGATCGGCAAGATCGTCGTCGCCGACGGCACCGAGGGCGTGGCCGTCAACGCTGTGATCGCCTACCTGCTGGAGGAGGGCGAGAGCGCGAGCGACATTCCGGCCGACGGTGGCGACGCGCCGGCGGCAGCGCCCGCGCCGGCCGCCGATCCCGAACCGGCCCCAGCTCCGAGCCCGGCCCCAGCTCCGAGCCCGGCCCCAGCTCCGAGCCCGGCCCCTGCCGCCGCGCCGGCCGCATCGTCCGGCGGACGGATCTTCGCCAGCCCGCTGGCCAAGCGCATGGCGGCCCAGTCCGGTCTAGACCTGGCGGCGATCGCCGGCAGCGGTCCGAACGGCCGCATCGTCAAGGCCGACATCGAGAAGGCGATGGCCGGCGGCGCACCGAAGGCGGCCCCGGCGGCGGCACCCGCAGCAGCGCCAGCTGCGGCCGCCGCGGCCCCAGCCGCCCAGGCGCCGTCGCCCGACGTGCCCGGCCTGCCGGGCTACCAGGAGATTCCGAACAGCAACATGCGCAAGGTCATCGCCAAGCGCTTGGCGGAATCGAAGCAGTTCGCGCCGCATTTCTACCTGACGATCGACTGCGAGATCGATGACCTGCTGCGGGTCCGCAAGGATCTGAACGCCAAGTCGGACGCCTACAAGCTGTCGGTCAACGACCTGGTGATCCGCGCCGCCGCCATCGCCCTCAAGCAGGTGCCGGCGGCCAACGCGTCCTGGACCGAGAAGGCGATCCGGATGTACGACCAGGTCGACATCTCGGTCGCGGTCGCGATCGAGGGCGGGCTGATCACACCGGTGATCCGGGACGCCGGTTCCAAGGGACTTAAGCAGATCTCGGCGGAGATGAAGGACCTCGCCATCCGGGCCCGTGACGGCAAGCTGGCGCCGGAGGAGTACCAGGGCGGCACCTTCTCGATCTCCAACCTGGGCATGTTCGGCATCAAGGACTTCGCCGCCGTCATCAACCCGCCCCAGGGCGCGATCCTGGCGGTCGGCGCCGGCGAGCAGCGTCCGGTGGTGAAGGACGACGCGCTTGCCGTCGCCACGGTGATGAGCTGCACCCTGTCGGTCGATCACCGGGTGGTCGACGGCGCGGTCGGCGCCGAGTTCCTGGCGGCGTTCAAGAAGCTGATCGAAGACCCGCTGACGATGTTGCTCTGAGGGGAGGCGAGAAGATGGCCGATACCCAATTCGACGTGATCGTGGTCGGCGGCGGGCCGGGCGGCTACGTCGCCGCGATCCGTGCCGCCCAGCTCGGCATGAAGTCGGCGGTGGTCGAGCGCGAGCACCTGGGCGGGATCTGCCTGAACTGGGGCTGCATCCCGACCAAGGCGCTGCTGCGCTCCTCCGAGGTCGGGCATATCCTGCACAATCTCGACGCTTATGGCTTTTCTGCCAAGGACATATCCTTCGATCTTCAGAAAGTGGTCAAGCGTTCGCGCGGGGTGGCGAAACAGCTCTCCTCCGGCGTCGCCCACCTGCTGAAGAAGAACAAGGTCACGGTGATCGACGGCCATGCCAAACTCGCCGGTGCCTCCGGCGCGCTGCGCAAGCTGGACGTGACCAAGGACGGCAAGGCGGTCGGCAGCTACACCGCCAAGCACGTGATCCTGGCGACCGGGGCGCGGGCACGGACGCTGCCGGGCATGGAGCCGAACGGCAAGACCATCGTCACCTACAAGGAAGCGATGGTGCCGGAGACCATGCCGAAGAAGCTGCTGGTCATCGGGTCCGGCGCAATCGGCATGGAGTTCGCGAGCTTCCACCACGACATGGGCGCCGAGGTCACGGTGGTCGAGGTGGTCGACCGCATCCTGCCGGCCGAGGACGCGGAGATCTCCGCCTTCGCCCTGAAGCAGTTCACCAAGCAGGGGATGAAGGTCCACACCGCTGCCAAGGTGAACAAGCTGGAGGCGACGGCCAAGGGCGCGAAGGCCGTCATCGAGGTCAAGGGCAAGGCCGAGACCCTGGAGGTCGACCGGGTGATCCTTGCCGTCGGCATCGTCGGCAATGTCGAGGATCTCGGCCTGGAAGGCACCAAGGTGAAGGTCGAGAAGACCCACGTGGTGACCAACGAGTGGATGGAGACCGGCGAGCCTGGCGTCTACGCCATCGGCGATCTGACCGGGCCGCCCTGGCTCGCCCACAAGGCCAGCCACGAGGGTGTGCTCTGCGTGGAGAAGATCGCCGGGGTGAAGGGCCTGCACCCGCTGAACACCGACCTGGTGCCGGGGTGCACCTACTGCCGTCCGCAGATCGCCAGCGTCGGCCTGACCGAGGCGGAGGCGAAGGCGAAGGGGCACGAGTTGAAGGTCGGCCGCTTCCCGTTCATCGGCAACGGCAAGGCGATCGCGCTCGGCGAGCCGGAGGGCATGGTCAAGACCGTGTTCGACGCCAAGACCGGCGAACTCCTGGGGGCCCACATGATCGGCGCCGAGGTCACCGAGCTGATCCAGGGCTATGGCGTGGCCATGACGCTGGAGACCACGGAGGCGGAGCTGATGCACACCATCTTCCCGCACCCGACCCTCAGCGAGATGATGCACGAGTCGGTGCTTGACGCCTACGGCCGCGCCATCCACTTCTGAGGCTCACACTCACGAAGGATTCGGCGATGACCGAGGCGAAGACCGGCGACGCGGCCGGGCGGGTCCGCCACCCCGAGAAGGCGCACAAGCCGGACAATCCGGTGCACAAGCGCAAGCCGGACTGGCTGCGGGTCAAGGCGCCGACCTCGGCGACCTATCACGAGACGCGCAGGATCATGCGCGAGCACAACCTCCACACCGTGTGCGAGGAGGCGGCCTGCCCGAACATCGGCGAGTGCTGGTCGAAGAAGCACGCCACCATGATGATCCTCGGCTCGGTCTGCACCCGGGCCTGCGCGTTCTGCAACATCGCCACCGGCCGCCCGGATCAGCTCGACCCGCACGAGCCGGAGAACGTGGCGAAGTCCGTCGCCAAGCTCGGTCTCAGCCACGTGGTCATCACCTCGGTCGACCGCGACGACCTCGAGGATGGCGGGGCCGGGCACTTCGCAGAGACCATCCTGCAGATCCGCAAGCACGCGCCCGGGACCACGATCGAGGTGCTGACCCCCGACTTCCGGCGCAAGAAGGACGCGCTGGCCATCGTCGTCGGCGCCAAGCCGGACGTGTTCAACCACAACCTGGAGACCGTGCCGCGGCTCTATGGCGAGGTGCGGCCCGGCGCGCGCTATTTCGGCTCGCTCCACCTGCTGCACCAGGTCAAGGAGATGGATCCGTCGCTGTTCACCAAGTCCGGCATCATGGTCGGCCTCGGCGAGACGTCGGAGGAGGTGCTGCAGGTGATGGACGACCTGCGCTCGGCCGAGGTCGATTTCATGACCATCGGCCAGTACCTGCAGCCGACGCCCAAGCATCATGTGGTCGACCGCTTCGTCACCCCGGAAGAGTTCGACAGCTACAAGAACCGCGCCTTCAACAAGGGATTCCTGATGGTCTCGGCCTCGCCGCTGACCCGCTCGTCCTATTTCGCCGGCGACGATTTCGCCCGCCTTCGCGCCGCCCGCGATGCGCGGCTCGCCGGCAAACCGGTGCGCGAGGCCGACGCCATCGCTCCGGCCCCCGCCGCCGAATAACCCGACCAGACCGCCCGGAATGCCGACCCACGCAGAAAAGCGCGTCGTTCCCTATTCGCCGGAGCAGATGTACGCGCTGGTCGCCGGCGTCGACCGCTACCCGGAGTTCCTGCCCTGGTGCGTCGGCGCGCGGATCAAGAAGCGCGAGGGCGACGTGTTCTGGGCCGATCTGATGATCGGCTACAAGATGATCCGCGAGCGGTTCACCTCCCGCGTCGAACTGCATGGCGAGGACCTGCGGATCGACGTGACGTATACCGACGGGCCGTTCCGTTACCTCAACAACCACTGGGTCTTTCTCCAGGACGAGAGCGGCTGCCTGATCGATTTCTACGTCGATTTCGAGTTCAAGAACGTGGTGCTGCAGCGGGTGATGGGCCTGTTCTTCAACGAGGCCGTCCGGCGCATGGTCCAGGCCTTCGAGGATCGCGCCGAGGCGCTGCACGGGTCGGGCTAGACCCGGGCCAGCAGCATCTCAAGGGCCGCGCGTACGGTCTCGCGCCGCACGTCGGACCGGGAGCCGTCGAACACGATCCGCTGGTGCCGGGTGTCGGCGCCCGCCATCGCGCAGCCGAAATGGACGAGACCGACCGGCTTCTCCGCCGATCCGCCGCCGGGACCGGCAACCCCGGTGACCGCGACCGTCAGGCCGGCGCGGGAGCGGGCCAGCGCCCCCTCGGCCATGGCGCGGGCGACTTCCTCGGACACCGCGCCGACGGCCTCGATCGTCGCCGCCGGCACGCCGAGCATGTCGGTTTTGGCCTGGTTGGAATAGGTGACGAACCCACGGTCGACCACGGCCGACGATCCGGCGATCTCCGTCAGGCAGCCGGCGATCAGGCCGCCGGTGCAGGACTCCGCCGTTGCGACCATCACGCCCCGCTGCCGGGCGCGGTCGAGTACCCGGTTGGCGAGAGCGGTCAGATCGGCCGGCAGCATCACGCCCCCTTGGCGGCCGCGCGCGGCTCGTTGCAGATCAGCTGGAACTGCAGCAGGCGCCTGACCTTGTTGCCCTCCGAGACCTCTCCTACGCCGTGAAAGGTGTTGCCCGCCGGAGCGAAACCGAGGCCACGGTTGGGGCGGAACGGTACTCTGTGCGCTCTGAGGAAGTTCTCGCGACGGTGGCGCACGACGCGCGGCCCCATATCGACCGGATAGTCGGCCGCCCTCGGCAGGTACATCTCGGTGCCGAGGTTTGGATTGTCGTTCTCTTCGGCCAGGTAGATCAGCAGGGTCACGGCCTTTCGGGCCGCATCCGTGTGCGGCATCAGCTCGTAGCCCGTCTCATCCTCGACATAGGTCAGGGACGTGCTCAGCGGCAATCTGGTCGTGCCGAAGTTCTTGGCGAGGTCCTGGGCGAACACGCTGATTAGCGCTTGCTTGACCAGTAGGTGGTTCAGAACCCGGTACACCGTCTCGATTTCCGGCACCCGGATCCGTCCTTCTTCGACGTCCGGCCAGGAGTAACTGAGATGCCGACGGAACCCCTCGCCCTTCGCGTCGCTCTCGCCGTGGACGTGCTCCTCGAGATCGGACCGGTCCATGCGGGAGGCGCGCACCGCGTCGAACAGCTCCGGCGCCAGGATCCCGGTCGGCAGAATATGCGCATAGGGCCAGTGGAGACGGGACGCATTCTGGATCGCGTAGGCCGTGTGAACTGCGTACTGCTCGATCATCGTCTATCCATCGTCGTATCCGGGCCGCAGGGTCTGCGTAGACCTCACCCCGCGATCGGTCAACCGGCCAGCAGCACCCGTGCGACGACGCAGCAGGCGGCCGCCGCGTAGAGGCCGGCGATCAGGTCGTCGAGCATGACGCCGGCGGCGCCATGGAGCCTCCGGTCGGCCCAACTGGCCGGAAACGGCTTGGTGATGTCGGCAAGGCGAAATGCCAGGAACCCGAGGACCCACCACAGAGGCTCGACCGGGCAGGCGGCCAGGGTCAGCCACTGCCCCGCGACCTCGTCTATCACCACCGGCCCCGGATCCTCCTCGCCGGTGCGGGTCAGGTAGATCCGCGTCGACCAGAAACCCGCGACCGTCGCGACCGCCGCCGCCCCGAGCAGAAGGGGCCAGCCGCCGAGCAGTGCGAGCGGCCAGGCCAGCAGCGCGGCGACTAGCGAGCCCCAGGTCCCCGGTGCCTTGGGCAGGTAGCCGCTGCCGAGGCCGGTCGCGACCAGAATCGCTGGCGAGGCGAGGGACGGCCGGGCGGTCACGGACCGTCCGGTGCCGGCAGGGCGATGGTCGCGGCCGCCTGGGCGGCGATGCCTTCGCCCCGGCCGGGAAAGCCCAGGCGTTCGGTCGTGGTCGCCTTGACCGACACCCGCGCCACCGAGAGTCCGCAGATCTCGGCGATCCGGGCGCGCATGGCCTCGCGGTGCGGGCCGACCTTGGGACGCTCGCAGATCACGGTGAGGTCGAGGTGCCGGATCCGGCCGCCGGCCTCGCGCACCCGGCGGCAGGCGTCCGCCAGGAACCGATCCGAGGCAGCGCCCTTCCACTGCGGATCGCTCGGCGGGAAATGGGCACCGATATCGCCGTCGCCAAGCGCGCCCAGCAGGGCGTCCGTGAGCGCGTGCAGGGCGACATCGGCATCGCTGTGGCCGAGAAGGGCCCGGTCGTGGGGGATCACGATCCCGCCGAGAGCGACCCCGTCGACGCCGCCGGGGCTCTTGTCGCCGAGCCGGTGGACGTCGAAGCCGGTGCCGACGCGGGTCTCCAGGGTCCCCGCCACCAACCTCTCCGCCTGGGCGAAGTCCTCCGCTGTCGTGATCTTCATCGCATCCTCCGACCCGGCGACGAGGGCCACCGGATGGCCGGCCCATTCCATAAGGGCGGCATCATCGGTCACCGTCACCCCCTCACGCGCCGCCCGCCGGTGGGCATCCAGGATCTCGGCGAACCGCATGCCCTGGGGCGTCTGCGCCCGCCACAGGCCGTCGCGGGCGACGGTTCCCGCCGCCAATCCGGCGTCGCCCCGTTTCAGGGTGTCGGCCACCGCCAGGACCGGCAGGGCCGCCGGATGGGTGTCGAGCGCGTCCGCCACCCGCTCGATCACCGCCGCCGGCACCAGGGGGCGCGCGGCGTCATGAACCAGCACGCGGTCCGGCGCCCGACCCGCCAGACTCTCGAGCCCGTTGAGCACCGAGGCCTGGCGCTCCTTGCCGCCGATCACCGGGGCCGCGACCGGCAAGCCGGCGACGGCTTCCTCGTAGAGCGCGCGATGCTGCTCGGCGATCATCACATGCACGGCGTCGATGCGGGGATGTCCGGCGAAGGCGGCCACCGCCCGGCGCAGAACGGGGATGCCCGCCAACGACCGGTACTGTTTCGGCAGCCCGGCGCCGGCACGCGTGCCCTTTCCGGCGGCGACGATCAGGGCGATGGTGGTCATCGTTGACGCTTCGACAGGGTCATGGACGGCGTTTGCGGCTATGTTCGTACCTGGAGTGGGGGCGGATCTTAGTGTAGGCATCGGCCCATGTCTCCGGTGGTCAACTCCGTGCTCGTCAATCTGTCGGCGGTCGTGTCGATCCTGCCGCTGGCCTTGCTCGCCCTGCGGCCGCGGCCGGCGCGCGACCGCCGGTTCTGGACGGCGGTGACGGTGGCCGCGGTCGGCGCCGTCGGCTGGACGTTGATCCGCTTCGGCAGCCAGTGGGACGACGGCCTCGGTGCGGCGCTGTGGGTATCGACGGCGGCCACGGTCGGGCTGTTTGCCGGCATCTCGGCCGTGTCGGCGACCATGGCGGGGCTCGCCGGGTTGCTGGGGCCGTATCTGCTGGTTGTCGCCGCGCTCGCCAGCATTCTGGATCAGCCGGCATCGGGCCGGGTCAGCGGCATGCCCGAGGCCTGGGTGATCATCCATATCGTGGTGTCGCTGGCGACCTACGCACTGGCAACGCTCGCGGCGGTCGCGGCCCTCAGCGTTTTACTGAAGGAACGCGCGCTCAAGGCCAAGCGACCCTTCGGCATCAGCGCCGGACTGCCGGCGGTGACCGACGCGGAGACACTGCTGTTCCGGCTGCTGTCGGCGGCGGAAATCGTGCTCGGCGTCGGCATCCTCTCCGGCGTGGCTCTCAGCGTGATCTCCGGGCAGGGTTGGATCGCGGTCCACCACAAGTCGGTCCTCTCGGTGGTCGCCTTCCTGGTGGTCGGCGCGGTCCTTCTCGCCCATGCCCGCCTCGGCCTTCGGGGCCGGCGGGCGGTGCGCGGGGTCCTGGCAATCTATCTCCTGCTCACGCTTGCCTACCCTGGTGTGAAGGCGGTCCGCGCGCTCTTGGACGGATAGGCCGACAGTTCGACAGCGATAGACCCTTTGCGCGCGCTGGATTCCCGGTTAGTCTTGCCTAAACATTGGTCACAGATGTCGGCTGCCTAATTAATGTGCATCAATATCGGTCCCCACCGCCTTTCGGCCCCGGTCGTCGTGGCGCCCATGTCCGGCGTCACCGACCGGCCGTTCCGCCGTCTCGCGCGGCGGCTGGGCGCGCCGCTCGTCGTCACCGAAATGATCGCCAGCCATGCCGTCCTGCGTGACGTCCGGGAGGAGGTGCGCAAGGCGGAGATCGACGCCGAGGACACCCCGTCGGTGGTCCAGATCGCCGGCTGGGAGCCGGAGGTCATGGCCGAGGCGGCGCGGATGATGGAGGATCGCGGTGCCGACGCGATCGACATCAACATGGGCTGCCCGGCCAAGAAGGTGGTGAACAAATATGCCGGTTCCGCCCTGATGCGCGATGAGGTGCTCGCCGGCGCGATCATGGAAGCGGTGGTCGCGGCGGTCGACCTGCCCGTGACCCTGAAGATGCGGCTCGGGTGGGATGCCGGGAGCCCCAACGCGCCGACACTGGCCAGGATCGCGCAGAACGCCGGCATCCGACTGCTCACGGTGCACGGCCGGACCCGCTGCCAGATGTATACCGGCACCGCCGACTGGAAGGCGATCCGTGAGGTGGTCGAGGCGGTCGATCTGCCGGTGATCGCCAATGGCGACGTGACGTCGATCGGGGCGGCCCAAAGCTGTCTTGCCCAGTCCGGTGCCGACGGCGTGATGATCGGACGCGGCTGCTACGGCCGCCCCTGGTTCCCGGCCCAGGTCGCCGCCGCGCTGGCCGGCGAGACCCCGCGCCCCGATCCGGATCCGGCCGAGCGCCACGCCATCCTGGCCGAGCATCTGGACGCGATGCTGGCGCATTACGGCGTCCAGTCCGGCATCCGCAACGCCCGCAAGCATATCGGCTGGTACACCGAGAGCCTGCCGGGTTCGGCGGCCTTCCGCCAGCGGGTCAACAACACGATGGACCCGGCCGTGGTCTTCGCCGAGATCGACCGCTACTTCGACTCCCTGTCGGACGGCGGTGAGAGGATCGCGGCGTGACGGCGGCGGCCACGGCCCGCGGCGCCATGCCGATGAGCTTTCTTGACGGCAACACCGTGCTGAACGCGTTGCCCTGGGCGGTGATGGTGCTCGACGGCGAAAACTGCGTCATCTCCCTGAACATCGCCGCCGAGCACCTGCTGGCGTCATCCAGCGCGGCGGCGGCGGGGCGCAAGCTGACCGAGTGGATTCCGCAGGACAGTCCGTTGCTCGGTATGATCGCCCAGTCGCGATCGACCCTGTCCGGCTTGAGCGACTACGATCTGGAGATCGAATCCCCGCGCATCGGCCAGGTGGTCGTGAACGTGCAGATTGCGCCGATCCCGGAATCCCCGGGCGCCGTTGCGGTCAACCTGCAGGAACGCACCATCGCGTCCAAGATGCATCGCCAGCTCTCCTATCGCGGCGCCGCCCGGTCGGTCAGCGCGATGGCCTCGATGCTGGCCCATGAGGTGAAGAACCCGCTCTCCGGCATTCGCGGGGCGGCGCAGCTGCTGGAACAGTCGGTGGCCGGCGACGAACAGGTGCTCACCCGTCTGATCTGCGACGAGACCGACCGGATCTGCGCGCTGGTCGACCGGATGGAAGTGTTCAGCGATGAGCGGCCGATCGAACGCTCCGAGGTGAACATCCACGAGGTCCTGGAGCGCTGCCGTCGAGTGGCCCAGAACGGTTTCGGCCGCGGCGCGACGTTCATCGAGCGCTACGATCCGTCCCTGCCGGCCGTTCTCGGCAACCACGACCTGCTGGTGCAGGTGTTCCTCAACCTGATCAAGAACGCCAGCGAGGCGGTGCCGGAGGAGGGGGGCGAGATCACCCTCACCACCAGCTATCGCCATGGCATGCGGGTCGCGGTCGCCGGCTCGCGCGAGCGGGTGCATCTGCCGCTGCAGGTGACCGTGCAGGACAACGGCCCCGGTATTCCCGAGGAGCTGCAGGCCAACCTGTTCGAGCCGTTCGTGACGACCAAGACCAACGGCTCCGGCCTCGGGCTCGCCTTCGTCGCCAAGGCGGTGGCCGACCACGGCGGCGTCATCGAGGTCGACTCGGTGCCACGCCGCACGATCTTCCGCCTGACCCTGCCGATCGTCGACACCCCGAAGCCGCGCCGGGTGCGCCGGCGCAAGGAGAACGGCGCCGGAGGCGGCAAGCGATGAGCCAGCAGGCCGCCTCGATCCTGATCGCCGACGATGATCGGGCGATCCGAACCGTGCTCGGCCATGCCCTCACGCGCCTCGGCCACTCGGTCCGCAGCACCGGCACCGCCGCCGGCCTGTGGCGCTGGATCGAGGACGGAGAGGGCGACCTGGTCATCACCGACGTTGTGATGCCGGACGACAACGGTCTCGACCTGCTGCCGCGCATCCGCAAGATCCGCCCTGACCTGCGGGTCATCGTGATGAGCGCGCAGAACACCCTGCTGACCGCCGTCAAGGCGAGCGAGCGGGGTGCGTTCGAGTACCTGCCGAAACCGTTCGACCTGAACGAGCTGGTGGCCACCGTCGGCAAGGCGCTGGCCGCCCCCGCGCCCGGTGTGAAGGAGGCCGAGGCGGAGATCCGCGCAGTCGACGGACGCGGCGAGGACGCGCTGCCGCTGATCGGCCGGTCGCCGGCGATGCAGGAGATCTATCGGGTGCTGGCGCGCCTGATGGGGACCGATCTGACGGTGATGATCACCGGCGAGTCCGGCACCGGTAAGGAACTGGTCGCCCGCGCGCTGCACGATTACGGCAAGCGGACCGAGGGTCCCTTCGTGGCGATCAACATGGCCGCGATCCCGCGCGAGCTGATCGAGTCGGAGCTATTCGGCCACGAGAAGGGCGCGTTCACCGGCGCCACCATGCGGGCGACCGGCCGTTTCGAGCAGGCCCAGGGCGGCACGCTGTTCCTCGACGAGATCGGTGACATGCCTTTGGAGGCGCAGACCCGGTTGCTTCGGGTCCTGCAGGAAGGGGAGTACACGACGGTTGGCGGGCGCACGCCGATCCAGGCGAATGTGCGCATCGTGGCGGCCACCCACCGCGACCTGCGTCAGCTGATCCGCCAGGGCCTGTTCCGTGAGGACCTGTTCTATCGGCTCAACGTGGTGCCGATCCGCCTACCGGCGCTGCGGGAGCGCCGCGAGGACGTGCCGGATCTGGCGCGCCATTTCCTCTCGCTGATGCCGGACGAGGGGCTGCCGAACAAGCATCTGGATGCCGGCGCCATCGCCCGCCTGCAGGCCTATTCCTGGCCGGGCAACGTGCGCGAACTGGAGAACCTGTGCCGGCGGCTGGCGGCGCTGTATGTCGAGGAGACGATCGGCGCGGAGGCGATCGAGCAGGAACTGACGGAACCGCCGCAGAGCGACGGCGACGGCGCGGCCCCGGCGGCGGAGGACGAGAATCTGTCGAGCGCCGTCGAACGCCATCTGTCGGCCTATTTCGATGCGCACAAGGACGAGTTGCCGGCCTCCGGACTGCACGAGCGCGTGCTGCGGGAGGTCGAGCGCCCGCTGATATCGCTCAGCCTGCGGGCGACGCGCGGCAACCAGATCCGCGCCGCCGAGCTGCTCGGCCTCAACCGGAACACCCTGCGCAAGAAGATCCGGGAGTTGGACATTCCGGTCATCCGAAGCGTACGATCCGAGCCCTGATCCGTCCGGACCCGGTGCCCTGCCGGCGCCCGGTGGAGCGACCGGTCGGATGAACGCGACGCCAGCATGACCGATACCCCCACGATCAGCGACGCACCGCCGCAGGAGCCACGCCTGACCGCGTGGGGGGCCTTCCGCCTATGGGCTCGGCGGGTCGCGTTGGAACGCAAGCTGGCCGTCCTGTTCAGCCTCCTGGCCATGGTCTCGGGCGTCGCGACGGCGATCGTCATCACCCGGTCCGGTCCGCTCGGGCCCGACCCCGACCTGGTGCTGGCCTGCGTCTACCTGAACATCGCCTTCCTGCTCGGGCTCGGTGCCCTGGTGATCCGCCAGTTGGTGCGGATCTGGATCGAGCGGCGGCGCGGCCTCGCCGGCGCCCGCCTTCACGTACGTCTCGCCCTGCTGTTCGCCCTGATCGCGGTGACGCCGACCCTGATCGTGTCGGTGTTCTCGGCGGTGTTCTTCGACCTCGGCCTGCGCGGCTGGTTCAGCGAGCGCGTGTCGACGGCGATCACCCAGTCGGCGGCCGTGGCCGAGGCGTATCTGGACGAGCACCGCCAAACCATCCGTGGCGACGTGCTGGCCATGGCCAACGATCTCAACCGCGAGGCGCCCTTCCTGCTGTCGGACAGCCGCCGCTTCGAACAGGTGATCACCGCCCAGGCGGCGGTGCGCAACCTGACCGAGGCGGTCGTTTTCGATGGGGCCGGGCGGGTCTACGCCCGGTCGGGCCTGTCCTTCGCGTTCGACTTCGAGCCGTTGCCGGAAGCGGCGATGGAGCGAGCCCGGCGCGGCGAGGTGGTGATCCTGACCTCCGAGAACGACGACCGGATCCGTGCCCTGGTGGCGCTGAACCAGATCGTCGACACCTTCCTGTTCGTCGGCCGGTTCGTCGATCCCGCGCTGCTGGCCCGGGTCGACGAGACGCAGCAGGCGGTGTCGCAATACGAGGAGCTGGAGGGCCGCCGCCTCGACTTCCAGCTCACCTTCGCCATCGTCTTCGCCCTGGTCGCCCTGCTGATTCTGCTGGCGGCAATCTGGGTCGGGCTGCTGCTCGCGGATCGCCTGGTGCGACCGGTCAGCTCGCTGATCGACGGGGCGGAGCGGGTGCGTCATGGCGACCTGTCGGTCCGGGTTCCGCTCGGCGTGGGCCTCGACGAGATCGCCAGCCTGACCCGCGCGTTCAACCGCATGACGGCGCAGCTCGAGTCCCAGCACGAGGAACTGGTCGACGCCAACTTCCAGCTCGACGAGCGCCGGCGCTTCACCGAGGCCGTGCTCGGCGGCGTGTCCTCGGGCGTGATCGGGCTCGACGAGGACGGCCGCATCAACCTGCCGAACCGGGCGGCCAGCCGATTGCTCGGCATCGATCTGGAGGACAAGCTCGGCAGCGCCTTCGCCGATACCCTGCCGGATTTTGCCGCCCTGATGTCGGACGCCAACGAGCGGCCATGGCGTGAGACCTCCGACCAGATCGCCGTGACCCTGCCGACCGGCGAGACGCGAACCTTCCACGCCCGGCTCAGCGCCGAAATCTCCGAGGGCGCCGTTACCGGGTACGTTCTCACCTTCGACGACGTGACCGAACTGCTGTCGGCGCAGCGCAAGGCGGCCTGGGCCGATGTCGCGCGGCGGATCGCCCACGAGATCAAGAACCCGCTGACCCCGATCCAGCTCTCGGCCGAACGCCTCAAGCGGAAGTACCTCTCGCAGATCGAGTCCGATCCCGAGACCTTCTCGCGCATGACCGAGACGATCGTCCGCCAGGTCGGCGATATCGGCCGCATGGTCGATGAGTTCTCGGCCTTCGCCCGGATGCCGACCCCGGTGATGCGCGACGAGGACCTGCGCGACCTGGTCTCCGCCGCCGTCGACCTGCAGCAGGGCGGCCGGGTCGATGTCGCGGTCACCGTCGAGACGGGGGAGACAGCGGTTCTCCTGCGCTGCGATTCGCGGCAGATCCGCCAGGCTCTGACCAATCTGCTGCAGAACGCGATGGATGCGATCGACGCCCGCCGCCAGGACGACGGCGAGGCGGCGGCGCCCGGCTCGATCGCGGTCGCGATCGAGCGGCGCGAGGACGCCGTGGCGGTCAGCGTCGCCGATAATGGCCGCGGATTGCCTGAGACCGAGCGCGACCGTCTCACCGAGCCCTACGTGACCACGCGGGAGAAGGGCACCGGCCTCGGACTGGCCATCGTGAAGAAAATCATGGAAGATCACGACGGCTCGATCGAACTCCGGGACCGTCCCGAGGGCGGCGCGATCGTCTCTCTGGTATTCTCAGTCCCGCCCACGGTCCCGACCGAAACCAACCCGGCGCTGGCACCCCATGGCCAATGACATCCTGATCGTCGATGACGAAGCCGATATCCGGATGCTGATCGGCGACATCCTCGAGGACGAGGGCTACGAGTCCCGTCAGGCGGCCAATTCCACCCAGGCATTGGAGGCGATCCGCCGGCGCATGCCGTCGCTGGTGATCCTCGACATCTGGCTGCAGAACAGCGAGCTCGACGGTCTCGGGATCCTGAGCGCGGTGCAGCGCGACCATCCGGGCCTGCCGGTGATCATGATCAGCGGCCACGGCACCATCGAGACCGCGGTGACCGCGATCAAGAAGGGCGCCTACGACTTCATCGAGAAGCCGTTCAAGGCCGACCGCCTGCTGTTCATGATCCAGCGCGCGATCGAGGCGGCCCAGCTGCGGCGCGAGAACACCGAGCTCAAGCGCCGCAGCGGCACCGGCTCCGACCTGGTCGGGATCTCCAGCGGGATCAACGCCGTGCGCGCCGCCATCGACAAGGTGGCGCCGACCGGCAGCCGGGTGTTGATCACCGGGCCGGCCGGCGTCGGTAAGGAGATCGTGGCGCGGCGGATCCACGAGAGCTCGCGCCGGGCGCGCGGACCGTTCGTGGTGCTGAACTGCGCCACGCTGACCCCCGATCGCCTCGAGACCGAGCTCTTCGGCACCGAGCCGGGCGGCCTTGAGCCAAGGACCATTGGCACCCTGGAACTGGCGCACAAGGGCACGCTGCTGCTGGACGAGGTGGCTGACATGCCGCTGGAGACCCAGGGCAAGATCCTGCGAGTGCTGCAGGAGCAGTCGTTTCGCCGGGTCGGCGGCGATACCGAGGTCGAGGTCGATGTCCGGGTGATCGCCGCCACCAACCGCGACCTGCAGCAGGAGATGGGGGCCGGACGGTTCCGCGAGGACCTGTTCTACCGCCTGAACGTCGTGCCGATCCGCGTGCCGCCGCTGCGCGAACGGCGCGAGGACGTGCCGCTGCTGGCCCGGCACTTCGTCAATCAGTCGTCGGATGCGAGCGGCATGGCCGCCCGCCCCATGGGCGAGGATGCGGTGGCGGCGCTGCAGGCCTACGAGTGGCCGGGCAACGTGCGCCAGCTGCGCAACGTGATCGACTGGATCCTGATCATGGCCGGCGGCGGCGCCCGGGAGGCGATCCGCGCCGACCAGCTTCCGCCGGAGATCGGCTCGGCCACGCCGGCGACCCTGCGCTGGGACAAGGGCAGCGAGATCATGGGGCTGAGCCTGCGCGAGGCGCGCGAGACCTTCGAGCGGGAATATCTGCTGGCCCAGGTCAACCGGTTCGGCGGCAACATCTCGCGCACCGCGTCCTTCGTCGGCATGGAGCGTTCGGCCCTGCACCGCAAGCTCAAGTCGCTCGGCCTGCAACAGGCTGAGAAACCGGTTCGCCAGACCGGCTGACACCGCCATGAAGGTCGTCATCTGCGGCGCCGGCCAGGTCGGCACCAGCATCGCCCGCCACCTCGCCGGCGAGAACAACGACGTGACGGTGATCGACCAGTCGCCGGAGCTGATCCAGAAGCTCAGCGACACCCTCGATGTCCGCGCGATTTCCGGATTCGCCTCCTACCCGAGTGTGCTCGAGCAGGCCGGACTGCGCGATGCCGACATGCTGATCGCGGTGACCTACAGCGACGAGGTCAACATGGTCGCCTGTCAGGTCGGCCACTCGATCTTCAACGTGCCGACCAAGATCGCGCGGGTCCGTAACCAGGATTACCTGCTGCCGATCTGGGCCGACCTGTTCTCCCGCGAGCACATGCCGATCGACGTGATCATCTCGCCGGAGCGCGAGGTGGCCCGCGCCATCGGTCGACGCCTGCAGGTGCCCGGCGCACTCGACGTGGTGCCGATGGCCGACGGCATGGTGCGGATCGTCGGCGTGCGCTGCGACGAGACCACGCCGATCATTCACACGCCGCTGCGCCAGTTGACGTCGCTGTTCACCGATCTCGCCATCGTCATCGTCGGGATCCTGCGCGAGGGCCGGGCCATCGTGCCGAAGGCGGAAGACCAGATGCTGCCTGGCGACGAGGTGTATTTCGTCTGCGACAGCCGTCACCTGTCCCGGGCGCTCGCCAGTTTCGGCCACGAGGAACCGGAGGCGCGCAGCGTCATCATCGCCGGCGGCGGCAATATCGGTCTGACCCTGGCCGAGGAGATCGAGCGCGAGCACCACGGCGTCAACGCCAAGGTGATCGAATTCAACCGCGCCCGCGCCCGCTCGGTCGCCCAGTCGCTGCAGCGGACCATGGTGCTCAACGGCGACGTGCTCGATCCGGAGATCCTGGACGAGGCGAACATCTCCCAGACCGAGACCTTCGTCGCCGTCTCCAACGACGACGAGGTCAACATCCTGAGCGCGCTGCTGGCCAAACGCTCGGGCTGCGAGCGGACGGTCTCGCTGATCAACGCGTCGACCTACGCGCCGCTGATCACTCAGCTCGGCATCGACGCGGTGGTCAATCCGCGCGCGATCACGGTCTCGACCATCCTGCAGCATGTGCGCCGCGGGCGGATCCGCAGCGTCTACTCCCTGCGCGAGGATTTCGGCGAAGTGATCGAGGCCGAGGCGCTGGAGACGTCGGTTCTGGTGGGTCACCCGCTCAAGGACGCCAAGCTGCCGAACGGCGTGATCGTCGGCGCGGTGGTGCGCGGCGACCAGGTGATTGTGCCGCGCGCCGACACGGTCATCCAGGCGCGCGACCGCGTCGTCGTGTTCGCCACCTACGAGGCGGTTAAGAAGGTCGAGAAACTGTTCGCGGTACGTCTCGATTTCTTCTAGATAGCGACTACGTCAACATCGTCAGATCCCGCCCATTCGGAGGTCCCATGTCCCGGATCGCCTACGTCAACGGTCGTTTCGTGCCCCATGCTCATGCCGAGGTCCATGTCGAGGATCGCGGCTACCAGTTCGCCGACGGCGTCTATGAGGTGGTGTTGGTGCAGAACGGTGTGATGGTTGACGAGATCCCACATCTCGACCGTCTCGACCGTTCGCTCAAGGAACTGCGGATCGATCCGCCGATGGGCCGCGGCGCCCTGCGCGCGCAGATGCGCGAGTTGGTGCGCCTGAACCGCATCCGCACCGGACTGGTGTACATGCAGGTGACCCGCGGCGTGGCCAAGCGCGACCACCCGTTCCCCAAGGACGCGCGGCCGAGCCTGGTGATGACCGCCAAGCGGATCGCGATGCCGTCGAACGACGTGGTCGAGAACGGCGTGAAGGTGATCACCATCCGCGACATCCGCTGGGAGCGTTGCGACATCAAGACCGTGGCGCTGCTGCCCAATGTGCTCGGCAAGCAGCAGGCGCGAGAGAACGGCGCCTACGAGGCCTGGCAGGTCGATGGCGACGGCAACGTCACGGAAGGGACCTCGACCAACGCCTGGATCGTGACCCAGGACGGCGAGCTCCTGACCCGTCAGGCGAGCAACGACATCCTGAACGGCATCACCCGGCTCTCGATCCTGAAGCTCGCCGATCGCCAGGGGCTCAAGTTCGTCGAGCGGCCGTTCTCGGTCGAGGAGGCGAAGCAGGCGCGCGAGGCGTTCATCTCCTCCGCCACCTCCTTCGTGACGCCGGTGACGCAGATCGATGACAGCGTGATCGGCAACGGCAAGGCCGGTACGCTCTCGACCGGCCTCCGCGATTCCTACCTCGCCTACGCCGCCGGGGAAGGGGCGACCGCGTGACCGTCCTGCCGCGCCCGGACGCGGTCCTGTTCGACTGGGACTCCACCCTGGTGGACAACTGGGGCGGCATCGCCCGCGCGCTCGCCATCACCTTCGACGCCCACGACATCGAGCCGTGGAGCGAGGACCAGGTCCGGGCCAACGCCAAGCACTCCATGCGCGACAGCTTCCCGAAACTGTTCGGCGAGCGTTGGGAGGCGGCGGCCCAGCTGTTCTACGACAGCTTCGCCGAGATCCACCTGGACACACTGCGTCCGCTGCCCGGAGCGGTCGACCTGCTGGACGCCCTGGCGGCCGACGGCGTGCCCATGGGGGTCGTCAGCAACAAGAACGGAACGTATCTGAGGGCCGAGGCCGGTCATCTCGGCTGGAACAAGTACTTTCACAAGGTCGTGGGCGCCCAGGACGCCGCGCGCGACAAACCGGCGCCGGATCCGGTCCATTTGGCCCTCGACGGCACCGGCGTCGGCGCCGGGGGCGGCGTCTGGTTCGTCGGCGACAGCGCGGTGGATCTGGCCTGCGCCCATGGCACGGGCTGCGTCGCGGTGCTGCTTCATCCCGACGACCCGCATCCCGAAGACCTGAGCGCCCATCCGCCCGCCGCGCATCTTTTTGACTGTTCGGCGCTTCGAAACGCGCTACGCGGTTGAGTCTCAAGGATTTCGCGGTATATCTTTCACGGCGATCTCGCATCTGCGAAAGAGGCGCAACCGCCGCAGCACGCACGAGCCGATTGAGGAGCGAAGGAAAAAACCATGGCCGCGGAAAAGAGCCAGAGCGTCCAAGATGTCTTTCTCAACAAGATCCGCAAGGACAAGACCCCCGTCACGGTGTTCCTCGTCAATGGGGTGAAGCTCCAGGGTATCGTCACGTGGTTCGACAATTTCTGTCTGCTGCTGAGACGGGATGCGCATTCACAGCTCGTCTACAAGCATGCGGTCTCGACGATCATGCCGCAGCATCCGGTGCAGCTGTTCGACGCCGGCGAGGACAGCGACAGCTGACTCGCACGCCCCTCCATGGGTAGGCTTGGGCATGGATAGGACGCGTCATGGGTAAGACGCGCGCGATCGTGCTGCATCCGCGTCTTCCGGAGAAGGACGCGGACGCGCCGGGCGTGCGCGATCCGGAGGCTCGACTGGAGGAGGCCGTCGGCCTGACCGCGGCGATCGATCTGGAGACCGCCCATGCCGAGGTGCTGACCGTGAACCGGCCGCGGCCGGGCACGCTGTTCGGCAGCGGCCAGATCGAGCGGTTCCAGCATCTGGCCGAGGCGATGGAGGTCGAGGTCATGGTGATCGATCACGCCCTGACCCCGGTGCAGCAGCGCAATCTGGAAAAGGGCCTGAACGCCAAGGTCATCGATCGTACCCAGCTGATCCTGGAGATCTTCGGCGCCCGGGCGCGCACCCATGAGGGCCGTCTGCAGGTCGATCTCGCCTCGTTGACCTTCCAACGCTCGCGCCTGGTGCGGTCCTGGACCCACCTGGAGCGCCAGCGCGGCGGTGCCGGCTTTCTCGGCGGCCCGGGCGAGAGCCAGCTCGAGCTCGACCGCCGGCTGATCGGCGATCGCATCACCCGCATCCGCCGCGAGCTCGAGGAGGTCAAGCGTACCCGCGAGCTGCACCGGGAGGCGCGCCGGCGGGTGCCGTTCCCGATCGTCGCCCTGGTCGGCTACACCAATGCCGGCAAGTCGACCCTGTTCAACCGGCTGTCCGGCGCGTCGGTCATGGCCCAGGACCTGCTGTTCGCCACCCTCGACCCGACCATGCGGCGGATCGACCTGCCGGGCGGGCGCACGGTCATCGTGTCGGACACGGTCGGCTTCATCTCCGATCTGCCGACCCACCTGGTCGCCGCCTTCCGGGCGACCCTGGAGGAGGTGGTGGAGGCCGATATCGTGCTGCATGTCCGCGATATCTCGCACCCCGACACCGAGGCGCAGAAGCGCGACGTGATGGAGGTACTCGGCGATCTTGGCGTCGACGAGAGCACCCGGCCGGGCCGCATGCTCGAGGTGCTGAACAAGATCGACCGGTTGCCGGAGGACCGACGCATCACCCTGCGCAACGAGGTGGCGCGGGCCAATGTGGGCACCGTCTGCCTCTCCGCCGTGACGGGTGAGGGCATCGCGGACCTGGTGGCCGCGATCGACGCGGTTCTCTCGGCCGAGAACCGGGTTGTGACCCTGCATGTCGACTACGCCGATGGCGAGGTCGCCGCCTGGCTGCATGCCCACGGCGAGATCATCGAGCGGGTGGACGACGAGACCGGGTCGCGACTGACGGTCGGCATGGACCCGGGGACGCTGGCGCGCGGCGAGAAGCGATTCGGGGACCGGTTTCAGCGGGTTCCCTAGACCAACCGGTTGACATCACTGGGTTGAAGCTCCATACCCCCGGCACTCATCTTCGGTGAGTGCTAACGCACCGCCGTATCGCAAGGCCGAGCATGGAGGAGGCCCATGAAATTCCGTCCGTTGCATGACCGCGTCGTCGTCGAGGCGCTGGAGAGTGACACCAAGACCGCCGGCGGGATCATCATCCCCGACACGGCCAAGGAAAAGCCGATGCAGGGCAAGGTTATCGCGGTCGGCCCCGGCGCCCGCGACGAAGCCGGCAAGGTGCAGAAGCTCGACGTCAAGAAGGGCGACACGGTGCTGTACGGCAAGTGGTCCGGCACCGAGGTGAAGATCGACGGCAAGGATCTTCTGATCATGCGCGAGAGCGACATCATGGGCATCGTCGGCTGATCGGCCGGACGACCGCTCCCTGACCGAACGGAAGAACGGAGACTGGAACATGGCTGCCAAGGACGTGAAATTCGACGTCGACGCCCGCGACCGCCTGCTCAAGGGTGTCGACACGCTGGCGAACGCGGTGAAGGTGACCCTGGGTCCGAAGGGCCGCAACGTGGTGCTGGACAAGTCGTTCGGTGCCCCGCGGATCACCAAGGACGGCGTCACCGTCGCCAAGGACATCGACCTCAAGGACAAATTCGAGAACATGGGCGCGCAGATGGTGCGCGAGGTGGCCTCGAAGACCTCAGACGTCGCCGGTGACGGCACCACCACGGCGACCGTGCTGGCCCAGGCGATCGTGCGCGAGGGCGTGCGCGCCGTCGCCGCCGGCCTGAACCCGATGGATCTGAAGCGCGGGATCGATCTCGCCGTCGCCGCCGTCGTCAAGGACGTCGAGAGCCGGACCAAGAAGATCAAGTCGTCGGCGGAGATCGCCCAGGTCGGCACGATCTCGGCCAACGGCGATGCCGATGTCGGCAAGCTGATCGCCGAAGCGATGGACAAGGTCGGCCGCGAGGGCGTCATCACCGTCGAGGAGGCGAAGTCGCTGACGACCGAGCTCGACGTCGTCGAAGGCATGCAGTTCGACCGCGGCTACCTGTCGCCGTACTTCGTCACCAACGCCGACAAGATGATCTCCGAGCTCGAGAGCCCGCTGATCCTGATTCACGAGAAGAAGCTGTCCAGCCTGCAGCCGATGCTGCCGCTTCTCGAGCAGGTCGCCCGGTCGTCGCGGCCGCTGCTGATCATCGCCGAGGACGTCGAGGGCGAGGCGCT
>JGI12316J15310_10000146_pt33 | contig 23709 bp, 23 predicted proteins | sample MarCyaLeptolynsp_FD_15310 | JGI IMG/M metagenome (IMG submission 15310)
CGGACATCGGACCGCTGGCGTTGTGTGGTCCCAACCAGTGCAACGGCAGTGTCGCGGCAACCATCAAGGTCATGCGCGCGGACGCGGACATGGATGGCGTGGACAACGACGACGACTTCACGCCCGAGCCCTGCGATGAGTACGAAAAGGGCGAGAACGGCATCGCGCTGCTGCAGTACTTCCACTACGACGACGACGACTTCACCACGCTGGCGCAGTCGCTCGGGGCCGATCTGTCGCGGCCGTACCCGGCGTACGACTTCAAGGTGCTGCTCATCGACAGCGCGACCTCCAACCCGGCGGGCGCCAACAGCCAGGCGATTCGCGACGCCGACTACGTGTTCCCCCCCACGCGGGCGGGCCTACTCGACGCGATGCAGCTGCTGACGTCGGAAGGCTATCGCTTCGACGGCATCGTGCACGCCCACGGCTACAAGAACGGTGCCGACGACTCCAAGTTCGAAGTCCTCAACGGCGGCATGATCAGCGGCGACTGGCTCGTCGATGCCACCGAACCGCATGACATCGGGACCGCGCGCGGCGGCGTTCCGTTGATGGCCTGGTGGTCCACGACGTGCATCGCCGAGCGCCAGATCGACGCCTGGACCGAGATCGGTGGACTCGTGGCTTCGGGCGCGGAGGACGTGCAGTTCTACCCGAATGCGTTTCACAACTACGTCGACAACTGGCTGGCCATGCAGACGTACCTGGATGCCGTCGACAACAGTGTGACGCCGGGGGTGGTCACGGCCTCGGAGGCCTTGATCGCGGCGCAAGGCGCCACCGCGCCGTGGTGGTGTGTGGCGCCAACGGTGCTCGGCAACAACGTCTGCGCCGAGGACTTCTTCAACGACGACGTGGGAACGAACGACGCGGCCTACAACATCTGGGAAGTTTACGACCACACGGTGTCGGGCGCGGACAACATGGCGATCTCCTCCGAGCGCGACTTCATCGGCGACACCAACCTTCGCTTTGGTGCCGCGCTGTCGAGCTGGCCGTAGCAAGACCGCGGGGGGTCAGCTCGCCTGCGCCTCCGACCACAGCGAGCCCTCGCCCTTGGGCTCGACGTCCCGACCGACCCGGGGCTCGTCCACACTCACCACCCCGTGGCGTGCACGAAGCTCCGGGTCTTTGTGCTCGCGGACGACTCGGAACAGGCCCGCGGAGAACGGGGTGTTGCAGTCCGCCCCCGACACGAGCTCGATGCGCTCGCGCAGGCCCTGCTTGTCCATCTCGAGCGCGCGGTGGTAGCAGAACGGGTTGTTGCCGGGGCGACCGAGCAACGGCTCACTCGCCGCGGTGCATCCGCCCATGCATACATCGGCGTAGTAACACTCGCGACAGTAGCCCCAAAGGTCGTCCACCGTCCGGTGGCGGAAGTAGGTGAGCTCGGGCGCGCGCGACCAGAGCTCCTCGAGCGAGTGTTCGCGCACGCTGCCCCCGGTGTTGAGCTTGCCGCCGAGACTGGGGCAGTTCTTGACCATCCCGTTGCTCTCGATCGACACGGTGCGCTTGCCAGCATTGCATCCCGTGAAGTGCCCCGAGTACTTCTTCTGCTCGCGTCGCAGGTTCTGCTCGAGCGGCCCGAAGTATCCGAGGTTGTTGCCGGGCCAGATCACGATGCCCAACTCGCGGGCGCGGACGACCACTCGGTCGAGTACCTCGAACAGCTCGAGGTAGTCGTAGGGCTGCAGCACGATGTCGGCGTTTTCGACCGCGTTGCCGTGCGCGCAGGTGATTTGCAGCTGCCACGCCGAGATTCCGGCCTCGGCGAGCAGCTCGAGCAGCTCGGGCAGCTCGTGTTGGCTGCGTCGGTTGAGCTGCGTATTGACGCAGATGCGTCCGCCGGCCGCCTTGACGTTGGCCAGCGCCTGGAAGGCGCGCTTCCAGCTCCCCTTCCGGTTGCGAACGTGGTCGTGCGACGCCTCGAGCCCATCGATCGAGACGTTCACACTCTGAATGCCCGCCTCGACCATCGCCTCGGCACGCTTGGCGGTGAGGCCGAGGCCGCCCGTGGTCATCGTGCAGGCCATCCCCGCGTCCCGGATCGCCCGCGCAATGAGAATGAAGTCATTGCGCAGGTACGCTTCGCCGCCGATGAGCACGACCTCGCCCACGCCCAAGTCCGCGATCTGCTGGACGAGGTCGAGTGCTTCCTCCGTGGTCAACTCGTCGGGGCGGGCTTCTCCGGCCCGCGGCCCACAGTGCAAGCACCGATGGTCGCAGGCGAGGGTCAGCTCCCAGACGCACAGGTGCGGCGTCGGAATTGCAACGCCCTCGGCCAGCTCGGGCAGGTAGCGCCGTGACCTCGGGGTCGGTAGCGCATCGACGATGGGCAGGCGTTTGCGGGCTTCGGACAGTCGCATCGGTTGACCTCGATTCAGATTCGGTTCGGTTCGGTTCGGCTCAGATTGGAATGTCGTCGTCGTCGGGTGGGGCGCCGCCGTAGTCGGCTCCGCCTCCGTCGGACGTCTCGTTGCCCATGGTCGTAAAGCCGGTGTCCGCCGGGCCTTCGCCGCCGCCGGTGGTCCCCGTGGGGTCCCCCGTCGTTCCGCCGGACTCCGTGCCGCCGGTGGTTCCGGGCTCGCCACCGGTGGTGGTCTCGCCCTCTTCTTGCCCCTCTTCTTCGCCGCCGGTGTCGGTGCCGGGCTCCCAGCTTCCGGTGTCGTCCCACTCGGGTCCACCGTAGTCAGCGCCGCCGGCATCACTCTCGTTGCCGCCAACCGAGTCCTGGGTGCTCGAGGTCGAGGTCATCCCGTTGCCGCCACCCTCGGACCCGGCGACGGTGGTCGCGGAGCCGGCCGACATTGCCGCGTCGTCGCCTCCGTCTTTGGGGTCTTCGAAGCAGCCGACCATGGTCAGTGATGCGACGAGCCCGATCATCTGCGGGAGTGGCGCGGTCGAGGACGCCAAACGGGCGTCGCAAAATGGACAGATCTTGGCCCTTGGCCGCACGAATCGGCGGCAGGACGAACAATTCAACAGTGGCACGATGTCAGCTCCTCCCCTCGATCGATCCATCGACGAGGTTCCGAATTGACGGGTGAGCCGACGCGACAAACCGATCGGTCTTTTTTGCTCGGTTTTGTTGGCGCTCGTCGAGCCGGGGGCAGCCGTCCTCATCGGGGGTTCTGCCGATACCGCCCCAGTGGCCGCTCCGATAGCGTCTGACCATGGTCAGGGCATGTGTCGGGTTCGCGTTGGTGCTGGCGGGGTGCGGTACGCCGGCCGATTCGGAGGCGGAGGTGGAGTCCAGCTCGTCGGAGGATGGACAAACGGCCGATGACGACGATGACGACAATGACGGCGCGTCGGCGGACGGGTCCAGCGGCGGTCCGGGGCCGGCGGACGACGATGACGACGACGATGACGATGACGATGACGATGACGATGACGACGACGACGACGATGATGACGACGACACCGGCGGGCCACCGATCGAGCTCGATTGCGAGGACTCGGTGCTCGCGGATCTCGTCGAAGGGCTGCCTGCGCGGACGTGGGCCACGATGCCCGACAACGCGAGTCTCGACGCGCTGGAGATGACGTCGAGCCTGCTGTACTGGAACGACTCCGCGGTCTGGAACCCGAACGCACGCCGGCTGCAGTGGGTGGGCGGACCCGGGACGTGCTGTGCCGACCCCGCGCAGTACCGTCTGATCACGTACGAGGAGCTGACGGATACCTGGACGATCGAAGACACGCCCTTCATCGGTTCGGGCCACGCCTACGATGGCAACGCCATGAACCCGGCGACGGGTGAACACTTCTTCGCGCTCTTTCAGGACGAGACCGTTCACCGCTACTTGGACGGCACGTGGGACTCGCTCCCGGCGATCCCCTTCGACGCTCCGGCGACGATGGGGCTGACATGGTTCGACGACACGGAGCGACTCGTCTACGTCGGGGGATTCGGAAATGTCGCCTGGTACGACGGGGCGAGCTGGTCCCAGCTGTCGATCGGCGACGGCGAGCCCTGGGGCTCGTACAACATGTTCTCCGAGTACAGCGCGGTCAACGGGATGGTTTGGATCGGGGCCGGCAACGGAGCCGATCGCGTCAACTACGTCATCGATGCCAACGGCTCACTCTCGCAAGGGACCGACGCTCCGATCTCGCTCAACAACGGCGCGACGCTCAAGGCCGTCGATCCGATCAGCGGCCGCTACCTGGTCGGCGACACCGAAGCTGGGGCGTGGTGGGAGTACGATCCCGTCGGCGACGCGTGGGCGGAGATCGATGACATGGTCGACCAGCCGAACATGGGCAGCCATTCGGTTTTTCACGTGCCGCTGCCGCACTGCGGCGTCACGCTCTTCTTCGGCCACTACTGGGATCAGCGGGACGTGTGGCTGTATCGGCACAGCCCCGTGTGATCACGGCGGAGCGTCCTGACTCACCCAGTCGACGATCGTTTCGATGTCCTGGTCGAAGAGGTCGCCGCCCAGCGGCATCTGACTACCGCCGCCCCCGAACGCGATCTGAGTGCCCTGCAGCTTGGCGAGGACGTAGCTGCCGTCCGGGTTGCCGGGGTCGATCAGCGTCAGTCCCACGCCGGAAAGGCCGTCGACCAGCGTGTCGTAGGCGGCGTCGTCCCGGAGATCGAGGCCCGCTGCCGGCGAGCCGCTGCGGTGACAGCCGCAGTTGCTCTGGATGATCGGGAGCACGTCCATGTCGAAGAACACGTCGGCGGCAGTTCCGCTCGAGTCGCCGGTGTCTTCGGCGGCGCCGGTGTCCTCGGACGCACCCGTGCTCCCGGCGGCGTCGTCATCGTCGTCGTCATCGTCATCGTCATCGTCGCCGGGGTCGACGTCGCCGTCGGTGGAGTCGTCGTCATCGTCGTCGCCACCGCTGCTGGAGTCCGGATCGTTGGCGTTCGTCGAGGCGCCGTCCTCGCCGCCGGTTGTTCCACCCTCGGGAGTGGGTGATCCGGTCTCGCTCGATTCGGCCTCACCCCCGTCGTCCTCGGACGTCGGTTCGTCATCGGCCACGATCACACAGGCGCTCGCTAGCGCGAGTGCACCCAGGACTGACATTCGTTTCCACGGTCGTCGCATGCTTCCCCGGGCTCAGCCTGACCGAGGCGATGACGTCGACCGCTTAAAGCCGCCTTAAAGCCGACTCGGCAACGACTCGAAAACGACGCGAGAGGATGGTGGCCCCGATCACGGCAGCGTGCGGCGCGTCGAATCGACCCCGGCGGCCTCTCGTCTGGACGGCGGGAGGTTGGAAACCATGGGAAGTCGCTTGTTGGGTCAGTGTGCGTTGGGTTGTGCTCTAGTGGTGTCGATGGGATGTGCGGCGGGGGCCAAACCCGCTCCCGAGCCGCTCGCGTCCAATTCGCACCAGTACGGGGTCTTTCACGAGAACCGGAAGAGCCTCTCCTTCGGCGACTACAAGGTCGTCGACATTCGGCGCAAGTGGAAGAAGCAGACCGCCAAGTCGGTGTTTCTCAAGCACTACGACGAGAGCAAGCAGGACTTCTCGTTCAAGATGTATCGCGGCGACGTGCTGTCGACGACGACGTGCCACCGGGAGACGGCGGCCGCGGCGGGGATCCGGGACAAGGAGCAGCTGCTGTGTCAGATCGACGGCGTTCCGGACGGGAACCCCTGGAACATCGTGATCGCGCAGGGGACCGGAGAAGGTGTGACCGGGCGTTTGATCCGCAGCGGCATCGAGATTCAGATCCGAGGCGACCGTCCGAGCAGCGTGACGCGTCCGCGCAACTTCCTGTTCGGAAGCAACGCCGAAGTCGCCGCCGTCGACACCGGCCCATCGAGCGAGACCGTCTGGATGTCGACCGCGCTCGATCCCCATCAACAGTACGCCGTGGCGGCAGCTGCGAGCGCATTGATGGTCTACGACGACCTACGCTGATCTACGCTGGGCCACGCCGGCGGGGTATGCTCGCCGTATGGCCATCTCTTCGGGTCGGGGCGCATTGATCGTGGTGGGGCTGCTCGCCGCGGGCGGGGGAGCGTACGCGCTGATGGGCAAGGCGCCGTCTGAGCCGGCCGTCACCGCGGAGGAAATCGAGGCCAAGACCCACAAGGTGGAGATCCTGTCGGACGTGTTCACCGTCGACCAAAAGTATCGGTCGATGATGGGTCCGAAGAACACCGTGGACGGCGCGCTGTCCGATGCGGATCCGCCCGAGCTGTTGTGGATCACCGGGTACTCGGCGGTGATGATGGACGCCGACGCCGCCAAGCAGGTTCCGCAGGAGTTCATGTGCCACGCGAACCTCAACATCGACATGAAGGCGCACCGCGAGCGCTTCAAGTGGAAGAAGAACGCAAGCCGCCGGCTGTTCACGCTCTCGCAGGGGCAGTACGAGGTGAAGTTCCCGCCGGGCTTCGGGATCCCGGTCGCGTCGGACGAAGAGATCAGCGTGGAGATGCAGGTGCTCAACCTCAACGAGGAGGGCGACCCGTTCGAGGTCCGGCACAAGGTCACGGTCGAGTACGTGCGTGACGTCGACCTCACCACGCCGATGAAGCCGTTGTTCATGAAGGCGGCGACCGGCCTCGTGTCGCTCGGCGAGGACAAGGCGCACTACAACGTCGACAGCGCCGATCCAGAGGAACACGGCGAGGGCTGCATGGTGGGTGAGCGCGCCGCGGGCAACGTGCGCACCGACAAGCACGGGCAGGAGTTTTCCGGGCACTGGGTGGTCAAGCCAGGCGAGGAGGAAAACCACACCCTGGTGACCTCGTGGCTCAACCTACCGTTCGACACCCGGGTGCACTACATCGCGGCGCATGTGCATCCGTTCGCGGAGTGGATCGAGCTGCGCGATCTGACCGCCGGGGAAACGGTCTTCCGGAGCATCGCCCACAACTTCTCCGATCGCATCGGGCTCGACGAGGTCGAGTACTACTCGAGCGTCGAAGGCTTCGAGGTGTTCGAGGACCACGAGTACGAGCTGGTGAGCAAGTACAACAACACCAGCGGGGAAGAGCAGGACAGCATGGCAGTGCTCTTCCTCTACGTGCACGATGAGGAGTTCAGCAAGCCCGAAGGGCTCGTTCACGGTTGAGGCGGCTCAGCGGCTCGAACGCTTGGCGTGCTCGTCGTCCTCGCCGTGCACGCGATCGGCCGTCGCCTTGCGATGCTCGATCAGCGCCTTGCGCAGCTCCGGCCGTGTCGCGGCGATGATCTGCAGCGCAAGGTAGCCCGCGTTGGTGGCGTTGCCGATCGCGACGGTCGCGACCGGGGTGCCCCGAGGCATCTGCACGATCGAGAGCAGCGAGTCCAGGCCGTTGAGCGCAGCGCTCTTGACTGGCACGCCGATGACGGGGAGTACGGTCATTGCCGCGACCATGCCCGGAAGATGTGCGGCACCGCCGGCTCCTGCGATGATGACCTCGAGGCCGCGGTCCAGTGCCTCCTCGGCGTACTGGACCATACGCCCGGGCGTGCGGTGAGCGGACAGGATGCGGACCTCGTGGGCCACGCCGAACTGCTGCAGCACGGCAGCGGCATGCTCCATCGTGGGGAGGTCCGAAGTGCTTCCCATGCAGATGCCAACGACGGGTTGGACGGATGCGGTCATCGTCTACAGCTCCAGCTTGCGCGCGGCGGCGTCGGCGAGGCGGCGGGCCTCGGAGGTCGCGTCGGCCATCGCGGTGACGTGGCCCATCTTGCGGCCCGGCCAGACCTCGTGTTTGTCGTAGATGTGCACCGCGGCGCCCTGGACGGCAAGCGCATCGCCCAGCGTCGACGATTGGCTCGTCCCGCGGCGTTTGCCGAGCACGTTGACCATGGCCGCCGCCGGGCGGAGCAGCGATGGGTCCCCCAGGGGCAGATCGAGGATCGCCCGGACGTGGTTTTCGAACTGCGAGGTGACACAGGCGTCGATCGTGTAGTGCCCGGTGTTGTGGGGGCGGGGGGCGACCTCGTTGAGCAGCAGCGTGTCGTCCTCGAGCAGGAACATCTCGACGCCCACCACGCCGACGATCCCGTAGGCATCCGCGGCGGCGCGGGCCAGAGCAGCCGCGTCCTCAGCGACCTTGGGAGAGACGCCAGCGGGGACCTCCACCGCGTGGCACTTGTGATCCTCCTGGATCGTCGTGGCGACCGGATAACAGACGGCGTCGCCTCCAGGGCGCCGCGCCACGATGACCGCGAGCTCCGAGCGGAACGGCACCCATTGCTCGACGAGCACGGCGCCTCCGTCGGACATGTTCTCGAATGCGTCGGTCAGCTCGGCGACGTCGCGGGCCGTTCGGTTTCCGTAGCCGTCGTAGGAGTGACGCGGTCGCTTGACCACGACCGGGAAGCCGAATTGTTCGGCGGCCGCGAGTGTCTCGTCGAGCGTGGCGCACCCGCGATAGGGTCCGACGGCGATGCCCCGCGCCCGCGCGTGGTCCTTCTGCACGATCTTGTCGGAGATGAGGGCCATTGCCTCGGGCGACGGATGAAGCGGCGCCGGGGAAACCTTCACGATCGTATCGAGATCGACCCACTCGTTGTCGAGCGTGAGCACGTCGCAGCCTGCCGCGAACTCGCGAAGTGCCTCGGTGTCGTCCCAGGCTCCCGTGAAGACCTGGGCCGCCGCCGCAGGGCCGGTATCGCTGGGCTGGTAGATGCGCGACCGAACGCCGAGGCGGAGTCCGGCGGCTGCGGTCATTCGACCGAGCTGCCCACCGCCGAGAATGCCAACCGTGGGGAAGTCAGAGCGCGTCATTTCGTTGCCCACCTCACGATGAGGTAGACGCAAAGTAGGCTGGGCCGCGCGCCGGTTCGAGTTGTTGCGGCGTGAGTCAAATCGTGCCTTCGCAGGCCCTGCGAGGACCGCGACGCGATCTCTGCACGCGCGAGCGAGGAGACTCCGCCGCGGCTCCGAAGCGCAGCCACGCGTTTGCAGAGCTTTGGGCCGACGCACTCGGGGCCGCGGCGGAGGGGACGTTGAATCCAGTCGGCTCGCCCTCGAAATACGCCGTCCCAATGGATAAGTAAAATACAAAATTGTCGTAAAAACGTTCTATCCTATGAAACGATGGCGGCGGCGATCAACTACCATCATCTGCGCTACTTCTGGGCCGTCGCCCACGGCGAGAGCCTCACCGCCACCGCACGTGAGCTCCGGCTGTCGCAGTCCGCTTTGTCGGTCCAGATCAAGCGGCTCGAGGAGGAGATCGGCCATCGGTTGTTCGAGCGACGCGGGCGTCGGCTGCACCTGACCGAGGTCGGTCGGATTGCGCTGGACCACGCGGATGCGATCTTCGCGACGGGGGACGATCTCGTTGCGACGCTCGCGGCTCGCCGTGGCGCCGAGGCGATGCCCGTTCGGGCGGGGGCGCTCGCAACTCTGTCTCGCAACTTTCAGATCGCGTTCTTGGAGCCGCTCCTCGATCGTCGAGACGTCCGCCTCCGCATCGTGTCGGGGAGCCTCGACGATCTGCTCGAGGCGCTGACCGAGCATCGAATCGACGTCGCGCTCACCAATCGTCCTGCGCCGGCCAGTGACGACCACTCCTGGGTGTCGCACCGCATCGACGAGCAGCCGGTGAGTCTCGTGGGTCCCCTCGAGTACCGTGGTGATCGAAGGTCGCTGCGGAAGCTGCTCGAGACCGAACCGATCGTGGTGCCCGCGCACGGCACTACGGTTCGTCTCGGATTCGACGCGCTGACCGATCGTCTCGGCATCGCGCCCCGCATCGTGGCCGAGGTGGACGACATGGCGATGTTCCGACTCGTCGCGCGCTCTGGCGTGGGCCTGTCGGTGGTCCCACCGATCGTCGTGCGGGACGAACTGGAGCAGGGGCGGCTGGTCGAGCTCCGAAAAGTGCCCGAGCTCGCCGAGACCTTCTATGCGATCACGCTGCCGCGACGATTTCCGAACCCGCTGGTGCGCGAGCTGATCGCGGCCTACGACGCCTCCGCCCGGTCGTCGATGTGATGGATTTCCGTCAGCGCTCTCGGCGAGGCGCGTTGGGATCATCATGCTCGATGTGTTCGACGCTCCCCGCGTCGAGCGATCGCAGGCGAGACGTCGGGAGGTGGGGTACACCTTCGCCGGACTCGCGCTGCTTTCGCTCGGCATGGCGCTCAATCTCGATCGGATCCACGCCGAGCCGCTCGACGTCGATGCTCCCGTTGCGGCCCGACTGGCGGTGATCTACGCGGGCGTTCCCGACCTCGAGTCACCGGATGCACCCCCTCCGCCGCCCCCGGCGGGAAGGGCCGCCGGCGCCCCGCTTGCCGGTGCGCCCCATTCCGCCCTCGCTGAGACCTTTGCGGAGGGAATGCTGCGAGAGCTCGAACGACCCGATGAGGCCGATGCCGCCTCTGGTGGGTTCGTTCGTACCCAACGCGATCGTCTGTCCACGTTTTCGATCGACGTCGACACCGCGGGCTACAGCCGAATCCGGGAGCGAATCGAACACGACATCCCGATCGACCCGGAGCAAGTTCGGGTCGAGGAGATGATCAACTACTTCGACTACGCGCTTCCCCAACCGGCCGGCGATGCCCCGATGTCCGTCCACGCCGAGGTGGGTCCCTGTCCTTGGGAGCCCACACACCGACTTGCTCGGGTGGCGCTGAAGGCCAAAGACACGCCGCCGCCTCGAGCGGGGCGCAACCTGGTCTACCTCATCGACACGTCGGGTTCGATGCAGGAGGCGCTCGAGGACGTCACCAGGGGGCTCATGGCGCTGACCGAGGTGCTCGGGGTCGAAGATCGCGTCTCGATTGTCACCTACGCCGGTGATGCCGGCGTGGTGCTTCCGCCGACCGCCGGCAACGAACACGCGACGATTGCGAAAGCGCTGCGGCGACTGCGGGCAGGCGGGGGTACGAACGGCAGTGGTGGGATCGAGGTCGCGTACGCGCTTGCCGAGGCGAGCTTCGTCGAGGGCGGCATCAACCGGGTGGTGCTCGCGACGGACGGCGACTTCAACGTCGGGGTCGCGGACCACGGCGCACTCGTGAAGTTGATCGAGCGCAAGCGCGAGACGGGGGTGTTCTTGTCTGTGCTCGGCTTCGATGTCTATGGCGCAGACGAGTTGCTCGAGCAGCTCGCGGATCACGGCAACGGGAACTACGCGTACATCGATGGTCCGGCGGAGGCGCAGCGGGTGCTGGTCGAGGACGCGGACGCAACGCTCGTGACGGTCGCGCGCGATGTGAAGGTTCAGGTCGAGTTCGACCCTAGCCGGGTAGCCCGTCATCGGCTCGCGGGGTACCTCAATCGCCGACTCGAGCACCGGGACTTTCACGACGATGCCAAGGATGCGGGGGAGCTCGGATCGGGCCAGACGGTGACGGCGCTCTACGAGCTGGTCCCGACGGACAACGCCGATGATGAGGGGCCGTGGCTGTCGGTGCGCACGCGCTACAAGCCGATGGACGCCGGATCCGTGCAGTCGCGAGCGACCAAGGTATGGCGTCTACGCGCTCCGAGTCGCGACTTTCGCTGGGCTGCCGCCGTGGCGTGGTTCGGCCGGCTGCTCGCAACCGAGGCGCCGGTGCACGATGAACGCTGGACCCGCGCGTATGGGCTTGCGGCCAACGCGGTCGGAGACGATCCGAGCGGCCGGCGCTGCGAGATGCTCGGGCTCATGGCGTTGGCGAGCGACGGAGCCGTGGGCGATGACGTGCCCGGCAGGTGCAGGGTCCTGCGCGAGAGGGAGCCGCCCGAGCCGCCCGAGCCCCCCGAGCGGCCGCCGGTCGAGACGAGCGCCGTGGAGGATCCGAGCGATGTGCCGGACGAGCTTCCCGCGCCCGAGTCGGTCGAGTCCGAGCCCGAGCCCGAGGACCCGGATGCGCCGCCGGCCTGGCTGGCCTTCGTCTGGAACACAATTCGTCTGCTCCCGCCGCTGCTCGCGTTGCCGATGTTCGTCCTTGCCTACCGCGCGCCGCGCCGGCCTCGCAGTGAGAAGTGACAACCGCGACCGCGGGCGGTGTTGCAGGGACATGCGCTGTGTCCTCTCTTGTCTTGCTCTACTGCTGTGCACCGCCTGCGCCGGCGCAGCGACCCCGGTACCGCCCTCGCACCCCGTCCCCTCGAGCTCGAGCCATCCGTCCGTAATGGCGTGCGAACAGGACCGGCTCGAGTGCACGGGCGCCGCCGCGAGCGAGGTCGACCGCCGTTTCTGCGATGCCGCCTTCGACGCCTGCTCGATGAGCCCGGGGCTGCCGAGCGTGCACGGTTGACGCCGTTGGTTGGCGGCTCACCCTGCGGTGAGCCGGGCGGTCGCGTCGTGAAATTCGCGAACGATGTCGTCGACGATCTGCTCGATCGGCTTGACGTCACTGACGAGCGACACGCCCTGCCCGGCAGACCAGATGTCTTTCCAGCGCTTGGCTGCCTCGGGGCTACGGTCGGGCTTGGTCTCGTCGGGAATCGTCGGCGCAAGAAAGTTCGCGTGAATGCCCGAGACGGCGTCGGTGTAGACGACGTCATCGTGGGTGGAGTCGACGACCATCTGCTTGTAGCGCTCGGCTGCGCCGCACTCCGCCGAGGCGATGAAGCGCGTGCCGATGTACGCCAGCTCCGCTCCCAGCGCGAGCGCAGCCGCGACCTGTGCTCCGCCCGAAATGCACCCCGCGGCGATGATCGGGACCGAGAGGTTCTCGCGCAGATAGGGGACGAGGACGTATGGGTTGACCCGCCCGGCGTGCCCACCCGCGCCTTGACTCACCGCAATGATCCCGTCGACGCCGGCGGCTTCGGCCTTCTTCGCGTGGCGCAGCTGAATGACGTCGTGAAAGACGGTGACGCCCCGGTCGTGGGCCTGCTTGGCGATCTCGGTGGGGTTGCCGTAGCTCGTCAGCAAGACCGGGACCTCGTACTCGAAGCACAGCTCCACATCGCGGGCGAGTCGGGCGGGCTCGGTGAGCCCGATCGTGACGTTGATCCCGAACGGCTTGTCGGTCTTGCTGCGAATCCACTGCAGGTCGGCTTCGAATGCCTCCGCCGTGCGGGCGTTGAGGCTCGGCATCGCTCCCAGGATCCCAGCCTCGGCCGCGGCGACGATCATCTCCCGGTTCGAGATGAGGAACATCGGCGCGGCGACGAGCGGGTAGCGCAGACCGAGCTTCTTGGACAGCGGAGTGACGATCGGCGAGGTCATCGGTGCCGGGACTATCGCACGAACCGGCACCGGACACGCAGTCGTCAGTTCTCGAGCACGGCTGCGCTGATGCTGACCGTGACCGGCCCGATCGTGGTCGAGCCGGACAGCGCGACGCCGCCGGTGACGGTCGTGCTCGAGAGGTCGATCGCCGACTTGGGTGCGTTGAACGTCTGATGGTAGGGCAGCCCGTTGGGGCGCGTGGCATCGATGACGATCGGCGCGTCCCACCGAATCACGGCGACGGGGTCGCTACCGGTCACCGTGTCGCTGGGCGCGATGAGTCCGCCGGTGAGGCTCCACGCGCCCAGACCGGTCGATTGAAAGTCAGCGCCTGCGACCCTCACGCCCACCGGTCCGACACCGGGAGTGATCGTGCTGATCCCCACCGACTTCGGCGAGAGCTGCACGCTGTTGAGCGTCCATCCGGAGGGCAGGTCGAGATCCACGGTCGCGGTCACGCCCCACGTCTCGGTCTCCTCAGGATCTTCGCCGAACGGGTTCTCGCACGCGCAGGCGGGCGGGGGACCGACCACCTCGGGTGGGTGACACAGGCTCGGGTCGCACCGGTCCTCGTCGGGTTCGCACCCGGACAGGGCGGCCGTCAGGGACGCGGCAAGCGCGGCACCCAAGCTCAGCATCGTCGTGAAGTGTGTCTTCCTCATCGCTCATCCCTCTTGGGCACGCGGGCGGGCTCGATGACGAAAAAAGAGTGCGAGCTCGGCGGGACCATCGCACGAGCTCGGAACGCTTCGGCGGGGCCGGGAACCGACCCCGACGAGCCCCGCCATGCCCACGTCCGCCAAGTCCACCCCCGTCTTCTACGCCATCCAGATCGGGGCTGTGATCGCCGCGCTCGCTGTCTTCGGTGGCCCGTTGGTCTACGTCGCGATGGGCGATCCCAGGGCGCTGACCGGGGCCGTCGTGGGCGGCACCGCGGTGTTCTTGGGCTTGAGCTTCATCGCCAGCGGGGCCCCCCGGATCTACGACGCGTCGCGCACCATGACCTACGACGACGTCGAGCACGGCTACGCCAACCACGATGGGGAGTCGGTCTACGTGGAACGGGTGACCGGATCGAGCGAGACGACGTGGTCCAGGCCGGTTGCCATTCGCGCCACGATCACCGGACTTGCCCTGTGCACGGTCGGGTTGGTGATCGGGTTGTGGCTCCGGCTATGAACCGGTCGGACGTCAGCGCAGATACGCTTGCGCCTCGGCGATGTTCTCATCCATCGTCGCCGGGTCTTCGCCGTACTGCTTGGCCGCCTGGTAGTACTGGATCGCCTGCGGGTACTGCTTCAAAAAGAACAGCGCGGCGCCGATCTGCCCGTAGCAGGTCCCCGTCGTCTCTGGGTGCTGCTGGGCGATCGCGTTGTAGGCATCGATCGCGCCCTGATATTGGCCCGACATCAGCAGCCGCGCCGCTCCGTTGATCTTGTCGCTGAGGGCGTCGGTGCCCAGTGCGGCCTGGGCCTGGGCCATGAATGCCTCGGCCTGCTCGCGCGAGACCTCTTGGGGGGCCTCCCCGACGAACGCGGAGACCTCGACGTGACCGGTGCCGGCGTTGGCGTTGGCGATCGCGGTCAGCAAGGCCATCACGGGATCGACATCGACGCCGACGGGGATCGAAACGGTACCGAGGCGATCGACCTCGATCTGGACGGAGCTCGATGTCAGGCCTTTGGGGCCGATCACCGTCCGGATCGTCGAGAGCTCGAGCGTCAGCACGTCATCGAACTCCTTGCTGATCAGGTGCGTCGGCGTCACGACGAGCGCATCCTTGGCCGAGCCGAAGGTCGTCAGATCGATGCCGGCCACGATGTGGCTGCCCGAAAGCGCGGGCGGAATGACGTGCTTTTGAATGTTGCCCAGTTGTTTGGGGGGAATGGTTCCCACCCAGACCTTCTTGCCGAGGTGGGGCTGCAAGGCGGCGCTGATCGAGCCGACGTAGTCCACGCGAACTTCGACGCCGCCGGCGGGCTGTGCCGGTGGGGCCACGGGCTCGGGCGACGGCCCCGAGAGCGCCGCGTCGATCACCTCACCCCACCGAGGCGCATCCATGAACGGCTGCGGCGGGTGGGCGTACTGCTGCAGACATGCCGGCAATGCTTGGCACAGCTTGAGCCACTGTGACATGCCGACGCCGTAGGTCGTCATCCCGCCGTAGCGTCCGGTCTGCATCACGACGTGCGTGGTGCCGTTGCCCAGGCTGCGGAGCTGGACCGCCCACGGCAGATCGACCTTCGACATCCCGGTGGGCCACTCGAACTTCGTCGTCTGCGCGGCTCCCTTGACGTAGGCGTTGTCGTTGAGCGCCTTGCCGACCTCGGGCATCGGGGCTTGCCATGATGCGCCGCGAAAGACCCCGGGCGTCAGCATCGCGGGACTGGGCAGCGCGCCGTGCAGCATGCCGTGGTGCTCTCCAGGAAGCGCCGCCACCCCGGCGTAGGGCTGCGCGTAGGTGTGCGGCCAGCCGCTGGTCTGCAGGGAGAAGACCTGGACGCAGTCGACCTGCATCGAGCCGCCAAAGAGCGCCTTGAGGGAGCTGCCAACCGCAGCCCGAGTCGCGTCCACGCCGTCGGCGAGCTCGACCACGTCGAGTACCTGGATCCCTGCCTTACCGGCTTCCGCAATGATTGCCTGCTTTTGGCGATCGCGCGCCCCGCTGATTCCCTTGTCGAAGAACCCCATTGCCGCGGTAGACGGTCGACCAGGGTCGACTGTGCGTCAAGGCGCGTCGATTTTCAGATGATTCTTTTTCACGTACAGCGTGCAGCCCGCGTCCGACCGCGGGGTGTGTCGCGTACCCGCGGGGTAGCGGACCCACGAGTGTCGCCGGTAGCTACCGTGCTCGTCTTCGAAGCTGCCGTCGAGGACGAACAACTCTTCGCCTCCGGTCAGCTCGACGGACGGCACAGTGGTGCCCGGGGCGAGCCGGAGCAGATGCATCGACTCTGGATGGGTCTCGGAACGATAGAGGTCGATACGATCGACGCCGTCGGTCACGTAGGGCTGCCAGGCCATTTCGGTGGTGTGCAGGCAGACGCTCGGTCGGTCGAGCCCGGGGTATTGACGTAGCTTGACGAACAGCTCGCAGCCCGGCTCGGAGCCTGGCGCGTGGGTGAAGCCCTCGGGGTTGAGTAGGTAGCTCCCGGGCGGGTGGTCACCGCGGACATCGGAGAACACCCCCGACAGCACGAGAATCTCCTCGCCGTCCGGGTGCGGGTGCTCGGGAAAGTGGCTGCCCGGAGCATACCGGACGACCGAGGTCACCCGACCGGCCTCGGTCGGGCCTACGCGGTCCAAACGCTTGCGCGACACGCCACGACTCGGGCTCTCGACCCACGGCTCGGCATCGGTGTGCACGATTTCGAGGCGGCTGAAGTCTCCTCGCAGGGGCTCGCTGGACACGCGGGCATGGTACGTCAGTCGGGTGAATCGCGACGTGTGCTCCTTCGTTGTGTCACCGATGCCGATGCGCACGCTGCTCGTCGCCGCTGTACTCGCCGCCGCTTGTGGCTCGAAATCTCAGTCGGCTCAGGAACAACCCGAGGCCGCCGCGCGTACGCCCGTGCCGGACCCGAAGTCGGAGCCGGCACCGGAAGCCAAGCCCGATCCTGAGGCGAAGGCTGACCCGGAGCCGAAACCGGAGCCGAAACCGGAGCCGAAACCCGAGGTCGAGCCATCGGCAGCGTTCACGCTCGTCGCCCGGCGCGGCGACACGGACGTGTCCGGCGCTCTGCTGCTCGATGTCAGCGGCACGAGCACGTACCTCGTCTCGGCGCCGCAGGTGTTCGTGCTCCGGTCGGATGGCGGCATCGATCACGAGCCGAGGTGGGTCGAGGGGATCGAGCTCAGCGATCCGTCGGTGGACGACACCGCCAACGTCGCGTGGTGGGAGGGGCGAGCGATTGCCGGCGCCTGGCCCGGCGCACACATGGTGCTCGTTCGCAGCGGCGACGAGATGGTGCCGCCCGAGCTGTTCGCGCGCAGCGCTGGGGCATGGTCGCCACAAGCGCTGCGCCACGGGGGTCGAGACGTGTTCGCGGTCGGGCTCGGGCCTTGGCTCGACGACGGCACGCTCGCGCTCGTCACCGAGGACCGCGATCCCGAGGCCCAGGGCACTCGGTTCATGGCGCTTGGCTCGGCAGCGGGAGCACCGTCCGCACCCGGCGGCCCGGTGTTGGCCTTCGCGTCGTCGACTGCCGGTGAGCTGATCGCAGTCGTCGCGCGCGACGGCAAGACCGAGATCTGGTCCCACCAACCCGGTACTCCCGAGCGGCGTGCTCCCGTCCCGGGAGGGACGACGGTGGAGCGCGTGCGCGTGGTGACCACGGGACCCGAGCAGGCATGGGTGTACGGCGGGCGCGAAGACGGCTCGGGTTATCTCGCCGAGCGTCACGGCTCGGCGTGGAAGCAGGTCGAGGTGGAGTGCGATGGACCCATCCCTAGCGTGAGCGTGGCGTCCGACGGCACGCCGTACGTGGTGTGTCCCGCCGGCGACGACACCTCGCTGCTGCGGCGCGCCAGCGACGGGCGCTGGACGAAGGTGCCGGGAGCGCCAAGCAAGCTTCACACCGTGGTCGCCCGAAGTGCCGAAGACATCTGGGCGCTCGCGGGCGACACCACCGATCCCACCGAGCTGTGGCACACGGGCACGACCGTCGACGCTCCGATGACGCTGCCCGATGCCGCGCAAGGCGTGCACGCCGGTCTCGAGTGGGCGAAGGCCCATCCGGTGACGAAGACCTGCGGTCGGGTGTGGATCCCGGTCGCGGCGACGCAGACCGCCGAGGCCGTCGAAACCAAGCTCGAGCCGATCTACGACGGGCTGTTTCCTCAGGTCCGCACCGCTCGCGTGCGAGGGACGGAGCAGCTCGGGGTGATGCTGCCCAACGCCAGTGATCCTCCCGGCGCAGTCGCTCGCTCCAAGCGCGTCGCCGACCGGCTGGGGGCAGACGCGGGCGAGGCGAGCTGCAACGAGCGTCCGCCCGTCGATACTGCCAGGTAGCCGCATGAGCCCGGGATTCGTGCGAGAATCTCGGCGACCGATGGCGACCGAAGCACAGACCCAAGAGCTCCTGGCGGCGATCAAGAAGCTGAAGGGCCGCGGCACCTACCGGTCTTTGTTCGACAAGTACGCCGGCGACGACGCAATGCTGGACGGCAAGGAGTTGCTCGAGCTCCTCGAAGACGCCGGCGTCGGGAACTGGGCGACGCGCTCGATGTGGCGCGACGGCGTGATGGAGGCGGTCGACAGCAAGACCGCGCCGGACTCCAAGATCTCGTGGCCCGAGCTGCAGCAGCTCGTCGGGGACGGGGTTGCCAGCAGCGCCGGACCCAGCCCCGGTCTGTGGGTCAAGGTCCGCCGCATGTACACGGTGTAGAGAGCCGAGCGCGCCGGAATTGGAGACGGCGGCCCCGATGTCGGTGCCGCCGTCCGCTCTCCGCGAAGCGGGAGCTATTGACGCGAGCCTTCGAGCTCGAAGTCGGAGCTGTCGGCCCAGCCGCGGACCATCACCTGGATGTCGGTGGCGGCGGGAAGGTCGACGATGCAGGACTCGGTGCTGCCGGTCTTGAACGGGCGGCAGTCGAACTGCTCGGCGGTCGGTGCGGCGCCGATGCGAACGTAGAGGTCGGCATCGGCCGTCCCGGTGAGATCGAAGCGGTAGGTGCCCGCCTCGACGACCGGCGTCGAGAACCGAATCTCCTCGTTGCGCGCGACGGTGCCCGCCTCCGACAGGCCAGCCCAGGGCTCCGGATCCACACCGCCGTCGACCTCACCCTCGATGGTGAGCACGAAGTGGTTGTCGGTGTCCTCGAAGCCGTTGACGAGCGCGAAGACCTGGGCCGACTCGGTCAGCGTCAGCTCGCAGACCTCGTCGCTGCCGCCGATGAACGGACGGCAGTCCCACTCGTTGGCGGTCGGCTCGGCGCCCACGCGCACGTAGAGGTCGGCATCACCGCCGGGCTGGCCCGGCGCGTGCGACAGCGTGAAGGTGTACTTGCCGGGCTCGAGCATGCCGGGCGAGAAGACCTCGTCCTCTTCGCGCTGGACCGAGCCGGTGAAGGTGAGCGTCTCGAACTTGCCGCCGCCCTTGCCGCCCGGGACGAAGGTGTTGTCCTCCTCGCCGGAGACCAGCACGACCTGGTCAGCGTCGATCTGCTCGAACATCTGCTCGTAGGTCATCGGGTCGTCGTGGCGCAGCAGCCCGCGCGTGAGCACCAGCGTGCTGTTGGCGACCTCGTGGAAGAACGCCGGCATCGCGTTGGTGATGATGTCGACGTACTTGGTCCCGGTGGGGTCATCGGCGTTGATCTCGGCGTGCGCGTCGTAGAGGGCCGAGTCGACGTAGGCGTAGGTGTCGCAGCCGTTGATGAACATCATCGCGTACTGCCCGGTGACCCACTCACCCTTGCGGGCGAGCGCGCGAATGTTCGCGCCGAGGCCGGCGTGGCCGTTGTAGGCGATGAGGTCCGCGCGGGTCGAAAGCTCGCCGTAGCGCGCGTCGAAGGCCGGACCCGCGGTGCGCACGTTGTCGACGAGCAGGATGTTGACGATGACCTCCTTGCCGTCGGGCAGGGTGGCCTCGAAGAGCACGTCGGGGTTGTCGATGCCGGCGTTGAACGGAAGCTGCGCGGGGACGCTCACCGCGTCGTGGGGCCCGAGCTCGCTGCTGATCTGACGCACGAAGCGGTTGTATGCGGCGATGCCAGCGTCGCTGTTGGCGGTGGCACCGTCCTCGTACTTGCCAAACACCGCGACGACTCGCAGCGCGTCGTCTTCCCAGACCTTGTCGTACTCGGGGAACTTGCCGGTGGTGTTCGTGTCGCTGACCGAGACGTCAGCGGTGAAGGTGACGACGTCTTCGTCCTCGAGCGAACAACCGAACGAGTTCGTTCGGTAGTAGTACCACATGTTCCCCGCGTCGACGTCGTGCGCCTGGCTGTGGTCGACGCAGCTCTCGCCGTACTTCGTCGAGAAGTCGTCGAGGCCTTGGCTCGTCATGTCGCCGGGAAGGTTGAACGTGTACTCGCTGGGCACGTCGTCCTTCTCGCCCCACGCGACGGGCAGCGTCGCGTGATAGGTGATCCGAGTGAGCCCCCCGCCGAGGCTCTCGGTTGCAACGTTCGAGACCTGCAGTCGGTCGAGACGACCAACCGAGTTGTTCCCGTTGAGGTGACCGATCGTGTAGAGGAGCTGGTCCTCGACGATGCCCACCGGGTTGAACGCGAAGTTGGTGACGAGCTCGCCGTCGAACTCGAAGTCGAGGAAGATCGCCTCGGCGCTGGCGTCCGCCTTGCCGTGCTCGTCGAGGACCTTCGTGGCGTCGCCCGCTCCGATGGGGAGGCTGTCGGGGGCAACGGAGGAATCACAGGCGGTCAGCGTGGCGGCGGCGAGGATCAAGGAAGCTGGCAGGGAACGGGACATCTTTTCGTGGCCTCGGGGTGCGGGGTGTTGCCCGCCCTGTGTGCGTCGTTCGTGCCAAGGCGGCAGACTCGCGATCCTGCGCACTTGCACCCACAGGGGGGTGGCTACAACAGTTGCGTGCAATCAGCCCAAGTGGCCGCGTCAGGTCACAGCGGGCCATCACACTCCAGTTGTGCGGATGCGCTATATGAGCCCCCATCCTCGGTTCCCAACCAGCGACTTCCTCGTCGACGCCCGACCTGTCCGTGACCACCGAATCGTTCCTCGCGGTGGTCAACCCCGCGGCGGGCGGCGGTCGGTGCGGCAAGCTCTTCCCCGAGGCGCTCGAGCGCGTGCGGAAGGCCGGCGTCGACGTCGACGTGGTCGAGACTTCGCGGCAGGGCGAGGCCATCGAGTTGGTGCGCGCTGCGTGGAAAGACGGGCGGCGCAACTTCATTGCCGTCGGCGGGGACGGGACGGGCTACGAAATCGTCAACGGCTTGTTCCCACTCGCGGACGCGGAGGCGATGCCGACGCTCGGCTTTCTACCGATGGGGACGGGCAACTCGTTTTTGCGCGACTTCACCGACGAGGGCGCCGAGTACTCGATCGCCGCGCTGCAAAAGAGCAAGCGCCGAGCGTGCGACGTTCTGCGACTGACCTACGAGGACGCCAACGGCCCGGGCGAGCTGCACTTCATCAACTTGATGAGCATCGGCTTCGTCGCCGACGTCAACGGACTGCGAACGCGGCGGTTCAAGCGGTGGGGGCAGCTCGGCTACATCATGTCGGTCGTCCTGTCCGTGCTCGGCCTCGAGCACAAACCGTATCCGCTGCGCCTCGAAGGCGGGGAGCTCGACAGTGACCCGATGGTGTTCGCGAGCTTCAACAACTCGAAGTTCACCGGCGGCAAGATGATGATGGCTCCACGGGCCGAGACCGACAGCGGGAAGGTCGCCTACGTTCGCGTCGGGCCGCTCGGGCGGATCAGCTTGCTGCGGACCTTTCCCAAGATCTTCGCGGGGACGCACGTCCACCATCCTTCGGTATCCGAGCATCAGATCGAGCGCATCGACTTCGAGGTCGAGCAGACCATCGACGTGATGATCGATGGCGAAGCGCTCGAGCTCGTGCCCAAGACTCTGGACGTATTGCCCGGCGCACTGACCGTGGTGGCCTGATGGCGTACGGCGAGGGCGATGCTTCGCTGCAGGCGATGGGCGGCGAGGCCGGGGTGGCCGCGCTGGTCGACGCCTTCTACGACGAGATGGAGCGCCGCCCCGAGGCCCGCACCATCCGCGACATGCATCCAGACCTTGCGCTGGCCCGCGAAAAGCTCACCGTGTTTCTCGTCGGCTGGCTCGGCGGAACGAAGCGCTACGCCCAGCGCTGGGGGCAGATCCGGATTCCGCCGGCGCATGCCCACCTGCCGATCCGTCAGGCCGAGCACGACGCGTGGCTGACCTGCATGGACGCCGCGATCGAGGCCATGCCGGTCGAGCCGGACTTTCGCGCCTACTTCAAGACGCAGATCCGCGTCCCCGCCAGTCGCGTGCTGCGGGCGTGTCGGTCGCGACAGCGCAACGCGTAGCGCTTCCTCTCGCGGTGCGGCCTACCGCGGGTCGAAGTGCTCGAGGTAGCGAAGCGCGATCTCGGTGGCCTCGGCCGCGACGAAGGGAATCTCGGACTCCGGGGGTGCTTTGCTGGTCCCGAGCTCGATGCCGATCGAGAGGGCGCCCGAGGCGTGATACCAGTCGGCGCTTCCGCCTTGGGCGGTGGTGTTGAATAGGTGCGACAACTGCCCCGGCGTGTAGCCCACGCCGTTGGCGAGGTCGATGCCGATGGTTGCGAGCTCGTCGAAGCGCGGTGAACGGTTGAACGAGCCGCCCCAGGGCAGCATCACCAGCTCTCCGAACGCGTGATAGTCGAGCACGCCCTCGAAGCGGTAGAAGCCATAGAGCGCCTTGGCGTCCTCGATGATGCTGATCCCGACCCGATTGGGATCGCCTCCGTGGGGGAACTGGCGATTGGGATCGACGCCTTCGACGGTCCGCGAGCGTGCGGCGAAGCCGTCGGGGCTGACGACGGGGACGATGACGATCTCCAGGTCGGCGAGGAGATCGTCGACGCGGTCGTCGCTTCCGTGACGCGTGACCAGCGTGTGGATGACCGCCATCGCAGATTCGACTGTGATGATCTCGTCGCCGTGGATCGAGAAGTTGAACAAGATGTTCGGCTTGCTGGGGTCGTCTTCGAACGAGGGGTCTTCCTCGATCACCAGGGCGTAGAGCGGTCGTCCCTCGGGGGACTCGCCGTATACGCCGAGCGCGGCGACGTCGGGGAAGGTGTTCGCGACGTCGAAGAGGTAGGACTCGACTTCACCGAAGCTGTGGTAGCGCGGGGCGGGAGCAGGGAAGTCGATGGCGCCGTCGGCTTTGCCCACTGCGACCGGTCGCGGCTGGTCATCGGGAGGCAGCGGCGGGTCTGCGTCACACCCCGCCGTCACGGTGGCGAGGACGGCGGTGCAAAGCAGGAGGTTTCGCTGTCGGTCGCTCATGTCGGATCTCCGTTGCGGCGGCGGCCCAGCAGCGGCAGGAGGAGGGAAAACAGCGCGAAGAGGCCCGCGGGCGGCCCGGACGACACGGAACACCCGCCGGAGACGGCCGGTCCGACCTCGTCGAGGTCTGCGCCCGTCGGTTGGCGGTCACCTCCGAATGCGCCGTCCGCCGGGATGTCGCAGACGTCGTCGCGATCGGAGCAGCAGTCGCCCGCCGCGACGCACTGCGCGTCGCACCAGCACCCCACGTCGGACTGCCCGCCGCAAAAGCCGTCGCACGAAGCACCGACGGCGTCGTCGGCTTCGGCGAACGGGGCACCGCAGGTGTTCGAGGGACCGCTCACCGGCGCTGCCGCGCACCAGTTGTCCCAGCTCGCGGGCGTGTTCGGTCCCGCGGCGGAAAAGCCCGTGCAGCTCGGCCCGGGATCCCACGCGCCGGTCTGGCCGTCGAAGCACGGCGTGATGTCGAGTCCGGTGGCGGCCTCGAAGAACGGCACCACCCGGTCGACGCGCTGAAAGTCCGCCGCCGAGTTGCAGGGGATGCCGGTCGTGCCGCGAAAGACGGTGCCGGCGGTTCGCCAGCTCCCGTCGGCGGCCTGCACGAAGACGGGGCCGCCCGAGTCTCCGCTGCACGGCGAGGGACTCTGGCC
>JGI12316J15310_10000036_pt7 | contig 23615 bp, 24 predicted proteins | sample MarCyaLeptolynsp_FD_15310 | JGI IMG/M metagenome (IMG submission 15310)
AAGCGGGCCTCGAATTCGACCAGATCGCGCGGGTAATCCTCCACAGCGCCGTATACTACATCTTGGGGCTACCTGAGTCAAGTGGATACCCCACTAAAAGGTAAATCGGTTTCTCTGACGGCAGTCGCCGACCGCTTGGGCATCGACAAATCGGCCGCCTCTCGTCGAGTCAAGCATGCAATTGACGCGGGGTATCTCGTCAACGACGAGTACCGCCAGGGCGTCGCCATGAAGCTGCTTCTGGGTGACCCGATGCCTGAAGATCGCCAGCTCTTGCCGCTTCCCGAAGAGCTGATGTCTGAGCCGACCAAAGCGGCCTAGCCTACCGCTATAACCAACAAACTGGGGGGAGGGCTGTCCCTCCCCCTTTCTCTCATCGCAGCGACGCCAGCGCCGAATGCTTTTCGTGAACGGCCCGCAAATCGTCAGTCTGTAGCTGGACGTAGCGCCGCGTCATATCCAGCTTGGCGTGGCCGAGGATGCGTTGCAGGCGGAACACGTCGCCGCCATTGCGCAGGTATGCCGTCGCGAACGTATGCCGCAGCGTGTGGAACGAGCAGCGGACGCCCTTCACTCCGCATCGCTCGCAGATGCGCTTGAAGACCCTCAGAGCGTTCCGTTGGCCGATCTTCGTACCGTCGCCAGCGAAGAACAGCAGCGAGCCGTAGGCGGGCTCTAAGCGCTGCATATGGCGGAACAGCACACGGCGCCCTGCCAGCGACAGCGGCACCACGCGCCCCTTGCCGCCCTTGCCGTCTCGGACAGTCAGCAGCAACTCATCGAGGTCGATATCCTCGCTGCGATCGAGCGAAAGGGCTTCGTCGATCCGCAGGCCCGTGTCAAGGACCAAGCAGGCCACTGTGTGGACGTGCCGCTCTGCGGCGGACGTGGGGCGGTAGGCGGCCAGACGGCGGGTCATAGCGTCGCTCAGCGTCGCTACAACAGGCGTGGGCTCTTTCAGCTTGGGGATCGGCGCGGCGCACTCGGCAAGGCCCTCAGCGACGAGCCAACGCTGAAAGGCGCGGACGCTGCGCAGGTATGTGTTGACGGTGACGGGCGAGAGGCCAGCTTCGCGCAATTGGGCGATGCGCTGGATGAGGGCGGCTTTGTCGATTGCAGTGCGGCCCGAGAGGGCTGGGGCCATGGCTTTCCATGCCCAGCGATAACCCGCAATTGTTGCGGTAGAGACGTTTTGAACGTACTGGCGTTCGGTCACGAACCGGTCGAACAGATTCTCCATGGAAGCGGTCAACTCCTTATCTGAGTTGCCGTTCAAAACGCCCTAAGTCGTTTCGAATCATGGAGATGGTCGGGCTGCCGAGATTTGAACTCGGGACCTCTTCCACCCCAAGGACGTTTAGGGCGCGGAAACATGCTGACACGACCTACCATCCAGCGGACAAAATATCTCATTCCGTTGGGTTTGCCCTTGCGGGACCACTTCCTTAGCGGACACAATAGGACACGCGTAACGCGTCAGCGGACTGACACAGTGCTGACACAGAATCGGACCAAACCCGCCGGACCTCTTCCGTTATTGGGCAAGAAACGACCAAAAGGGGCGCTTGGGACCGCTTTTGTTCGATGAAGCGTTGCAAGTCAGCACTGTGTCGGCACTGTGTCAGCAAGGGGTGAAGATTGCGGCTGAACGATAAGAACATCAAGGCGATCGAGAAGCCCACGAAGGGCAACCGGGTTCTATGGGATGACGACCTGACCGGCTTCGGCCTGAGGGTCACCGCGAACGATGTTCGCAGCTTCGTCCTGAACTACCGAATCGACGGCAGGGAGCGGCGAACCACCATCGGCAAGTGGCCGGCTTGGACGGCGACGGCGGCGCGTGCGAAGGCTGCGGAGCTGCGGCGCGGCGTAGACGACGGCGCCGACCCCTTGGCGGCGAAGCAACAGCGACGGATTGATCCAACCTTCGGCGAGCTGGTGGCGACTTACCTGGAGATCGAAGGTCCCAGACAGCGCCGGATTGCCGACGTGGAAGCGATGCTCAAGCGCGACGTGCTGCCGCACTGGGGTAGGACGAAGGCGAAGGACCTCCGGCGGCGTGACGTCATCGCGCTGGTCGAAGCGAAGGCCCAGACGGCCCCGGCTGCGGCAAACAAGGTGCTGGGCATCATCGGCCGCGTCTTCCGCTTCGCTGTTCGTCGGGAGATTCTGGAAGTCAGTCCGGCCCTGGAAGTCCGCAAGCCGGGTGAGGAGCGCTCCAAGGATCGCGTGCTAAGCCGGGCCGAGTTGGCGAAGTTCTGGGCCGCGCTGAGGGTCGGCGATCACTTCAGCGAGCAGACAGCCGCGGCCTTGCGCCTGATCCTGGCGACCGCGCAACGCCCTGGGGAAGTCTGCGGGATGCGCTGGGCTGACCTCGACATCAAGGGCGCTGTCTGGACCATCCCGGCGGAAGGGGCGAAGAATCGCCTGAGCCATCGAGTCCCGCTCAACGCGACCGCCCTGGAAGTCCTGGAGGGCTTGCCGAGGATCTGCGAGTACGTGTTCCCCAAAGCGCGCACGGCGGACGGGCCGATTGACCACAACACGCTCAGCGGAGCGGTCCGCAAAGCCCTGCTCAAGCCGCGAGCGAAGGACCGGGCCCCATTGCCCATCAAGGAACGTTTCACGCCCCACGATCTGCGGCGTACGGCGGCGTCATTCATGGCGAGCGCAGGCGTGCAGCGCTTCATTGTCGGGCAGGTGCTGAACCATGTGGAGAGCGGCGTCACCCGCGTCTATGATCGCCACGGCTACGACAAAGAGAAGCGCAAGGCGCTGGACCGCTGGGACCGCCTGCTGCGCTCGATAGTTGCGGGCGAGACCGGCGGGAAGGTGGTCAGGATTGACGCGGAGCGGACGGCATGAGCGACCCGGCGCCGCCCGACATCTTCGCAATCAAGCGCGAGACGGTGGACGCCACGGCACCCGATGCAGCCGAGCGTCTGCGGGCGATGCTCCTCGAGTACAATCGCTCCTACGCAGATGTACGCGGCAATTTGCACGCCCGCCGGCAGGGGGCTGCGGGCGCGCTGCGGGCGCTGGGGTTCGAGACGCCCGAGGACGTGCCAAAGGCAGCGAAACAGTTCGGCGGGCCGGGTGTAACGCGGCAGACCGAGGACCTCTACTCCGTCTGGCTCTACTCTGGGGCGCTGCTGGCGCGGGTGGACGCCCTGGGCGAGGCCATCACGCCGGAAATCAACAGCGTTTTGGTACTGGCCCTCAGCGTTGGGGAGGATTGCTTTCGAGCGTTCGCGCGGAAGGTAGAACCGGACGTGCTCCATGTTCGCGGTGCCCGGAAGACCGCCGGCAGGCGTTCAAGCGAGAAACAAAAATCAGCCGGCGCCGCCCATGATGAGCGATTCAAGCCTCTCTATCAGGAGTACGTCGACGAACTGCTCGACAAGGGTGAGCCGTACGGCAAAGCCGTCAAGCTGACGGCTGAATACTTCCGCCGAAAGTATCCCGACGGCCGCGCAAGGTCTCGCCACAGCATCGATCGCGTCCGCAACCTCACAAAGCGGTGAAAATCCGCCAGCGCTAAGCGCTCACCCTATTTTCATCGTTCATGCTCAATAGGTCAGGCCAATACAAGCCCTGACAAATTGGAGGACCGATGGACCCGCAGACACACCCAAGAATCCCGCCCACAGCGACCCAGCAGCCGGAAAGCAGGTTGCCGGCCGCCGACCAGCTTTTGACCATCGACGAGGTCGCTCGCGAGCTCGGCGTCACCGTGCGCACATTGCGGCGCTGGCATACCCTCAGAATGGGCCCGCCGCGGTGCAAGCTGCGGCACTACGTCCGCTTCCGCGCTGGCGACCTGGCGCAATGGATTCGCGACCAGCGCGAAGACTTCGCCGCGGCCTGACACCCGCGCGCCTCCCCGAAAATCCCCGATCGACCTTAACGAGCTACGGCCCCAGGACGCCCATCCTGAGGCCGCAAATCACACGGGAGGACGCTGTCATGGAGCGTCAAAGACAGAATACCACCAGCACGGACGCACAGGTCCGGATCCAGACCAACAATCTCCTCGCCATCGAGGCGCGGATTCGGCTCGATCTCGATGCCGACGACCTCGCCGACCGGCTGGCGGCCATCCGGCTCGAGCTGGCGGCGCGCTCACAATCTGCCGCGCTGGCGGTGGTCCAATGAGCGCGCCAACATTCGGCGTATCGTGTGGCATCAACGATCCACGGCACGTCGCCGCGATCGGGCCGGCGATTTGGGAGTTTCTGTACCTGATCGACCGCCAGACCGACGAGGCCGGCAACGTCAACAAGGGGGCGCCCGTCAAGATCGAGGAGGTAGCAGAGAGCACCGGCCGCAGCAATGCGACGACGAGACGGAATCTCGCCCGACTGGAGGCCGGCGGCTATATCTCCAAGAAGCAATCCGGCGGCGGCTTGATCGTCTCGATCCTGAACCCCAAAAAGCGGTTCACGAAGCGCCCGGAGATAGCTCAAAAACGAGCGATCGGACCGCTCAAAAATGAGCGACCTCAAGAGGTCGAGATAGCTCAAAAACGATCTATCGATAGCTCAAAAATGAGCGATCACTCCTTATATAAAGAGCAAAACAGTAAGGGGGAGAGCGCGCCGAAAAACGGCGCGCCCCTGTTTGATCTTCGATCGCCGGAAGAGCCCCCCAAGCTGACCCCTTACCGAGCCGTCGAAATCATCGCCGAAGCTGGCGGCCTGGACCCGGCCCGACCGCTCCCGAAAGACCTCAAGCAGGCCAAGGCGCTGATTGCGGCCGGCATCACCGAAGCCGACATCCGGCTGACCGTGGCGCACCTGCTCAAGGTTGACCCCGATTGGTGGAACGTCAAGCGGCCGATCGACCCGGCGGCGATCGTCGAGCACCTGCCGATCGCACGCAAGGCCACAACGCAGGCGAAACCGACCTCCGCCAAGTCGGAGTACTTCACCGGCGAGTTCGAGCCGGTCTCGCCGCGGCTGCTGGCTATGATCGCGCCCCGCGATAAGGAGGCGGCATGACGGCGCACCATTCGACCGCCATCGGCGCCGCGGCCTTGCGGTTCGGGCTGCCGGCGAGCCCGGAAGCCGAAACGTTCGTCCTGGGGGCCTGCCTGCTCGCTCGCGAGCTGCTGCCAGAGGCGGCCGAAGGCTTGGCTGCTGGCGACTTCACGGCCGAGCCGCACCGGCTGATCTACCGCGCCATGCAGGACATTGCGGGCGCCGGCGATTCCATCGAGTATCTGACCGTCGTTGAAGCGCTCGAGCGCGCCGGGAAGCTCGATGCGGCTGGCGGCGTGGCGGCGATCGCTGGCCTCACAGACGGTCTGCCGCGTTTCGAGAGCATCGCGAGCTACGTCTCGATCGTACGCGAGAAGGCGCGGCTGCGGCGACTGGTGGAGTTGGCGGAAGGCGCGGCAACGGCGGCGCTTCATCAGGCCGACCCAGCGGCGGACATCGCGGGGCGGCTCGCGACGGCGCTGCTTGAGCTCGACGATCGGGCGGCTGGCGAAGCCCTGACGGTCCGAGAGATCCTTACCGACCCGGCCAGCCGGGGCCAAATCCTGAACCCGCATCAGCAAGGCGACCGCCTACTGACCGGCTTCGCCGATCTCGACCGGCTCACCGGCGGTTTCGCTCGGTCCACGCTCAGCATCCTCGCCGCGCGCCCTTCCATGGGCAAGACGGCGCTTGCGCTCAACATCGCGGCGCACGTAGCGCGCTCGGCGCCGGTGGCGTATTTCGCGCTCGAAAGCAGTCGCGAGGCGTTGACGCGGCGGCTCATTTGCGCCGAGGCGCGCGTAGACTCGGCTCGGCAGCGAGAAGGGTTGCTGGACACCCAAGAGGCGCAGCGCGTGCGGGAGGCTGTCGGGCGCGTGGCAGTATTGCCGCTAACCCTCATCGCCGCATCTGGCGCGACGGTCGAGCGCATCACTGCGACGACGCGGCGACTCAAGGCCGGCGGCCTGGGCCTTGTGGTTGTCGATTACCTCCAACTGATGGCCTCCGCTCGACGAACGGAGAATCGAACGCAAGAGGTCTCAGGGTTCTCGCTGGGCCTGCAACGCCTGGCTGCGGACCTGGAGGTTCCAGTACTAGCGCTGTCGCAGCTCAACAGACAGACTGAACAGCGGGCCGATCCTACCCCGCGCCTGTCTGACCTTCGCGATTCCGGCTCGATCGAGCAGGACGCCGACGTCGTATTGCTGCTGGATCGCGAGGAGCTTCGGAAGCCGGACCGGGAAGACTTGGAAGGTATCGCGGAGCTGGTAGTCGCCAAGCATCGCGACGGCCCGGTCGGCAAGGTGAAGCTCGCTTTCCTGAAACAGTACACCCGATTCGAGACGTTGGCGAGGGATGCATGACGGCAACCGCTCGATGTTCTCTCGATCGCCCCGGCGCCCGCGGCCCCGGCCCGCCGTTGGTTCGATTCGAATGCCCTGCGGCTGGGGAGCGGCGGCGGAACGCCCTGCTTTTTCGGGTCGACCGACCACAGGCCCCACATGGCCGGCGGCGGGCCGAGGCAGGCCGACGGGGTATGGGGTATGTAAAATCTACACGGCCACGGCCTGAGACCAGTGGCTTGGTTTCTGCGAAATAAAGGCTTTTTTGGTGGCGGGGGGAGGGGCTGCTGTACATTCTTCGACCGGATTTGCGGGCCGCGCGAAAAAACATTGCCTCTGAACCTTGTTTTGTGCTGTCACGGTGTTACGATTGATCCAGAACGTAGCACGATCGCCCGGAGCAAATTATGGCAATCACCGAAAGACAATCCCGAGCGCTTCGAGCTCGCGCGCAGGAAATCGAAACCGAAGCGAAGCCGATGTTGCTGATCGACAACCCGAGCCGCGAAGAGATTCTGGCCATGCGCGGATCCTGCGTTGAGCTCGAAGAGACCCTACGCGCGCTCGAGATCGAGCTTCCGGCCGGCGTCGAGAGCTTGCCGGCGTCCGAGCGGCTGGAAAAGCTGCTCGAACGCATGAGCGCTCCGGTTCGGCGCAATTACGACGGCGGGAACGCTGAGCCCTGGCGCGGCGCCCCCGGCGCCTTCCGTCCCGGCGAGGGCCGCCGGCTCAGCTACGAGTCGCTCTTCGGCGATCCGCGGGCCGATCAGCGCCACGAGTTTGGGCATAGCTTCCGCACGCTGGGCGACTTCCTGCGGCAAGCCACCGGCGGCTCTGACGGCACGGTCGAGCAGCGCGGCCTCACCGGGCTGACCGACGGGGACGGCGGCTTCCACCTTCCGCCCACATTCGGCCGCGACGCCCTGAATGCGGCGCTGGAATCCTCGATCGTGATGCCCAACGCAACGGTCCTGCCGCTGACCACTGGCCGGGACTTGTGGCTGCCGGGCTTCGACAACAGCGACCGCAGCGCCAGCTTGTTTGGCGGATTTGTCGGCGCCTGGATGGCTGAAGGCTCTGAGTCCTCGATCGAGACTCCCAAGTCGGTTTCGCTGCACCTGAAGGCCAAGCGGTTGAGCCTGTTCGCGCAAGCCACAGACGAAATTCTCGAAGACGCGAGCGGCCTCGAGGATCTGCTGACGACCGCGATGCGTGAATCGGTCGCATTCGAGTTGGATCTTGCGTTCTTGCGAGGCACCGGCTCGGGCGAGCCCATGGGCTTGCTGAACGCTCCATCCCTGATCACGGTCGCCAAGGAAGTGGCACAGAGCCCGGCGACGATCTTACACGAGAACATCGTCGGAATGCTCGCCCGGTTGCACCCTGGGCTGTACCGGCGCGCGGTTTGGCTCTGCCATCCGAGTTGCTTGCCCGAGCTGCACACGCTGGCGCTGGCGATCGGCACCGGCGGCGCTTTGACTTCCGCTTTGACCATGGGCCCGGACGGCAACTATCGTCTGCTGAGCCGGCCGCTGATCATCACCGAGAAGTGCTCCGAAGTGGGCACGGTCGGCGACCTCATTTTGGCGGACTTGAGCCAATATCTGATCGCCCTGAAGCGAGACATCAGCGTTGCCCGCTCGAATGCACCCGGCTTCCTGTCCCATCAGACGACCTTCCGCGTGTCGGTCCGCGTTGACGGTCAACCGCGCTGGCGAGCCGCCGTAACGCCTCGCAACGGCAGCAGCACGCTTTCGTGGGCCGTGACGCTGGCCGAACGAGCCTGAGCCATCATGACCAAAGCCGAAGCCGAGCGCGAAATCCGGTCTGTCGCGGTCAAGCTCCGGCACGACGCGCCGCTGAGCGTTCGCGACAAATCCATCATGCTCTGCGCCGGGAATCTGGTCATGAACGAATACGACCGGCTCGCCCAGGCGCGGCGCTCGACGGGCGAGCCGGGAACCCAGCCCCGCTACCGGCCGGGCGTGTTGTGAGTTTGCGGGCCCTGGGTTCCTTCCGTCGCCCAGGGGCCGCGCAGGCGATCCGGGAGCCGCTTCGGCGCGGCGGCTCCCGGGTCTGACCCGAGATCAACATGAGCACCCAAGCTGAGCCCCTATTATTCCGCGATCTCGTCGCCTCTGCCGTGGTGGCCGCCTTCCAACGCGCCGGCGTCGACCGCTTGGACCTGGAGCGCATCCGTACGGCCCTCCTGGCGCTGCCGGAGCTACAAGACCCCGTTGCAGCGCTGGCGGCCCCGGAATGGCTCGTGCATGACTTGGGGGACGGGCTTTGGCTCACCGACGACAAAACGGCGCCCGGCGGCGAATGGATGGACCGGACCGGACCGCACCTCTGCTTCCCTTTGGCGATGGTCTGCACGGCTGTTTTGTTGGCCGGCCTGCTACGGCGCATCGACGAAAGCGAGCGCTGGCCCCGGCTGGCCTACTACGGCGGCATTGACCAGGGCGGCCGCGTCCCGCGCCTGGCGCGCTCGCTGCTGAAGCAACGGGACGCCGAACAAGAGGCCGGCGGCGAAGGATTCGAGCCGAGCGGGTTCCTGTTGGAGATGATCCGCTCGACCGACTGCTCAACCATCTTTCCGACCGCGCTGGGGCCGCGGCTGGCGGCGATGACGAACTGAGGGGGCAACCGATGGCAAAAACTGCTTACCACCCGGGAAAAACCCGCGAAATGGCGGCCGAGGCCCTCGCGGGCTTCGCTACCCCAGAAGCTCGAGCCACAGCCGGCCGCGCCATCCGCAAGGCCAGACGCACGGCGCCGGCGGAATGCGAGTTTGTCGTTCTGCCCAGGAGCTTGGCCTCAGACCCCGGCGTTTCAAGCGCGGCGAAGATCGTCTACGCGGCGTTGCTCATGCTCGGACCCGATGCCCGGCCGCGCGAGTTGGCGGCCTTGGTGGGCTGCTCGCCCAAGGTTGTCGGCGCTTTGTTCGGCGAGCTGCGCCGTACGGGATGGCTCGACTACTTGCTGAATGGCGGCTAAGGCAGTAGCAAGGCGTCGATTTCCACCGTCTCGCCGATGCCTACGTCCACAGTCTCGGTGAACTCCCCGGAACCGGCCTTCGCCACTCGGATCTGATACTCGCCCGGCTGGACCGCCTTCCGCCGCGGCGTCAAGCCGTTGAAGTTCCCGTCAATGTAGACATCGGCGCCGGCTGGATCGCTCTCCACGACAAGCAGGCCAGCCGCTTCCCTTTGGGCCTCGGGCTTCACGGTCTGGCTGACAACGCCATCCTCGCTCACCATCTCCAGCGCGGCGCGCGGCGCCCGGGTGTCGACCTCTCGGGCGATCTGATGCCACAGGTTTTTGTGCAACTGCATTGAGACCGCGCCTTGATCTTCCGCGCCGACGGTCAACCAGTGCGCGCGCTTCTTTGAGAACGCCACGCCGATAGCGCAGGGGATGCAGAGCAGCGACACGCCCAGCGAAGCCCCAATCCGCGGCGACTTGGAAAACGAGTAGCTGATCACCGTTATGTCGTCGAATTTGAAGGCGAAGCTTTCGCCGTGCTTCCCCTCGATGACCATCTCGTCGGCGATCAAGCGCAGAGCCGAATCCTGAAGGCGCTCACCAAATGTCGCCTTTACGCGGTACGAGGCTTTAGGCGCACCGAAGGAAATCGAGGCCGAAATCAGCGCTAGCGACAGGATGCAGGCGAGATGCTTGGCGAGAGCCAACCTGAGGGGCGCCTACCTGAGGGACGCCGACCTGACGGACGTTGCGGTTGGGAATCACTTGTGATGAATCCGTCACAAGTGATTTATCGGTGGCAACCCGGCGGCCGGCTGGCCTTCGAGACCTTCGACGACGCGGCGCTGCTGGTGGAGAAGATCGCGAGCCCTGCGGACCTGGAGCGCTGGCGCCGGGCGGAGTCCTAGCGGCGCGGTCCGTAGCAACCGCCGGCCTCATCGGCCCGAATCACCCGCACCCGCGGTTCAATGATCCGAACTCCACCCGGCCCCGCTGTCTCTCGATGGCGGGGCCGTTCTGCGTCTGGGTCCACCCGCTGACACCGACTCGCCGATTGCTGACACCACGCTGACACAAGTACGAAAGGCCCCGTTTCCGGGGCCCTTATTCGGCTCTAAGTTGTTGATTTTATTGGTCGGGCTGCCGAGATTTGAACTCGGGACCTCTTCCACCCCAAGGAAGCGCGCTACCAGGCTGCGCCACAGCCCGACACTTCTCCCATTGTAACCGGAAAGTAGGCCGCTCCGCGCGGACTCGCTATTCTGGGGTTCTATGCAACTCGGCGTGATCTCCGACACCCACGGTTTGCTGCGGCCGGAAGCCCTCGACGCTCTTGCCGGCGTGGACCGCATTCTGCATGCCGGCGACGTCGGTTCGCCCGAGATCCTTGTGCGCCTCGCCGAGATCGCCCCGGTCGACGCCGTCCGCGGCAATGTCGACTATGGCGCCTGGGCCGACGCCCTCCCCGAACGGCTCGATGTGACGCTCGGAGGCGTGCGCATCCATATCGTTCATATCCGCGAGGAGGCTGAGCCCGCCGGCGCCGACGTCGTGCTGTTCGGCCATTCCCACCAGCCGCTCCTCGAGCAGAGCGGCTCGACGCTGTGGTTCAACCCCGGATCGGCCGGGCCGCGCCGCTTTCGGCTGCCGATTTCGCTGGGGCGCCTCTCGATCGAAGAGGGCCGGGCGCGAGCGGAGTTGATTGAGTTCTAACGGATCGCTTCTTGGCCCTGGTGCAAGGTCTCGTAGATCCGCTGCGCCACCGGGCGGCTGACCACCTCGGCCAACGAGTCCACGTCCTCGGCGCCGACGGCCTTGAGGCTGCCGAATCGCTTGAGCAACTTCCTGGCCGTGGTTTCGCCTACGCCGGGGATGTCGAGCAGTTCCGAGCGGATGCGGCTCGCCTTACGCCGCTGGCGGTGGAAAGTGATCGCAAAACGGTGCGCCTCGTCGCGGATCTGCTGCACCATCCGCAGAATCGGCGAGAAGCGGTCCAAGCGGATCGGCTCGTCCTCCTGCCCGAACACGTAGAGCAGCTCTTCTTTCTTGGCGATCGCCGCCAGCGGATGGTTCGCGATCCCCAGCTCCTCGAGCGCTTCCGCTGCTGCGTGCAGTTGCCCGACGCCGCCGTCGATCAGCGTCAGCGCCGGGAACGGCTTCTCCTCGCGTTGCAGCCGGCCGTAGCGGCGCCCCACCACCTCGCGCATCGAGGCGAAGTCGTCGTTGCCGCGGTGTCCCATGCCCTCGGCCCGCTTGACGATGAACTTGCGGTACTCGGACTTCTTCATCCCGCCGTCTTCCCAGACGACCATGGAAGCGACCACATCCGAGCCCTGGATGTGCGAGATGTCAAAGCACTCGATGCGGTCGTTGAACTCCTCGTCTTCCGGGGCAGGGAGGCCGAGGGCGTCGCGCCAGGCGGCGGCCATCTGCTCGGCCGAGGGCTTCATCACGCGGAAACGCTGCTCGAAGGCGTGGCGCGAGTTGTTCGCCACCAGGTCCAGCATCGCCTTCTTGGGCCCGCGTTGCGGCGTGGAGATCTCGACCTTGGTCCCGCGCTTTTCGCTGAGCAGTTCGGCGAGCACCTCCTGGTCCTCGAACGACTCCGGCACGTGAATCAGCGAGGGCACGTACTGCTGGTCGAGGTAGATCTGGATGAGCAGGTCGCTCAAGAAGCTCGACGGGTCGAAGGCGTGCAGCTCCTCCCAGAAGAACTCGCGGCGGTCGACTACGCGGCCGTTGCGCACGTGGAAGAGGTTGGCGCAGGCCAGCGGCGGCTCGGCGTAGATGCCGAACACGTCGACGTCGTTGCCCTCGGCGGCGGCCACGCGCTGGCGTTCCTGCACCTCCTCGACGGTGGTGAGCAGGTCGCGCAGCTTGGCGGCGCGCTCGAACTCCATGTTCTCCGACGCCTCGAGCATGCGGCTCTTCAGGTCGCGCGTCAGTTCGGTGCGCCGCCCGTCGAGAAACTTTCTGACGTCCTCAATGGCCTGCCCGTAGGCGGCTTCGTTCGTCAGTCCTTCCACGCAGGGGCCCAAGCAGCGCTGGATGTGGAACTCCAGGCACGGCCTCGGATGGAAGCGCTGCAAGTCCACGCGGCAGGAAGGGATCTTGAACCAGCGGTGGATGAAGTGCACCAGCCGGTGTGCGAGATTGCCGGGAAAGTAGGGGCCAAAGTAGCTGGCGCCGTCCTTCTTCAGTCGGCGGGTGACGTAGACGCGCGGCCAGCGCTCGTTGGTGAGCTTGATGTAGGGGTAGGTCTTGTCATCGCGCAGCAGCACGTTGAAGCGCGGCTTGTATTGCTTGATGAGGTTGTTCTCGAGCGCCAGCGCCTCTTTCTCGTTGCCGACGGCGATCGAGTCGATGTCGCGCGCGGCCCAAAGCAGGCCGTTGGTCTTGGCGTCGGCCAGCTTCTCCTGCAGGAAGTAGCTGCGCACGCGATCGCGCAGGCTCTTGGCCTTGCCGACATAGATGACCTCGCCCGCGGCGTCTTTGTAGAGGTAGACGCCCGGCGAGGTCGGCATCGAGGCCGCGACTTCTTTGAGTCGATCCCAGTGCTCAGGGAAGTGCATGGAGCGCAAGCGGACCTCTGGTCCCTGCCTATCAGTCTACCGGCTGGTCGGACACACGGCGCCGATCAGCCTTGCCGGCGCTAGGCGAGTCGATGCCGATCTGAAACACATTGCTTCCAGCGACTCTCCCCTTACAAGAGGCCAAATCTTGAAACTGTAGGAGGAAGTATGAAGTCTTTGAAAACAAGTGATTTCAAGCGCTCGACACCGGCAATTCGTCAGCGCCGCAAGCCCGCAAGGCTCGTGGCTGGGATGCTGTTGGCCTTGGCGGTCGCCTGGGCGCAGCCGGTGCCCGCGCAGCAAATGTTTACGGTCGAGAGCAACCACAGGCCGATCGTCATCCCGGACGATGACGCCAACTTCGCCATCGAATCCAGCCTTGCCGTCTCAGCCGATGTCACCATCTCTGACGTCAACGTGATGGTCAACATTGACCACCAGAAGATCGGGGATCTGGAAATCGACCTGTATTCGCCTTCAGGAGAACGCGTGCGCCTGGCCAATGAAGTCTGCGATGAACGTGATGACTTTGCATCCACAGTGTTTGATGACGAAGCCCCGACCGCCATCGGCGAGGTTTGTCCGCCGGGAGCGGGTCCGTATCGGCCGGACGATGACCTCGATGAGTTCGACGGCGAGTTTGCCTTCGGCGTCTGGACCCTGGTGGTTGAGGATGTTCACGACGACGAGGTCGGCGCGCTGATCGGCTGGTCGTTGATGATCGAAGGCGACTTTGTGGGCGGCCCGAGCTTCAGCTCGGCCAGTGTGGTGAGCGCGGCGAGCTTCCAGGGCGGAGCGGTCGCCGTGGGAGAGATGGCCACGGTCTTTGGCCGGGCGCTTGGACCCGCCAGCGGCATGGTGGCGCAGCTGGATCCCGAAACCGGCTCCTTGCCCACCGAGTTGGGCGGCGTCCAGGTCTTCTTCGATGAAGAGCCGGCGCCGTTGTTCTATGTCTCTTCGTCGCAGCTCAACGTGCAGGTCCCTTACTCCGTCACTCCCGGCCAGTCCGTGACTGTCCGCGTCGACTATGACGAGTCCGGCACGCTGTCGAATACGATCCCGGTCATCATGTCCGGGCCCGCGGTGTTCACGCAGAATGGTCGCGGCCAAGGGCTGGCAATTGCCCGCAACGCCAATGGCAGTGTCAATGACCGCTTGAACCCGGCGTCGCCGGGCGAGGCGCTGACCATCTATGCCACCGGTCTGGGCGCCGTCGAACCCGGTATCGCCAGCGGCATGCCCGCGCCGGCCGACCCGCTGAGCCGCGTGGTGGAGAACGTTCGCGTGGCGGTGGGCGGCGTGGAAGCGGAGGTGCTGTTCGCCGGTTTGGCGCCGAACTTCGTCGGTCTGTACCAGATCGACATTCTGGTGCCGGAGACGGTAGAACCCGGCCAGATCGTGCCCTTGGGGTTGGAAGTCGGTGAACGCGGCCTCGAGAATTTCGTCTGGGTCTCGATCGAGTAGGGTCGTCCCAAACTCCCGATAGCCCCGGATTCGGTTCCGGCTGAATCCGGGGCTGGGCCCTATCCCGATCCGATCACATCCCTAGGCGTAGTCCGCCCCGGTGAGGCTCTTCAATACCGAATCTTGCCAGGCGCGCAGCTTCCGCTCGAGTTCGGCCGCCACCTCCGGCTTCTCGTCGATCAGGTTCGTTGTTTCCGCCTCGTCGGCGCGCATGTCGAACAGCTCCTTGCCGGTGTCCTTGCCGCCATCGATCACCAGCTTGTAGCGGTTGTCGAGAACCGCCCGCGGGCCGCCGTAGTCGGCCTCGGTGATCTCGCGGTGGTGGACGTTGCGGAAAGTGCGCGTGTACTTGCCGTCCATCATCTTCACCAGCGGCGTAGTGCCTTCTTGCAGCGCCGGGTCGATGTAGGCCTCGTCGCCCTCGCGGCTGGCGTCGAAATTCCAAAAGAAGATCGGCTCGGGCCGTTCGTTCATCGCTCCGTCGAGCAGCGGCAGCAGATTGATGCCGTCCAACGGCCGGTTCGGCTTCGGAACGCCGACGGCTTCGCACAGCGTCGGCAGCATGTCGCTGGTGACGGCGTTGACGTCCGTCGTGCGCGGCTGCGACATCCGCGCCGGCCATTCGATGACGCCGGGCACGCGGATGCCGCCTTCGTACATGTCGGCCTTCTGCCCCCGAAACGGCGTCGTGGCGCGGCCGCTGACCGGAATGCCGTTGTCGCCGCAGTACCAGACGATCGTGTTGCCGCGCAGCCCGGCCTGTTCGAGATGGTCGCGCAGGGTTCCGATCGAGCGGTCCATCGCCGTGATCTCGGCGTAGCGCTCGCGCAGCACGTCGCGTAAGGGCCGCCGCACGGTTTCGCCGGTCTCGTTGCTGGTGAGCGGCACCTCGCGCTCGGCCCACTCTTCGGGCAGGTTGTCGTACAACGCCAGGTCTTTGTCGAGACCGCTGTAGGGCTCGTGCGGCGAGCCGTACCAGACCACGGTGAACGACGGCTTGCCGGCAGCCTTGGCTTTGTCGATGAATCGAATCGCCTCGTCGATCAGGATTTCGGAGCTTTCGCCCTCGATTCTTTCCGGCGGCGCGCCGTTGCGCGACAGCGTCGGGTTGAGCTCGAAGAAGTTGTCGTGCGCGAGCCACTCGTCAAATCCCATCGCGCCGGGGCTGAGCGGCGAGTCGGCCTTCACCGTCCCCACATGCCATTTGCCGAAATGGCCGGTAGCGTAGCCGGCGTCGGAGAGGATGTGCGCGATGGTGATCTCTTCCGGCCGCATGGACCAGTTCGGCGTGAACGTGCCGTAGCGGTTCGGATGGCGGCCGGTGAGGACGCTGCCGCGCGTGGGCGAACAGAACGGCGCGGCGGAATAAAAGCGGTCCATCCGAAGACCTTGGGCGGCCATCGCGTTAAGCACGGGCGTGTGCAGATGCGGGTGGCCGTTGTAGCCGACCTCGTCCCAGGCGTGGTCGTCGCCCATCAACAGAATGATGTTGGGGCGCTCGTCGGCCGGCTCGGGAGTTGGATCGGAGCTGCAGGCGGCGGCGAAGGCTGCGGTGACGCTGACGAATTGGCGGCGGTTGAGGGAACTCATGTCTGCCGCACTAGCGTCGCTTATTTCGCCAAAAAACGCACGCACATCGGCGAGGGCATTTTGATGCGGGCTGATGTCGGGGTCAGCTCGCCGGTCGTTTGGTCAATCCGAAACACCACGACCTCGTCCGAGGCCTGGTTGGCGGCGAACAGCCACTTGCCCTCCGGGTCCAGCCGGAAGTTGCGCGGCGTCTTGCCCTGCACCGGCTCGCGCTCCACAGGCGTCAGCTTGCCGGTGCTCTGGTCGATCGCAAACACGGCAATCGAGTCGTGGCCGCGGTTGGAGCCGTAGAGGAACTTGCCACTGGGGTGAACCAGTACCTCGGCCGTGTGCGAGGCCTCGGAATAGCCTTCCGGCAGCGTCGAAATCGTCTGGATGGGCGTCAACTCGCCGGCTTGCGCATTCCAGGTAAAAACGCTGACCGTGTTACCCATCTCGTTGATGGCATACGCGTAGCGACCGCCGGGGTGGAAGGTAAAGTGCCGCGGACCCGAGCCCGGAGGTACAGTGGCGAACGGAGGATCGTTCGGCAACAGCGCACTCGTCGCCGGGTCGACCTTGTAGACGAGCAGTTGGTCCAGGCCCAGGTCGGCCGAGATCACGAAGCGGTCGTCGGGCGAGAAGTTGACCGAGTGCGAGTGTGGTCCCGCCTGTCTGCGCGGGTCGACGCTGCTGCCTTCATGCTGGATCACCGACGTGCGGGCGACCAGCCGGCCGTCCGCGCCGATGCGGAACGACGCCGTGCTGCCGCTCGAGTAGTTGCCCACTGCCGCGGTCTTACCGTCCTTGGTGACGTTCACGTGCGCCGGGCCGACGCCGCCGGTCGGCTGCTGATTGATCTTGGTGAGCTGTCCGGTCGACCGGTCGATGCGGTAGGCGATCAGCAGCCCTTCCGGGCCGTCTCCGCGGCTGCAGACGTAGAGCGAGTTTCCGCTCGGGTGCAGTTCCAGAAAGTTCGGTCGCTCAACCGAAGCTGCGATGCGAGGTTCGCTCAGCGAACCGCTGGCTGAGTCGAACTCGGAAACGTAGACGGCTTTCTCGCCGGTGCCGAAGAAAACCAGGTAGTTTGCGGCGGAGACGGTCAGCGGCGCGAGCAGCGCGCACAGGCAGAGGGTTAAGGGTCGCATGGTTTCAACATCCATTCACGAAATGACGCCGAGGGCGCAAAAAACAGCAGAAAGCGAGTTGACAAGTACGATCGTACTAGTACTAATATGGGTTCAAGCGCCCGAATGCAGTACAGGTTTCCGGTGAAAACGCCTTGGCTGTGATGGGAACTCACGCATTTCCGACGGCCCCGTTCGCGGCCACGGCTCCGGCCCTGCCAACTTTTGCTGCCCTGTATGATCCTCGCATCGGCCGCTTGGAGCAAGCGGTCGGGCGAGAAAAGATCCACGGCGGTCACGGTTCGCCGTCGGAGGAAGTTGTAGACTCTTGATGCTTCGGCCCTCGGGTCGAATCGTTGCGAATCCTCCCCCCCATTTATCGCAAGTCTACTCTTCCTTCGGCGGCGTCTGATCTTCAGCAGCTTCGGGGGCCAGCAAGGCCTCCAGCGCCCGGCGGATCTCCTCCGCCGGCGCCTTCTCGACCTCATAGATGGAAGGCTCGCCCGCCCGTGCTGCGTAGATGCGGTCCTTGGAGAGATCGCTCAGCAGGACTTTTTCAGGCTTGGCGCCCTCATCGGCCGACAGCGCTTCGGCCTCAATCGCCGGCGCATTCAAACCGTAGCGGCCGAGCGCCGCGCCGTCGTCGGACGGAAAGCCCACCGCGGCCAGGTTGCGCAGGGCGTCGATCAGCGTCTGCGCCTTCTCCGCCGAGGCTTCGCGATCGCCGTCGGAGCTCAGCACCCACTTGTCGTCCCTTTTCTCGAGCGTGGCGGAGACGTCTCCGTCCCGCACCGTGATCTTCGCCAGGGGCGCAAAGCCGAAATCAAACAGCTTCTTCTCGCGGAAATCGTCGAGCTGCTTATTGAGCCCCTCGGCGAAAGTCGAGGAGACTTCGTAGACGCCCGGCATGTCCGACGAGCGCGCCAGGTAGCGATCGCCGTCGCGAATCACGGCCAGCTCATGCGTCCCGGCCTCGTCCACCAGTTCCGCACGCGCCAGCGGCTTGGCGAACGAGATTTTCTCGGCCTCCTCGCCCTCGGCGGCCACGCTGGTCATGGCGGCGTTGCCCAGGGAGCGCGCCAGGTCGCCCACGGTGAAGTTGTCGGCCCGCAGCGGCTTGGGCTCGACGATCTTCCAGTCGGACGCGCCGGTTTTGGCGAACTCGAACCGGCGGTCGCCCAGATCCAACTTCACGGTAGAGACAGCGTCCTCATCGGCCTGCAGCAGCTTCTTGTCGCGCCAGTCAAAGACTTCCTTGTCGAAAGTCGCCTTGACGTAATTGAAGACCGTGAACAGGCGCGGGTCGCCTTCCAGGCGGGCGTAGGCGCCGGAGCCGGTCGGGCTGGCGCGTCCGAAGATGATCTTCTTGGCCGGAGCGTCCTCGAGGTCGCGGAACTTCACTTCCACCGCGATCTCGCCGTCGCCGTCGAGACCGTAGGGCGCCCAATCGGTCGTCTCTTCGTTGACCACGCGGTCGGCGCTGAGATTGGCCAGGTTGGTGACCATCAGTCCCACCGCCGCGCTGTCGGCAGGAATTTCTAGTCCGCCGCCGAAGCTCCAGTCGTCCTCGCCGTCGGCGCGGGTGAGCGTGATCGGCTCGGCGCCTTGCTTGCGAACCGTCACCTCGGCGACCTGCGCATCCTTCACGTCAACGAGCGCGATGGTATCTTCGTCCTCCGTAGAGGGCGGATTCTGCTTGGTGTACCAGACGGCGCCGCCGAGAACGGCCAGCACCAGCAGGGCGATGACGAGCGGATTCTTCATCGAGAAGCTACCTCCGCAGCCACCAGGTCCGTACGCCGGCCACGACGATCACCAGCGGCAACCCGACCATCAGTCCAAAGAACATCCAGCTCATCTGCGACTGGGTCATCTCCATTGGCGTCGAAGCCGGGTTCTTGGGGCGGATTGAGATCAGATCCTCGTCCGAAGCCAGCCAGTTGACCATGTTCATGAACAGGTCGCGGTTGTTCACGCGGCCGAGGTAGGAGTTGCGCGCGAAACGCGAAGTGCCCACGATGATGACGCGAGCCTCCTTGTCCTCGGGCTCGGCGGGAGCCTCCGCCTCAGCGCCCTCGGCCGGCGGCTCGGGAGAGGCGGCCGGAACATCGTGCACCGCCGCCACGGCCAGACTCAGCGGGCCTTCGCGGTCGGTTTCAGGGTTGGGCTGGATCTGCTCCTTCTCGTAATCGGTGGTCGCCAGACTTGCCGAACCGGTCTTGAGCAGCTCCTGCACATCCCAGCCGGCAGGAACGCTCTCCGCTTTCGCCACCGAACGGGTCAGCGGGAACAGCGTGGGCGACGAGCCGCCGGAGAAGGGCTCGGTGATCGGGTGCGGCTCGTAGTCCACCACCAGCGGAATGACCGGGCCGCCGCCAAAGAGGCGGCCGATGCCCGACGCGTCTATCACCAGATCGTCGCGAACTTCCACGCCCCACTCCGCCGCCAGCGCCACCAGCTCGGGGCTCTTGGCGTGGTTGATCATCAGCAGTACGCGCCCGCCGCTGTTGACGTAGTTGCGGACGATCTCGACCTCGGGCTCGAGCAGGTCCTGCTCCGGCCCGGCGATGATCAGCAGCGAGCAGGCTGCCGGAACTTCCGGATTCTCGAGTAGCGAGATCTGCTGGAACTGGTAGTTGGCGTCCTGGATCGCCTGCCGCGCCACCGCAAACCCAAGCGCCTCGGTGTCTTCGCCCATCGCTTCGCCGTGGCCGCTCAGGGCGCAGGCGGTCTTCTCCTCGCCCTTGAGCAGCTTGATGAAGGCGTTGGTGATGTCCTGCTCGCTGGTCGAGCTGGCTTCTTCGCGGCGGGCGCCGACCTCGACCAGCAGCGTGCCGAAGCTGCGCACGTTCATCAGCTCGGCCTTGCCGGGCTCCTTTTCGGGGTCGATGTACTCGACCGAAACCTTCGACGAGGCGTTGTCATAGCGCGTCAGGCTGTCGCGCGGGGTCACGCCGTTCATGTCGGGCCGCTCGTAGTCCATCGGCCGGTCGAAGTAGTAGATGGTCGCGTCGTCGGGCAGGTCGCGCAAGACTTTCAGCGTCTGGTCCGACAGGCTGTACAGCTTGGCGTCGGTGGCGTCATAGGTCTTGTTGTACTGGCTGGCGAGCCAATTGGCCGCCACCAGAATGGCGACGACGACCAGAATGTAGGCGCCCGAGTAGCCGCCCTCGCGGACTTGGCGAGATTGCATCCAATTGCTCATGGTTGGTCTCTTCTCCTCGCCTCTCGCTTAGGCCTTCCAGCGGATCGATTCCAGCGACCGCTTGCTCAGAAACAGTCCTAGGAAGATCGCCGACAAGTAATAGACGACATCCTTGAGTTCGATGACGCCTTTGGTGAACTGCTCGAAGTGCGACGGCATCGCCAGATAGCCGGCGAACTCGCCCAGCGGGCCCGGCGCGAACTGGTTGGCCCAGCCCACCACCCACAGCATCAGGAACAGCCCGAAGGTCAGCGCTCCGGCGACGATCTGGTTTTTTGTCACCGTCGACAGGAATGCGCCCAGCGACAGCAGCGAAGCGCCGATCAGCAGCATCCCCAAGTAGCCCACTAGCAAAGCCTTCCAGTCCGGCCGCGAGTACAAGAACAGCACCGACATGCTGATCATCGAAATCGCCAGCATGCAGCCGTACAGCAGCACCGCCCCCAGCCACTTGCCGAGGATGATCTCGTAGTCGGTCAGCGGCGAGGTCAGCAGCAGCTCGATCGTGCCCTGGCGCTGCTCTTCGGCGAACAGGCGCATGGTGATCATCGGCGTAAGAAACAGCAGGATGATCGTGAAATTGCCCAGCGTGGGCTCGATGATGAACTGGTTGACGTTCATCGGCGGCGCCATGCCGGGGTTGGCCGCGGCCTGTGCGCTGATGCTTTGGAAGAAAGCCACGCCGCTGGAGAAAAACCAGCCGAACATCACCGCAAACATCGTCAGCACGATGTAGGCGATCGGTGACGTGAAGTAGACGGTGAGCTCGCGGCGGGCGATGGTCCAGACGTTGCTGATCATTGCTGATCCTCCTCAGCGCTCGGCGCGGGGGCCGCGGCGGCTTCGGCCGCTGCGGCGGCGACCTGCGCTTCGTCCGCGCCTTCGGCGGCGGTGAGTTGCAGAAAGATGTCTTCGAGTGACAGGCCGATCGACTTCATCGCATACAGCCCCCAGCCGGATTCGACGACGGCCTTGGCCAGCTCGGTGCGAATGTCTTCGCTCGGCGTGTCCACGGTGTAGAGGCCGCGGCCGCCGTTCGCCGCTTGGAAGGTGACCCGCTCCACGCCTTGGATGGACGCCAGCCGCGCCTCGACCAGCTCCTGCGGGCCGGCGATCTCGAGCTGCGTCGACTCGCCGCCTTTCAGGCGCGCCGTCAGGTTCTCCGGCGTGTCGCTGGCTTCGATCTGCCCTTTGTTGAGGATGATGATGCGGTGGCAGGTGGAGGCCACTTCGCTCAGGATGTGCGTCGAGAGCATGATGGTGTGCTCCCCGGCGAGCGAGCGCACCAACTCGCGGATCTCGATGATCTGCTTCGGGTCCAGACCGACGGTCGGCTCGTCGAGAATCAGCACGTCGGGCGAATGGATCAGCGCCTGCGCCAGTCCGACGCGCTGCCGGTAGCCTTTCGAGAGCTTGCCGATGATTTTCGAGCGCACGTGCCCGATCGCGGTGCGCTCCATCACCGAGTCCACGCGGTTGTGGACATCGGCGCTCGGGATGCCCTTGATGCGGGCCACGAACTCCAGATAACCCTCGACTTCCATCTCGAGGTAGACCGGCGGATTCTCCGGCAGATAGCCGGTGCGCCTCTTCACCTCGAGCGGCTCCTTCATCACATCGAAGCCGGCGATCAGCGCACGGCCTTCGGTGGGCGGCAGGAAGCCGGTCAGAATGCGCATGGTCGTGGTCTTGCCGGCGCCGTTAGGCCCCAGAAAACCAACGATTTCGCCGCGTTCGACCTCGAAGCTGATGTTTCGTACGGCCGTATGCGGGCCGTACTTTTTGGTGACGCCTTCGACTTGAATCATGGCTGACAACGGTTGGGAGCGGACTGCTGTGCAAAAGTCAAAAACTTTAGTGAGTCCACTGCATATTATTTGACGTTGAGCGCTTGCATGTCAATGTTGGGCCGGGCGGGCTACACTGGCGGCATGCGACTGACGACTCTTTTTCTGATCGTCCTGCTGCTGGGCTGCTCGGCGACGGCGCCCGATCAACCCGAAGCGGCCCCCGACCCCGCGGCTGCGCTCAAGTCCGCGCTGTCGTTCCATGCGTCGTTTGACGACGGATTCGACGCGGCGTTTGCCCGCGGAGACCGCCGCATCTACTCCGCTGAGTCCTACAAGGATCTCAGCGAGCGCAGCCCCGGCTACTGGGGCGAAGACATCGCCATCGCCTATGAAGCCGGCAAGGTTGGCAATGCGTTGCAGTTCAAGGTGAAGAACACGAAGGCGCTGTTCTATCCGGCCGAGAAGAACGCGGCGTTCGACCCGGCGGGCTGGAGCGGCACGATCTCGTTCTGGTTGAGCCTCGATCCGGCCGTCGATCTCGAGCCCGGCTTTTGCGATCCAATCCAAGTGACCGACTCGGCCTACAATGACGGCGCCATCTGGGTGGACTTCACCAAGGAGAACCCGCGGCAGTTCCGGCTGGGGGTTTTCGGCGAGAAATCCGCCTGGGACCCGGACGGCGACGCGGGCGGCGACAGCCCGAAGTTTCAGAGCCGCCTGGTGATCGTCGAGCAGCCGCCGTTCGCTTCCGGCAAGTGGACGCATGTGGCGATCGTGCATGAAGGTCTCGGCGGCGGGGCGGGGAAGGCCACCCTGTATCTCGACGGCGAGGCGCAGGGGACCAGCGAAGGCATCGCCGAGCCGTTCGTTTGGGACGACATGGCGAACGCCTCGATCCGCCTGGGGGTGAACTACGTCGGCCTGTTCGATGAACTGGCGATCTTTGATCGCCCGCTGACGGCGGAGGAGATTCGCATGCTCGGCTCGTTGGAAAAAGGCGTCGCCGAGCTGCACTGATACGCGGTATGGACGAACAGGAATGTTCGTCCCCGGAGTCTCTACATCTTTTAGTTCGCCCGCAATCTACAGATTGCGGCACCGAAGGCCTCTTTGCTCACTCCATCCTTCCGTGCCGCGCCCTTTAGGGCGCGGGCGGATGAACAGGAATGTTCGACCGGCGCGGGCCCCTAGCCCGGATATCTCACCAAGAGCAGACGACGGGCGGTCGACTGTGGCATAAACGTCTTCACCACAAAGCGTTATGGCCACGAAGAGCAACCAGCCCGTCGATACACAGTGTAAACAAGGAAGCTTCGAGTTCAGCAAGCATTTCCGGCGGCGGGTCAGCGCGCGCTTCGATGGCGGCGCGATCAGCTCCGACGGCGGCGCGGTCCTGTTGCGCGAAGCCGATCGGCGGCTGCGGCTGACCGCGCGGCTGGCAGCCTGCTTCGACGATCGGCGCGATCCGGCGCGCATCGAGCACTCCGTCGGCGAGCTCGTCGCACAACGCGTCTACGCCCTGGCGCTGGGCTATGAAGACCTCAACGATCACGACCAGCTGCGCCACGATCCGCTGCT
>JGI12316J15310_10000042_pt99 | contig 23584 bp, 35 predicted proteins | sample MarCyaLeptolynsp_FD_15310 | JGI IMG/M metagenome (IMG submission 15310)
ATTGCCGGTTGTGCACCCGCGAATCTTCGCGGCTTCGGCGCGGCGTATGCCATGCCGCACCACCAGATCAAGCGTATCCAGTTCGGAATCTGTCAGCTCCCCCTTCCGACGGATGAATTTTTGCGGTGCGATCGCTGACTTTTCGCTGCTTATTCCGGTTTCCTTCAATGGACAGGCCCTCCCAGCCAGCGGCTACACTACAACCGAAAACAAGTATGACGGGATATTGGGCGGCATGTCACCCCTACGAGTAACCCAGCGGAGTTGAAACGTGTCCGATGAAGACAAGCACCATGCGAGCACCCCAAGCGCCACCAGGAAACTACTGGACATGGAAGAACCACTACGGGATGCCTTCGCCGCCGTCCGGCTGCTTGACTATGTGCAGCTTGGTGACTTCAGCGTGTCTGAGAGCGACATGATCTCTGGTTTCCTGCGCCGGGCGGCCAGCAGCAACCTGGCCCGCGTCGTGGCAATTGTTGACCCTGAAAGTACGCCCTCACCCGCACTACCCAAGGCCAACCATGCCGAGTAGTCTCAGAGTGACCGGGACCATTACCAAAGTGCAGCATGCGGCAATTCCTGAAAGACAACGCGCGAGCTATCGCCACAGCGGCTATCCTCACATGTGCCGGCGCAATAATTGCGGGCACAGCCTATCTTTCCGGTTGGACCATGGCGGAAATGGAACTGCGCACGGAAGACAGAACGATAACACAATCATCCGAGGGCGGATCAGTTCTGCGTGAGGTTCAGGACCTTGCTGCGCAAAACACCATGGCACTATGGACAATGGTTGTCGGCATCGCGGCAGTCATCTCACTGGGAGTCACTACAGCCGGTGTCATTGCGGTCTGGCGCACTTTGGAGCAGACGCGCAAAGCCGTCGAAGCGACCAGTGCCGGGACACAGGCAATGCAGGAAGCGGCACAGCAGGCAGAAAGGATCGGGCAGGCACAAACACGCGCATACATTAGCGTTTCCGGGGCTGAATACATCCACGAAAAAAGAGACTTGTTCATAGAAGTAAGACTGAAGAACACCGGGCAGTCACCGGCACGCAATGTAGATTTTGTAGCCACAGGGAAAGTAATACGGCTCGTAGAAGGTACGGACGACGGCTCTCGGACAATCACTGGTATAGAGCAGGTGAAAGCGCGGCCTTCACCAGCCTTCATCTCAGCGGGTAGCGAGAGTCGAGTGACAGCAAACTTGCTGCCTATGAAATCTGCGCTAAAGGCAGAGCGCAGAAATCTCCTACACATCAGCTTGTTGATCATCTGCCGGTGGACCGATGTTTACGGTGAGGACCAGCAGATCGTGTTCACCGCAACAACTTCTACTCATGGTGATTTGGCGTCCACAGGTCCCAAGCCGCTGCCCGAACGCGGAATCCTCAATCTTCAGCCAACCGTGGAACACTACTAAAAATCACCGCCTAACGCCTGCTGTCTTGCGCGACCCTCGCCCCGGCATCCTGCACATCCAACTCATATGGCGCGAAGTCCACGACTTCATGCCCAAGCCAATCGTTCAGTTCGCGGAAGCGACTTTGCAGCGGCTCCAACTCGTTCTTCACAAATACCTTGGCCGCAGCCTCAACGCTGCCGAAGCCGCCCGTGTTGTTCGGCACGATGCCCATGAGCGGCGGCGGCACGCGGTGCGCCGCTAGAATGTCATCGCGGCTGGCGCCCTTGATGTTCAGGAACTCATCCTTGGCCGCGACTTCTGAAATGGGAATGAGCTGGATGCCGTCTTTCTGTCCGCCGGCGGTGCGAATGAAAAGGTTCTTGAAATTGCCGATGCCCTTGGACTTCTTCAGCGCGTCCTTGATGGCGTCGGTATCGTCTTCAGTGATGTTCGGATCCGTGACGTAGAGAATGAAACCGGCATGGCTGCCGTTCTCATAATACTTGCGGCGGAACAGTGTGGCGCTTTCATTCAGCCAGACAGAGTTGAGCCCGCCCATATAGGCCGGCATGCCGTAAATCTCCTGCATGGGGTCCGGCTCCACCAGGTGGAACACCGACCCACGTTCAAATGCATGGTGGTCGTGCCAATCCTTGATCCAGACATACTCGCCGTCTTCTTTCGCGCGCCGCGTATGCAGGGCCGGAGACTGTTTCAGGCGCGCCGTGCCGCCAATGCGATTGCCCAGGCGTTCAAGATAGCCGTTGCCGGTAATCAGAAAGTCCAGCGCCCAGGCGGTAAACTGTTGCCGAGACAACCAGGGATGGGGAATGTATGTGCCTGTGAGGATCTGCGCCTTCAGGCGGATGGCGCTTTCATGATGGGCGGTCGATCGAAATGACTTGATCAGATCCCGCACCGACACCGGCGGCTCATAGTATCGCCCATTGAAGGTGGTTTGCAGGTAGTCCAGAAGCCCCGTGCGATCCATGACCGGCACGGGATCATCAAAGGTAAACACCGAAGCGCGCGGGGCTGCGTCGGTTGCGTGTGTGGCGTCGGTCATTAGAAGGTCTCCACGGTTGATTGCTGGCTATGGCCGGCGACGTCAAGGGGAACAATGCTTTCGCGGGAAAGGGCATGCATGGCCGCCCAGGCAAGATCCGCATGGCCCGTCTCTGCCGAGCGGCTGGCCTGATAGGTAATCTTGCCGCCGGACGGTGTGGCGCTGCGGTGGATGCTCATGAAGGCCTGGGACAGATCCGCCCAGCCCGCGTCATATTCAAAGCGGCGGTTGTCGATCAGGTGCTTGGCCTTGGCGACCAGCAGGTTCTTCACGTCCACCGAGTAGACAATCTTTTGCGTGCGCGAGAAGAACTTGAGCACCAGCTCATAAAGGCCAATACCCATGCCGCTGGCATCAATGCCGATATGCTGCACATTGTACTTGTCAGTCAGCCTGCGGATGGCCTTTGCCTGCGCTTCAAAGTTCATGTTGTTGAAGCGTAGCTTTTCAAGACAGCGGAACTTGCCACCCTCCTGCGCCGGCGGCGCAATCACCACACAACTGGCATCGTCCCGCGTGCGGCTAGGATCGTAGCCAATCCATACCGGTAGATCTCCGAAGGGCCGCTTCAGCGTTGGGCGATAGTCAGGCCATGCCTCCCAGGCATCCACCAGGCAATATTGAAGATCTTCCAGTTTGAAAACAGACAGGGCATCATCAATGAATACGCACTCATACAGGTTGGCGAACTCACCCGGCGAGTGCTCGCGCTTCAGCTCCTCGATATCGAACAGATCACATCCGGCATCCGCCGCATCATGGATGGTGACCACGTGCCGCCACTGGCCGTCCGCGCCCAGGTGGCCGGGCTTCAGGACGTCATGAAGGGTGTTGACCGTCACCCGGTCCTCTTCCCGCCGCCCCTTGTTGTAGTCGGCGCCGGACCAGAAGCCATGCGCCTCATGGCCCAGGGTGGACGGTGTGGAGAAGTACGTCTTGCGCCACTTCTTGTGCGCCGCCATGCCGCTGGCAACATGCTTCAGCTTGGTGAAGTTGGGGATCCAGAAATACTCGTCCACATAGAGGTGACCGTGATAGCCCTGCGCTGTCCGGCTGTTGGTGGACAGGAAATAGAGGGTGGCCCCATTCTCCAGAACAATCGGGTTGCCCTTCAGCTCCTTGCCGGTGACCTCATAGACAAACTGGACGATATAGGCGCGGAACAGCTCCGCCTGGGCACGCGACGCGGACAGGAATATCTGATTATCGCCGGTCTCAAGCGCGTCCATGAAGGCTTCGCGCGCGAAGTACCATGTCGCGCCAATCTGCCGAGACTTGAGGATATTCCGTATACGGTTCTTTATGTTCTCCCACCAGCACGTCTGGTAGCCGAACAGCGTGCGCTTAAACTCAATCTTCAGATTGGTGATATCTTCATCGGTCAGGTGGTTTTTGTGCTGCTTGCCCTTACGCTTTTTCTTGTTGCGGTTGGCGACCTTCGGATTCAGGTCCGCTTCATTGCCGCCGGCGGAGAACTTCTCGATGCGGGCCATGCGCTCTAGCTGACGGCTGAGTGCGTCAATCTCCGCAAGATCGGCTTTTGTCTTTTCGGGCTTGTCAATCAGCAGGCAAAGACGGCTATCTATGCTGGCACCAACCCGCTTGTGCACCGGCGCTTCGCGCCAACCGTCGCGGCGCTTCCAGCTATCAACGGTCGCGTACTTCAGACCAAATTTCCTGGCGATCTCGCTGACCGTGTAGCCCTGCCAGAATAGCTGCGCCGCCCGTTGCCTGAGGAACGGGAGCTGGAGCTTAGCGGGGGGATCAGGTGCATTGGCCATGGCCGGACACTACCGCCGCCTGACCATTTCCTTTCTGGCACCGCTGGTCACACCGCAACGGTGTAACCCGCACCCGCTTGAGCAATGCACGTGGCATCGCGGACGTTTGCGGCAACCGCAGCGCATCATCGCTGACCTGCACACCGCACCGTCTCACGAAGGGCCGCTTCCATGTCTCACAAAGCCGTTTCCAAGTTTGTCCGCGTCGCCACCGAAGGCCCTACCGTGGATGGCCGCGCGATCCCAGCGCAGCAAATCCAGCAGATGGCGGACAACTACGACCCGAGCAAGTACCAGGCCCGCATCTGGATAGAGCATTTTCGAGGGCTCCTAGTTGAGTCCCAGTTTCCGGCGCTGGGAGATGTTATGGCGCTGAAGGCGGAGAAGGGTTCGGATGGCAAGCTCGCACTCTTTGCGCAACTCGCGCCCAACGACAAGTTTTTCGAAACGAACAAGCGAGACCAGAAAGTCTTTACTTCAATTGAGATCGACCCCGATTTCGCGGGTAGCGGTGAAGCCTACATGGTTGGGCTCGCGGTGACCGACACCCCCGCCAGCATCGGCACCGAACGTCTGATGTTCCGGCAACAGGACAAGACGAACAAAGGCATGAACACGCTGCTCATGCCTGCTGTTGAAGGCGAGGTGCTGGAACTCACCAAAGACGAAGACAAGCCGGTCATTGATAACGGCCCTTCCCTTGCAGATCGCGTGAGCGATTTGTTCTCCAGCAACAATGGCAAGACCAACCAGCGGCTTGACGGCATTGAAGCCGGAGTGATGGCGATGGCGAAAGGCATTGACGACAAGTTTGCTGCCCTGGCGGAAGGCCTTACCAATCTCAAAGCCACACCGCCCAAGCCTGACGAGACCACCACGACGCCGGCGGATGATGTGGCTGCGCTCAAGAAGCAGGTCGACGACATGGCGGCGCAACTTGCCTCCGAACCTGACCCGGCCAAGGCGAAACGTCCGGCATCAACCGGCGCGGACACGTTCACCAAAACCGACTGCTAAGGCGGCGTTCGCCTCGCTTCCCCTCACCTGCCCACGGACAAGACCCGAGAACGGACCAAACCCATGAGAACTGAAACCCGCCTTGCCTTCAACGCCTATCGCGACCAGCTTGCAACCCTGAACGAGGTTCCCTCTGCGGCGGAGAAGTTCAACGTCACGCCGACCGTTCAGCAGACGTTACAGACCCGCATGCGGGAGTCGACGGCGTTTCTGGCGCTGATCAACATGGTCCTGGTGGACGAACAGTCCGGTGAGCCCCTTGGCATGGACGTGACTCACCCCGTCGCCAGCACGACCGACACAAGCGGCGGTACGAAACGTGAGCCGGTCGACCCGACCACACTGGACAAGCGTGGCTACACCTGCACGCAGACGAACTTCGATACCGCCTTGCGGTATGACAAGCTGGACATGTGGGCCAAGTTCCCCGACTTCCAGGCGAAGATTCGCAACGCGGTCATCGCGCAACAGGCCCGTGACATGATCATGATGGGCTTCAACGGCACGAGCCGCGCGGACACATCGAACCGCACTACCAACCCGCTGTTGCAAGACGTGAATGTCGGCTGGCTTCAGCATATGCGCAATGAGAACGCAGCTCGCGTCACCAGCGGTGTCAAAGTTGGTGACCAGGCGGACGCCGATTTCAAGAACATTGACCAGGCAGTCATGGCCAGCATCGACGCCCAGCTTGGCGACTGGTGGGTTGAGGATCCGGACCTTGTTGTTATCGCAGGCCGCGCGCTCCTGTCTGACAAGTACGTGGCCCTGACCGGTGGCCACGACGCGCCGACCGAGCGCAACGCCCTTGAAACGCTCATGACCAACAAGCAGATCGGCGGCAAGCGCGCGGTGGTGGTGCCATTCTTCCCCGCCAATGCCTTCATGGTCACACGGCTGGACAACCTGTCTACCTATGAGCAGCGGGACAAGCGCCGCCGGCATGTGAAGGACGAACCCGAAGCCGACCGCGTGGCGGACTATCAGTCCACCAACCTCGCCTACGTGGTCGAAGACTACACCTGCGCCCTGTTCAGCGAAGGCATTCTAACGCCGGACGGCGTTGGCGGCTGGCAGTAGGCGACACGCATAACCCGCGAGAGAAGGGGGCGGAGCACGACGACCGGCATGGCCGGCATGGCCGCCCCCGACCTCGCACGACACGTGACCCAGAGAGAACCAGAGGCCACAAATGAGCAATGTTTTCCGCGCCCACTATGAACGCGTGATGGCCGAAGAGGCCGCCGCAAAATCAACCGCTGATCCCGCCGCCGAAACCATGGACGGCACAACGCCCCATGATCATCTCATGGCGCAGCTCACCACGCACATAAGCCAGCTCAAAGGCGTTCAGAGCACGGAACGCAAGGTGGAGTTGAAGGCCGAGTTCCTGGGCACTTACCTGCCTTACATTGAAGGCGTGTTGCACGAAGAACCCGGCATGAATGACCCCATCATGACGCAAGTTATGGTCTGGCTTGTTGATACCGGTGAGTTCGCCAAGGCTGCGGAAATCGCGTTGTACGCCATTGAGCATGACCTTGACATGCCCAGCCGTTTCACACGCGGCCTGGCAGTATGGATGGCCGAGGAGTTTGGAGAGGCCGGCATTCGCTCCGAGGCGGACGGCACGGAAGGTCCGGGCCTTGAAATTCTCAAGGACATTGCGGAAATGACGGACGGCAAAGACATGCCGGACCAGGTGTCCGCCAAGCTGCACAAGGCCCTGGGCTTTGCCTTTGAGCGCGACGGCGAGACACAGGATTTCCGCGCCGCCCTCTTCCACTACAACCGCGCGATTGAACTGCACGACAAGTGCGGCCTGAAGAAGCGCCGCGATGACCTTCAGAAGAAGGTGAATGTTGTCGACCAGAACCCGGACGGCGGCGGTCCCGAAAACGGCACACAGACACAGAAGCCGACCGGATAGCGGCTGAGACCTCCTCTCTGGCCACGCGCCAGACGGTCTGCCTGGGGAGCAGGGATTACGCTCCATTGGACGCTTCCCAGGCAGGCCGATCCCATCCGCAGGCGGATCATAGGTAGCGCACAGGACCGGCATGAACACCATCATGATACCAGCAGGCGGACCCGCCGCCGGACCCGGTGCGGTAACCAACCTGCCCTTCTTCCCGCCCTTGTCTGTTGAAGACATGGGGAAAGTTGTGCGCGTGCCGCCATACCTCGCCCCAGATGTGGTGCAGTCGGATCTGCACCTGGCCATGATCCGCGTCAATCGCGAGCTGGCAACCTACGCCGCCACGCAGAAAGACGCAGGCCATGCCGAACTGGCGGATGTGGACCAGGAGACTTATGGCGACACCGGCGAGCTGGTGACCCTGTACAGGAGCGCCGTCTATCACACAGCCAAGGCCTATCTTCTGGAAAAGACCGTGGACACGGATCTGACCAATGACGGCGCGGACAATGCCGACACGGCAGAAGATGCCGCCCAGGACAGCTACCGCATCGCACGCCAAGCCATTGCCGCCATTTCGGGCCGCGATAGCGGCAATGTGGAGCTGATCTAATGGGCATTGCGCGCGAACCCTACCCGGACAACGGCATTGCCCATGCGCGGCAAGGGGACACGGCAGACATGATCTGTGCCCGCTATCTGGGCGAATGGTCCGGCACTACCGAGACACTGATCGACATGAATCACGGGCTTGCGGATCTCGGACCCATCCTGCCGGAAGGCACGCTGGTCCGCCTGCCCAGCCCGGCGACCACCACCCTCACCCCCGCCACCACCGTGAAGCTTTGGGACTGACAATGCACGACACCCCATCAACCTTGAGTTATGCCGGGAGCGGCGCTGCGACAACCGTCGGTGTACTGACATTCAATGAGTGGGTGGCCCTTGCCGGGCTCGCGCTTGGTGTCGCCACTTTCCTTTTGAACTTCTGGTACAAGCGCCAGCACCTGAAGCTGGCCAAGCACGACTATGAGCAGCGGAGGGAGAGCGACAATGCTGGGTAACCTCGTAAAGGACGGCATCACAGGGCTCATGACGGGGCTTGATGGGCTGTTCACCAATGACGAGCAGCGCATTAAAGCGAATGCGATCGCGCGACAGATTGAAACGGATCTGATCACGGGACTGATGGCCCACGATGCGAAGCTGGCCGAGATGCAGGCGCGCGTTGTCGAGGCCGAAGCTAAAGGTGAAAGCGTCCTTCAGCGCAACTGGCGCCCTATTGTCATGCTGACCTTCGTGGCACTTGTGGTGGCGCGTTGGCTTGGCTTCACCGCGCCGGATATGTCACCGGAAGAGTACATTGCGATCTACGGCATCATTGAGCTTGGCCTTGGCGGCTATGTCATTGGTCGGTCGGCTGAGAAGTCGCTCAAGGCCTGGCTTGAAAGCAAGCGGGCTGAGAATACGCTGACGGCACCTGGCAAATGAAGCGCCTGGCTGACCTTCGCGAACACCTACTTGCCGCGCCACTGGGGTTGGAGGCAGATACACTCCTGACCTTCGTGGACGCCGGCACCGTGCGCCGCCATGTGGATGGCAACAGCCGCAGCCTGAGCCTGACCTACACCGCCAATGTGATTGCGGAGCAGTTCAACGGGAACCCGGTAACCGTAGCCTTGTTCCTTTGGGACTGGCTTGAAGAGTTTCAGCCCGGCCTTGCCCCGGATGCGGTCACCTTTGAGGCGGACATTCTCAACACAGACGCGGCGGACATCGCCTTTAGCGTGCGCATGTCTGAAACCTGGGCGGTTGAGACCGTCAACGATGATCACCGCCTGACCCTTCAGCCGGAGCCGCGCATAGACACCGATAGCCTGACCGGCTTCAGCGAGGGCACCTGAACATGGACCCCGCACACGCCGCCGGTCTAGACGATTTGCAGGATTGGGTTGATGGCGTCATTGCCAGCCTGGACCCGGCGGCGCGTGCCAAGCTGTTCGCGTCCATGGGCCGGTTGCTACGCCGCGTCAACGCGAAGCGCATCACGCAACAAAAGGACCCAGACGGACGCCGGTGGGCACCTCGCAAGCCGCGGCGCGAACAGGTGCGCCGCAAGCGCAAGATGTTGCTGGGCCTGCGCAAGGCACGGCACATGAAGGTGAAGGCTTCCGCTGATGGGGTTGCGGTCGGCTTTGAGGGCCGCACGGCGCACATTGCCCGCATCCATCACCTTGGCCTGCGCGACCGGCTGAAGGGTGGCGACGGCAAGGCAGGGCCGCTGGTGCGCTACTCGCAACGCGGCCTGCTCGGGCTGGCGCGGTCGGATGCAGAGGCCATTCAAGAACTTATTCTCGATCACATAGATCCGGACCAGGCCCCATGATCAACAAGCGCCTCTCTCCCCACTTCACGCTTCACGAAGCCGCTCGCAGCCAGACAGCCGTCCGTCACGGCATCGACAATACGCCGCCCGTGTCTGCGCACCCGCGCCTTGAAGCGCTGGCCCACGCCGTGCTTGAGCCTGTCCGCGCCCAGTTCCGCATCCCGTTCTCACCGTCTAGCTGGTATCGCTCCCCTGCACTTGAGCGCGTCCTGACATGGCGGAGCTTTGTGCGATGGGCAAAGCATCGGCAACTTGATCCAGACGAAGCGACCGCCTGGGAACTCTATCTGGACAGGAAATCACACCCGCGCGGTGAGGCCGCGGATATCGAGCTGCCGGGTATTCCAAACCATGTCCTGGCGGAATGGATCCGCGACAACCTCACCTTTGACCAGCTCATTCTTGAATTTCACAAGATCGGCCAGCCGCACTCCGGATGGGTCCATGTGAGCTTCAGCTCAGAGCACAACCGGCAACAGGTTTTGACGATCGGCAGCGGCGGCACCAGGGAGGGCCTGCCGACCTATCGGTGACGCCACAACAGGAAGGCAACGGACCATGACAATCCCCAAGACATTCATGAAGAACCAGACGGTCGACGGTGAGGCTGTAACCATGATCAAGGGCCGGCGGACGGTACTGGTCTGGGGCCAGTGGGACGGTGCAACGGTCACACTCGGCTACAAGACACCTGACGACACAATCATCGCGCTTGAAGATGGGACATTAACGGCGGACGGCGCGGTCCTTGCCCAGCCGGAAGACAGCAACCTTCCCCTGGTGGTCACTGTTTCCAATGCCGGTGCGCTTACTGATCTCAACGCGAGCGTATGAGCACATGTCCCCGCTCAACGCGCCGCTAGACGGCCCGATCGCCAAACCACTCACCCCCACATTGGAACGTGCTGCCCGTGCGTTCCCTCCCAAAGCGATATGGGGCGCTGATGCGGCGCGGAATCTATCCCTGGCCTCCGGCGCGGTCGGCGCGTATCGGGATGCATTCAATCCCGCTCGCGACGTAGATCTATCAAGCGGACACGATTTTATCGCGGGCGCGGACCTGGCACGCGCCAAGCAGGGTAGTCGCAGCGGAGGCGGCAACGAACCCATTGAGGGATGGGAAGCCGCCGGGATGGATTATGAGCTACACGGATCAATTGACTATCTGTCTGGCCCAACCTCTGGCGGTGTGCTCTTCCTGTATGCAGCAAATGTTGACGAGAGTGTAAGGCTCATGACCGTGCTGGGCGACCTGAAACTGTTTGTCCGCTCAGGGGGCACCACTGAAGGTGAGATCAACCTTGGCGCTTACGTGCCTTCGCAACGCGAACGGGTGGCGTGGAGCCTCAGAGCCGGAGAACTGAAAGCGTCACGCAATGGCTCGACCACGCAGATAGACCATACTGTTGATATGCCCGTTGGCCTGAGGACGCTAGACATAGGGATTGACCATGCCGGCAACAGATTGAATGGCGGGCTGATTGCTGCCGCCCTCTTTCCAGGTGCCGCCACCAACGACGCACTTGAGTCACTCAGCTCATAGGCATGCCCGCCCCAAGATCACCAGAACACCAATGGGTTACAAGGCTGTGTTGTAACCGATAGCCCAATGACAAAAGGACGGCGTGTCGAAAACATGCCGCCATGTCCGAACGCTCACCATTTGATATCGCCGACTTGTTCCGCCGCGTTGAAAACATCGTGCGGCGCGGACGCGTGCACGCGATCGATCCGGCGAAGGCGCGCGTCAAAGTGGACCTTGGCGACGGCGTGTTTACCGACTGGCTGCCGTTCTTTGCGATCCGTGCTGGGCAGGACCGCACATGGTGGACGCCAAGCGAGGGCGAACAGGTTGTTGTTTTCAGCGAGAGCGGCGACACGGCCAATGGCGTCGTTCTGAGCGGTGTCTACCAGGCAAATCATCCGCAGCCGGAAAGTGATCCGGCCAAGGCGCTGATCCGCTTCAAGGATGGCACCGTCATTTCCTACGACCACGATGCCCACACGCTGACCGTGGACGTAAGCGCAGACGGCGGAGCCGTCACCATCCAGGCAAACGCGAAGGTGACGGTGCAAGCACCTCAAGCCCTTGTAGATGCCACCCGCGTGGATCTGGGAGGCGAAGGCGGCAAGCGCGTCGCACGCATGGGGGATGCGGTAATGATCACTGCTGGTTCAAGCGCAGGGCTGAACGGCGTCATCCATGAAGGATCGGAGATCGTTCATGCCGTCGACTAACTCGCCAGGCGCCGGGGAGACCCACTCATGAAAGGCATGTCAGCCTCCACGGGCGCGCCGCTGGATGGCGAAGCCCATCTGCGCCAGTCAATCACCGACATTCTGACAACGCCGCTTGGCAGCCGTGTCATGCGCCGGGACTATGGATCCCTGGCCTTCTCCCTGGTGGATGCCGCATCCAATGCCGCCGGCAGCATGCTGCTGAAGGCCGTGTGTGCTGATGCCCTGGCAAAATGGGAACCGCGTGTGAAGGTCACCCGCATTGAGTTGGTGCGCGCTTCCCGAGACGGCAAGACAGAAATCGATCTGGATCTTGCCTATGCCGATGGCTATGCGGCGCGCCTGACGGGGCTGCTGATATGAGCCGCTTCGACTACATCGACCCGGCCACGCTGGCAAAGCCGGAGGTTCTGCAAGACCTGTCTTTTGAGACGGTGCGCGGCGAACTGATCACAGCATTCCAGGCGCTCTACCCCGACCACACCGCTGCCCTTGAGAGCGACCCGGTGGTCAAACTGCTTGAACTCTATGCCTATCGGGAAATGCAGTGGCGCGGGCGCACCAATGACGATGCCCGCCGCGTCATGCCCGCCTTCGCCACAGGGGCGGACCTGGAGCATATCGGCGCTCGATACGGTGTCGCACGTCTGCTGATAGATGCCGGCGATCCGGACGCCGTGCCGCCGGTCCCTGCCACCTATGAAGACGATGAGAGTTTGCGGCGGCGGATCCTGTTGAGCCCGGAAGCCCTGAGCGTCGCAGGCTCACGCGGCGGTTACATCTTCAACACCCTGTCCGCCGGCGAGACGCCGGCAAGTGTCTCGATCACCAGCCCGGATCCCGGCACGGTGATCACGCAATACACATTTGATGCGGCAGGCGTCGCGGCACAGGTCAAACACGCCAACGCGTTTCAGTCCAACCCCGGAGAGATCACCGTTGTTGTCATGGGCTGGGACGGCGACGGGGTGCCACCCGCGCCCGTCCTGACTGCCGTCGAGGCGCATCTGACAGACGCCTATGTGCGACCCATGGGCGACACGGTGATTGTCAAGGCCGTGGAGATCCTGCCCTACACGATTGACGCCACCATTGAAGTCACCGAAGGCCCCCAGATCCCGCTTGCGCAGGACGCCGGCCAAGCAGCGCTGCAAGACTACGTGAATGCGCGGCACGCCATTGGCTTGCGGGTAACGGAATCCGGCATCCATGAAGCCTTGACCGTTGCCGGCGTCGACAAGGTGGCGCTTGCAGGCTTTGCCGATATCGAGCCCACGGGAGAGCAAGCAGCTTACTGCACCGGCTTCACAATCAACGTGGTGGTGCGGAATGGTTGACCTTTTGCCCCCGAATGCACAACCGCTTGAGCGTGCCCTTGATGATGCCGCCGCAGGCCGCTTTGACCTGGACCCCGGCATTCGCCTTGTCTGGGATCCGCATGCCGCGCCCATGGATATCCTGCCCTGGCTTGCCTACGCCTATTCGGTGGATCTCTGGGACGATGGCTGGTCCGAAGACACCAAGCGATCGGTTACCGCGCAGAGCCTTCTTGTGCACGCACGCAAGGGCACAGTCGGCGCGCTGAAGGATGCCATCCGTGCCGCCGGGTATGGCGAATGTGATGTGTATGACGGGCTGGACGCGCGCCGCCGTGACGGCAGGGTCAAGCGCGATGGAACGCACTTCTACAGCGTCTATACGCACTGGTGCTGGTTCACAGTTGTGATGCGGAAGCCAGTGAGCCTTCCGCAAGCGGAGCAAATTCGCCGAATCATCAATCTGGTGAAGCGGGAAAGCAACCGGCTGCATCAGCTCCGCTACGACCGCGCGCTCAATACACGCAACGGCGTTGTCATACGCAATGGCGATTTCACACGAGGGGTGATTGATGGCCAATCTATCTGAGTCCGCCACTTGGACACCGGGTGTCTATCAACTTGAAGAAACGGACGTTGTTCAAGGAGGCCCGGACGGCATCGACAACGAGCAGGCCAAAGCGCTCGCAAATCGCACCACGTACCTGAAGCAGGAAGTAGAGCTGCGTGCGCCTCTCGAAAGCCCGCTCCTGGCCGGCACCCCACAGGCCCCTACACCCGCATCAGGGAATGACTCTACGCAGCTGGCAACAACAGCATTCGTGGCAAACGCAATAGCGGCCATCCTGAATGCGCCGCCAGGAACACTCGATACCCTGAACGAGCTTGCCGCTGCACTGGGCGATGATCCCAATTTCGCGACAACTGTTCTCACCGAAATTACCAACGTCGCAAACAGTCTCGCCACGCATGCCGGATTGGCCTCGACCGAGACACAAGCAGGGCACATCAAACTCGCAACACTCGAAGCAGTTTTAGCTGGTCTTGAAACACAAACGGCGGTGTCACCTGCAACCTTGTTTGCGGCACTCCAGGGCATCTCTCAGTCCACTGACTACTTTCACGCTCAGATGAGCGCCAGTGTCGGCTTGGTTGTTGACACCAACACGGCCATCAACACCTTCGTCGCTGACGGCACCACAGTTGGGGCATTGGACGCAGGCCGTTTCATCGTGCCCGCGGACAAAGGCGGCCTATGGATCTTCACTGCACAAGCTCACTGCCTTGGCGGCCAGTACAACACATTCATGCGCCTGTTGGTGAACGACGCCATTGTGATGACGGGCCAACGCAGCAACATGCAAAACCTCGACTTCAATCCAATGGTGTCCGTTACATCCGTATACCCCGTTAATCCGGGCGACGAGGTGTTTGCAACCATCAACACGCAGACCGGCGGTGTGTTTACGGACAAGGGGTTTTTCCAGGGCGGGAGACTGTCACGATGAGCGCTGATGAAACACGCATCCACTTTGCCACGGACATCCAAGATGCACGTGCCTTCAAGTTGTTCTTCGGCCTGGATGAACTCCTGGTTGATCACGAAGGATGTTGCCCGGTGCCCACCGCGATTGCCACGCGCATTGAAGAATTCAAAGCCGCCCGCGATGAGATCACCTTAACCCATGCTCGTTCCGAGGCATTATCGCGAATTGACAGCCAGGCGGAAAGTGCGCGCCTGGCCTTCATCACGCCGGGCAGCGGGCAGGCAATGACCTACACGCAGAAGGAAGCCGAGGCTGACGCCCTGCTGACGGACACGTCACCTGACGCGGACTCCTACCCGTTCCTAGCCGCTTGCCTTGGTGTGGATGGAGACACCCTGGCTGACGTTGCCGCCATTGTGCGCGCGCGCCGCGACGCCTGGCAGAGCATTGGTGCTGACATCGAGCGCCGGCGTCTGTTGGCCAAGCAGGCGGTCAGCAACGCGACCACGCCCACCGAAGTTGAAACCACCCTGTCAAACCTGACCTGGCCGGAGCCGGATTAAGGCCAAGGCTGCCCGCCCACCAAGGAGAGCACGACCATGCCCAACGATTATCACCACGGCGTCGGCGTTGTTGAGATCAACGAAGGCACACGCCCCATTCGTACCATTCGCACGGCAGTTATCGGGCTGGTGTGCACAGGCCCCAATGCCGACGCCGCCGCCTATCCGCTGAACACGCCGGTTTTGATGACGGACATTTACACCGCCATCAGCAAGGCCGGTGACACGGGCACCCTACCCTTTGCTCTGGATGCGATCCGCGACCAGGCAAACCCCTGGGTGGTGGTGGTGCGCGTTGAAGAAGGCGCAGACGAAGCCGCCACCGACGCCAACATCATCGGCACTGTGGAAGCCGATGGCACCCGCACGGGCATGAAGGCGCTCACCGTCGCCAAGCAGGAACTGAACGTGGTGCCGCGCATCCTGGCTATCCCCGGCCTGGACACACAGCCCGTTGCGACAGAGCTTGTCAGCATCGCCCAGGAGCTGCGCGCCTTTGCCTATGTGTCCGCCTATGGCGCGACCAGCAAGGAAGACGCCGTGACCTATCGCGGCAACTTCAGCGCCCGCGAACTCATGGTGATCTGGCCGGACTTCCAGAAGTTCAACACCACCACACAGTTGAAGGACACCGCCTTTTCGACTGCGCGGGCCGTAGGGTTGCGCGCAAAGCTGGACAATGAAATTGGCTGGCACAAGACGCTTTCCAATATCGCGGTCAATGGCGTTACCGGGATCTCTCAGCATGTGAACTGGGATCTTCAGAGCCCCGACACCGATGCCGGTTACCTGAATGAAAACGATGTGACCACCCTCATTCGGGAAAACGGCTTCCGTTTCTGGGGCTCACGCACCTGCGCCGGGCCGAACAGCCTGTTTGCCTTCGAGAACTACACCCGCACCGCACAGGTGTTGGCGGACACGATGGCGGAAGCGCATATGTGGGCCGTGGACGCGCCCATGAGCCTTCCCAATGTCAAAGACATTATCGAGGGCGTGAACGCCAAGCTCCGCAGTCTGACAAACAACGGCTATCTGCTTGGCGGGCAGGCCTGGTTCAACCCGGAGCTTAACCCGGTCGAGGAACTGAAGGCGGGCAAGTTGCAGATTGACTACGACTACACGCCCGTTCCGCCCATTGAGAACCTGCAATTCAATCAGCGGATCACCGACAGCTACATCGTCGACCTGCAACAGGCCATCGCCGCCGCGTAAGCGCGCGGGCGATGGGCTGCCGCACCCGCCTGCCCTAACACTGACCCTTGATTAGGAGCTGCACATGCTTCCCGAAACACTGAAAAAGATGAATGTCTTTGTGGATGGCGTCGGCTTTCTCGGACTTGCCGAGGAAGTGACGCTCCCGTCAATCGAGCGCAACACCGAGGAGTATCGGGGCGCGGGTATGGGCGGACCGGCCATGGTCGGCCTGGGCTGGAACGCCCTCACCATGAGCATCAAGTTGCGCGAGCACACCCAAACGCTGCTGAAGGCGCTGGCGAAACACGCGGCGTCTGACACCGGCATTCGCTTTGTCGGTGCCTACCAGTCAGACACGCCCGGCGCGGCCATGGTGGCAATCGAAGTGGTGGCACGCGGTCGCCTGGACAAGATCGACCTGGGCACCGCCAAGGAAGGCCAGATGACGGACTCAGATCATGAGTTGTCGCTGACTTACTTCCGGTTCGATCGCAATGGCGAACCGCTGGTTGAATTCGACTTTGAAAATGGTGTGGAGGTGATCGCCGGCGAAGACGTGCTGGCGGAAGCGCGCCGCATCATTGGCCTGAGCGAGTAGGGACACACCTACTCTCCCCCCACCCGTCCAACAGCACTGGAGCATGACACATGAGCGACGGAAACACTGAAGCCCGCAAGGACGCGGCAGACGCAGCACCGGAGCAAGCAAGCAATGAAGCCATCGGCGCGGCGACACAAGGCGTACCGCATGAGCTGGCGACACCCATCACGCTAGGCAAGCAGGAAATCTCAAACCTGCATGTGCGGCGACCAAAGCCGGGTGACTTGCGCGGGCTTCAGTTGGGCGCGCTGGTAAACGGGGACACCGACGCGATGCTGAAACTGATCCCCAGGCTTACAACACCATCGCTGCCAGAAGAGATCATCTGCGAACAGATGAACGCGCTGGATCTGACAGGCCTTACAGACAAGGTGGTTCAGTACCTCACCGTAAAGTAGTCCCCGCCGACCTCACACAGGCTTACGCTTTTATCAACATGGTGTTTGGCGGCGGGTGGCCCCCTCACGTTCTCGATGCAATGCCACTGGATGAATTCTCCGATTGGTACGCGCAAGCGGTGAAGGAGAACGACGCACTCAAGAAGGCCATGGGCAAGGATTGACCCTGCCCATGGCCGTTGTTCATGAAAGGCCGCAGGACGATGAAAAACCTGAAGCTGCGCATCGGCGTTGAAGCCCTCGACAAGGCGTCCAAGACCTTCAAGCGCATCGCGCAAAGCACCGCCAAAATGCGGGACGGTGTGGCGAAGACGTCAAAGGAGCTGAAGGGACTTCAGGCAACGCAGAAACGGCTCACCGGCTTTACAAAGCTGAAGCGCGAAACCGCCGGCACTGCCAAGCAGCTCCAGGCCGCCCAGGTCGAAGCGCAACGCCTGGCACAAGCACACAAGCATGCGGTACGCCCGACAACGGCCATGGCCCGCGCGGCGAAGAAGGCCGCAGACAGTGTGCGAACGCTGAAGGAAAAGCAGGCAGCGCAGCTGCTCATGCTTCAGCGCGAACGTGGCGCGCTTGGCAAAGCCGGGATAGACACCCGCAACCTGGCGCACGAGCAAAGCCGCCTCGCCACACGCGTTGCTGCCACGTCACGCGGGCTCGATCGGCAGCAACAGGCCTTAAAGCGCGCAGCACGGCAGCAACGCCGACTGGCGGAGGCAGGCGAGCGATACCGCAAGACCCTGCAAACCCAATCCAACCTAGCGGTTGCAGGGGCCGCCGGCGTTGCCGGTGGTGCAATTGCCCTTCGCGGCCTGGCGGGCACGATTCAGCCGGGCATGACATTTGACGAACAGATGAGCGCCGTGGGCGCCATCGGACGCGTCAACCAGACCTCACAAGCCTTCAAGGATCTACGCGCTCAGGCCATCGCCCTGGGCAACACAACCGCCTTCAGCGCAACCCAGGCGGCGGGTGGCATGGAATTCCTGGCCATGGCCGGGTTTGAGGCCGCCGAGATCCTGGCTGCCATGCCGGGCATGCTGAACCTGGCCAAGGCCGGGCGAACGGAGCTGGCGCAAAGTGCGGACATTGCGTCCAACATCCTGAGCGCCTTCAACCTGCAAGCCGGGCAGATGAACATGGTGGCGGATACCCTGGTCGCCACGTTCACGCGCTCAAACACCAGCCTGCAACAGCTTGGCGACACCATGACCTATGTTGCGCCGGCGGCGTTTGAAGCTGGTGCATCAATGCAGGAAGCTGCCGCCATGGCCGGACTGCTTGGCAATGTCGGCATCCAGGCCAGCATGGCAGGCACGGTGTTGCGCAGTATGTACACCCGCATGGCCAGCCCGCCACGCCAGGCGGCTACAGCCCTCGCCTCGCTCAACGTCCAAACCAAGGACGCCGCCGGTAACATGCGCGCAATGCCGGAGATCCTGGCGGAGATCGCGCGCAAGACGGAAGAAATGGGCAATGCGGAACGCCTGGGCCTGTTCACCGCCATTGCAGGCAAGCAGGCAGGCAGCGGCATGGCAGCCCTGGTGCGCGCCCAGGGTGCGGAAGCGATCACACAGTTTGTGGACGTACTGAACCACGCCGAAGGCGAAGCGCAGCGCGTGGCGACGCTCATGGGAGACAACCTGTCCGGTGACGTGGTGGCGCTGGGAAGCGCCTGGGAAGGCCTCAACATCGCCATGGCGGACACACAGACGTTCGGCCTGCGGAACCTGGTGCAGGGCATCACCGGGCTTGTGCGCGGCGTTACGGCATGGTCACGGGAGAACCCGCGCCTTGCCGGCGGCCTGTTCACCGTCGCGGGCATCCTCGCCACGGTCTGGACCGTTGCAGGTGGCCTGGCCATCGCCGTTGCCGGACTGCTTGGACCGTTCGCCCTGGCGAAGTTCGCGTTTGTCACGGTGGGCCTAAAGGCGGCGGCGCTTGCCACTGGCCTGAAGCTGGTGGGCAGCGCTGTGCTCCTGCTGGGCAAGGCGCTGCTACTCAACCCCATCGGGCTCATTGCCATCGGCATTGCCGGTGCGGCCTATCTGGTGTGGAAACACTGGGACACGATCAAGAGCGGCTTCATGAACGCGGTCACGTGGTTGAGGGGCCTGGTGAAGAACTTCAGCGCCATCGGCAGGGATATCGTGTCCGGCCTGATCACCGGCATCACAAGCCGCATTGCCCGCGTCATGGAAACCGTCAAAGGCCTTGCCGGGCGCATCAAGACGGCCTTTGCGGATCTCCTGGGCATCAACAGCCCCAGCCGCGTCTTTGCTGCTTTCGGCGGCCACCTGACCGAAGGACTGACGCAAGGCGTTGAGCGTGGCCAGAGACGCGCCCTTGGCACCATTCAGCAGTTTGGTAGAGACCTGCCACGGGTAGCCGCCGCCGGCGCTGTGGCGGCAAGTATGAGCGCCGTTCCGGCCTATGCCGGCCAACGCGCGGCACCTGCGCAGGTGACACAAACAATTGAGATCCACGTACACGCTGCACCGGGCATGGACGAACACGCCCTGGCGCGGCTGGTAGCAGACGAAGTCGAGCGCCTTGAGCGCGACCGCGCCGCATCGGCCCGCGCCGCTTTCCACGACTAGGGAGACCCGCCAATGATGATGAGCCTAGGCCTGTTCGTTTTTTCGGTGCCGACCGTCGCCTATCAGCAATTCCAGCGCGACACGGCGGAACGCTTCGCGGCGAATGACCGGTTTGGCACCCGCGCGGCAAGCCAGCATCTTGGACCGGGAACCGACACGATTTCCCTTGCCGGAGATCTCTACCCAGGGACCACCGGCGGGGCTGCGGATCTGCAACGGCTGCTGGACATGCAGGCGACGGGCACCGCCTACCTGCTGATGGACGGCATTGGCAACGTATTGGGCTACTGGACCATCCGCAGCGTCCGGCAAAGCCGCAGTATCTTTCTGCGTGAGGGACAGGCCCGCAAGATGACCTTCACCGTGTCGCTTCACCACGAACCAGACGACACGTTGAACAAGGCGGACCTGACACCGGAAGACCTCGCCCTCGCGCGCCTCGCAGGCAACATCCAACGAGGTGGCGCATGACACCTGACTTCGCCATCACCGTCGCGGGAACCGACATTACGCCGCAGATCAACCCGCGCCTGGTAAACCTCACCCTGACCGACAAGCGCGCCTTTGAAGCAGATGAGCTGAAGCTCGTATTGAGCAACACCGATGGCCTGCTTGCGCTTCCTGGCATAGGCGCAGCGGTGACGGTGCATCTGGGCTTCAAGGAAACCGGCTTGGTCGACAAGGGCAGCTTTGTTGTGGACGAAATGACAGACACCGGCCCGCCGGATCAACTGAGCATCCACGCGCGAAGCGCTGACTTTCATTCATCGCTGAACGAACAAAAGCGCCGCAGCTTTGCCGGCATACCACTTGGCGAGATCTTGCGCACGATCGCCGGGGACCACAGCCTTGAGCTGGTGGTCGCCGAAGCACTGGCCTGGCAGAACCCCGGCCACATTGACCAGGCAAGCGAAAGCGACGGGCACCTGCTCACACGGCTTGGACGGCAGTTTGATGCAATCGCCACCATCAAGGCCGGACGCCTGTTGTTCGCAAAGGCCGGATCCGGACAAAGCGCCGGCGGGACACCGCTTGGCCCCATGACCCTCACCCGTGGCGACGGGGACCGGCACACCTTCAGCCGCAAGCAGGGATCCACGGACTATTCAGGCGTCAAGGCGCAGTGGCATGACGTTGCTAATGCCGTTCGCAGAACAGCGACCGCAGGCGGCGGGGCGACGCCTGAGAAACTGAAGACGCTGGCCACCACATTCAAGGACGCCGCAACAGCCCAGGCGGAAGCAGACAGTGAATGGGCGCGCATTCAGCGGGCACGCGACACCATGTCTATAACCCTGGCAATCGGGCGCGCGGCACTGATGGCTGAAACGCCGGTGACCCTCTCAGGATGGCGGCCGGAAATTGATGCCATTACCTGGATCTGCGCAACGGTAACGCACACGCTGAATGCCAGCGGCCTCACGACCGCGGCGCAGTTAGAAACACGAGCTGAGAACTAACGGCTCAATTCAAAATCAATTACTCCGGCCAGCGCTGCCGTGTCGTCGTCACCCTCTCCCGCGGTGCGGTACCAATCCTGCCCGACTGAATACATCCAGTGAATCGCAGATCCGAGCACGGCGTCTTTGTAGCCGGCACGCGGCACCGTACGCACATATTCAACCCACTCATTGTCAAGTGCCTTGCGCCGCGTCTCCCAATCACCGAAGGGACCACCTCGGGCATAGCCAAACTGGTGGAATTGGGGGTCATACCGTGCGGCCTTTAGCTCAGTCCACAGTGCCTTTGCCTGCTCGCGCGTACGCTCCGGAAAATCGGTAGCAAACGATGTCGCGGGTTCCGGTGCTGCCATAGAGGCCGCAGGCTCGCTTCCCTCATGTGTCCCACGCTCGTCAGCTACGCTTGCCAACTCTTCCTGTGTCGTCAGCTTACTTTCTTCCGCTGGCGCCGGACCCTTCGGGCCTGCCAGAGCGACGACAAGCAGAAGACCTATGCCTGCCCACCCCATGAGCATGCGCGCCTTGGTGTTACCGGATAGGCCGGGCACGATCCGCGCCGTGCCCGGCGGGCTGATGAGCACCGCCGCAGCGGCCAGCACCAGCGCTCCGATGTATCCGCCAATCGTGATCTGAGCGATGGCGAAAAACACCAAAATCGCGGTCACAGTCCAGGTTGCAATTGTGATGCCCATAGCCCCTTCCCTATACCGGTGGAGCGCCAACAATGGTTGACACCAATCTAGGCTTGTTGTCCGGATGGCTGGTCAATAAGTGAGCGGATCGTGTCCAGAAAGCGCCGCCTGTCCTTGTACCCATCAACGGACTGAAACAGCTCGATCAGCTCCGCCAGCATAAGAACATCCGCACCCGGTTTGGCCGCTGCCGAATCACTATCTGATTCGGAAACATGCACAGATTGCCCCTCTCCCGTGGCCAACCAGTAGATATCCACCCCCATAACCTTTGCCATTGCAGCAAGGTTTTCAGGACGCGGACCTTTGGACACTCCGGACTCAAGCGCACTGACCGCAGCCCCGGTTAATCCCCCGGTTTTCCTAGCCAGTTCAGCCTGAGTGAGCCCGGCGGCCTCACGCGCTTCTTTCAGACGATCCTTAAACATGGCGTCAACCATAGTTTATTTTGGATCAAAAGAGGTTGATATATTTCTCAACCATGGTTAAGCGCGCTGACTATGTTGAAGAAACATGCAGCAGCGATTTTCGGCAACCAGGCGGGCCTTGCAAAGGCGCTTGGATACACGCCGCAGTTCATCTCCAAGTGGCCTGATCCTCTCCCCCAAAAGTATGCCGACCAGGTTGTCGGCGCGGCCTATCGCTGCGGCAAACCCAAGGCAGCCATAAACCGTCTCAGCAAAGGCAAACACCCGTTTCCTTCCTCCGTCCACGGAGTAAGGCAATGTGTGTAGCGGACAAGCCGACAATCAAGCGGATCCCATGCCCTCACTGCGGGCACATAACGCGCATTCGCAAGACCCGCGAATATTCGCGCGCCTATCGGGAGATCACCTGCCAATGCCTCAACGAGAAATGCGGATGCACTTTCGTGGCCTCAGTCGAGCCCGTCCGCATTCTGGTTCCGTCCGCCATCCCTGATCCGACGGTGCACATCCCGCTATCCGAACACATCAACGTCAAGCAACTCGCTCTCTCCCTGAACGAGCCCAAGAAACGCGCCTAACCAAAGGAGCCGACCATGCAGCCGACAACCTACGAAGCCGAGAACCTGCAAGACTTCGCCCGTGTCGTTCTTCAACGCGCGATCGACACTGGCGTTGAAGAGCGCAACGCCCAGTTTGAGAAGATCAAGCGGGCGCTCATCCAAGACAAATGCACCCCACTCGACAGAGCGCGGACAATTGCCGCAATGGTGGTAGCGGATCACGAGGCAAAAGGAAGCGACACACGTATCGACATAGACCGCAGCACAAGCACATGCGTCTTTGTGACGGTGGACGGAGAGCGCCACGCCCTAACAGTCCCCCAGATCGAAGCCATCGTGCGCGGCCACTGTTAGGGGCGCGGCACCATGACAACGGCCAACCCACAACATGTGCTCGACTTCGCAGCCCTGCGGCCTGCCGGAGGCTTCTCAGTCATCCTGGCAGACCCGCCATGGGAATTTGAAA
>JGI12316J15310_10002800_pt1 | contig 23535 bp, 18 predicted proteins | sample MarCyaLeptolynsp_FD_15310 | JGI IMG/M metagenome (IMG submission 15310)
AATTCAGAAGCAAAATACGACCTGGTGGTGGTGGCGCGCAGTTTAGCGAGCGGCCGTTGCATGCGTATTTGACATTCGAATTGGCCGCCGATCCGGGATCGTGCGGCCTTTTTTATATGTGCTTTCCCGGTCAGGTCTGAATTGAACAAAGGACAAGACCATGACGAACCCGACAACCGACTTTGTGACCAAGGGCGGAATTGGCATATCCCGAACCGCCCGTCCCGCCCCTTACGAAGCGGGGACATCGGCATGGATTGCCGGGCTCGACTCGCGCCGCGGCGCGGTATTTTCCTCCAATTATGAATATCCCGGTCGCTATTCGCGCTGGGATACCGGGATCATCGATCCGCCGCTCGGAATTACGTCGCGAGGCCATGACCTTCGGATCGAAGCCTTCAACAGCCGGGGCGCAATTTTCCTGCCGTTGCTGGAAAAACGTCTGTCCGGCCTTGACGCAATCGAAACCCTGACCGCGTCACACGACGGACACGGCCATATCGACATCGCAATCAGAAAATCCGTGGAGCGGTTTGCCGAAGAGGATCGCAGCCGGCAGAACTCTGTGTTTTCTGTTGTCCGGGAGATTATCGACCTCTTCCGGCACGACGATGATGAAACACTCGGCCTCTATGGCGCCTTCGCCTACGACCTCGCCTTCCAGTTCGAGCCAATCGATTTCAAGCTCGAACGGCCGGACGATCACCGTGACATGGTCCTGTACCTGCCGGATGAAGTGCTCGTCGTCGACCATTATGCCCGCCGGGCGACCGTGTTTGCCTATGAATTCACCGTTGACGGACAATCCACCGAAGGTCTCCCCCGGGAGGCCGTTTCGCTGCCGTTCGAACCTGCCGACCATATTCCCGAGCGAGGCGATCACAAGCCCGGCGAATATGCCGAAATCGTGCAAAAGGCGTTTCCCTATTTCGAACGAGGCGACCTGTTCGAAGTGGTTCCCGGTCAGATGTTCACCGAACGCTGCCGCTCCCTGCCTTCGGCGATCAGTCGGCGGCTTAAGGCCACCAATCCGTCCCCCTATTCGTTTTTCATCAATCTCGGCAACCGGGAATATCTGATCGGGGCGTCACCGGAAATGTTCGTGCGGGTGACCGGCGAGCGTCGCGTCGAAACATGCCCGATCTCCGGCACCATCCGCCGCGGACGCAATGCGATCGAGGATGAGGCCCAGATTCGCGCCCTGCTCAATTCGGAAAAGGATGAGGCCGAACTGACCATGTGTTCCGATGTTGACCGCAACGACAAGAGCCGGATCTGCGTTCCCGGTTCAGTGCGCGTCATCGGTCGCCGCCAGATCGAAATGTATTCGCGCCTGATCCACACGGTCGACCATATCGAAGGCCTCCTGCGCAAGGGCATGGACGCGCTCGACGCATTCCTATCCCATACCTGGGCGGTGACCGTCACCGGCGCACCGAAACGCTGGGCCATGCAGTTCATCGAGGACAATGAAAAGAGCCCGCGCGCCTGGTATGGCGGCGCGATCGGCATGATCCATTTCAACGGCGACCTGAACACCGGCCTCACGCTCCGAACCATTCGGGTCAAGGACGGCATCGCGGAAATCAGGGCCGGCGCCACGCTCTTGTTCGATTCCAATCCGCAGGAAGAAGAGGCGGAAACCGAACTGAAGGCGTCCGCCATGCTTGCCGCCGTGCGCGAAGCCGGATCCAATGACGGACCGGAAGCGACCGGCGACAATCATTTGCCGGGCGAAGGATCCAGAATCCTGCTCATCGACCACGAAGACAGCTTCGTGCACACGCTGGCCAATTATCTGCGCCAGACAGGCGCCGAGGTTACAACGCTGCGCGTCCCGATCAGCGCGGCGGATATCGAGCGGGTCAATCCGGATATCGCGGTCCTGTCCCCCGGCCCCGGTTCGCCGAAGGATTTTGACTGCACCGCGACAATCGACCTCCTGCGCAAGCGCGGTCTGCCGATCTTCGGCGTCTGCCTCGGTTTGCAGGCCCTGACGGAATCGTTTGGCGGCACGCTCGGTCAGTTGGATATTCCCATGCACGGCAAACCCGCCGTCATCTCATTCGACAGCGACAGCTACCTGTTTGCAGGCATCGAAGAACCGCTTGCCATCGGGCGATACCATTCGCTTTACGCCGACAAGGCGACATTGCCGAAGGACTTTCGCGTCGTGGCGGAGACATCGGACGGCGTGATCATGGCGATCGAACATGCGTGTGAGGAAATCGCCGCCGTACAGTTCCATCCGGAGTCGATAATGTCGCTGGGCGGCGATGCCGGCCTGAAACTGATTGCAAACGTGGTCGAAAAAATGTCAAAACGGCGTCAGTCCACGGGCCCGGCCACGTCGGAGCCGGCCGCATGAGCATGCTTGCAGGAGACATTTATGAGCCTTGCCCCCAAGGAAGCCGCCGCGTCGCAACCTTCCGGATTCGATTGGTCTGATCCGTTCCTTCTCAACGACCAGTTGACCGAAGACGAACGCATGATCGCCGAAGCCGCACGGCAATATTCAGAGGAAAAGCTTCAGCCGCGCGTGCTGGAGGCCTATCGCACGGAGAACACCGACCGCTCGATCTTCAATGAAATGGGCGAAATGGGCCTTCTCGGCGTGACGGTTCCGGAAGAATATGGCGGCGTCGGCGCCAATTATGTGTCCTACGGCCTCGTCGCGCGGGAGGTGGAACGCGTCGATTCCGGTTATCGGTCGATGATGAGCGTACAGTCCTCCCTGGTCATGTATCCGATTTATGCCTATGGCGACGAAACCCAGCGCAAGAAATATCTGCCCAAACTGGCGTCCGGAGAATGGGTCGGCTGTTTCGGCCTGACCGAACCGGACGCGGGCTCCGATCCCGGCGGCATGAAGACACGCGCGGAAAAGGTTTCCGACGGCTACCGCCTGTCCGGATCGAAAATGTGGATCTCGAATTCGCCGATGGCCGATGTGTTCGTCGTCTGGGCGAAATCTGCGAGCCATGACAACAAGATCCGCGGCTTCATCCTGGAAAAGGGCATGGCGGGACTGTCGGCGCCGAAAATCGAAGGCAAGCTCTCCCTGCGCGCATCGACCACCGGCGAAATCGTCATGGACGGCGTGATCGTTCCGGAAGAAAACCTGCTCCCCAACGTGTCCGGCCTGAAGGGACCGTTCGGATGCCTGAACCGGGCCCGCTACGGCATATCCTGGGGCGCAATGGGCGCCGCCGAGTTCTGCTGGCACGCCGCCCGCCAGTATACACTCGACCGCAAGCAGTTCGGCCGGCCGCTGGCACAGACCCAACTGGTCCAGAAGAAGCTCGCCGACATGCAGACGGAAATCTCGCTCGGCCTGCAGGGTTCCCTGAGAGTGGGACGCCTGTTCGACGAGGGGCGCATGGCTCCGGAAATGATCTCCATCGTCAAGCGCAACAATTGCGGCAAGGCCCTCGATGTCGCCCGGATGGCCCGTGACATGCACGGCGGCAACGGCATTGCCGACGAGTTCCATGTCATGCGCCACATGGTCAATCTGGAAACGGTCAACACTTATGAGGGCACCCACGATGTGCATGCGCTGATCCTCGGGCGGGCACAGACCGGCCTGCAGGCGTTTTACTGATCCGAAGTCATTCTTTCGGCCGGATCTGATCCGGCCGACCTTTTCTTACCAACCCACGCACGGAATCGACGACCAGCAACAATCCGGCCGCTTCGTGCTTCAGATTGGATCCTGCCATGTCTGGTGTTGTTATTGTCGGAGCGGGCCATGCCGGCGGCATCCTCGCCGATGCACTGCGTGTTCAGGGCTACGAGGGTGCAATTACGCTGGTCGGCGATGAAAAGATGCTGCCTTATCAGCGCCCGCCCCTGTCGAAGGGCTACCTGCTTGGCGAGGTGACCGCCGAACAATTGTTCCTGAAACCTGCGGACTATTATGGGCTCAAAGACATCGGATTCATAGGAAGTACCGAAGTCGAGGGTATCGACCGCGCCGGCCGGACCGTTACCTTGTCCAATGGCGATACCCTTACTTACGAGCATCTCGTTCTTGCCACCGGCGCCCGGCCACGCATGCTGGATGTTCCCGGCGCCGACCTCGGCGGCATTCATCCGCTCCGCACACTTGCGGATGTGGACGCGATCCGCGCCGACCTGGAGACCGCCGCGTCCTGCGCGATTGTCGGCGGCGGGTTCATCGGGCTGGAAATCGCCGCTGTCCTGGCCAAACTTGGAAAAACGGTCACGATCATCGAGGCGGCCGACCGGCTTATGGGCCGGGCCGTGTCTCTGGAAGTGTCGGACTATTTCCTCAATCTGCATCGAAACAAGGGCAGCAAAGTCATGCTGTCTGCCGGCGTGACCGGGTTTGAGGGCAAAAATGGCCAAATTGCCGGCGTGGTGACGTCCGAAGGCCCGGTTGCCGCAGACCTTGCCGTCATTGGCATCGGCGTTGTTCCCAATGACCAACTGGCCCGCGATGCCGGCCTTGCGGTGGAACGGGGGGTGACTGTCGACCGCACCGCCAAAACCAGCGATCCGCTGATTTACGCAATCGGCGATTGCTGTCACCTGCAACATGCCATGTACGACGAGCGTATCCGTCTTGAATCCGTCCAAAATGCCGTCGATCAGGCAAAACTCGTAGCAGCGTCCATTTTGGGAAAACCGGCAGATTACGGCGTCGTCCCCTGGTTCTGGTCGGATCAGTTCGATGTGAAGCTGCAGATTGCAGGGCTCTCGAACCCGGACCAGCAACGATTGAAATACCACGATCCCAAGGCTGGAACGCTTGCGGTCTTTCATTTCGAAAACGACAGATTACGGGCTGTCGAGACCGCAAACAGGGCCGGCGACCATATGGCCGGCCGTCGTCTGATTGCCGCACCGACGCCGCCATCCATGGCCGACGTAGAGTCAGTCGATGGAAATCTCAAACAACTTCTGAAACGGAAGTAAAGTTCCCGCTGCGGTTCGCTTCGTACCTTCCATTGCCTTGCAATGCAAACCATATGAAATTGGATGCGGGCAATCCTGTGTGCCGCCAATGGCAACGCAAGACATGGCAATAGTCCAAGCCCGTTCAGTTTTAGCCGGATCCAGGACATTGCTTTCCGCATTTCTTCCCTGTTGAGACGAAATCGCCTGAACAGAGAAAGCGTAAAGTGTCCCATGGCACGAACTATCTGTAATTCTGCCAGTAACACCAACAAATATTCATACCTCCTAAACCTTAAACTTCTAAAATTCCTAAATGATTCAGAAACCAGCTCGAGAACAGCGGGGCGATGCTGGTTATCTTCCGTCTTTGCGAACCGCTGCCTTTTCAAGGATCGCCAGACCATGCGTATCGCCCTTAAACTCCCCCTCGGGGTTATGAGTCTCGCCCTGTTCGCGGTGGCGGCGACGAGCGTTGCCGGCCTTTACATCGCCGCAGACACGAGCCGTTCGGAAATCGAAAACCGGTTGGTTGCCATTGCATCGGGGAAGAAAAACGAGCTGCGGCAATTTCTTGTCGGTGTCGACAAGGACGTCGCCACCCTGGCACGCGGCGAACGAACCAGAACAGCGCTCGACAATTTCACCTATGAGTTCATTCTGGCCGAAGACAAGGCTCAGGGCCTGTTTCAAAAACGCTATATCGAAGACAATGAAAACGCCGCCGACCAGCGGCATCTCCTGATCAACCCCGATGTCGACGTCTATGACAATCTGCACGCGGACTACCATCCCTATTTCACCTCGCTTGCCGAGGATTACGGTTATCACGATGTCCTGTTGGTCGACGCGAAAGGAAATGTGGTCTATTCGGTTTACAAGCAGGCCGACTTTGCCACCAATCTCCTGAGCGGCGATTGGGCGGATTCGGGTCTCGCCCGCGCCTACAAGGCAAGCATGGAAAAGCCGGCGGACGCGCCGGCCACATTCATTGACGTCGAGAAATATGCCGTCGCCGACGGCAAGCCGACGGCCTTCATCGCAATGCCGGTTTTCCGGCAGGATGAACGCCTCGGCGCCGTTGTCATGCAACTCCCCTACGACCGCATCAATCAGATTGTGTCAGTTCGCGAAGGTCTTGGACAAACCGGCGAAGTTGTTCTGATCAATAGGGATGGCGTCCTGTTGTCGGACTCGGTCCACACGCAGGCAGACGATCGCATGCAGGTCACGATCGCCTCGCCGCTGATCGATCGCGCACGATCCGGAGAGACGGTGGTGGGATCGATTTCCGGATATCGTGACATCGAGGCGGAAGCGGTGTTCGAGGCGGTGAATTACCATGGCAGCACCTGGGTCCTTGCCGCGCTTGTCGACAAGAACGAGGTCTATGCGTCGCTCGCAACCATGCGCAATTGGATGGGCGCCGTCGCAATCATTGTTCTTGGCATCGCGGCTGCGGGCGGATTGTGGCTTTCCAGATCCATCGTCGGACCAATCGGTAAGGTAATCGAAGACATGATGCGGCTTGCCGGCGGCGAAATCGATTTCGACCTTGTCGGCGTCGGTCGCAAGGACGAGGTCGGTGATATTACCCGGGCTGTCAAAACCTTCCAGGACGGCATGGTCGAACGGCGAAAATTGCATATCGAGCGCGATGCAGAGACGGAAAACCGGCAATTGCGTGAAAAGACCGTCAGTGATCTCATCGGAAAGTTCAAGGATCGGAGCCGCGACTTGCTGGAACGCGTGGCGGCCGATTCCCAACGGATGCAGGAAGCCTCCCGAAACATGTCAAATGTTTCCGATGAGACGGCCAGGCAAGTGGATTCCTGCGGAAGTCTTTCCGAAGAAACATCCGACAACGTTCAAAGCGTCGCCTCAGCGGCGGAACAATTGTCGGCTTCGATCAATGAGATTTCCGGCAAGGTCGGCGAATCCGGACGGATCATAAAATTGGCGAGCGAAAACACGGAAAGCGCCAACTCCAAAATCGAGGAACTGGCGCTCGCTGCCGGGAAAATCGGCGACGTGGTCACCCTGATCACCGACATCGCCGAGCAGACAAACCTGCTGGCTCTGAACGCCACCATCGAAGCCGCCAGGGCCGGAGAGGCCGGGAAGGGTTTCGCCGTGGTCGCATCCGAAGTCAAATCCCTGGCGAGCCAGACGGCGCAGGCAACCGAAGAGATCTCGGCGCAAATTTCAAATATCCAGTCCTCGACCGGTGACGCGGTGGAAACCGTAAAGACGATCTCCCAGACCATGATCGAGGTTCAAAAGTTCACCGACGAAATCGCCAATTCGATGGCGGAACAGGGAGCAGCCACCTCGGAAATCTCCCATAGCGTTGCACGGGTTGCCGAAGGGTCACAATCGGTCGCAACGACAATCTCCGGTGTTACAGCCCAGGTTGACGAAGCCAAGGGGTCGGCGAACGATGTGCTCGAAGCCTCGGCCAATGTCAGTCATCAGTCCGATGAAATGCGCAGGGCGATCGATGGTTTCCTGGACGAGGTGGCGGCCGCATAACGCGTCATGCGATCGCAAACCGAAACCTATCGCGGCGCCATCCGAATTGCTCCGTCAAGACGGATCGTGTAGCCGTTCAACATGCTGTTTTCGCAGATATGGACGGCCAGATCGGCAAATTCCCGGGGCTTGCCGAGCCGCGATGGGAACGGCACCTGATTGCCGAGCGATTCCCGGATGCTCTCCGATACGGTCATCAGCATCGGCGTTTCGAAAATACCGGGCGCGATCGTCATGGCCCGAATGCCGAGATTTGAAAGGTCGCGCGCCACCGGCAGCGTCAGCCCGGACACACCGGCCTTGGATGCGGCATAGGCAACCTGACCGATCTGCCCGTCGAATGCGGCAACCGATGCCGTCGATATGAGAACGCCGCGTTCGCCGTCCTCGGTGACAGGATCCAGGGTCGACATGGCGGCGGAGGATTGGGCGATGCACCGGAAGCTTCCGATCAGATTGACCCGGATGACCGCTTCAAACATGTCCAGCGGATGCGGCTGGCCCTTCGAAACGGTTTTGGCGACCGGCGCGATGCCTGCACAATTGACCAGGATGCGCTCGATGCCGTGCGCGGCGCGAGCGGCTTCAAAGCCCGCGGCAACACTTTCATCGGAAGTCACGTCGACAGACATGAACCGGCCGCCGATTTCGGCTGCAACCGCTTCACCCTGTTCGGCATTCATGTCAAACAAGGCAACCTTGACGCCGGATGCTGCCAGTGTCTTTGCGGTCGCCGCGCCCAGACCGGAGGCGCCGCCGGTGACAACTGCGCTGATCGAAGAATCCAGTTTCATTTTCATGTCCTCGTTCGGAGATGGGAACTGCCGGCGGCATCCTGATCGGAAATACGGGTTACCGCGGAGGGCGGCATATTACGGACGAGCCACGCATCGACTTCGTACGCTTTGTAGAATCACACGGATCGAGACTCAAGCCGGATAACCGCAGGTCGCAACAGGCATTTGACTGCCCGCAAAGAATCCGCGGCCCCGTCGAATTGCCGCGTTTCCATACTATTTCCAGTACAATGGTGCTTCAATTCATTCGATATCCAGAACCATGCCCTGTTTGGCAACAATTGCTCCGCAATGGCACCGGTCGACCTCTGCGGCAATGCGATCGAGATCTTCGTCGGTGCGATACGGTTCGTGATGGAAGAGGACCGGCGTCTTGACGTTGGCGGAAGCGGCCAGATTCAGGCATTCGGTCCAGGTCGAATGGCCCCAGCCCACGACGTGTTCATATTCTTCGGCCGTGTAGGTCGCGTCATAGACCATCACGTCGGCGTCGCGGACAAAGTCCAGAACGCCGGCATCGATCTCCGGATTTCCGTGTTCGTGATCGGTGATGATGCACAGCGAGCGGCCGCCGCTCCTGAATCGGTATCCGGTTGCCCCGTCGGGATGATTGAGCTTCACCGTATCGACGGCGACGCCATCCGCCACCTCGATCGTATCGCCGGTCTGGAACGCCTGGAAGGAACAGGCCTTCAGGACGTCGATCGCGACCGGAAACACCGGCGGAGACATCACTCTTTCCAACACGCAGCGCAGGGTTTCCCCGTTGCCGCCGAGATGTCCGGCATGCAGCGTGATCTTCATGCCGGCGGCAAAAGCAGGCACAAAAAACGGCAGACCCAGAATGTGATCCAGATGCGTATGGGTAAACAACAGGTCGGCGTGTTTGTCGCCCAATTCAAGCATGTGGTTGCCGAGGCCGCGAGCGCCCGAACCGCAATCGACAATGATCAGCTTGTCGTCAATCCGGACTTCCATGCAGGCGGTTTCGCCACCATAGACCAGCGTATCGGGTCCCGGTGTCGGAATCGATCCACGGACGCCCCAAAAGGTTATGCTGAACGGAGACTTATCAGCCATTTGCGGGGATTTCCGTGTCGTTGATCGGCATTGCGAACGAGGCTCTTTTCTATGGCGCAGAAGCGGTCAATTGGGCAATTGAGCCCGGACCTCGGCAAGGTCCCGCGTGGTCTTTTCGATCCGCTGGGCCAGGACGCGCATGACTTCCAGTCCCATTTCCGGAAACTCCTGCAACATTTTCAGAAAATTGTCCTTCGAAATCGTCAACACATTCATTTCGGTCTTGGCCTTGATCGTCGCCGTACGCGGAACATCGCACAATATTGCAATTTCACCGACAAAGTCATTCTGTTTGACTTCCGCAACCGGGCGTTCCCCCTGTGGCGTGTTCACCACAACGTCGGCCAGTCCATCCATAATCACATAGGCGGAATCCCCGGCCTCTCCCTGCACACACAGGTTCTCCCCCGGATCGTAGCTGACACGCTCGCTGATGAACGCCAGAAGCCGCAATTTCGCGGGCTCGATACCCTTGAAAATGGGTACTTTTTTGAGAGCGTCGACTTCAATGTCCAGGCTCATCTTTTCCTCCCTTGGACCGTATTGCCGGAATGGATCATTCCACGCCCGGCGCCTCGGCCACTGTCTCATAGGGCCCGCTCGCGAGAACACGGCCCTCCTTTATGTAAATGATGTGATCGAACCCCGAAGCAAGATCCAATCTCGGTGCTCCGTAGAGAATAGTCGTGTTTTCGAACTCTTTTTTCAGGAAATTCAAGATTACCTGATCACCGTCTCCCCCCGATGTCGCGATATCGTCGAGCACAAGTATGGACGGTTGTTTCATCAGGGCCCGAACCAATCCGATTTTCTGTCGCTGCGCACCGGAAAGACGCGAACCGGATATGCCGACATCATAATCAAGACCTGCCAGCGAGATCGGTGCCCGCAGATTTTGTTCGGAAACGATATCGCCGACGAGCTGATCGATCTTGGCCCTCGCGTCGCGCCGGTCGAGTCGGACCTTGCCGAAAATCAGATTGTCGCCGATAGACTGCGCGCCGATATAGGTGTCTCGCTCAAACGGGACAAAGTTGTTGTCCCCATTGCGTTCCAGCATATCCTTGAAAATGGCCCGCGCTCCGACGATCTTCTCGATATGTTTGTCGGTAACAACGCCCAAACGATGGCGGGCCGGGATCAGTTTGAATGCAACGCCGATCAGATCGGAAACCGCCTCCTCCGACAGGGAATCGACACCTGACGTTTTGACCTGGGCAATGCGCTCCTCGTAAATCGGCAGATCGTCGGTGCGGATGAAGCTGAATTCCGACAACAAGGCATTGTCGGCGCTGACATTCGCAAACAGGTCGACCATTGTCGCGGCGATCGCCAAACCGATCTCGACCAGTTCGGTCTTTAATTTTGCGGTTTCCAAGAATGACTTGACCAGGGGATCCACAGCCAGCTTTTCCACGTCCAGCGTACCGTCGGCCGGCAGAGCGAACAGGATATTCTCGGCGAGTGTGGCGCTGTGGTTCAGGGCTTCGGGATCCCACAGGACAATCGCATTTTGCAGTTTCGGATCGGACGCGACGCGCTCGGCGACGGTCCAGCGCGCCTGCAGGATCTGGGCAACGAGGTCCGGTTGCGTGAGAGGGTCGAGATTGGCCTGCATACCCATGCGGTAAAGGTCCGAACCGAAGCCCACCTTGTAGAGGAAGAGAACTGCCTTTACGTCGAGCTCCTCGTCCGATCCGACACCGGCTTCCGTGTAATCGTCCCAGTTCGCATCGAAATCGTATAGAGAGTTTTCCGTTAGTTGCGCTTCCTTCAGGGCCTTTTCCCAGTCAGCTTTCGCTTCATCGTCCAGGTTTTGCTCAGCACGCGGTTTGTGGCGAAGCCCATAGTAGATGTTGGTACGAATGGTTCCGGTGAAAATGTGCTGTTTGGCCGACACATAGGCCAGTTTACGACCCAGGATCGATTCCGGCAGATCGTCGATGTTGGAGCTTCCCAGAAGCGTCCTCCCGCTGTCCGGTTTCAAAAGGCCCGAGACGATCTCCATCAATTCCGAACGGCCGCTGCTGTCATCGCCGACGATTGCCGTATGCGAACCGGGCGCAATATCAAAGGACACGCCCTGCAATGCCTGACCGGATCCGACCTCACCCAGCGAAATTGCATTCAGTTGGATCGATCCGTCGATGACGACGCCTTCGGGCGGTTCCGCAGTGAAACGCTCGACATCATAAAGATCGGTCACGTCAAAGTTTTCGACCACGACCTGGTACTTGACCTGAACATCCACGGCTTCCTGATAGTAAGCCAGAAGCTCCTTCCAAGGTCCGGCGAGATCCTTGTAGGCGGCAATCACCGCCACCAACGATCCCAGTTGCATGTCACCATTGATGACGAGGTAGCCGCCAAACAGATAAAAGAAAAACGGTGTCAGCTGATTGATGATGTTGTTGGTGAATTTGATCAGGAACTTCCAGACGAAAATTTCAAACCGAATCTTGAAGTTCTCATACAGACGAGCCGAAATCTCCGACATATGCCATCGGGATGTGTCATGCGCATGGATCTCTGTGACACCGGCGATGCTCTCACCCACCCGATCCGACAGACGGCGGATATTCTTGACCCGCAACCGGGTCATTCGAATAACCCGCGCCTGCAGTTTCGGGATCAGCCACATTTGCAGGGGATAAAATGCGATTGCGGCAGCGCCCAGCACCGGCGATTGTTCAGCGATGAAGTAAAGGTATACAATCAGCATTCCGCCTTGATAGGCGGGCGTGGCAAAGGCATCTCCGATGAATCCGCCAAGTGCCTCGACCTCGGCCGTAATCATCGGAATGATCTCGCTGGGGCTCACCTTGCGGAATTGCGGTGAGCGGAAGCGCAATATCCTGAAATAAATGTCGTACCGCAAACGCCTCAGCATCCGTTCGCCAAGGAGCCCCCGATAGACGTTCAGAAAAAACTTCAACCCGTTGCTTACAATAACCAAGCCAAGAAAACAGAAGCACAGAAGCACCAGATATTCTATTTGTGAAAATTCATATCCAAATATTTCCCGAGGAAATCCCCTCCCTTGAATCGCATCATCAACAATTTGCTTTGGGAGCTCAAGTGTATAGTATAAAACAGGAAAAGCAGAGAACGTAACAATCAGAATAATAATTTGTTGCGGAACGCTATACTTCCAAATGTATTTGAATAAGCTCTTTTCCATAGTATGACTGTTATACCAACTTCCACTGGGGCGGCCCCGTTCGCCCTCGGCGTCATGCCATTAGAACCAATATGCGAGCCATAACGTTCAAATTCACATCAGCGAAAAGTGACCCGCTTTGCCCAATTGGTCAATGCCTTCTTTGAGAATGCACCTATCTAGACGTAGGAACCCAAAAAAGGCTACAGTCCCGCGCATCGCGATGATCTCGCGTGCAATCAGGCTGAACAGGGATCAACCCGGGAATTGGCGGGCGCAATCGTGCTCGTGAAAACTGACGATCCCGCGATTTCGCGGGGGGTACGGGCTTAACTCGGTAGCTAAGTCCAGATCTTCGAATGCTTGGAGATTTACAAGCGTTAGCCTAACGGCAACGCATCACAGAATAGCGGGATCACCGTCTGGAATGCCTTCCAAATCATCGAAAATACTGATCTACAGCCACGATTCGTTTGGCCTGGGCCACCTGCGGCGCTGCCGGACGATCGCGCATTCCGCGGTCGGGCATAACGACGACCTCTCGGCCCTTATCCTGTCCGGCTCGCCGATCATAGGAAGTTTCGATTTCCGGACCCAGGTCGATTTCATCCGGATTCCCGGTGTCATCAAGCTTCGAAACGGTGAATATACATCGCTCAATCTCAGCATCGACATTGAAAAAACCCTGGAAATCCGGTCATCGATCATCGAACATACAGCAAAAATTTTCGAGCCGGACATATTCCTCGTGGACAAGGAGCCGCTCGGACTTCGCGCGGAAGTCCGCTCCACCCTGAACATGCTGAAGAGCAAAGGCACACGCGTCATCCTGGGCCTTCGCGACGTCATGGACGATCCTGACGACCTTGACGTGGAATGGCAACGCAAGGGCGTCCTGCCCGCGCTTGAAGATCTTTACGACGAGATCTGGATCTACGGTCTGCCGGAGGTCTACAATCCGTTCACCGGGCTGGACATTCCTGAATCGGTCATCCGCAAAACCCGGTTCACCGGCTATCTGCGCAGACACTTGCCGACCTCGCAAAAGGATGTCGAACCGTTGCCGTTCGGCACGGATCCGTTCATCCTGGTGACGCCAGGCGGAGGCGGCGACGGCGTCGAGCTTGTCGACTGGGTGCTGCGCGCCTACGAAGCGCACGAAGAACCGTTGTTTCCGGCACTGATCGTACTTGGCCCCTTCATGGACGCGGAACATCAACATGAGTTTACGTCCCGTGTCGGAAAGCTGCGCAATGTGAAGCTCATTCGCTTTACACCGAATATCGAGCGCCTCATGAGCCACGCAATGGCGATCGTCGGTATGGGCGGCTACAATATCTTTTGTGAAATCCTGTCCTTCGACAAACCGACGCTCCTGGTTCCACGGGTGGTTCCCCGCCTGGAACAGTCCATACGGGCCGGTCGAGCGGAAGAGGCCGGATTGCTCAAGGTCCTGCCGATCGACAATTACCCCGATGTCGACATGATGACCGAGGCGCTCAGCGCGCTCCCGAAACAACCGCCGCCGTCGGCCGCCGGCCATACCGGTCTGCTTGGCGGACTTGATTTTATCAATGCCCGTATCGACGAATTGCTCACTGAACGGGGGAAACTGTTCTCCTCCCCGCTTGCAGAGGCGGGCGAGTAGGATCCTCTCATTTCATGCAAAACCCCCAAGGTCGCCTGGCAGTCCTCGTCAAAGGTTATCCCCGCCTTTCGGAAACCTTCATTGCGCAGGAAATTCTGGGCCTGCAGACACGCGGCATCGAACAATTGATTGTTTCGCTGCGTCATCCCTATGACGACGCGAACCATGACATGCATCGCGCGATTACCGCTGAAGTTCTTTATCTGCCGGAATACCTCAAAGACGATCCGGCACGTGTTCGTGCCGCCACACGGGTCGCCAAAGGTCTTTCCGGGTATGAGAACGCGCGCGCGGCTTTTGAAACAGACCTGGCCCGCGACGGAAGCGCAAATCGCCGCCGCAGATGGGGACAGGCCTGCGTGCTGGCGGCTGAGCTACCGGCCGATATCGGCTGGCTTCACACCCATTACCTGCACACCCCGGCTTCGGTCGCCCGCTACGCGGCGCTGCTTCTGGAGCGGCCATGGTCCTTTTCCGCGCACGCAAAGGATATCTGGACAACGCCGGAATGGGAATTGAGGGAAAAGCTGGCCGACACGGCCTGGGGCGTTACCTGCACGAAAAGCAACGTCGCCTATCTGCAGGGCCTTTCCGATCGACCGGACAAGATTTCTCTTATTTATCATGGACTTGATATCAAGGCATTGGACCTGCCGCAACCGGCGCGTGCCGAACACAGGAACGAGAATTCCTTACGTCTCGTGACAGTAGGTCGGGCAGTCGAGAAGAAGGGGTTCGACGATCTTCTGGAGGCCCTGGCAATGCTGCCGGGTGACCTTGACTGGCATCTGACCCACATCGGCAAGGGAGAGCTTCTGGGCGATCTCAAGACGCTCGCCGCACGTTATGGGATCGATACGAAGATCACCTGGCTGGGGGCGCAACCGCGCGACCGGGTGTTCCAGGCCTACCGCGAGTCCGATTTGTTCGTCCTGCCGTCGAAAATCGCCAAAAGCGGTGACCGGGACGGCCTGCCGAACGTCCTGATGGAAGCGCAATTGTGCGGACTGGCCTGCATATCCACAGCGGTGTCGGCCATTCCGGAACTGATCGAATCCGAAAGAACCGGCCTTCTGGTGGCCCCCGAACGACCGCGCGAACTCGCGAACGCTGTAGAACGACTGGCCCGCGACCCCATACTGCGCGACAAACTTGCGCGCGCCGGCGGCGACCGGGTTCGCTCGCAATTCTCCTGCGATCCCGGAATCGATGATCTTGCCGCCCGTTTTCGGCCACTGCTGGCCCGCAAGTCATGAAACCGACACCATGAATATCGCCCTTTACGCACCGATGAAACCGCTGGACAGTCCGGTCCCGTCGGGAGACCGGCAATTGGGGCGGCTGATCCGGCAGGCCCTGACAGGTGCCGGTCATGATGTCATCATTGCGAGCACCGAAAGGAGCTGGTCGCGGCATGGCGGCGCAGAACAGGAAGAGATCAGGCAACAGTGCGAACGCGCGGCCAATGCCCTTGTGGACAATTGGCGCGGCTCCGGCGCCGTGCCGGATGCCTGGGTGACATATCACCTCTATCACAAGGCGCCCGACTGGATCGGCCCAATCGTCTGCGATGCCCTTTCACTGCCCTACATTGTCATTGAGGCGAGCCGGGCGAAGAAACGCAAACAGGGCGCGTGGGCTCAAGGGTTTGCGGCGGCGGATCTGGCGCTCGCGCGGGCCGATGCGGTGGTCGCCATGCATGCGGAAGATGCGGTTGGTCTGTCGGAGATCGTGCCGGAAAGCCGACTGCATCGACTGGCCCCGTTTATCGACACGCGCCTCTTTGATTCCGGTAGAGACAAACAAGGCTCTGGCGTTTCAAACACGATGAAGCTCATAACAGTCGCCATGATGCGGCGCGGCGACAAGGAACGATCATTTCGCGTGCTGGCGGAAGCCCTCGCCGGCTTGCTGACCTATGATTGGACACTGACGATCGCCGGGGACGGCGATGCCAGACAGGATCTTGCCGAACTGTTCCCGCCCGAACGAACCACCTGGCTGGGCCAGGTTGCGCCGGAAGACCTTGGAGAGATTTACGCCGGCGGTGACCTGTTTGTCTGGCCGGCGGTGAACGAAGCGTTCGGCCTGGTGTTTCTGGAAGCGCAAGCAGCCGGTTTGCCGGTGGTTGCCGGGCGAACGGGCGGCGTTCCCGACGTGGTCGCCGAGGGAATCACCGGATACCTTGCGACGGAAGGGGACGCCAGGGATTTTGCCCTTGCCCTGCGCCGGTTTCTCGATGCCCCCGAAACACTTGCCGCCTTCGGAAAGAAGGCCCGCGAGATCGTATCCAGTCGTCATTCGCTGGCATGTGGACAAACCGCGCTGCAAAACGTGCTTGACGCGGTGACGGCAACGCCCCAAATGGGGCGCAAACCCGCCGGAGACGATACCAGTCCCGGCAATGGCGGAAAAAGGGACAGTTCACCGCATTGAAGGCGCTTATCTATGTCCAGCACCTGTTGGGAACCGGTCATGTGGTCCGGGCGGTGGCGCTTGCCCGCGAATTGCGCAACCGCGGGCATGACGTTGTGCTGGTTTCCGGCAATAGCGTTCCCGCAACGCTCGATATCTCGGACCTGCGGATCGAATACCTGCCGTCGGTCAAGGCAACCGACGCGACATTTGGAGAACTCGTCGACACGTTCGGCTCACAGATCGACGACATATGGCGCGACAATCGCGCCCAGCAGCTTCAGGACCTGTACCAGACCATTGCTCCGGACATATTGATAACCGAGACCTTTCCGCTCGGGCGCAGGCAGTTCGCATTCGAACTGGTCCCCGTCCTGGAAGCGGCCAAAGCCCTGCCGCAGCCACCGCTCATTGCCTGCTCGGTTCGCGATATTCTCGTGCGCAAGAACAATCCGCGCAAAGAGCGCTGGATGGCCGACATGGTCAACCGGTTTTATGATCTCGTCCTGGTTCATTCCGACCCGTCCTTTGTTCGACTTGAAGACAGCTTCCCCTATTGCGACGCGATTTCGGGCCTGATCCGCTATACCGGATACGTGCATGAATTGCGGCGGAAGGTAGATCGCTCATCGACGCCCCCATCGCCGGACGGCAAGGACGAAGTCATCGTGTCAAGCGGCGGTGGCGCCGTTGGGCTGCTCCTGTTGCAAAAAGCCATCAAGGCACGCCGGAAATCCGCGCGTGCGGCAAATCTCACCTGGCGCCTGCTGGTCGCCGACAGCCACAGCGACGACGTGTTTGAAGCCCTGCGCGCCCAGGCTCGGGAGCAAGTCGGGATACCGGCCAGCGACCAGTCCGTCGATCAGGTCGGTGTCCAGTTGGAAACACAGTCCAATTCCCATGATGGGACCATTGTCGTCGAACGGGTCCGGCCCGATTTTCAGGACCTCCTGGCCAAGGCCCGGCTGTCCGTGAGCCAGGCCGGTTACAACACCGTCCTGGATGTACTCAGTGCAAAATGCCCCGCGGTGCTGGTCCCCTTCGAAGAGGAATCCGAAAGCGAACAATTGCTTCGGGCAGAACTTCTGCAGGAACGCGGGTCCTGCCGGGTTCTGCGCGAAAAGGATCTGTCGGGCAAGCGGCTCGCGCGAACGGTCGACAAGGCCCTGGATATCGCTATCGAACAGGGGACGAACGGCGCGCATGTCAATGTGCATATGGACGGTGCCGCAGCCGCGGCCGAAATTCTGACACAGGAAGCGGAACGGCGGTTCGGACCATGAACGATGCGACACAGGACGACTTTGAACGCGCCCTGACCACGGCACTTGACCGCTGCCTGGACAAGGGTATCGCGCTTGATTTCTGGTGGCGCGACGACGACGCCATCGAACCGACCGCTGCATTGGACGCACTGACGGAAGCGGCAATTGCGTCGCGCGCACCGTTGCTTCTCGCGGCAATCCCGGAACCCGCAAAGCCGGCGCTGTTTGCTCACATTGCGGATATCGACGAGATCACCATCAGCCAGCATGGCTTCGCCCATATCAATCATGAAACCCCACCGTCCAAGGCTGCGGAACTTGGAAACGCGCGGCCCGAGGAATCCGTCCTGAGTGAGTTGTCGACGGGCAAGCTGAAACTTCAGCATTACGGCGGTGATCAGTTCATCCCGATCCTGACGCCTCCCTGGAACCGTATCTCGCCCGAGATCGCGGAACGCCGGTTCGAAATCGGCCTGCCAGGCCTGTCGACATTCGGACCGAGCCCGGACGACCCTTATCAGGTCAACACCCATCTCGACGTAATCGCCTGGCGCGGCAATCGTGGTTTTATCGGCTGGGGCAAGGCGATCAGGATCGTCGAGGAGGAAATCGAGGCTCGTCTTGCCGGAGACGGGCAGCCGTTCGGATTGCTGACCCATCACTTGGTCCACGACGACGGAGTGCGGGCATTTCTCGACAGTTTCCTCTCGATTGCCTGCAATCACGGCGCTGTCCGCTGGCCCGGTCATCGAACGTTGTTTTCTCTTTGATTGCCGCGGCAGGCGCCCCAACACATGATGCGTTCAACCTGCCTCAGATCGAACGATGACGACCAGCGTCACCGAAAGCGCGCTTATCCGGCCTGTATCAACGCATCGATGACCCTGTCGCGGGCCCGGTTTTTTGCAACCGGACCAGCCACTGTGATAGTCAATTGCCGCTCAAGCGTGACCCGTTGCCCAAACGGTTCCACCAGGGTTCCGGCCCGCAGGTGGTTGCGAACGAGAACTTCATGACCGATCAAGACGCCGGCTCCGTTTACAGCCTCTTCCAAAGCCAGGCTGTAGAGGGAATAGAGAGGGCCGTGCGCAGCAGATGAAAGCGTGGGGGCCGCCAGGTCGGTCCAGGTCTCCCAATCGGCGGACCACGACGCATCGCGCAGCCAGGGAACCCGGTTCAAATCCTCCGGTCTACGCAATCGTTTCGCAACAGATGGCGCACAGACCGGGAAAATCACGTCGCTCCCGAGAGAAATCGAACCCTGGCGCAGCGGACCGCTCTCAAAGAATATGCAGCAATCAAATGGCTCCCGCTTCAGATTGGGCGGTGTTTCGAGCGCGGTGATCGACAATTCAAGATCCGCTACGGCCTCCCGGATCGCCGGCAGGCGCGGCGACAGCCAGATCTGTGCGAGGCTGGGCAAGGTCGCAATTCGAACCTGATTCGGCGCCGCCCGCGCGCGCAGCAATTGTACCGCCTCCCCCATGCGATCAAACGCCGTACTGAAGTCGGCAAGGACGCTTTCTCCAAGGGGTGTCAGCAGCACTCCTTGAGATCTGCGCCGGAACAGTTCAGATCCGGCCCAGATTTCAAGCGCTTTGACGTGCTGGGAGACGGCGCCGGGGGTTACACACAATTCTTCCGCGGCGGCGGCGAAACCGCCGAGTCGGGCAGCGGCCTCAAACGCGCGCAGGGCATTCAGGGGCGGTCCTTTCGGGCGCGGTGGCGATACTGGCATTTAGAGACTCAGTTTTTCTACGGCTAAAAATAACAAAACTGGTTTGCGACTGTCCAGCCCGCCTGATTTTTATGCGCCATTCGTTCCCCCTTATGACGAGAAGACAATGAGCGCCTTGAACCATCGGCCCTGGATCCCTGCAGCCCTGGAAGATTTTCACCAGAGCCTTGCCAATCCGGTCTCCGAAACCCATTCCGACAGTCTCGCCAGCCGGATTGCCCATCTCGCGGAGCGTAACCGACTCATTCACGAAGCCGAGTGTTTCAATCTCAATCCGGCCACCAATGTCATGAACCCGCGAGCCGAAGCCATTCTCGCCTCCGGTTTGGGAACGCGGCCGTCGCTTGGTTATCCCGGAGACAAATACGAGATGGGCCTCGAGGCTATCGAGGAGATCGAAGTCATTGCCGCCGAGCTTTGTGCCGAGATCTTTGCGGCGAACTATGCCGAGATCCGCGTTGCGTCCGGGGCCATGGCAAACCTGTACGGCTTTATGGCAACCTGCCGTCCCGGCGATGCGATCATCGCGCCGTCTGCGACGATCGGCGGCCACGTTACCCACCACCACGCGGGATGCGCCGGCCTGTTTGGTCTGGAAATCCATCACGCGCCGGTGGATGCTGACGGCTATACGGTTGATATCAAAGCGCTGCGCGACCTGGTTGAAACCGTGAGACCGAAACTGATCACAATCGGCGGCAGCCTGAATCTGTTTCAACATCCCGTGCGCGAGGTGCGGGAAATTGCCGATCAGGTCGGTGCCAAGGTCCTGTTTGACGCCGCGCATCAGTGCGGTCTCATCGCCGGCGGCGCCTGGGATAATCCGTTGCATCAAGGCGCCCACCTGATGACCATGAGCACCTACAAGAGCCTTGCCGGTCCGGCGGGCGGATTGATCGTTTCCAACGATATCGAGATTGCGGAACGGCTCGACCGCATCGCCTTTCCCGGCATGACGGCGAATTTCGACGCCGGCAAGGTTGCCGCCCTGGCCCTGACCATGCTGGACTGGCGTGAACACGGAAAGGCCTATGCCGCGAACATGATTGAAGTGGCCAGAACATTTGCCGCCGCGCTCGCCCGTGAAGGAATGCCTGTGTTCGCTAAGTCTCGGGACTTCACACGATCTCACCAGTTTGCCTTGGAGGCCGCAGCGTTCGGCGGCGGGCAAAATGCGGCAAAAGCGCTCCGCAGGGCCGGATTTCTCACCTGTGGCATCGGCCTGCCAGTGGCTCCGGTCGCCGACGATATGAATGGCCTGCGCATTGGCACGCCGGAACTGGTCCGCTGGGGCGTCAGCAATACAGAAATTCCCGCGCTGGCCCGGCTTGTTTCACAGGCGCTTCGGTCCGAGCGACCGGAAACGCTCGCCGGTGAGGTCGCCGAACTGCGATCACAATTCGACCAGATCCATTATATCTGCCGATGATTGGAGGAGGAAAGACAGTCGCGCGATTTTGGGGCCGGTCAGGCCGCAGCACCCGGAATCAGGATCCTGCGGACTCCATCCTCGAACCCGTCGAGTGAAAACGACCATACCGACCGCGGCCAGCGAATATCCATCTGTCGCTTGCGCGGACGATAGACCGCCGTGTAGAGGGTTCCGAATCCGGCGGAAAACGCCGTCGAATAGAGTGGCGGCTTCAAAAAGGCGCCAACGAATTTCTCTTCCGGCTCGATGTGCAGGGTCAATCGCTGCAACAGAAACCGCTCGCGTTCGACAGTTGCTGTAAACCGGGCATGGCTGACCCATTCAACGCTTTCCTGATGGTTGGTCGCCACCGCGGCGTGGGTCAGAACCGCCGGTCGGTCCGGCGCCAGAAGCGCGGTGAGATATCGGCGTTTCGCATCGAGGACGGTGACGTTGTAGCTCATGTGCGTCGGAATGCGGGCCAGCGCCTCTCCGGCCTGTTCCGCTGTCTCGCAGGTCTGCAGCACATAGCGCAGGATGAGGGGAACCCCGAACCCGGTTCCAACCACCTGACGTCCGCCGAACGTCAGAGAAATAGCCAGTCCGGCATCATTGACCCCATCGACAAGACCCCAAAGACCGTCGCTTGTTCCCATCACGCGGCGACCCTGCCATCCGGTGTGCAAGGTCAGGCTGTCAAAGGCCTGCGGACTGTAATCGTAATTGCGAACCAGGACCGGTTCCTTGCCGGGCCAGATCGCCTGGGAGCAACCGGACAGATAGGGAGGCGGGCAATAGAAGCTGAGAAATCGCGCGGCAAGATCGCCGCCGCCGGCCTGGTCGCACAATTGGTCGTAGAGCGGCACGATTTCCGGCATATGGGTTTCGAGAGCCCGGCGCCCTTCGCGGTAGGTCGGGCGGGCTTCCTGGCCTTCACGCAACCACCAGCGACGATAATCCGGCCAATATTCATCGAACAGTCCGGCCCATTTGGGACCGGGCTCGACTTCCGAAACAGCGCGCCAGAGAATCTCCATCATGCTCAAGCGGCGGTCGTCGGGTCCGTTTTTCCCGTCTCCCGCCGCCTCCCATTTGTTCCAGTCCGGACTTCAACAGGTGTCAATCTCTACACGCTCTCGCATCCGACTCAAAGGATCTTAAACGCCGGTTCCGCACGCGCTTCCACCGTCGGCAGCGGCCGGGCGGTAAATCCGGACTTGATCCCGTGAATCCATCTTTTGGCCCGTTCATTGAGCCGGAAATTGGCGGTCATCGAACGGCCTCTGGTGACCAGGATGCCCAGATCCGCGCCTTCGTAGCGATAATCCCCGGTGTTCAATATGCGCAGGAAAAACGCCTCGTTTTCGCTTTCCACGGCGCGCCGGTGGTAATCGAACCGGTCAAACACCACCCGGCCGTCCTCCAGCATCTTGTATATGCCGGTTTCCGGTGCACCGCTGACGATATCTACGCTGTCTTCCGTGTGCTTGATCACCATTTGCGACCATCCGTCGATCATATCCGGGTCCGCCCACCGCGCATTGAGCTCGTCGGTATCGAGCTTGAACGGCTTTTTCGAGAATTCCAGCAGGTGAAACAGAAACAGCGGCGCATCGGCGTGGGCAAAGGCAGCGTGGTTGGTCATCGATGAAGCGCCGGTGATGCGCGGATTGAGTTCTCCCAACCAGATATCGCCGGTCTTCTTGTCGATCAGAAAATCCAGTTCGAAATATCCGCGATAGCCGCCCTTGCGCAATTGTTCGCCGAACTTGAAGGTGAGCTCGCGCGCCTTCTGCCGGACCTTGGGCGGAAACGCGGTGGCAAAAATTTCATTGCCGCACCAGCCGCCGCGATAGGGCGTCAATTCCTTGAAGCCGACCAGTTCGGTCATCAGGGGTCCGACAATCGTGCCCTGGGAGGTCGCACATCCCTCGATTGCCGATCCGCGGCAATCGATCCGCTTCATGATCTTGATTTCGCCTTCGCCGACAATCTCGTGTTCGTGGCGTCGAAAGTCCGCCTCCGACTTGATAAAAAACGTCGTATGTCCGGAATCGCCGAACGCGGATTGCAGGACCAGATCGTTGCCCAGTTCCGCCTTCTCGCAAATCTTTTTCAGATGGGCATAGTCCTTGATCTCGCTCAGCGTGTTCGGCACCGAGGGAACGCCGGCCTTGTTGCCGATGCGCACCGTTTCGATCTTGTTGTCGCAGCGCTCGCGCAGGGCGGCCTTCGGAAACCAGATCTGTCCGCCCAATTCGGCAACCAGTGCTTCGGTCTGCTCGTCGAACATCAGGAAAACGAATTTCGGCTTTCCGCCGCGTCGTTTGACGAGATCGATCACTTCCTTGTGCTGCAGCAGGTAATTGTTGATGTCCTCGATGGACTGGAACTCGGCGTGGGGCTGTTCGGACGGCGAGAACACATTCGGATGGCGCCCGTCGTAACAGTCGATGTAACAGATATATTTGAAATTTTTGGACCACTCATCCAGGCCGAGCAGATTGAAATTGGTTGCCGATACAAAATAGATCGGCTCCTCGTTCCTGTGAAAATATCGGCGAATCTC
>JGI12316J15310_10000121_pt15 | contig 23441 bp, 25 predicted proteins | sample MarCyaLeptolynsp_FD_15310 | JGI IMG/M metagenome (IMG submission 15310)
AAAGTCATGGCAATGGTGACCGAGCGGGTCGGAGAAGGCGTCGCCTTCATGCCGTTCCACTTCGGTGGTCATTACCAGGGCGAGGATCTCAGGTCCAAGTATCCGAAAGGTGCTGACCCCTATGTCCTTGGCGAAAGCTGTAACACCGCTCAGACGTATGGCTACGACTCAGTGACCCAGATGCAGGAGACGAAAGCGACTCTCTGCAAGATCTCGGCCGCGTAAGGAGGAGACGCAATGGCTGCAAGAGCAAAATTCCTTTGTGACGCTGAGCGATGCATTGAGTGCAATGCCTGTGTCACGGCTTGCAAAAACGAAAATGAAGTGCCGTGGGGGATCAATCGCCGCCGGGTCGTGACCATCAATGATGGCAGCCCGGGCGAACGGTCGATCTCCGTGGCCTGCATGCACTGTTCGGACGCACCCTGCATGGCGGTGTGCCCGGTCGATTGTTTCTACCAGAACGAAGAAGGTGTGGTTCTTCACTCGAAGGACCTGTGCATTGGCTGCGGCTACTGCTTCTACGCCTGTCCGTTCGGCGCCCCGCAATTCCCGCAAGCCGGGAACTTCGGATCGCGCGGCAAGATGGACAAGTGCACCTTCTGTGCAGGTGGTCCGGAAGAAAACAACTCGACTGCCGAACGCGCAAAATACGGCGCAAACCGTATTGCGGAAGGCAAGCTGCCGCTTTGCGCGGAAATGTGCTCCACCAAGGCCCTGCTTGCCGGTGATGGCGACGTCGTGTCGGCCATCTACCGTGAGCGTGTGGTTGCCCGTGGCTTCGGCTCCGGCGCGTGGGGCTGGGGCTCCGCCTACGGTCAAAGGGGCGGGTAAACCGGACTGTGTCCGGCGGTGGCAGAGGGGCTCTGCTGCCGGACCTTCCCGGTCCCTCCTGAAATCTGAACGGGGCGGCAAACTTGCCGCCCTCTTCATCTCTGCTAGGCTTTAAACGCTGCACAAGGAATGAGGATCCGGCTATGAAACGCTTGGTTTTGGCTGTTGTTGTTCTTCTGGCATTTCTGTCCCCGGCACTTGCCCAGGAACAGCCCCAGGAGCCACCACAAGCCGATCGGAGCGCGACCGGAGGCGCGCAGACGCTCGAAGACATCATGAAGCGTCAGCGCGGCGAGGCGGTCGATTACGATTTCAGGCGCAACGCCACCGGAGATCCCGACTCGGCAGCCGGCATGACCAATCAGCTGGGAACGCTTGGCGGGGTGTCCGATCCCGAATTGTGGCGCGCGCTGCGTTTCGGGTCCGCCGATATCACCGTTTCGTCCGGCGGCAAGGAAGCCACTGTCCTGATGCAGGATGGCGGCATGCGCTGGCTTGAAATCCGAAACGGGCCATTGAAGACCTATGGCGCCTATCTGCTTGCCGGTACGCTTGCCTTCCTCGTCCTGTTCTATCTGCTTCGCGGCCGGATCCGGATCGACGGCGAAAAGACCGGCCAGACCATCACGCGTTTCAAGATGATCGAAAGGTTCGGGCACTGGCTGCTCGCCGGCAGCTTCATATTGCTTGCCGTGACAGGTCTGATCGTTCTCTTCGGGCGCGTTGCCATTATCCCGCTGCTCGGAAAGGATGCCTACGCGCCAATCGCGCTGGCGTCCAAGTGGGTCCACAACAATGTGTCCTGGGCGTTCATGCTCGGCCTTGTGATGGTTTTCGTCATGTGGGTGGTTCACAACATACCGAACAAGACGGATCTGAAATGGATTGCGGTCGGGGGCGGCCTTCTGAAGAAAGGCGTGCACCCTCCGGCGAAAAAATTCAACTTCGGCCAGAAGATGATCTTCTGGGGTGTGATTGTTCTCGGTGCATCGATTTCCGCCTCGGGCATTTCCCTGCTGTTTCCGTTCGATTTCCCGATGTTCGCCAAGACCTTCGAAATCCTGAACAATCTCGGGCTGCCGCAGCTGGTCGGACTCGGTACCCTGCCGACCGAACTCGCGCCGCATGAAGAAATGCAGTACGCCCAGCTGTGGCACACGATCGTTGCGTTCTTGATGATCGCCATGATCCTCGCCCACATCTATATTGGGTCGGTGGGCATGGAAGGCGCTTACGATGCCATGGGGTCCGGCGAGGTCGAGCTGCAATGGGCGCGTGAGCACCATGGGCTGTGGGTCAAGGAAGTCGAAGAGGCGCAGCGAAAATCCGAAGCGCCGGGCAAAAACGCGGTTCCTGCTGAGTAGGGCAGAAGCGGTGGTTTTGGGCTTGAAATCCGCCTCGGTGTCGCCTCGAACGCGCGAAGCTCAGAGCCGGGGCCAATTCCCGGCTCGGTTCGTCCTTCCGATTTCAAGTTGGAGGCGAGGCTTTCAAGGTGCATGGTCAGCCGTTCAGGCTGGAAACAGGTCCCGAATCTCCCAGAGGTCGTCCGGGGTAACGGCTTTGTTTTTGTCCATGTGCGTTTTCGGTTCCTCATTTGCTGCCGATTTCGAGACGCTCAAGGGCCATGGCGGCCCGGTCATGGACATCACCGTGTCCAGTGACAGCGGACGCGTTGCGACCGCAAGTTTCGACAATGCGGTCGGAATCTGGTCCGGGCGGAAACCGGACTGGCTGGACGGACACGAGGCCGCGGTGAAGGTGGTGCGCTTTGTCAGTGACAGCCTCGTTGTATCGGCGGGTGATGACAACGCCCTGATCCTCTGGAACCTTGACGACGGGTCGCAGAAGAAACTCGAGGGTCACACGGCAAAGGTCATGGGCCTCGCGGTGTCGCCGGACGGCAAAATGATCGCGAGTGCAAGCTGGGATGCGAAAATCGGACTCTGGCCGGTGGATGGCGGCGCGCCAATCTTTCTGAGCGGTCACAGTGCAGGGGTGAACAAGGTCGCCTTCTCTGCGGATGGAGCCTGGCTCTATTCAGCCTCTGTCGACGGGTCCATCATACTCTGGGATGTCGCCGCCAAGGCCGAAAAGCGGGTGATCGTTCGAAACGGTTTCGGTGTGAACGTGCTGGCGCTCGGCGGCAAGAACAGCAACGAGACCTGGGTGGCCTACGGGTCGCAGGATGGCGTCACCCGAATTGTTGACATTGAAACCGGTGACCGGCTTCACGATTTTACGCTGGAGCGGCGGCCGATTCTCGCCATGTCTCTCAGCGAGGACGGCAAACGGCTCGCAACCGGAGACGGACACGGCTACATAACCGTTTTCGATACGGAGAGCTGGACGATTGAATCCGACTTCAAGGCTGCTCTCAAGGGCCCGATCTGGGCGCTTGCCTTTTCGAAGGATGGCGAGGTTCTGCATGCCGGCGGGATCGAGGATATCGTCTATTCCTGGCCCGTTGCAGGTCTTGGAAAGTTCGATCCGATGGCGAAGGAAACGCCGCAATTCCTGCGCAAGCCGGAGCAGATGTCCAACGGCGAACGGCAGTTCGCACGTAAGTGTTCCATTTGCCATGCGCTGACGGAGGGCAGTGCGCGCAAGGCAGGACCGAGCCTCTATGAAGTCTTCGGACGACGCGCCGGTACGCTGCCGGACTACCCCTATTCGAAAACCCTGACCGGGTCTGATATCATCTGGACAGAAGAAACGATCGACCAGCTTTTTCTGGATGGCCCGGATCACTTCATCCCCGGCTCGAAAATGCCGATGCAAGTGATCGCCAAACCAGAGGACCGGACCGACCTGGTCAATTATCTGAAAGCGGCGGCAGGCTCGCAGGACAAGAACGGAGAAACACAATGAGAGCTATGTTCGCGGCCTTTGCCGCAATCGTGGTCATTTCGATCGGTGCAAGCCAGGTTCTCGACCGTGCAGGCTTCTCCAGCGCCGAGCAAGGCAGCAGTTCCTCCGTAAGACTGGGGGAGTAGCGCGACAGATCGCTAAGAATGCTGACCGCTAGCGCCGTTGCCGGAATGCTCGTCAGAATTCTGGCTGTTGCCGATCGGGAGATCGTCTTCAACATTTTCCCGGACTGTTTCCGTGCCTGTTTCCATTCCATGTTCGCCTCTCGACATTGACGCAGAATGGCTGTCCAATGTGCTTTCAAGTCATGGCGGTCACGGTCCGGTGCGGGTCAAAGACCTCTCGGTCACTTCCTGCACGAAGTGGAATGTGGCCGACACCGCTTTTGTCAAAGCCCAATTCGTCGACCCGACGCTTGAACTGCCTGGCGAGTTTTTTGTGAAGATCAGACAAGATCCGGACCCGCTTTCAAACCTTTTTCCAGGCGAACAGGCTTTCTACGCTACCAAACCTGTCACCGGTTTGCCGTTGGCGATGTGCCTGGCTTCTCTGGTCAATCCATCCAGCGGCGCGACCTGCGTCCTGTTGGAAGATCTTTCGGCGACCCATGTCGCAACACCATGGCCCATGCCTCCGACACTTCCCCGTTGCCATATGGCGGTGCGCTCGCTTGCCACCTTCCACGCACATTGGGCCCAATCCGCAACAGAGGACCTCAACAAACGCGAACACACACTGGACCAGCATATTTCCGAAATGCTGCCGTCGTTCCTGGACGAATTGGGCGATCGCCTGCCGGTGGATCGCGCCGCGCTTTTGACGAAGGTTTGTGAGCGTATTCCGACCTTGAAAGCAGATCGTTACAGGAGCGGGAGACCCGTCACCCGAATTCATGGTGATGCCCACTTCTGGAACGTTTTGTACCCGCGGGATGAGGAGCGCGGTATTGCCGTTCTGATCGACTGGGAAGACTGGCGGGTTGATTTTACCGGTTTGGATCTTGCCCTGATGATTGCCATGCACTGGTATCCTCAACGGCGGGCCCTCCATGAAATCGACCTGCTGAAGAGTTACCTTCAGGCCTATAACGCCTGTGCAACTCCGGTCATGTCGTGGGACGACTTCTGGCACGATTACCGGCTTGGCCATGTCTGCAACGTGGTTGTTCCGATTTTTCAGCACAGCACCGACAGCAAACACGCCAGCTGGTGGTCGCATCTGGAACGGTGGTTTCTTGCATTTGAGGATCTGAACTGCCGCGAGTTGCTGTGATAACCGGCGAAACTCGGAAACGCTTCGGGTGCTACATCATCGCACCAAGCGATTTCTCGGTGAAGACCCTGATATAGTCGCCGGGTGAAGAGCCGGCCCAGAAGACCCACAAGCGATTGGGGTTCTGACGGTCGACCCAGACCCGGTCACCTGGCTCCAGCCCGCGCAGTTCGGTGCTTATGTAGTTCACATCGTTGTTCGCGAGGAAATCGGTCGCCGCCATCGTGTCCTGAAACGCGGCGATCCCCAGAACGGGTGCATCGAAGTCCACGTAGCCGTAGTGAACGCCGGCAAAACTGTCGAAGAAGACATAGTGGCTTGCGATGGTTTCGCCTTGCCGAATGATGCCGTTGTCTCCTCCGAAATCGACCCTGATCGGCTCCGTCAGGACAATGTTCTGGTCCTCATCGAATGCGTAAAGATTGTCCGTGTTGAAGTTATCGGCACCGACGCTGAAAGGCGTACTCGTGTCAAGAAGAACAAACTTGCCATTGCCACGCTGATCGACGATTTCGCCGCCGAGAACGACGGCCATTGCGGGCCCTGCACATGTCAATGCAAGAACTGCCAGGATGAGTTTCTTCAGCATTCCGTCTCCCAACCTCGTTGAAAGACACCATGCCGTATTCACGTGGATGCCAACAATCACAGGCCGGTCACAGTCTCGTGTTGGCCCAGTTCACCAGCGAAGCGGTCTGCCCGATGTCAGCTGGAGCCGTCATTGGCGTTCGGGAAGAACAGCTGCTGACCGTCGACCGTGTAATCCGCGATTGCCGCCTGGCCTTCTTTCGACAGCAGCCAGTCGACGAACACCTGTCCCATTTCGGCCTTCACGTGCGGATGCACCTCGGGGTTCACCACAATCACGCCATACTGGTTGAACATCCGCGGATCACCTTCAACCATGATTTCATGCGTGGCCTTGTTTCCGAAAGCGATCCATGTCGCCCGGTCCGTCATGACATAAGCGTCCATGCCGATGGCGGTGTTCAAAGTGGAGCCCATGCCGGAGCCGGTTTCCCGGTACCAGGTCCCCGATGAAGCGGCGGCATCAATGTTCGCTGCTTTCCAGAGGCGCAACTCCGCCTTGTGTGTGCCGCTGTCGTCACCGCGCGAGGCGAACGGTGTCTCGCTCTCCGCGATCTTTGGCAGAGCGTCGACCGCGTCGCGGCTGCCCCTGATACCTGCCGGGTCGGAAGCGGGCCCGACAATCACGAAGTCATTATACATGACATCGGCGCGGGAAATGCCGAACCCGTCTGCAACGAATTTTTCCTCCGACGGCTTTGAATGGACGAGAAGCACGTCCCCGTCTCCATTCACGGCATTGCGGATCGCCTGACCCGTGCCGACAGCGACAACCCGGACTTCGATCCCGGTCTTGTCCCGGAAGGTGGGAAGAATATGGTCGAAGAGGCCCGAATTCTGGGTTGATGTTGTCGACTGAACGAGTATGAATTTTTCGTCGGCAATCGAGGCGGAAACAGCGACCGCGCCAAGAACGACGGTTGCGAGCGCAAGATTCAAAAGGCGTCTGATCAAGATTTCCTCCTGGTAGTTTCTGCCAGAGATCGGGTGTTGGAGCCAAGGTAAAGCCTGCCGTCATGCCATGCGCGCGCCGGTTCGCTTTGAGGGTTGTTCAGAACCTGATGGGCGGAACCGGTTTCCGCGACAACGCCATCCTGGAGAAAGACAACATCCTCTCCGAGCCGGTGCGCCTGACCGGTGTCATGGGTAACGAGAACGATCGTGACGCCGCGCGCATTTGCTTCCAGCACCAGGTTTTCAATCGCAGCGGTCGAGGCCGGATCAAGATTCGCCGTCGGCTCGTCGAGAAACAGGAGGTCGGGGTCACAGGCAAGTGCCCGGACCACTGCCAGTCGCTGCTGTTCGCCGCCGGAGAGAACGCGCGCCGGCCGTTTTGCAAGATGATGGAGACCGGCGGCGGCGAGGGCGTCGTCGATCTTTTTTGCACGCTCCGAACCGCGCAGGCCACGCACCGACAGGGCAAATTTGAGATTGGCGAGTACGGACCGGCGCAATAGGACCGGGCGCTGAAATACCATCGCCTGTGCTTGACGGGCCTGTTTCGTGAGTGGCCGTCCCCGCCACGAAATCGTGCCTTGTTGCGGCTGAATCAGCCCATGCAGCAAACGCAGGAGCAGGCTCTTGCCCGCGCCATTGGGGCCCATGACAAGGGTTCGCGATCCTTTTCGGATCGACACATCGACACCATTCAGAAGCCGCTGGCCGCTTGCTTCGAAGACAAGGCCGTGTGCTTCCAGAAGCGGTTCGGGCGTCAGCAACTGACGCGAAGCGGAGGGGGCGGCGGGCATATCGAAACCGGCGTCACGCATAGGCGGCCCTCACGGCAGAAGCTTTCAGGGCCATGACACAGGCGGTTACCGAAAAGGCGATTGCCAGGAGAACGACACCGAGGGCGAGTGCGAGCTGCAGGTTGCCCTTGGAGGTTTCCAACGCGATTGTCGTGGTCATGACGCGGGTGACGTGGTTGATGTTTCCGCCGACGATCAGGACGGCACCGACCTCGGCGACCGCCCGGCCGAACCCGGCCAGGGCGACGGTCAGCAGACTGTATCGGGCATCCCAGAGCAGCGACAGCACCCGGTCCAGCGCACCGACGCCGAGCGAGGCGAACTGTTCGGCATATTCGCGGTTCAGATCCTCGACAACCTGGCGTGTCAGCGCGGCAACGATGGGGGTGACGATGATCATCTGGGCGATGATCATCGCGCTCGGCGTATAGAGCAGGCGGAGCGGGCCGAAGGGGCCGGAGGCCGACAACATCAGGTAGACGACAAGCCCGACCACGACCGGGGGCAGACCCATCAGCGCGTTCAGGGCAACAGACAGGAAGGTGCGGCCGGGAAAGCGAAAGACACCAACGGCAGCCCCAAGCGGCAATCCGATCAGGCATGCACAAAGGACGGCCGTCAGGGTAACCCGCATCGACAGGCCGATGATTTCCAGGAGATCCGGATCAAGTGCGAAGACGAGGGCAAAGGCCCCGCCGAGGACGCTCCAGAAACCGTCCATTTATGCTTTTCCTCCCAAGCTTTGGGAAAAAATAGCGTAAAATGCACAAAAATCCAACTCAAACTTGGCGTGAGGACAAGCTCAGGTGCGAATAATCCGCATGCGAAGACGCCATGGCCTTACGGCGTTACGCGGCGCCCTGTTCTTCGAGCACTTTCCTGGCAACCCGGAAGCACTCCAGGGCCTGCGGAACGCCGCAATAGATGCCGACCACATGGATGATGGCCTGGATTTCCTTCTTGGTGACGCCGTTATTGATGGCGCCCCTGCAATGGATTTCCCACTCGGTCATTTTGCCGAGCGCGCCGATCATCGCGAGGTTCATCATGGAGCGGGTCTTGGGGTCAATGACGTCGTCGCCCCAGCCGAACCCCCAGCACCAGGCGGTCATTGCCTCTTGAAACGGGCGCGTGAAATCATCCGCATTTGCCAGATTGTTTTCGACATATTCGGCACCAAGTGTTGCCTTGCGCTGTTCCAGTCCCTTTTCGAACAGATCCTGATCCATCTCTTACCTCAGTTTGATCGCGACATTTTTCGTTTGAACGTAGTTGAGCAGCGCTTCGCGGCCCTTTTCGCGACCGTAGCCGGATTTGCCGAAACCGCCAAAGGGGGTTTCGACACCGCCGGCGTACCATTCGTTGACAAACACCTGGCCGGCACGAAGTGCTCTGGTTGCCCGCATCGCGCGGTCGATTTCGGATGTGAACACACCGGCTACCAGCCCGTAGGGTGTTCCATTGGCAATCCGGATGGCCTCTTCCTCGGTGCGGAACTTCAGGACAGACAGAACCGGCCCGAAAACCTCGTCGTTGGCGATGGGCATCTCGGGCGTGACACCTGTCAGCACCGTCGGTTCGAGAAAAAATCCCCGGCGATTCATGCGCCGTCCACCGGTAGCGGTGCGGGCACCGTCGCGCTCGGCGTTCGAGACCATGCCCGCTGCGCGTTGGCACTGGCCTTCGGAGATCATCGGGCCCATGTTGGCGCCGAAGTCCGGAAACCCGAGACCGTCTCCGACATCGAGGTCTTCCGCCATCGCGACAATGCCGTCGACCAGCTTGTTGTGGATCTTTTCATGGGCGACGACGCGGGACATGGCGGAACAGACCTGACCGGCATTGAAATAGATGCCCCACCGGACATCGGACAGAAAGGCATCCAGATCGGCATCGTCGTGGACGATGGCAGCGGACTTGCCGCCGAGTTCAAGGACGCAGGGCACCACGTTCCGGGCCGCGGCAGTGGCGATGGCCGTTCCCGTCTGGACCGAACCGGTGAAGACGATCTGATTGACGCCGGGATGCGCGGTGAGCGCAGCGCCGGTGTCCTTGCCGAGCCCGCAAAGGATGTTGAGCGCGCCATCGGGCAGGCCGCAGGCCAGCGCGGCATCTGCAAAATACCGGTTTGTGAGCGGATCCAGTTCCGGCGTCTTCACGACAACGGCACAACCGACCGCTAGTGCCGCTGACAGCGAGCGGGCCGTCATTTCCATGGGGTAGTTCCAGGGAATGATCTGGGCGGAGACGCCGAAGGGTTCGTGGGTGGTGAAGTCGAAATAACCGCCGCCGAGCGGAATGGAGCGGCCTTCCATGGTTTCGGCCTGGTTGCCGTAGTACTCGAAATAGCGTGCAGCCCCTTCGAGTTCGAGCCTGGCTTCCCAAAGCGGCTTGCCGGCTTCGCGCGTCAGGATCGGTGCGATCTCGTCAATCCGGTCAAGGATGTATTCTCCCATCTTCCGGACGATGCGGCCGCGCTCTACAGGGCGAAGTTCCGACCAGGCGCCATTTGCGCTCAGGGTCTCAGCCGCCGAAACCGCGCGATCGACATCGCTTTCGTCCGCAATCGCCTGGTCGGCAATGCGCTCGCCGGTCGCGGGATCGAGAACCTCGATATGTCCGGCACCACCTTCGCAGTAGTCGCCGTCGATGAAATTGTGCCAATAGGTCGGGATGTCCGTCATTGGGCCCTGATCCTGTAGGAATGGAGTCTGTCGTAGTGGGGTTTCATGCGGCGATGGACGTGCCTTACGCGTTCGGGGGCGTCGTCCAGTTCGACATAGCGCCGCTGCTGCGGACGAAGTCCGGTCGAGTTCCTGAGATTGGCATGGAACGAACCACCGTCCCACCAGCTGTATTGCGCGGTGTCAGCCCCCGGTTCCCAGGTGAGCGCATCGGCGATGAACGGTATTTCGACCGCGTCGCAAAACGCCTGCACCGTGCCCGCCGGGTTCTCCAGAAGGTCGTCACTGTCGATCACGGGTGGAGCCTTACCGTCGAGGGCGTGAATGAGATCGAAAAGCGCGCGCTGTTCTGGAAAACCGACTTCGGCGCTGTCGAAGTCCGGCCACTTGTCATACATCGACGTGATCGTGAGCGCTGGGTCGCGGATCAGGAACGCATGGGTGAAATGGGACAGGAATTCCTTGTCCCACATGTGGCTGATGTAATGCGGGAAGTCCTTGATGAAGACTGGTCCCGCCTCGGCGCGCGCCCGGATATCCTCCCAGACGCTTTCCAGGGTCAGTCCTGGCGTTGTCTTGTCACCTGGCTGCCACCGCGGCCACAAAGGGTTCGCGCCCTGATACCACGCTTCGCCGAAGGGCTCGTGAAGGCAGTCCAGATCGCCGCGCTGGCGCATCATCCATTCAAAGGCGGTTGAGGTCGACCGGGGCACGGCCCAGAGCGCAACGATCTTATGCATGAAGGCGCTCCAGCAGGTGTCCGTGCCTGCCTTCCGGCGCCAGCTTGAGCGAGCGGAAAATACGCCAGTAGAGGGCGGTGTCGTGTGCGATAACCGGTTTGCCGAGCCGGTCTTCCAGCTGAGGTGTCAGGTGCAGCATGCGCTGCGGCTGGCCATTTTCTCCGGTGCGGAAATTGACCATCCCGTTGGCAAGGTAGGCATCGGCGCCTGGGGCCTTGTCGGCAACAAATTCGAAGCTGCGCCGGGCAAGATCACCGTCGAAGATCCATCTCTTGCGGTTCACGTCGTCCTGGCTGTTGAACCAGCCCTGATCGACAAAGTTCCCGGCCCACAACACGTCGAAACCGGCCTCCTTCAGGAAGCCGACCGTTCCCTGCCACCACTCTGGCCAGTGATAGACCGCATTGAGGGCCACCTTTTCGACGTTCATTTCACGCAGTGCCTCGACCATCGCGTAGCCGGCCATGTGAAATGCCAGGCCGTATTTGTCACTCAGCCGCGCGCAGAAATCGGCAATTCCCTGAACGCCCTTGCCGGAGGCGTGCACCCAGTTCGAACCGACCTGGGCACAGACATCAGCACCATTGTTGGCCATCACAGACGCGAACTCTTCCAGCATGTCGAAGTTCTGTGTGCGCTGGTCGAGCCGATGCCGGTAGTCAGGTACGTGAAGCATCCAGCCATGGACGCCGACACTGCCGGGTGCAATGCGCAGAAAGTCGCTCGGAGCAGCATCCCAGTCATGGGGAGGACAGGTGAAACCGACCTGATGCGGAAACAGTTTCTGCTCCTCGGTCCATTCCAGCGGCATGCCTTGCGCATCGGACCCGGTCATGGACATCAGGCTTCCCGCATCCAGTTCTGAAGCGCCTGGACGGAATGTTCCGAATTGACGCCGCAGGCCGGATCCAGAACCAGCGGACCGGGCTTGTAGCCACGGCTGCGCAATCCCTTCTGGACGGCCTCGACCAGGTAGATGTCCTCTTCAACGGTTGTCGAGCGGTCCTGAACGGCGAGCCGCCGGATCGTTTCGCTGTCGACGCCGTCAATGGTGTACCAGCCGCGCCAGACGATCACGTGATCGACGTCGACCGCACGCCAGTGATAGGTGTTCAGGATGTTGCCTGGATAGACCTGAAACGAGAACAGCGGCCAAAGGAACCATGAGGAATAGTCGCCGGCGTGTTCGTTGGCTTCCAGATCGATATCGTAGGTCATCCTTTCCAGGTTCTGGCATTCGGTGGTGTGCCGGAGACAGTATCCTTGTGGCTGGATGTCATAGGTCTCGGGTTTGACCACGCCGGTTGCGAAAGTGGGGTGGTTGATGGGGCAGTGATAGCATTCCGAATAGTTTTCGACCGAGACTTTCCAGTTGCAGTTCTCGGCAATTTCGACCCATTCGAGGGGCTTCAGACGGTCGATCTGCGGAACGAAGGCACGGAGTTCCTTGCGCACGTTCGGGAACCAGTCGTCCATCGGCTTTGCATCCGGGTCGAGATTGACGAACAGGAAGCCGCAGAAGTCCTCGATGCGCACCGATGTCAGACAGATCTTGCTGCGGTCGAAACCCGGAACCGCACGCACATTGGGGCCTGATCGCAGGCCGCCGGTCAGTTCGTAGGTCCAGCTGTGATAGGGGCAGACCAGCAGCTTGGTGTTGCCTTCGCCCTGCACCAGCTGGTGCGCGCGATGCTGACAGACATTGTAGTAGGCTCTGAGCACACCCTCCCTGTCGCGCAGACAGATGATGCTTTCGTCCGCGATATCGACGGTGAAGTAGTCGCCCGGTTTCTCGAGCTGGGAGATATGTCCGGCGAATTGCCACGTTCGTGCCAGCAACCCGTCTTTTTCCCGTTTGAAATGGTCGGGGTCCGTATAATAGCGGGCTTCGAGCGAATGGGTCAGCTGGCTGTGAACGTTCATGAGCGGTCCTTCCACTCTTCCTGATAGAGCCCCATTTTGTGGCGGCGGGTGTGAAATCGGTCGATGCTGGAAATGACGTCTTCAGGCGCATCGGCAATGACGAAGGCGAGCAGCGTCTCCAACAAGGCGATCGTCGAGACGGAGGATGGAAAGAACTGCGGCGTCTCCGCATCGACGACAAACGCATGGTCGCTGCCGACGACAATGGGTGAGGCCGGGCTGTCCGAGATGGCAACGATGGTGAGCCCCTGTTCCCGGGCCGTCTCCACGGCGGCGATGACATCCGTGCGGTAGGGTTTGCAGGTCATCGCGACGAGCACGTCCCGCTCGTCCCCCCGTGCCAGATCGTCCGTTGCAACGGACCCCATCCTGGGAATGGTCCAGATCGTGTCGACCGCCATATCAGCGAGATAGGAAAAGTTACGTGCGTTGGAATTGTTCACGCCGACGCCAAGAACATAGGTGTGGCGCGCATTGACGATGGCATCGGCAGCCGCCTTCATTGCGTTGGCATCAGTCGCAGCGAACGTGTTCTCGATATTCGAGATGGCGCAGGCAGCCATTTCGGCGAAGAGCGCGCCCAGCTGGCCACCCTTGGCCAGCGACTGCAGCCAGCGTGCCCTGTCTGGAAAATCAGTCCCGCGGCTGCGGATCGCCTCACGAAACGGGTGGCGAAAATCCTCATAGCCATCAAAACCGACCGAGCGCGCCATGCGCACGAACGTGTTCGGCTTGACGCCCGCCGCATCGGCGATCTCGCGGATCGAACTGACGCCGACATCGTTTGGATTTTCAAGCACATAGCTCGCAGCCTTGCGCAGCTCGGGCGTCAGGTCCTCGAGCTCGGACGCAAGCTCGTCAAGCACTGCCTGTGGGGCCTTCAAACTCGATTTTGGTACATTCATATCATTCATGATTGACGAGAGTACATTTGTACAATTACGATGTCCATCGAAAAATCACCGGCCTGGGAGATCACACGTGTCGGAAACCGGAACCTCAAAACTGCCGTCCTCGGCCCGTGTCGTCATCGTCGGCGGCGGCATCATGGGCTGCGGCCTTGCCTATCATCTGGCCCATGAGGGCTGGTCGGACGTCGTTCTCCTGGAAAAGGCGGAACTGACCTCCGGTTCCACGTGGCATGCCGCCGGGCAGATCACCCACTCCACCTCCAGTTTCGGGCTTGGAAAATGTGTCGGTTACAACATCGATCTTTATTCCGGCCTGCTTGAGGAAGAGACCGGCCAGTCCGTCACCTGGCATGGCTGCGGATCTTTCCGTCTGGCCTATACGGAAGACGAGATGGACTGGCTTCGCCACACAATGAGTGTTGGCCGGGCGCTTCAGTTTCCGATGGAGATGGTGGGGCCGGAGCGCATTCGAGAGTTGCACCCGTTCTACAACCTCGATGGTGTTCTCGGTGCCCTGCATACACCCGATGACGGCCATGCGGACCCGTCCGGTGTCACCCAGGCTCTTGCGATCGGCGCGCGCAAGCTCGGTGTCAAAATCATCCGCCGCTGCCGGGCAATGGATATCAAGCAGCAACCAAACGGCGAGTGGAAAGTGTCCACGGAACTGGGCGACATCACCTGCGAGCACGTGGTCAATGCGGGCGGAACCTATGCGCGGCAGATGGGCGAATGGAGCGGTCTGCAGCTGCCGATGACGTCGATGACGCACCATTACATCGTCACCGACACCGTGCCGGAATTCAAGGAGCTGGACAAAGAGCTGCCCGTCATCCGGGATGACAAACTGGTCTCCGGTTACATCCGCATGGAACAGAAGTCCGGTCTCATCGGCATCTACGAAAAAGAGAACCCCAACACCGTATGGGAAGACTTCTGCCCGTGGGAAGCGGAGAACGAGCTGTTCGAGGCGGACTATGACCGGATCATGCCGTGGCTGGAAAATGCCATGGACCGCATGCCGATCTTCGCTGAACTCGGCATCAAACGCGAGGTCCACGGCGCGATCTCGCATCCGCCTGACGGCAATCCGCTAATCGGCCCGGCTCCGGGCGTAAAGAACTACTGGTGCTGCTGCGGCACCCAGATCGGCATCGGCTGGGGGCCGGGCCTGACTCGTGAACTTGCCCGCTGGATGGTGCACGGTTCGGCGGACATCTCGATGCGCGAGTTCGATCCGCGCCGCTTCGGCGGCTATGCCGACAAGGAGTGGCAGGTCGTCAAGGCCAAGGAAGATTACTGCCTTCGCCACGAGATTCCGTTCCCGCATTTCAACCGGCTGGAAGGACGCCCGATCAAACCCAGCCCGCTTTATGAACGCCTGAAGGAAAAGGGCGCCGTCTACGAGGAAGTCTACGGCCACGAACGCCCGCGCTGGTTTACCACCGGCGATCTGGAGCAGCGGGACTACTACTCGTTCCGGCGCGCGGCGTGGCATGAAGCCGTTGCAAAGGAAATGCAGGCCGTCAGGACAACGGCCGGGATCATGGATATCTCGGCTTTCACGAAAATCGAGTTGTCCGGCCCGGATGCGGAAACCTACCTGGACAGGCTGGTCGCCAACCGGCTGCCCAGGAAAGTCGGCGGCATCGCCCTGACACACATGCTCAACCGGCGGGGCCGGATCGAACTGGAACTGACGGTTGTCCGCCTGGCTGAAGACCGGTTCTATCTGGTCTGCGCGGCCTTCTTCGAACAGCGGCTGCTCGATCATCTGGCGCAGAACGGCGAAGGCGAGGATGTCAGTGTCCGCAACCTCTCCACTGAGTGGGGTGCGATGACGCTGAATGGACCGCTTGCGCGGGACATACTGGCGCCGAACACACCGGCGGCGCTCGACAATGCGTCGTTCCGCTGGCTGACGGCACAGGAAATCGAGGTTGCCGGACACAAGGCCTGGGCGTTCCGCATGTCGTATGCCGGTGAACTCGGCTGGGAATTCCACATTCCGCGTGCGCACATGCTGGAAGTCTATGACGCGCTCTGGAAGACCGGCCAGCCGCTCGGGCTTACGGACTATGGCTCCTTCGCCATGAATGCCCTTCGCCTGGAAAAAGGCTTCAAGGGTGCCGGTGAGTTGACCAACGAAGTGACGTTGCCGGAAGCCGATGTGATGCGTTTCGCGAAACTCGACAAGGCAGAGTTCCTCGGCAAGGCCGCGACCGAAGCAAGTGCTGCGGCGACACGCCTGCCATGGGTTTGCGTTTATCTTCAGATCGAACCGGACGGGATCGAAGACGGACATGGCGGTGAAGCCGTGCTCCTCAACGGCGAACCGGTCGGAGCGACCAGTTCGGTGGCTTATGCACACACAGTCGGGAAGATCCTCGCCTTCGCTTATGTCAAACCTGAAGCTGCTGCGCCCGGTCAGGAGCTGGAAGTCGTCATCATGAACGGGGTCCGCAAGGCCCGGGTGCTGGACGCACCGGCCTATGATCCAGAAAGCCTGCTTCCAAGGACGGATGCGCCTGTCGGAGTAGCTGCGGAATGACAATACCGGCAACCATGAAGGCGATGGTCCTGGAAGGACATGGCGGGCTCGACAAGCTGGTCTGGCACGAGGACTGGCCGACCCCGCAACCCGGTCCCGGTGAGGTCCTGATCAGAGTTGGCGCGTGCGGGCTGAACAACACCGATGTGAATACGAGATCCGGCTGGTACTCCAAGACCGTTTCGGACGCGACCACCGGGGGTGCCTACGAAGAGGTCGGCGAAGAAGATCCGACCTGGGGCGGTGCGCCAATCACGTTTCCGCGCATTCAGGGTGCGGACGCGGTTGGCGAGGTTGTCGCTCTTGGCGATGGCGCACCGGAAACTCTGCTGGGCAAACGCGTCATGGTGGATGGCTGGCTCAGGGACTGGTCCGACCCGTTCAACAAGGACAAGGCCGGGTATTTCGGTTCCGAGTGCAATGGTGGATATGCCGAATACACGGTTGCCAACGCCAACAACGTCGGCGCAGTCCAGTCGGCTTTGAGCGACGCGGAACTGGCGACATTCTCATGTTCCTACACGACGGCCGAGGGCATGCTCAGCCGCGCGAATGTCGGGGAGCGTGACACGGTTCTTGTAACCGGCGCTTCGGGCGGGGTCGGCTCCGCGGTCGTGCAGCTTGCCAAGCGGCGCGGCGCAAAGATCGTCGCGCTTGCCTCCGCTTCAAAGCATGCTGCGGTGAAAGCCCTAGGCGCAGATGTGCTGCTGGATCGCGCGCCGGAAGATCTGGGTGCAGCCCTTAAGCAAGCGACCGACCGGGAAACCGTCTCCGTTGTTGCCGACATTGTCGGCGGACCCTACTGGGGCAATCTTATCTCGGTTCTGGAGCGCGGGGGACGCTATACCTGTTCCGGCGCCATCGCCGGTCCGATCGTCGAGTTCGATCTCAGAACCTTTTATCTGAACGACCTTACCCTGATCGGGTCCACTGTTGTCGAGCCGCATGTCTTCAAGGACCTGATTGGCTATATCGAGCGCGGTGAGGTCAAACCGGCTCTTGCGGCGACTTATCCGCTGAAAGATTTTCACGCGGCGCAATCGGCCTTCATCGAGAAAAAGCATACGGGAAACATCGTGGTGATCCCATGAAGATAACCCGTATCCGGATCTTCAAGACGGATCTGCCCTATGTCGATGGTGCCTATGGTTGGGGCGCTGGCAACGCGATCTCGATCGCGCGCGCATCGGTGGTGGTGATCGACACCGACGCCGGTCTGACCGGTTGCGGGGAGTTCACCCCTTGCGGCGAAAACTACATGGTAGCTCATTCGGAAGGTGTGGAAGCGCTCGCCCGACTTGTTGCGCCGGCGCTTATCGGTGAGGATCCGCGCCAGGTCGCCCGTATCGAGCACATGCTGGATCATCTTGTTCAGGGACATGGCTATGCCAAGGCACCGTTCGATGCGGCCTGCTGGGACATTGCCGGCAAAGCGTTGAATGCACCGGTCTGGATGCTGCTTGGCGGCAAACTGACCTACGGCGCGCCGATGTACCGGGTCGCTCCGCACCGCTCGACGGAAGAAACGGTTGCCGAACTGGAGCGCCATCGTGCGAACGGTTACCGGCAATTCCAGATCAAGGTCGGAGCGGACTGGGTTCAGGACATCGACCGGATCCGGGCGACCGTGCCGCTGCTCAAACCGGGTGAAAAGGCAATGGCGGACGCCAACCAGGGATGGCGCGTTGACAATGCGCTCCGGGTCGGACGGGCGACACGCGACCTTGATTTCATCTTCGAGCAGCCCTGCCGCACCTATGAAGAATGCCTGCAGGTTCGCCAGCGGATCGATCTGCCGATGAAGCTGGACGAATGCGTGACCGGTCTTGCTGCCGCGCAGCGGATCGTGGCGGACAGGGCGGCGGATCTCGTCTGTTTGAAGATTTCGAACCTTGGAGGCTTGTCCAAGGCGCGCCGGGTTCGGGACTTTTTCGTCGATAACCGCATCCCCGTCGTTTCGGAAGATACATGGGGCGGAGAGATCGCAACGGCGACACTTGCCCACTTCGCGGCCTCGACGCCGGCGGAGTTCCTCCAGAACACCACGGATCTGCACAACTACAACACACGATCCACCGGGACACCGGCTCCCAGAACCGCAAATGGCAAGCTCTATGCCTCCGATGCACCGGGTCTTGGAGTGGAGCCGGACTATGACAGTCTTGGTGCGCCTGTTGCTGTCTATGGAGAGCCGGCATGAGGATTTCCAGGATCACCGTCTGGCAGATCGATCTTCCGCTTTCCAAACCTTACTGGCTGTCGGGTGGCCGGCTGAAGTTTGAAAAACTGGACAGCACATTCGTGCGGGTCGATACCGACGAAGGTGTGTCCGGCTGGGGGGAGGGATGCCCGTGGGGGCACACCTATCTGCCGGCCCATGGGCCGGGTCTGCGATCCGCACTTGGGCTCCTTGCGCCTGCTCTTGTCGGTCGCGATCCGCGTGGATGCGACGAGATCAATCGCATCATGGACGTGCAACTGCCCGGGCACGCTTACGCCAAGGCACCGCTCGATATCGCCTGCTGGGATCTTGCCGGGAAGGCGACGGGTGAGCCGCTATGGCGCATGCTGGGCGCGGAAGAACCTGCGGCGGTTGCGATCAATTCCTCGATTTCGACTGGGACACCGGACGAGATGATCGCCCTGATCCGGGACGCCAGCGCCAAAGGGTATCGCACCCATTCCGCGAAGGTCGGCGGCCAGGATGTTGCAGCCGACATCGCCCGGATCGAAGCCATATCCGAGGCTCTGCCGGCGGACGAACAGGTGACATTCGATGTCAACCGGGCGTGGACGCCGGGGGTCGCGCTCCAGGTTCTGAACGCTGTATCGGCGCGGGACTGGATCGAACAACCTTGTGAAACACTTGATCAGTGCGCGTTCGTCGCTTCAAGGGTGCAGCAGCCGATCATGCTGGATGAGTGCCTGACCAGCTTTCAGGACCATCTTGACGCCTGGAAGCTGGGTGCATGCCAGGGCGTGAAGGTGAAACCGAACCGGGTCGGGGGTCTGACACGGGCACGGCAGATCCGAGATTTCGGCCTTGCCGTCGGCTGGCAGATGCATATCGAAGACACTGGTGGCAGCGCGTTTGCGGACACAGCCGCGCTTCAGCTGGCAGCGTCGACACCCGATGCCAACCGGCTCGCAAGCTGGCTTTGCCATGCCCATCTTTCCGTCGACCCAGTTTCCGGTCAGGGTGCGCGCAACCATGGTGGTTTTGTCCGGTTCGGTGAGGCTCCCGGCGTCGGCATCACGCCCGATCCGGACGCGCTTGGAGAGCCTGTCGCGGTTTATGAGGACCCCTTATGAGCAATTACCCCGCTTACAAGATAACCGGCCTGACGCTCTGGAGAGTGCCGCTCACGAGCCATGAAACCTATTACATGGCAGAGGGCAAAACCTGTGCGACCGTCGACAGCATGGTGCTCAGGATCGATACCGATCAGGATGTCAGCGGTTGGGGCGAGGTCTGCCCGATCCCACACTACCTGCCCTCCTATGCCAGGGGCGTCGCACCGGCGATCGAGGAACTTGCGCCCGTCCTGTTGGGGGGCGACCCGATCGGTGTCGATGCGATTGCCCGCAAGTGCCGGTCCTGGCTTCTGGGGCATCCTTACGTTCAGTCGGTGATCGATATCGCGCTCTGGGACCTGACCGGCAAGGCCTGCGGGCTACCGGTCTATACGCTTCTTGGCGGGCGGCAGTCAGAGGACTTTCCGCTTTATCATTCGATCACCTGTATTGCCCCGGAAGAGATGGCGGCGATCGCGACCGATGCGGTTGCTGGCGGCATGCGCCAGATCCAGGTGAAGCTGGGTGCAGACGCCAACTGGGAAGCTGATGTTGCGCGACTCAGAATGGTGCGAGAAGCCGTTGGTCCGGGACCGGTTGTCTACGGTGACTGGAACTGCGGCGCCAGCCGGCTGGACGCGACACGGGTGGGCCGTGCCGTGCGCGATCTCGATATCATGCTTGAACAGCCTTGCGCGACGCTCGAGGAATGCGCAGCTGTCCGGTCGGCGACCGGACTGCCGATGAAACTGGATGAAACCGCGCACGATACGGCGAGCCTGATGAAAGCCTACGAACTTGGCTGCATGGATGCCGTTGCGCTGAAACTCTCGAAATTCGGCGGCATCTCGGACCTCAGACGGGCACGGGATCTCTGCCTCCATTTTGGTGCCAAGATGTGTATTGAGGACACTTGGGGATCTGATATCGCCACGGCGGCCGCGCTGCACGTTGCGGCATCGACACCACCGCAGGCAATCCTAAACGTGTGCGATCTCTCCGGCTATGTTTACCCGAGACTTGACCCGGATGCGCCGGGGCGGGTCAATGGCCGTATACACCCTCCAGAAGGACCTGGTCTTGGCGTTGCCCCGGATCCGACCGTTCTGGGCGACCCCGTCCTTTCCCTCGCTGCTTGAAGGAGCTTGCAGATGAAAACATCAATCTCACAAGGCGACTGGAAAGCGCGCGCGGCAGCGGTTTTGCCGGCCGCAGGGTTCGGCAATTTCGATCCGGGCGTCGTGATCCGGAGCGGCAAGGGATCCAGGGTCTGGGATGAGGATGGCAACGAGTTCATCGACTATCTGATCGGTTCAGGACCGATGATTCTTGGCCACGGGCATCCGGAAGTTCTCGAAGCGGTGCACGAACAACTTGCCGACGGCATGACATTCTTCGCCAACAATGCACGCGGGATCGAACTCGCCGAAGTGCTGGTCGAGGCGGTGCCCTGCGCGGATCAGGTGCGCTACGTTTCGACAGGGGGCGAGGCCGACATGTACGCCATGCGCCTTGCCAGGGCCTTCACCGGACGGGACAAGATCCTGAAGTTCGAAGGCGGCTATCACGGTATGTCCGGCGAAGCCCTTATGAGCCTGTCGCCGAGCAAGCTGATCAACTTCCCGCAGGCCGTGCCGGATTCCGCCGGTATTCCGGAAAGTGTTCGTGACAACATGCTGATCGCGCCCTTCAATGATGCGGAGTTCGTCAGTTCTCTGATCGAGGAGCATGCCGACGAGATTGCCTGCGTGATCGTCGAACCGCTTCAGCGTCTGATCCCGCCGGCACCGGGATTCCTGCAGGCGCTCAGGGATCTGACCAGCAAGCATGGCATCGTCCTCATCTTCGACGAGGTCGTAACCGGCTTCCGCTTTGCCTATGGCGGGGCGCAGGAATATTACGGCGTCACCCCGGACCTCTGCACACTCGGCAAGATCATCGGCGGCGGTTTCCCGCTGGCTGCCATTGCCGGCAAGAAAGAGATCATGGATCATTTCGACAAGTCCATCGCCGGTGCCGACGGCTTCACGTTCCAGATCGGAACCCTGAGCGGCAACCCGGTCGCGAGTGTCGCCGGGCTGAAGACCCTCGAAATCCTGAGGCGACCGGGCGCCTATGAGACCATTCGCAAGAACGGCGAACGACTGATGGCAGCCTATCAAACACATCTGAATAGCGTGGGTATCGCGCATCAGATCGTTGGCGAACCGTTCCTGTTCGATGTCGTTTTCACGGATCAGCCCGTGAATAACTACCGCGATATGTTCCGGAACGATGCCGACAAGGCAAAAATCCTCAATCGCAGCCTGCGCGCGGGCGGCATCCTGAAACCGGACAGCAAGCTCTATGCGCATCTGGCACTGACAGAAGCCGACCTTGCCCAGACCGAGTCGGCTCTGGAAGCGGGTGCGCGGGAACTGGCGCGGTGAGCTAAAGAAAGTAGGCGTGAAAACCTGGGCGCGTGGCCTACCTTTAGCCTGAGACATTCAGTCCAGAGCCTGGAGGCCGATGTGAAGGCAATCCTCAGGAGCGCAGCCGTTGCTATAGTTGCATGCGCGTGCATCGTGACCGCGCACGGCCCTGTGCGATCTGAGAGCGCGGCGGGGGCGTCGGGCGGTACTGCCCAAGAGGCTGAAGCGATCCCGCTCCGACAGAAGATCGGCCAGATGATCCTGGTCGGTTTTCGCGGGGACAAGGTCTCAAGGCCAGGTGTTAAACGGGTTCTGGAACAGCTTGAGTCTGGCGAGATCGGCGGTGTGCTCTATCTCGGGCGGAACCTGAGAAACAAGCGGACTGTGCAGCGCATGAACACCGCTTTCCGGGAAGCTGCACCCTTGGCATTGCCGCCGCTGATTGCCATCGACCAGGAAGGCGGGCGGGTGCAACGTCTGCGGTGGCGCAATGGTTTTCCGGATACCCCGTCAGCCAAACGCATTGCACGCAAAGGCAGCCCGAACGACGCCAGGCGTACTTATCGTGTGCTTGCCGAAAACCTCGCAGACTGGGGTTTCACGCTCAACCTCGGTCCGGTTGTGGATGTTGACGCGAATCCGCGCAATCCGATCATCGGCAGGCTGGGCCGCTCTTACTCGTCCGACCCGGAGCAGGTTGCCGCATTTGGCACAGCTTTTGTGTCCGCTCATCGGACGCACGGAGTTTTGACGGCTCTGAAGCATTTCCCGGGCCACGGATCCAGCCTGAGGGACAGCCACAAGGGTGCGGTCGACATCACCGGCACATGGTCGGAGGACGAACTGATCCCGTTCCGGCAGCTGATTGCCGGGAACATGGTCGACGTTGTCATGACGGCGCATGTGATCAACCACAAGCTTTCTGAGACAGAGGCCAATGTTCCCATGTCTCTTTCGCAAAGCGCACTCACCGGTGTGTTGCGTGGTGATCTTGGATTTGGCGGTGTCATCATGTCGGACGACATACAAATGGACGCGATCCGGTGGAACTTCTCCCTAAAGGAAGCGGTGCTGAAGGCTGTCGAGGCTGGGACCGACATTCTTCTCTTCGCCAATGACAAGCGTCCGGACCCTGAGATCCCGCAAAAGGTCGCCGATATTCTCCAGGCAGCAGCGGAACATGATCCGGATCTGGCCCGAAAGATCGATGCTGCCTATGACCGCATCGCGACACTCAAGAGCCGTCTGCTAAACGCGGGAGTGACTGTCCGCGACACATCACACCTGCTGAAAGGCACGTACCCCGCAATTTCCGAAGGCGAGCACTTGTGCGCGCTTGAACCGGCTCAGTAGAGCGAACGCGGCAGCCACGTCGCGAGGATCGGGAACAGCCACAGAATGGCGACCGCGACCGCCTGCAACACAATGAACGGCACGACGCCGCGATAGATCTGGCCGGTCGTGATCTCCTTCGGAGCGGCCCCCCTCAGATAAAACAGCGAAAAGCCGAATGGCGGTGTCAGGAATGATGTCTGTAGGTTGATTGCGATCAGGACGGTCAGCCAGATGGGATCGATCCCCATCAGGATGAGAGGCGGGATCAGAACCGGCAGCAGA
>JGI12316J15310_10000061_pt5 | contig 23422 bp, 16 predicted proteins | sample MarCyaLeptolynsp_FD_15310 | JGI IMG/M metagenome (IMG submission 15310)
ATTTCGGGCACAAGATCGCACTGCAGATGACCGGCGACCCTGCGGGGCGAACTGCGTTCGACTCCTTACCCTTTCCGGCTTTCCCATTCCGCACGATTGCGCAGGCGGCCGTTCCGGTGGTGGAAAGCTGGTACCGCTTTCGCGATTCCACCAATCTCTAACGAAGCACAAATGACACCATTGCTTGATCAGTCCCTTGCAACGGGCCAGAACGTCGCCAACCGCCACAAAAGGCGCAAACTCTGGCCGCAGACACTGTGCTTCGATCATGACAGAGTGTCTTGAAGACAGTATCTCCGCAGAGTTTCACGGGGGCGAAGATCGTGGACGCGAGCGCGCCGAGACTCTTTGCTTGGCCGCGGGTAGACCGGATTGATCGTCAAAGGCTATCAAACATGCGAAGCTCGGCCGGGCCTCGCAAGGCACCTGTTCAAGCCGGCCAATAAGGGCTACAGCTCCAGCCGCACTTCGATGGTCCGGCTTCCATGCAAGAGAAGCCGATAGCGGCGCGATTTCCAGAGGGCAGACTTATATGACGGCTGGTTTTGGACTGGAAAAGCTCGGACTCCTGTCCTTGCGTCACCCATGGATCTGCCTGCTCCTCGTCGCCATCATAACCCCCGTCATGTTCTACGGCGCGAGCCAGCTCCGCTATTCGAGCGACGTGCGGGAGATCTTCCGGTCCGACGATCCGGCCTTCCTGCAGCTTGACCTCCTCAACGAGCGATTTCCGGAAAGCCAACCCGACTTGCAGATCGTCGTGGAATCCGAAACGCCCTTCGATCTCGCAGACCTTGAGACCCTACGGACGCTGATCCAGAAGTTGGAGGAGACCGACGGCGTCACCGGAGTGCTCTCGTTCTTCTCCGCTGTCAACGCGCCCGAAGAGGGTGAGGAACCCGAGCCGCTCATTCCCGAGGACCTGTCGAAACTCGCCGAGTCCGAGGCGCAGCGCAGCGAGGTGACGCGGCACCCCCTCGTCGGAGGAAAGCTCCTCACCGACGATTGGCGGTTGGCCTTGCTGGCACTGTCGCTCCGCAAGGAAGATCAAGACGGCGAGCGCCGTTTGGTGGAGACGGTGAGGACGACCGTCAACGACACCTTGGCGGACAGCGACCTCACCGCGCGGCTCACGGGTGTCGCGGTCATTCGAGACGAGATCGTCTCGGCGTTGGCACAGGACCAGCGCACGTTCGGCCTTGTCGCGCTGGCCGTGGGGCTAGGGCTTTGCTGGGTCTTCCTGCGCCGTTTCTCGATGATGGTGATCGCCGCGATTCCGGCCGTCATCGCCATCATCTGGCTGCGCGGCGGCATGTGGCTGTTCGGCCAGGACATCAACCTGCTGACGGGCATTGCCCCCACCATCATTCTCGTCATTGTCTTATCGGACTGCCTGCATCTCTTATTTGCCATCCGCCGCGCCGTGCTTGAAGGCGAGCCGTTGGAGGCGGCGATCGAACGGGCCGTAAGGCGGGTTGGGCCTGCCTGCGTGCTCACGTCGATCACCACGGCCATGGCCATGGCCTCGCTGATATGGATGCCGCATTCGTTCATTGCGCATTTTGGTATCACCACGGCGTCCGCGACGGTGCTCGGTCTCGTCGTGACGCTGCTCATGGTCCCGGCGCTCTCGGCGCTGCTGTTGCGGGGGTTCGCCAAGGAGAGCCACGAGAAGCAAAAGGACGACGTCGTGCGCAAAGGGATCGACGCGGCGTGCCACAAGGCGGCGGGCGCGGTGGCTGCAGCGCCCCGCATCATTGCGCTCGTCGGCGCACTCTTGGTTGCGGGCGGATTCTGGCTGCACGCGCAAAACGATCCGCAATACAGCTATATGAGCAACCTGCCGCCCGACAGTCCTGCCCTCAAGGGAATCCAAAACCTCGACAAGAAAGGCGCCGGCGCCAATACGCTCGAAGTGCTCCTCGATTGGCCGGAAGAGCACGGTCTCAAGTCCTTCAAGACAATTGAGATCATTCGCGAGGTGCACAACATCCTCGCCCGCGAGGACAGATTCGGAGCCGTGACGTCGCTGCACACGGTGGAGAACTGGCTGGGCGGGGGCGAGGATGGCGAATTCCGCCTTCTTGAGTTCCTCGAGACGGAGACGGCCCAGTCTTTTGCCAAGAGCTTCGTCGACCTCGAAGAGAAGTCCATCCGCATGTCGGCCCAGTTCCAGGACATGACGTCCGCGGAACTTGAGCCCATCCTCAATCGGCTGAACAAACGCCTGAGCCGCGTCGAGAGCGCAAACCCCGGATTGGAGATTGCCGTCACCGGCATCGTCCCGGTTTCGTCACGGGCCAGTCATGAAATGATCCGGCAGCTCAACAGAAGCCTGATCGTCGCCATTGGTCTGATTCTCATCTTGATCGGCGTTAGCATGCGCTCCCTCAGGGCTGGACTTGCCAGCGTTCTGCCCAATCTATTTCCGATCGCCATGGGCGGCGCTTACCTGAAAGTCTTCGAAGGTGGGCTGGAGTTCACCAGCCTCGTCGCCTTCTCGGTCGGGTTTGGCATTGCGGTCGACAGCACGATCCACTTTTTGAACCGCTACCGGCTTGAACGCACCGACGGCCTGGCGGTGAACGACGCGCTGCAGAGGTCGATCATGATGGTCGGACCCGTGGTCGTCATGAGCAGCGTGCTGATCGCCAGCGGCATCGGCACGACGCTTCTGAGTGCCCTGCCCATGGTGCAGCTTTACGGGACCGTCGTCGTCATCGTGCTCACCTCCGCCGTGGTCGGGACCCTGCTCTTCCTCCCGGCGGTCATGTCGACCATGGAGCACTATTGGCCGGCCCGCTGGAAACGGGCGACCGAGACGCAAGCCGCTTAAGCTCAGCGGGTCCGCGGGATCCCGAGATACCGCGTCGTCCCTCTGCGAATCATGCGGCTCGGCAGCTTGCCGCGCAGGAAATGGTCCAGGCGGGCAAAGAAGCCGACGGGATAGCGGAACTTGGGACGAGACGCCGTCAGAGCGCCGGCGATCACGTTGGCGACCTCCTGGGGGTCGCGGGCATTGTTGGCCTCGTGCCGATCGGCGCCCCGGAACACGCGCCGCAGCCACGGCGTGTAAGGGCTCTCCGGCGGCAGCACGCGGGGCGTGGTTCTCCAGATCTCAGTCCGGTAAGGGCCGGGCTCGATGAGAATGACGTCGATCCCGAATCCGTCGAGTTCATAGGCAATCGATTCCGCCCAGCCCTCCAGTGCCCACTTTGAAGCACAATAGATGGAGTTCGCCGGCTGGCCGGCAAAGGCGGACTGGCTGGAGACGAGCACGATGCGCCCGCGCCCCTGGGCGCGGAACGCCGGCAGCAGGGTGCGGGTCAAGGCCAGCACGCCGAAAAAGTTGGTTTCCATCACCTGCCGGATCTCGGCGTCGGGGAGGTCCTCATGCGCGCCGGCGATGGCGACGCCGGCATTGTGCACGACCGCATCGAGCGCATTCCCCGTCTCGGCCAGGACCTTCGCCGCCCCCGCCTCGATCGAAGCAGGATCGTTGACGTCAAGCTGCTCGATGGTCACCTGCCCCTCGACGCCCGCTTTCTTTAGTCTCTGGTCGAGCGCGTCCCGCTTGTTAAGGTCGCGCATCGTCGCAAACACGCGCCAGCCCTTGGCCGCGAGCACTTCGGTGGTGGCCTGGCCGATCCCTGTCGACGTGCCGGTGATGAGAACCGTTGACATTGTTTGCTCTTGCCTACTGCGCCGCAAGGCGGCCTGTGATGCATGGCAAACGGGACCTGCGGCCGAGTGCACGACCGACGGCGTCCCGGCGTCAAACTCGGGTTTTGCCTTGCGCGAAGGGGGTGTAACATATCGGCCCTCGGCACTGGCAAGCTCAAACGGACATCCTGCGAGGTTTCGTGTCTCCGTCAGCAGACCAGGCGAAGGTCACCCGGACTCCGCGACAGCGCCTGTCCATGGCTTGGCAATACGCTTCGGCCAATGTTCTGATCGCGCTCGGCTCAGCGGCGCTCTTGCGGGGTGGCTGGGCTCCGTTCTTGGTGCTTGGGCTGATCCTGGGGTTCGCGTCCTTCGCCGATGAGATTACCGGCGATGACTTGGAGTCTCTGAGCGACCGGGCGCGTGCCTTCTTCGGCGCCAATCTCTATCTGTCGCTCCCCCTGCTGTGCGTCCTGACGGTCTTGCTGGTCCTGTTTGCGACCGAGCATCCGAACCACCCGTTCCAGCTGCTAGGCGCAATTTGGATGGTTGGCTATCTCTACGCCTTGGTCGGCGCCACGGTTGGGCATGAACTGACCCATCGGCAAGACTGGTTGGCGCAACTCGTGGCGTATCTGTTGCTTGGCTTCACCGGAAACGCGTCGTTCGCGATCTACCACGTTCATGTCCATCACCGGCAGGTCGGCACGTTCAATGACGCGTCGACCGCACGGCGGGGCGAGCGGCTGCGCACCTTCATCAAGCGAACTCTGGGTCAGCAGTTCGTTCAGGCCGCGCGGATTGAGGCCGCGCGGCTGCGCCGCCGAGGCTTGCCCGTTTTGTCCCTACATAACCGTCTGATCGTGGCCCATGCCGCGCCCATCGCGATTCTCCTTGTTGCGGGGCTCATCGGGGGACCGTTCGGGATGTTCGTGGTGTTCCTTGCAGGCTTGCTTGGCCGGCTTTTCCACGAACTCATCAACTACGTGCAGCATTTCGGCCTAGTCCGGGCCGAGAACACGCCGATCCGACCGCATCACAGCTGGGATTCCTACAGGCGAATCTCAAACGCCCTGCACTTCAATCTGCCGCGCCACTCCGACCACCACATGTTCGCCACGAAGCCGTTTTGGCGTCTCGACGCCCTCCCGAACGCACCTATGCTGCCCTACGGCTACCAGACCATGGCCTTTATCGCGCTCACGCCGCCGCTGTGGCGACGTATGATGCGCGGTCTCTTGAAGGACTGGGACGAACGCTATGCGACCGAGGCTGAACGGGAGATCGTGCGGGCGCGCGGCTGGGACGGTCTCGCTTAGCGACGCGCCGCAACGTCAGGGAGCAACGCCGAGAACCGTGTCGGCTTCCGCTTGGCTGGCAACCGCAATCTCCGGCTTGACCGGCCCGTCGGAGACGGGAATGCTGCACAGACCCCCGCCCAAATAGAGGTGGTGCCATAGCTGCGTCGCGACGACGCCGCCCAACCCCAAGCTATCGAACTTGCTGATTTCACGGCTGCTGCCTTTATCGATGACCCGCTCGGCATCACGCCGTACGCTCGCGACGTCGAAATAGCCGGTTCGCTTGAGGCTCTCTTCGCTTATGAGCTCGCGCACGAAGGCCGGTGGGTCGACAAGGAAGCTGTCCGATAAGGGCGCCTGGAACATGTGCTTGCGCCGCTGCGCCACGCTTTTCGGCAGCACGCGCTCGGCGGCTTGTCTAAGCAGATATTTGTCGCGCAAGCCCCGCCTCAGTTTCCAGCGCGGATGCAGACGCGACACATACGCGATGACATCTTCATCGAGAAATGGGTAGCGCGCTTCGACACTGTTGGCCATGGCGATGCGATCACCCTTTTGGGTGAGCAGCAAGCCGGCCAGATGCACCTTGTAGCCCAGATAGAGCGACCGGTTCAGGGGATGCCACCGCGCCATGCGGTCCAAATCAAGGTCCAGGTCCTCGTAGGCAACGTGGCCGCCGAGCTGCTCCTTGAACGCACCGCTGAAATAGCGTTCGCGTGAGGTCGCTACGAGATTGTAGACGACAGACTGAGCGTGGGGTCCGCCAACCAGGTTGTCGATGCCCCTTAGATCATCGAAGCTTTGCTCGGGCGCGTGAAACTTGCGGATCACGCGGCTGAGCGCAGCGCTTGGCTGGAACGCGTCCCCTACGTCGAGCTTGCGTGCAAGCTCGCGGATCTTGAACCAGATATATCCGGCGAAGGCCTCGTCGGCGCCCTCGCCCGTCAGCACGGTCTTATAGCCTTGCGCCTCCACTTCCCCCGAAAGCGCCAGCAACGCGGCGCAGGAGGTGTCGAGAACCGGACACTCCGCCGCTCGGGTGAGCGAGACATACGACCCTCTGATGCAGTCCGGCCCAGCCTCCACGACGGTGGCGCGGCGATCGCCGATGGCATCGGCCGCTTCCATCGCGTTGTCGACTTCGTCGAGGCTCTTCCCCGGGATGCGAAGCGTGAAGCTCGGCAGAGGACGCCCTGCCACGTGGGCCGCCGTCGCAAGCACGTAGGCTGAATCCACGCCGCCACTGAGGTAACCGACAACGGGGACATCGGCGCGCAACCTGATCTCGACGGCCCGGGCGAATGCCGACTCAAAGCCGTCGACCAACTGCTCCTCGTTGCCATCGGCTTCGTCGCCCCAGTCCGGGAAATCGAAGTCCCAGTACTTCCGCTCGACCGGAGAGGCGGGCGAACCGCCTTGCGGCAGATCGATCCTCACATAGTGACCCGGCTCCACGGCTTGGACGCCCTTGAACGCCGTGCGGCGCGACCCGAGCGCAAAGAACGTAAAGAGGTGATCGAGCCCGCGTGGATCGGCCTCCGGGCGAACGGCGCCGGAGTTGATGAGCGCCTTGATCTCCGAGGCAAAGACAACGGTGTCGTCCTGGCGCGACCAGAACAGAGGACAAATGCCGACGCGATCGCGCGCGAGGATCACCTTGCCGCGGGCGAAATCGACCAGGGCGAAAGCGAACTGCCCCTTGAGATGAGGAAAGAGGTCTTCTCCATACTCTTCATAGAGATGGACAATGATCTCGCAATCGCTGTGGGTGCGAAACACATGCCCTTTCGCCTCAAGCTCCGCGCGCCGCTCCGGAAAGTCGAACAGCTCTCCGTTGCAGACAACGGCCACCGTGCGGTCTTCGTTGAAGAGCGGCTGCTTGCCATCTTCCAGGCCAACAATGCTCAACCGGCGGTGGGCAAGGCCAATTCCCGGCGCGAACAGGTAGCCAGAGTCGTCGGGACCTCTATGGACCAAGGCAGCCGCCATCCGCCGCACCATGCCTTGGTCCGGCTGGCGCTCCCCCGCCAGGTCGATCGATCCTGCAATCCCGCACATCGACTATGGTTCCTCTTAGACTTCCGGGGCGAAAAAACGGCATGCCCTTCGAGTTCGCGCGTCCGGCATACCCTAGGGCGGAGGCCTGAGCTAGGTCCTTTGGCGGCCCAGCTCCCCGGAAGCACGCTTTTGGCCAACTGTGCCTTACTATTCTGGGAAATTAACCAATTCTTGAACCGCGCGAGCAGGCGCCGCAATCCAGGACCCAGGAGCTAGCACACGAGTGCTTCACGCGGGGGCCATGTCGTCGCAACCTCCAAGGTGAGAGTCTAGACGCGCGGAGCGCCTAGACCTCAGAAAACCTTGGATAAAACGGGCACCTCAGACAAAACCAACCGCGTTGCAGGCCTCCCAGCTGCTGGACCCGGTCGATCGCGTCTTATACAAGTTCGATACAGTCTCGATACAATCAGCAAGGAGTGTGAAAGATCTCCGAGCGCACTTTTGAGCCTATGACCAAAGCCGAAGTCGTCGCCGCGCAGCGCGCTTGGGCCAAATACGTCACCGAGCGTAACGTCGATCAGCTCTTAGACCTCTACGATTTCGGCACACCGGACGAACCCCTGCTCTTCAAGCCCACTTTGGCGGACGTCATCCGGCTCGATCGCGCAGGCGCGCGATCCTACTTTGTGGGTGGCGATCCGAACTACCCTCATGACCATGGCTTTCTCAATCGGGGCTGGACGCGAGTGGACTTTCAGAGCGCCGCCGGTCCGATCCTAAAGGCGGGAGGGCTAGGCTATAAGGATATGGGGCATTACGTCTTCACCGACGGTGAGGGCAACGCGACCCGCGCCGACTATACGTTCGCCTATCACAAGCTAGAGGGACGCGTTCTTATCTCGTTGCATCATTCCTCACTCACGTGGCTTCCCCCGCCGGAAGACTGAGTGAGACCTGAGCCGAACGCGCCCTCCGTTTCAGCAATCACGCGCGTGACTTCGCCAAGACGAGGCCTTCATCAGATATGGGTGACGGCGATGGTCTGGCCGGTGATGCCGGACGCATGGGGCGAAACAAGAAAGGCCACCGTCTCGGCGATGTCCTCACGCTTGGTCCAATGCTTCATGTCCTTCGGCTTCATCGCCGCGATGTTGGAGGCGGTATCGACCAGCCCCGGCGCGATCGCGTTGGCCCGGATGCCGAGATCCCGCCCCTCCAGCGCCAGCGTGCGGGTCAAGGCCTCGATCCCCGCCTTGGCGCAGTTATAGGCGACCATGTTGGGTTGCGCTTGGCCGGCTCGGGCAAAGTTGACGATCACGCCGCCACCGCCAGCTTGCAGATGCGGAAAGACGGTGCGCGACATCAGAAACGCACTCAACAGATTGTTGTCGACCTCGGCCCGCCAGTCTTCGAGCGTGGTTTCGACCAGAGGCTTGTAGCGCGTCAAGCCGCCGGCCAGGTTCACCACGATGTCGAGCTGGCCGTAGTGGCTGATGGTCTCGTCGACAATGCGCTTCACCGTGTCCTCGTCGGTCAGCGAGCCGACCTGGCTGATGACCTTGGCGCCGGCGTCGCGCAATTCCGCCGCGCGCGCTTCGACCTTGCTTTGCGTGCGGGAGCAAATCATGAGCTGCGCTCCGTCGTCCGCCAGCGCCTTGGCCACGGCCTGTCCCACTTGCCCGTCGCCGCTGACACCAGTGACGATGGCTGTCTTGCCTTCAAGCGTATTCGGCATTCCCTTTTCCTTCCTAATGTTGACTTGGCGAGGCCCCAATGCGTTCCAAGCGGCTCGGCCGGATCTCCCGGAGACGCGTGTAGCATCCTCAGCCGGCGGTGTCCGCGAGCCAGCTTGCATCCATGTCTTCAAAGCGCAGGCAACCGAGCTGCTGCAAGCTGCGCGTGAGCTCGTCGTGAAAGATCCCGATGACCTGCGCCGCACCTGCCTCACCCAAGGCGCCGACGCCATAGAAGAAGCTGCGGCCGGTGAAAGCCGCCTGCGCGCCAAGCGCCTTGGCACGGACGATATCGAGCCCGGTCCGGACGCCGCTGTCGATCATCAGCGTCAGGTCGCCGGCGGCGTCGCCTTGCAGCCGGCGCAGTGTGTCAATCGTGGCCGGGGCGGCGTCGAGCTGCCGCCCGCCATGGTTTGAGATGATCACGCCGTCCACCCCGCAGTCGATCGCCGCGCGGATGTTCTCGGTGGCCTGAAGGCCCTTGAGAATAAGTGGGCCGGACCACAGCTCCCGGATCCGCCGCAGCCGCTCCAGGGAAAACCCCGGGCTGTTCATGGTCGATATGAAGTCGCCCAACCCTTGAGTCGTGTCGGTCCGGTAGCGCGCAACGTTGACGAAGTCGGGGGCGCCGTGGGTCAGCGTGCGCAGCGCCCAGGCGGGATGCGTCAGCGACTGCCAGACCATCTGCGGCGTCACGGTGAACGGCAGTTTCAGGCCGTTCTTCAGTTCCCGATTGCGCTTGGCGCCAATGGGAACGTCCACCGTCACGACCAAGGCTCGGAAGCCCGCGGCCTTCACGCGCCCGATCAGATCCTCCATGACACCGGCATCCCGCGGCACGTACAACTGAAACCAGCCAACGTCGGGGGTCAGCTGCGCGATGGTCTCCAGCGGCGTGGTGCTGAACGTGCTCAGCACATAGGGGATGCGCGCGTCTTGTGCGGCGCGGGCCAAGGCGGCCTCCGCGCCGGGCCACATCATGTTGCCCAGGCCAACCGGCGCCACGCCAAGCGGCAGGGCGTACTCGGTGCCGAACAGCGTGACGCGGGTGTCGACACTACCGACATCGCGCAGATAGCGCGGCGTCAGTTGGACGCCGTGAAAGGCCCGCCGGTTGCGCCGCTTTCCCTCCTCATCGTCGATCCCGCCTTCGATATAGTCGAAGGCGAAGCTCGGCAGGCGGCGCTTGGCCCGACGCTTGAGATCGAGAATGCTGGGATAGCGGGTGTCGTAGCTCATGGACGAATCGTTTCGGCGGGTCTTTGGTGGCGTATTGGAAGCGCACCCAAACACCTTACAACGAGAGGCGGCGAATGCGCTGAACCATCGCGGCGTCTATCCCAAAGTCTGGCTTCCTCCGTTGAGCGAAGTGACGGCAGTGCTAACCATCCCGGAAGGTTCCGCATGACATGGCCTGTTAAGGGCTTGAAAAGATAGGATAAAACGGTTCGCTCTTTGGTGCGGATGAACGCCTCCACGGGTCATGCATCGTGACCGCTACACGGGAGCGATATCGAGCAGGTAGATGCCGATCAGGCCGGCAATGCCGATCACGATCAAATAGTAGAGCATGGGCCAGACGGTTTTCCGGATAAGGAGGCCTTCCTTGCCCAAGAGGCCCACCGTAGCCGCTGCGGCCACCACGTTGTGGACGCAGATCATGTTGCCGGCCGCGGCGCCGACGGCCTGGAGGGCAACGACCATGGTGGGGCTGATACCGACATTTTCTGCCACGCCGAACTGGAACAGCGAGAACATCATGTTGGACACGGTGTTCGAACCGGCCAGAAATGCCCCGAGCGCACCGATGACACCGGCAAAGGCCGGCCAGGCGCTGCCCACGAGGTGGGACACGGCGTTCGCCAGCTCGATGGGCATGCCTTCAAGGCCGGCGTCGTTGACGTTCGTGGCGATGAACACACGGACAGTCGGAACCGCGAAGCCAAGGGCGACACTCACCGTGAGCATGGTGACCGCGGTTTCCTTCCAGGCGGCCACGTATTGGCTCGCCGACATCCGGAAAATGCCCCACGCCGCGAACGTGGTCAGCAAGAAGATGAAGCCGGGCAGGTAGAGCCACTGAATCTTGGCGGAGATGCCCGTCTCCCCAAACCAATCCCAAAGCCATTGGAAACTGGTGGTCGCCGGCGCGCTGGTCAGCCACGCCTCGAAGGGCAGAAAGTTCAAGCGAGTGACCACCAGAAGCGCCGCGACGATCAAGTAGGGCGACCAGGCCGCCATCATGCTGAGATGTGCTTTGGTCTCTTCCCCTTCGAGGTCTTTCTCTTGATAGACCCCTAGCCATTCACGCTCCCACTCCTTCTTCGGCGGAAAGTCCCAAGCCTCCTTGGGCATCAGGAAGCCGGCGCGGGCGGCGGGGATGACGATGGCAAGCGCGATCAGCCCCCCAAGGAGGGACGGGAACTCCGGGCCGATCAGATAGGCGACGGCCAAGTAGGGCAGGATGAATGCGAGCGCGGCGAAGATGGCGAACGGCCACACTTCGAGCCCCTTCTTGAAGGAGCGCTCCTTGCCGAAGAACCGCGTCAGGAATGCGCAGATGATGAGGGGAATCAGGATGCCCGCAATCGCATGGAAGGACGCGGCTGTGCTGCCGACGACATCCAGGTAACTCATGGGGACAACCCCGGCCTCGGCAACGTCTTGACCGTTTTCGGTCAGGAACTCATCCACCATGGGCGAGCCAGCGAGGCCCGTCTTCACGCCCACCAAGATGGGCGTCCCCACCGCGCCAAACGTCACCGGCGTGGATTGGATGATCAGGGTGACCATGACGGCGGCGAAGGCGGGAAAGCCCACGATGACGAGCAGCGGCGCGGCGATGGCGGCCGGCGTGCCGAAACCTGCGGCGCCTTCGATGAAGCTCCCGAATGCCCAGGCGATGATGATGGCTTGGATCCTTCGGTCAGGGCTGATGCCCCGGAACCCTTCCCGGATCGTGTTGACGGCGCCGCTGTGGCGGATCGTGTTCAAGAGCAGAATCGCGCCGAACACGATGTAGAGCAGCGTGAAGGCGATGACCACGCCCTGCATGGACGCGGCGAAGAACCGATTGGCGCTCATGTCCCAGTAGGTCAGAGCTACGACGCCTGTGATGATCCACGAGAGCGGCATCGCCCAAGCGGCGGGCCAGCGGAACACGACCAGCAGCAAGGCGATCGCCACGATCGGTGTCAATGCGAGCCATGCTGCCATTTGATCCTGCTACTTCGTTAGAGCGATAAGTGGTGGACGGCGTAGGGTCGGCGCGAGCGCCGACCACTCCCCCCCGGCTTGTCAGGTTGAATACTCTTTGGGTCTTTCGATGAACACCAACTGTCCCCCATCAACATCGACCTCTCAGGTGCGCGCGGCTTGATTAAGACGATCTCTGTCTCGGCGGCATGAGGTCCGTAATCGTACCTTCGAACATCTCTGCAGCCATTGCCAACGTCTCCGATAGTGTCGGATGCGGGTGAATCGTGCCCGCAACATCAGCCGCGTCGGCACCCATCTCGAGCGCCAGCGTGGCTTCGGCAATGAGATCGCCGGCGTTTGGACCGACAATCCCGCAGCCTAACAGTCGATGGCTCTCTGGGTCGAAAAGAACCTTGGTGAAACCCTCATCTCGGCCGAGAGAAAGTGCGCGGCCGGACGCCGCCCACGGAAAGCGGGCCTGGTTATAGGGAATCGCTTTTTCCTTGGCCTCGCTTTCCGTCAGCCCGACCCAGGCGAGCTCGGGATCGGTGTAGGCGACTGACGGAATGACGCGGGCATCAAACGCTGCGTTGCGCCCCGCGGCGACCTCGGCAGCAACCTTGGCTTCATACGTTGCCTTATGCGCAAGCATTGGCGGCCCGACGATGTCGCCGATGGCAAAGATATGAGGCACGTTGGTACGCATCTGCTGGTCGACGGGAATAAAGCCATGATCGTCGACCGCGACACCAGCGGAACTCAGGTTCAGCGCGCTACTGTTTGGCCTCCGTCCCACAGCCACCAGGATCTTGTCGAACGTGCCGCTGCCCGAGTTATCAGCGCCATCGTACGCTGCTTTGAGACCCTCATTACAAGACTCAACTTGCGTGACCTTTGTCTTCAGGTGAATCGCTTCGAAACGGCTGCTGAGGTGTTTCATAAGAGCTGTGGCGAGGTCGCGATCCGCCTCCGGTATGATCTGATCGGCAATCTCGACCACCGTGACACGGCTGCCGAGCGCGCAATACACGGTCGCCATTTCGAGTCCGATAATTCCGCCGCCTATCACCAGCAAGTGCTCAGGAATGTCTTGCAACTCGAGCGCTCCCGTTGAGTCGAGCACGCGCGAATCGTCCTGCGGAACAAGGGGGAGTTTTGCCGGGCTTGATCCCGTGGCGACGATCGCTTTCTCGAACCGCACGGTCTTTGAACCGTCAGCTGTCGCCACGATCATCTCGTGAGGAGACAGAAACGTACCGGAGCCCGTGATTACGTTCACTTTCCGCTGTTTCGCCAAACCCGAGAGCCCATCGGTTAGCTTTTTGACGATTGAGTCCTTCCACGTTCTCAGCTCAGACAATTCGATTTCAGGCGTTGCAAAGCGAAGACCGGCAACCGCCATGTGGCGTGCGTCCTCGATAACCTTGGCTGTGTGCAGTAGCGTCTTGGACGGAATGCAGCCAACATTTAGGCACACGCCGCCGAGAGTCGGCGACTGCTCAATCAAGGTCACGGACCTGCCGAGATCTGCGGCGCGAAACGCGGCCGTGTAGCCTCCAGGGCCACCGCCAAGGACAAGAATGTCCGTTTCGATATCAGTGTCCCTTGTCATGTATGCTACAGGATGAGTTGCCGCACATCGCCGAGTATTTCGGCTAAACGGCGCGTGAAGCGTGCGGCGTCCGCGCCATCGATGATGCGATGGTCGTAAGAAAGGCATAGCGGTAACATCATTCGGGGCACGAATGCTTCTCCCGTCCAGACGGGCCGCATGTTTGCGCGTACGACGCCTAAAATGGCGGCCTGCGGGGCGTTGACGATGGGCGTGAAATTGGTGCCCCCGATACCACCGAGGCTGGAGATCGAGAAGGTGGCACCTTGAATGTCGCTGGGCGCGACCTTGCCGTCACGCATGCGCTCGGATATCTCCGACAGCTCACGGCTCAACTCAATGATGCCTTTGCGGTCAACGTTCTTGATCACCGGGACGACAAGCCCGTCATTTGTATCGACCGCAACGCCAATATTGTAGTAGCGCTTGAGGATCAGTGCGTCTTCCTCCGGCGACAGAGACGCATTGACCTCCGGGAATGACGCCAACGTTGCGGCGCTGGCCAGCAAAAGGAAGGACAGCAGTGTAACGCGGTATCCTTCCGGCCTGGCTTCGGTGTCGAGCTCTTTGCGGAAGGCTTCGAGCTCAGTGATGTCGGCTTCGTCCGTGTGCGTGACATGGGGGACATTGAGCCACGCTCGGTAAAGATGCGGTCCAGAAAGCCGTTTGAGCCGCGACAGCGGACGCGTCTCGATCGGACCATACTTGGCGAAGTCTTGAGGCGGGACTTTGGGAATGCCGCCAGTCACGCCGTCCGGCGCGTGTGCTAGATGTGCGCGCTTCACGTCGTCCTTGGTCACGCGCCCTTTGGCGCCTGTGCCTCCGATACTCGCAAGATCTATGTCGAGCTCCCGCGCAAGACGTCTGACGGAGGGACTCGCAAGGATGGCACCGGGCACATCGACAACCTTTGCCGCAACAGCTTCGGCCTGCCGGGGTGTGGGCACCTCCTCGTCGGCGGTGGCCAGAGATACCGAGGGCTCAGCCTCTAGTTGGATCTCCTCTTGGGGCTCCGGCTTTGGATCCTGGACGTTCTTCTCATCTCCCAGGTTCGCGGTCGAGGTGCTATCGATCGCGACCTCGGGTTCAAGTTTGAGGATAGGGCTCCCCTCGCTGACCGTTTCGCCAATCGCAACCAGCACCTCGACCACCCGGCCCGCCGACGGAGCAGGAACTTCCATTGTGGCCTTGTCGGATTCCAATGCGACGAGCGGGTCCTCGGCCTGAACGACTTCACCGGGCGAAACCAGGATCTCGATTACAGGGACGTCGGAGAAATCGCCGATGTCGGGTACTTTGACTTCGATCATGCGGCTAACTCTCCAACACCGGACCGCCGCTGCGCTCAGATGCTTGCGCATACATTAGACGGTCACCGGATTAAGCTTGTCCGGGTCGATGCCATATCGCGCAATTGCATCTGCGACGGTCTTGGACGGTATTTTGTTTTCCTCCGACAAGGCCGTGAGTGCTGCGATGGCTACGAAGTGCCGGTCCACCTCGAAATGATGGCGAAGCTTGCGCCGGTAGTCCGACCGTCCGAACCCATCCGTCCCAAGCACGCGGTAGCGACCCGGCATATAGGGACGGATTTGCTCGGCGAAGGCCCTGACATAGTCGGTCGACGCCACGAATGGGCCGCTCTTTGCTTGTGCAAGCTGTTCAGTCACGTAAGGCGGACGCCGATCTTCCATCGGGTGGAGCATGTTCCAGCGCTCGGTAGCTTGGGCTTGACGCGCAAGCTCCGTGAAACTCGTTACGCTCCAGACATCGGCGGGCACGCCATAATCCTGTTGCAGAAGCTCTGCCGCCGCGAGCACCTCGCGCAGAATAGCGCCACACCCAAGTAGCTGGACTCTGTTGCGTGCTTCGCCGGGGCCGACCTTGAGCCGGTAGAGCCCTTTGATGATGCCGTCCTCGACACCGCTCGGCATAGGCGGGTGCGTGTAGTTTTCGTTGAGTACGGTCAGATAGAAGTAGACGTCGTCCTGCTTCTCCAACATGCGCTCCAGGCCATGTTGAATGATAACAGCGAGCTCAAAAGCGAAGGTTGGATCGTAAGACACGCAGTTCGGGACGGTTGCCGAGATGACGTGACTATGTCCATCCTCGTGTTGAAGGCCTTCCCCATTCAGCGTCGTCCGGCCGGAGGTGCCGCCGATAAGAAATCCTCGCGCCCGGCAGTCGCCTGCGGCCCAGGCGAGGTCGCCGACGCGCTGAAAGCCAAACATCGAATAGAAGATGTAAAACGGCATCATTGCGATGTTGGAAGTCGAGTAGCTCGTCGCGGCTGCGATCCAGGACGACATCGCTCCCGCCTCGTTGATGCCCTCCTGGAGGAGACGCCCTTTGCGATCCTCCTTGTAGAACATCAACTCGTCCGCGTCGGATGGCCGGTAGAGTTGCCCAAGCTGGCTGAAAATGCCGAACTGACGGAACATGCCTTCCATGCCAAAAGTTCGGCTCTCATCCGGCACAATGGGCACGACCCGCGGCCCCAACACCTTGTCGCGCAATAGAGCCGAGAGCATTCGCACGAAACTCATAGTGGTCGAGATTTCGCGATCCCCCGAACCTTTGAGCTGCGCATCGAAGAGACTGAGCGGCGGTGCTTTGAGGCTGTCGGTGCTGCGGCGCCGAGCAGGCAGAGGGCCACCAAGCTTCTCACGGCGTGCCCGCATATAGCGCATCTCTTCGGAGTCTTCGGAAAAGCGTATCAAGGGCAGCTTTTCGAGATCTTCGTCGTTCACAGGAACCCTAAGCCGATCACGAAACTGCCGCAGCGCTTCGGCACCCATCTTTTTTTGTTGATGCGTGATCATCTGGCCTTCACCGGCATTCCCCATGCCGTAGCCCTTCACGGTCTTGGCAAGAATGACCGTCGGTTGCCCCCGGTGTTCCGCTGCCGCCTTATAAGCCGCATAGACCTTTGCGGGGTCATGTCCTCCACGGGTGAGCCGCCAAATCTGCTCGTCAGACCAATCGGCGACCATCGCCGCCGTCTCTGGATAGCGACCGAAGAAGTGCTGGCGAATGTAGGCGCCGTCTTTTGACTTGAAGTCTTGGTACTCACCGTCGACGCATTCATCCATCAGCTGATGGAGCCTGCCCGACTCATCCCGCGCCAAGAGTTCATCCCAGTTCGAGCCCCAAATGACCTTGATGACATTCCATCCGGCGCCGCGGAAGATGCCCTCCAACTCCTGAATGATCTTGCCGTTGCCACGCACGGGCCCATCGAGCCGTTGGAGGTTGCAGTTCACGACAAAGATGAGATTGTCGAGGATTTCCCGGCCAGCCAGGGAAATCGCGCCGAGGCTCTCTGGCTCGTCCATCTCGCCGTCACCGCAAAATGCCCACACGTGCCGGTTCGTGGTGTCGGCAAGACCATGGGCATTCAGGTACTTCATGAACCGGGCCTGATAGATCGCCATGATGGGGCCGAGCCCCATCGACACGGTCGGAAACTGCCAAAAGTCCGGCATAAGCCAGGGATGCGGGTATGAAGAAACGCCGTTGCCGTCGACTTCCTGACGGAAATTCAGAACCTGGTCTTCGCTGAGCCGCCCTTCGAGAAAGGCACGCGCATAAATCCCAGGAGACGAATGCCCCTGGATCAAGACGAGGTCGCCCCCGTGCGTCCCGGAGGGCGCGTGCCAAAAATGCTCGAAGCCGGTGTCGTAGAGCGTAGCCGCCGATTGATAGCTCGCGATGTGACCGCCAAGCTCCGACGATGTCTTGTTGGCGCGCAGCACGATTGCGGCGGCATTCCATCGAATGGCTGCGTGGATACGGCGCTCGATAGTCTCATCGCCAGGGTGCACCGGCTGCTGCTCAACGGAGATTGTGTTGACATAGGCGCTACGCGCCGCAAAGGGGACCTGCGCACCCGCGCGACGCGCAGCCTCGACAGTGCCGCTTAGCAGGGCATCCGCCCGGCCCACCCCTTCGAATGAGATGACGGACTGAATCGAGTCCGTCCACTCGTGCAGTTCGAGTTTCTCATCGTCAATGTTATCCGGCATGTCGGAATTCACTTGCTTGCAATTGAACGAAGGCGCGCAGCAGCGGACGTCGGAGTGCATCTCACGCCGCCACTTTGCAAAAAGCACAATCCATGCCAGCAAACGAACCTAAGACCTTCTTTTCGCCACGCACCCAAAATGCGGGCGGTCCCTGCGTATGTGCGGTGCTTCAGAGTAGAGGCAGTGACGCGTGTCCTTGGACAGACAGCGCATCGTGTGACATCCCATGCAACAGTCTGTGTTACACACAGCGGCCTCCGTTTCGTCGTCGCGGACGAGGATCAGGGTGCGCTGCTGCAAGAGCCATGAGCAGGCTGAGCGAGATCGTCTAGGCAGGCCCGCTGACGGCAGCGCACGCAATGCTGGGTCGGACTCCGTCGACTAGACCGTCACCTATGAGCAAATGTCGGGTTGCAATCGCGGGTGTCGGGCTCTGCCGCGAACGTTGCATATAAGACGTCAATTCAACCAGAGAATAGTGGCGCGAGGTCGAATGACGCCGCTGGCCCAGAAAATAGGTAGCCATAGCAATGTGGCCCGCCCACAGGGTCATTATTTATTACCATTGCTCCAAGCGGTAAATACTCTTGTCTACTGACAACTTCAGGTATACAACTGCTGTTGTGCTCGCGTCTGCGATCCGCTCGTCAATGGGCCTGGAATGGAACGAGTCCGACATCAAAAGCTCGCAGAGACAATCGCTGATCATCTGGAAAAGCTGATCTTGCGCGGTGTGCTCCGACCGGGCGAGCGTCTCATGCCGGAACGCGAACTTGCCGACAAGCTCGACGTCTCACGGCCGTCCTTGCGTGAGGCGATCGATATTCTTGCTCAGCGCGGCTTGTTGGTGACAACGCGGGGCGGCACTCACGTCGCTCAGTTCCTGGCTCCCCTCGTGAAACCACTTGCCGTGCTTTTGGAGAGCCATCCGCAGGTGACCGCAGATTACTTCGAGTTTCGCGAGCAAATTGACGCGCAGGCTGCGCGTTATGCCGCGCTCCGGGCATCCGATATCGACCGCCAAGCCATTCGCGCTTGCATCGAGAGAATGCAAAACGCGCACACGCTCGAGGAGCCTGAACAAGAATCACAAGCTGACGTCGACCTGCACCTTTTGATTTATGAGGCCACTCACAACGTCGTGCTACTGCACTTCATGAGAGCCTTGGTTGAACTCTTGCGCGGCAACATCTTCTACAGCAGACAGCAGCTCTATTTGCGAAGTGCGGTGCGCGACAAGCTTCTTGAGCAGCATCTCGCAATCGCCGATGCCGTGTTGGGTGGGGATCCGCAGGCTGCAGAAACTGCAGCTGCTGCGCATATTCGTTTTACGTTTGAGAGTGTAGAGGCCATTCGCCAGGAAAGCATGCGGCTCCAAGCATCGTTGCTTCGTGTCGAGAGGAACGAATACCTCGCGAAGTGACGAAACCAAAAAACGCACCGAGTACAGTACCTAGGGAGAACGTGCGATATGAATGGAATCGACAAGGGAGGGCTTAGGCCGCCCAAATCCCGCAGTGCTTCGAAGTCGAAGGGGTCTTTCGAACAGTTCGCTTATTGCGATGGTGATGCTGTAGGCCACCCTTCAAGGCTCGTGAAGTCATCCTGGGAGCGTTGCGTCAGCAAGCACAAGCTCGACCGGGCGCGCCATAAAGGTCCCGAGGTCGTCACGCAGCCCGAACTCAAGGTTGCCGCCGATCGGCTTGACCTGCTGACCCATGTTGCAAAGCCATACATCGATAGGCTTGTGGGGTGGCTGGCACCGTCCAACTACGTAATTATCCTGTCGGACGCCAATGGCGTCGCGCTTGATGTTGTCGGAAGCACAGGACCCGACCGGGCGCTGCGCCGCGTGGGAGTGTGCAGCGGTGCAATTTGGGGAGAAGAGTTCGCAGGCACGAACGGCATCGGTACAGCGCTCGCTTGCGGTTCTGCACTCACCATACATAGAGATCAGCACTTTTTTTCCGTTTACGAAGGCCTGACATGCACTGCGACTCCTATCTTCGATCCGCAAGGTGAGATGATCGCTGCGCTAGATGCCTCGTCGGTCGCCGACCTGCCGCAGGAAATGCAGTCCCTGGTTCTCAATCTCGTCTCGGCGACGGCGCGGCGGATCGAACGGAGTTACTTTCTGGAACGTAACCGTGATCGGACCATTCTCCGTCTCGAAGCTGGACTGGCCCATGCTCAAGAGGGAACCGGGCTTATGCTGGCTCTTGGCGACAACGGTTCCCCTACCGAGCTCTACGGGATTGATAGCCCGGATATCGACGTGCCAGACCGCGACGTACTACTTGGCAGCCCGTTGTCGAACTTCATGGAGATCAGTTGGCACGGCACGAGCCCTGATTTGGAGGGGACGGAACGCATCGGTATCGCGAGACTGAAAGATGCTGGTCAACAGTGCTTTGCCAGCTTGATGACACCCAAAACGCGAAGCCGCACGAGACAGACATCCGCAGAACCCCGTGCAGGACGTCCTGGCCGAAAATCTCCCCGAGCCGGGCGCGGAAAGCTCAGCCTTGACACACTCGCTGGGAACGATCCCACGATGCACGAGCACGTCGCAACGATCCGGAGGCTGGTCGACAAACAGCTACCGGTGTTGCTGCAGGGTGAGACCGGAACGGGCAAGGAGGAGTTTGCACGTGGCATTCACGATGCCGGACGGCGTGCAGCCAAGCCCTTTGTCGTTATCGATTGCTCGTCAATTCCCGAGAGTCTGATCGAGAGTGAGTTGTTCGGTTACGAGACTGGCACTTTCACAGGCGCGCGGCGCGGCGGCCGCAGAGGCCGTGTGGCGGAAGCCAGTGGCGGTACATTGTTCTTGGACGAAATTGGAGACATGCCGCTTACCCTGCAGACGAGGCTTCTTCGCGTTCTCGCCCAGGGGGAGGTTCTGCCGCTGGGGGCGGGAAAGCCGATCAAGGTGGATTTCAACGTGATCTGTGCCAGCCATCAGGATCTGCCGCAATTGATCTCCGACGGACAGTTTCGCCGGGACCTCTACTTCCGCATTGCCGGCATCAGATTGGAGCTGCCTCCTCTGAGGGACCGGGCCGATATAGCCGAGGTGATACGGGGCGCTCTGAAAATCGAGGCCGAGCAGCTGGGAATGACTGCTCTGCCAGAGTTCTCCTCAGAAGCGCTTGACAAACTGTTGGGGCTGAAATGGCCAGGAAATATGCGCGAATTGCGCTTGGCCGTGCGGTACGCGCTGGCATGCACGACCGGGGATGTGATCGACCTCGAAAAATTGCCGCCGTGGTTGATTGCTGATGACAAGAGGGAGACACGTAGCGCCACGGGGACTGAGACGCCCTCATCAACCGACCTCATAGACGTCCTGCAGCGAAACAAGTGGTGCGTTTCCAACGCCGCAACCGAACTCAGGGTCAGCCGGCAAACCGTTTATCGTTGGCTGAGGAAGCAGAAGATCAGTCGGCCCACCGAGATATCGCCGTCAGAGGCGTGACCTTGAGAAGGTCGGCCTCTACTGCATAGGCCAATGCCAACCGAGCAATAAAGGGTCTCTCCAGCCAAAGACCGGAGAGACCCAGCTGCACGCGAGGCTTACTTAGTCTTCAAGTGCGAAGACCCACACCGATCCACCTTCTGGTACGGCCTTCTCCGTCCATCCAGCTTGCTCGTGCATCTTGCCCTGAATCCACTGGGCGTCGACGCCCCAGCCCGAGACGACGGCGATGTATTGCTTTCCGTCAATCGAGTAGGCGCTCGGCGGAGAGATGATGCCGGACGGTGTTGGGAACTCCCAAAGCAACTCGCCCGACTTCGCATTGTAGGCGCGGAACATGCGATCGTTGGTACCTCCAACGAATAGGAGACCACCGGCGGTCGTCATGATTGACCCCCAATTCCACGACTTAGGATAGGTCGTGCGCCACTTCTCCTCGCGGCCATTGACATCCCAGGCTTGAATACCGCCGATGTAAGGCAGGTCATCTTCCAAGATGAGATTCAGCTGCGTGATGTCGACGCCCGCCGACCACACGCCAGGGATGATCGGCTGGATCAACCCTTTCAGGGTCATGCAGTGGTTGTCGTTGAAGGGGATATAGAGCATGCCCGTATTCGGATCGTAGGCCTGATAGGGCCAGTCCTTGCCACCCCAAAGACTGGGGCAGTACGTGGCCGCCTTGCCGGTGCGTGGGATTGTGTCTTCGTTGTAGGTGGGGCGGCCCGTCTTTTCATCGATGGTCTTGAAGACCGTATTCTTCACGTACGGAATCGCCTGGTCGAACGTGATTTTGCCTTCGGGACTACGATCGAGCCAGTAGAGGACGCCGTTGCGTTGGGCGCTGATCAGGCCCGGAACCTCTTTTCCATCCTCATCGAACGTGACGAGCGACGGCGTGTTCATGGCAGCCCAATCCCACGAGTCGTTCCAGTGATACTGGAAGTGGCCTAGTATCTTGCCGTCATCGGGATTGATGGAAAGAGTCGAGGCAATGTAGAGATTGTCCCCTGGACGCTGGTCCCCAATCCAAGGCGCGCCGTTACCGACACCCCAGTAGATGACGTCGTTCTTGGCATCGTAGTTGCCGGGCATCCACATCGTGCCGCCGCCGTTCTTCCAGGCATTCTTCCATTTGCCTTCCTGCGGCCAAGTCTCCGAGCCAGGCTCACCCGGTGCGGGGACGCTGTACGTGGTCCATTCTTCCTTGCCGGTTTCGGCATCAAAGGCCTTGATGTAGCCTCGCACGCCGAATTCACCACCGGAAGGGCCGACGATGACTTTGCCCTTCACCACCAACGGTGCCGACGTTATGTAGGCGCTATCGTTCTGCCAGTCGCAGACTTCCGACTCCCAGATTTGCTTTCCTGTCTTGGCATCGAGTGCGAGCAGGGCACAATCGATGGCAGCGACATAGACCTTGTCGCCCCATAGCGCCACGCCCCGATTGGTCATGTGCAAGGTGCTGAAGCCCTCAGGGATCTCGCGCCTGTGGCGCCAGAGCACGTGGCCAGTCTTTGCGTCGAATGCGATCACCTGATTGCGCGGCGTGGCAACGAACATGTAACGGCCGTTGATGATGGCCGGCGCTTCGTGGCCGGAGCCGACATTCGTCGCACCAGACCATACCGGGCGAAGCTTCGAGACATTCTCAGAATTGATTTGGTCCAGAGGCGTGTAGCTCCACCCCTTATAGTTGCCCCTGGTCATCAGCCAGTTCTCCGGCTCGGGATTCGCGAGCCGCTCATCGGTGACCGCTTTATAGTCACCGATATCACTCGCCGCCTGTACTGGCATGGCGGCCGCCGCGACTAAGAAGGCGGCATACATCAGCGTCTTCATGTTTCGAGTCTCCTTGGTTTTCGGATTTCGGCTGGCTTAGCTCGATAGATTTGCGTTTCCTCTTGTTTGTACGTTCCCTTATTCGTTGGGTGGGCCGAGCGGACCGATGAAGTCGCCGGCTACCGTTAAAGTGCCATCTGCAATTTTGAGCGGCAGAATGGCCAGTCGCCGGGTTGCCGGTCCGACAACCACCTTTCCGCGATTGCCCGCATCAAACTCCGACCGATGGCAGTCGCAAATGAGATCACGTTCTTCGGTGAGGCGAGACACGATGCAGCCTTCATGCGTACAGATGGCGGAGTAGGCCACGACGCCATCTGCGGAAAGCGGAAGTGTGTCTTCTTGGATTTTGTCCGGCTCAAGCCGCGTCGCTACAAGGACGTTCAATCGAGACTTGCGGATAACCCCGCTCACCGGATCCTTTGGATACGCAAGTACCGGCCCTTCCCCGACACGCAGTTCATCAAGCGTGATTGTCTCATCCATCCGATCCCCGGTCAGGTTCACCAGAAGATCGCCTGGCTGTGGCGGGACGTTGCGTGGATTGGTAGCGGCTGAGGCGACGCTGG
>JGI12316J15310_10000026_pt8 | contig 23347 bp, 21 predicted proteins | sample MarCyaLeptolynsp_FD_15310 | JGI IMG/M metagenome (IMG submission 15310)
CATCGTGGAGGTCGGCGACGTCCAGGAGGTCAACATGACGCTGGAAATCGGTGCGGTCACCGAGGTTGTCGAGGTGGAAGCAGGGGCGCAGATGCTCAATACATCCGACACCGCGGTCGGCACCGTCATTGACCAGCAGCGCATCGTCGAACTGCCGATCAATGGACGCAATTACCTGAACTTGGTCAAGCTCTCGCCCAACGTCGCCGCCGAGCAGCCCGCCGGCGGTCAAGGCAACTCGCGTCAGGGCGGCGAGCGCGCCAATCAGTCCATTTCCGTAGCCGGGCAGCGCATGCAGTACAACCGCTACACGCTGGACGGAGTGGAGAATACGGACCCGAATTTCAACACCTTCGTCGTCCGTCCGTCGGTCGATGCCTTACAGGAGTTCAAGGTCCAGACCGGCGTCTACTCAGCGCAGTACGGCAAGGCGACATCCCAGATCAATGTCACGACACGGGCCGGCGGCAACGAATTCCACGGTACGGTATTCGAGTTTTTGCGCAACGACAAGATTCAGGCCCGCACATGGAATCAGCCGGGCGAGAAGGATCCCTTCCGCCGCAACCAGTTCGGCTTTACCGCCACCGGCCCGATCATCAAGAACAAACTATTCTTCATGGGCAACTACGAGGGTTTTCGGGAGCGCGTCAGCGGGTTCGCGCAGCGCACGAACCCGACCCAGGCGATGCGTAACGGAGACTTCTCCGGCACCGGAGCGGTGACCATCTTCGATCCGGACACAATCCGCGAAGGCGCCAACGGCCAGTTGACGGCCGACCCCTTTCCCAACCAGGCGATCCCACAGTCGAGATTCAAGGCGCCGTTCGTGCAGTTGCTCGAGTTCGTGCCGGACGCCAACGTAGCCGGTGCGGTGGCCGGCGTCGATCCGTTCAACTTCACCCGCAACACTCCGAACCCTCTCGATTGGGATCAGTTCACCACGCGGATCGACTTCAACCAAAGCGCCAACTTGCAGTGGTTTGGCCGCTACAGCTTCGGCACAGAGGAACTGACCGACGGCGGAAGCGTGCCGATCGAGGACGAGCGGATCAACACCGATGTGGACCAAATGATGCTGTCAAACGTATGGACGGTTTCGCCGACGATGGTGAACGAGCTGCGTCTGGGCGCAAATATCTTTGACAACGACAAGCTGACGGCGCTCAACGGCATCCGCGATGTGACCGGCGAGCTCGGCATTCCGGGCCTGGAGTCGCCCATCGAAGCGGCGTTCGGCACTCCGCGAGTGGGAATGAGCGGCAACAGCATCGTCAACGCCTGGGGCGAGGCCACGGAAGGCCCGTTCATCAACCGTAACCGGACGTATCAAATCGTCGACAACTTGAGCTGGATTCGCGGAAACCATACCTTCAAATTCGGAGGCGAGATCGGCCATGTCCGCTTCAACCAGATCGGCAACCAGTTTCCACGCGGCCTGCTGCAGTTCAACTCACGCGCGACTGCGCTGCCCGGCAACATTGACAGCACGGGAGACGCCTTCGCCTCCGGCCTGCTGGGATGGATGGACGAGGCCACCCGATCCCTCGGGATCGCGAACGTGCAGTTCCGCCAGACCTACACTCACCTTTATGCCGAAGACACTTGGCGCGTCACGCCGAAGCTGACGATGAACGTCGGCTTGCGCTATGAATTCACTCCCCCGTTTGAAGACAAGTTCCGGGGCGTGGCGAACGTTCAGTTCTTCTGTCCCGGAGTTGACGCGACCGGCATCGACGAGGATTGCCGGACGCCAGTCATGGTGCGGCCCGGTGAAGGCGACTTCTTCGAGGGCTTGGCCGTCCGCTTGGCCGACAATGTGCCGACCGCAACCGGCGATGACGTGCTCTTCAACCACGCGACCATCAAGCGGGACACCAATGATTGGGCGCCGCGGTTCGGCGTCGCGTATCAGGTGGATTCGAAGACGACCGTGCGAACCGGGTTCGGACTTTACTATGCGCAGGACACCGGCAACCCCATCTTCGATCTGGGGCGCAACTTCGGTTTCCGACAATCGGCGCGCGGACTCGAGAATCGTCCGACGGTCAATCTCGACAATCCGTGGGCGACGGCGGCGGGCGGCAGCCAGGCGCAATGCTCCAATTTCGATGGACCCTGCGTGAGCGGCCTGTTTACGTTCTCCAATGACGTCCTCCGCAAAACGCCTTACGTGATGCAGTATATGTTCAACCTGCAGCGACAGGTCACTGACTCGTTGATGGTCGAAGCCGGATACGCCGGCAATTCCGGACGTAAGCTGCAGCGCATGTTCGGCTTCAACACCCCGGTTGAGCGGGCCGATCCGACCGATCTGTCTACCGTCGACCAGCGCCGGCCGTTTGGGGGCGATATCTTCGGGCGCATCCAAACGATCGGAAACGTCTCGGACTCGAGCTACAATTCATTCGCCTTCAAGGCGCGCCAGCGGCACAGCAACGGTCTGACGTATCTGATCGGCTATACGTGGGCCAGGGCGATTGATGAAGGCTCGGCCATCCGGACGAACGACGGCGACAATCTGTTCCCAGCGTCGAGCTTCGACTTCGGACCCGAGCGTGGTCTCTCGCAGTTCCACACAGCCCACCGCTTCACGGCGTCGATCCTCTACGACCTGCCGCTCAGCTTCGAGAACCGCGCCCTCGAGACAATCGCAGGCGGCTGGCAAGTCGGTTCGATTCTCACTCTGTCGACCGGTACGCCCTTCAACGGCGGCAACTGCGGCGACACCAACTCAAACGCACAGGGCAATCGCGGCGACGCGATCCCCGGAGTCGATCCATTCGTCGATGACCCGACAGCGCAAGAGTTCTTCCGGCGCGACCCGACGGACGGTCGTGGGCCGGCGCACATCGCCTGCTTCGTTCCCGTCGAAATCAACGGCGAGATCTTCAACGAGCTCTCCGCCCGACAGGGCAACATCGCCCGCAACCAGTACATCGGACCGGGATTCCAGAACTGGGATTTTTCGGCGATGAAGAACTTCCGCTTCGCCGAGCGCTACAACGTACAGTTCCGCTTTGAGTCGTTCAACTTTACGAACCGCGTGAACTGGAACCGACCGGACACCGGCGTAACCTCGCTGAACTTTGGCGTCATCACCAGCGCTCGCGCCATGCGGACGAACCAGTTTGCTCTGAAGTTCATCTTCTGAGCAATTACCCCTGGATCTATCCCTACAACTGCCCGGGCGCAAGCCCGGGCGTTTTTTGTGAGAAGGAACGGCAGGCCGAGCGACGGACGTTGACAGTTGTAACGATCGGGACGAGGAATAACTGACGGCCGGCTCCGGCCGAACTCCTGTTCAGAGGGCGCCGATTCCGGTTGCCGGCATCGTTTTCTCTATGCACTCGTCCGCACAGCATCGCCACAGTGAGTTAGTTGACGCCTTATTCGCCGATCCGGTCAAAACGGGTCGCGTTGTGGTGCTGTTTACCCGAGGTCCGGCAGAGGAAGCGCGGGCCAAAGGGCTTCCTGCTGAAGCCGGCTCGCGGTTGTTCGGCCAATTCATCCGAACCTGGCGACGGTGCGCTCGAGAGGTCGGCGCGGAGCTTCTGGCAGTCACCCCGGCATCGTCCTTGCGTTCATTGACCCGGCTGCTGCCGGGCGTGCGGGTCGTTGCGCAGACCGGGAACGGGTTCGGCGACCAGCTTGAATCCGCCTTTCGACTGGTTTTTGACGGCGGTGCGGCGACGGTCGCGGCTGTTCCAGGGGATGCGCCCGCGCCGGGTTGTGAAGGTTTGGAGAGCGTCTTTCGGCACCTCGAGAGGAGCAGCTGCGCGATGTCCATCACGCGCGCTGACGATGGCGGCGTCAATCTCCTCGGCTTCGCGGCAGCGGCTCCCCGGAACCTGGCGAGCGTCGAGTGGTTCGGCGCGACTGTCAGCGCCGATCTGACGAAGCATGCTGAGCGGTCTTCACTGCCACTTCTCGTTCAATCGTCCTCGTACGACATCGATGACCTGGGCGACGTCCTGGAATTGCACCGCTGCAGCCTTTCGTTGTTGGAATGGCTTCCGTTCCGCTCGCTTCTCGCGGCGGTCCTGGCGCAGCAATTCGACCCGACTCACACTCGGGCGGCGCTTCCCCATACGCCGGCGTTTCCGCGTGATCTCGTGCGCGGCCCCCCGCTCCTCCTCCCCCTGACCTGACCTGACCTGACCTGACTTCGACCGAACACCGGACCGGCGAGAAGAGACCATCTTCGCGCCGGAAGGAGTTGTTGACGGTTCATTGGGCTCGAGCCGCGTCTCGATCGCGCTTGGCGGATCCTCGTTTCAATTTCAGCCCGACACGGGCTTAGGAGTATTTCTGTGCAGAAGACACGCTCTCTACTCTTGGTTGCCGCGGCGCTGGTCGTCCTCGCCATTGCGCCGCCGCTGCCCGCCCAGGGTGGCGGGGCGATCAGCGGCGTTTTGACGGACTCGAGCGGCGCCGTCGTTCCCGGCGCTTCCGTCACGGTGACAAACCTCGACTCAGGCGTCGCGCGCGAGACCCAGACCAACGAATCCGGAGCTTACCAGGCGCCGGGGCTGCAGGCGGCGCGATACCGGGTGCGCGCCGCCTTGCCGGAATTCAAGAGCGCCGTCAGCCCGGAGCTGCCGCTGCACGTGGGCCAGGAACGGCGCGTGGACCTGCGGATCGAACCCGGAGACATCGCCGAGGAGATTACCGTCGAAGCGAGTTTGGCGGCAGCGTCGACCGAGAACGCGACCGTCGCCACGGTCGTCGACCACGAGAACATCGCGGACCTGCCTCTGAACGGACGGCAGCTTCAAAACTTGGCTCTTCTGGCGCCCGGCGTGGCGGCCGGGTGGAATTGGTCGACCGCCGCCAATCGCTACGGCAAGGCCCGAGAGAACCTCGAAGGGGCGTTCGTGGTGAACGGCGCGCGCGGGCGCTCGAACAATTTCTTACTGGACGGCATGCCGATGAACGTGCGGCAGTACGGCGTCATCAACTTCGAGCCTTCGAACGAAGCGGTGCAAGAGTTCGAGATCAAAACCAGCGTGCCGACAGCCGAGTTCGGCGGCACGATGGGCTCGACGGTCAATATCGTAACGCGGGCCGGCGGCCATCAGATCCACGGGTCGCTGTATGAGTTCTTCCGCAACGACAAGCTCGACGCGAACGACACCTTCAACAACCGCGCAGGGTTGCCCCGCGGGAAGTTGCGGCAGAACCAGTTCGGCGGCTCGGTCGGCGGGCCGATCGTCAAGAACAAGCACTTCTTCTTCGCCAACGCGGAGCTTCTGCGGATCATCGAGGGCGTCGAAACCCGCGTGGTCAGCGTACCGACTGCGGCTGAGAAACAAGGATTCGTGGAATTCGCTGACAGCCAAGGCGCGCCGCAGACCATCGACCTCTCGAACCGGATCAACCCGATCTCGCGGAAACTGCTGGACTTCTACCCCGAGCCGACTACGACGGGACCGAACGGCTTGAACCGTAACTCTTCACTCGCGATCGCGCTGAACGACTATCAAACCCACGCCCGGACCGACCATCACTTGACCTCCCGCGACACCGTCAACGTGCGGTTCTCCTGGAATCTGAACGACCAGAACTACCTCATCAACCGCTTTGGCGGGCCGTTCATTCCAGGGTTCAACCTACTCAATCCCGAGGAGACCTGGAACGCCTCCGTCGGCCACCTGCACACCTTCAGCCCCTCGGTGATCAACGAGCTCCGGGTTGGTTTCAACCGCTACACGAATGACCTGGGCAACGGCGATCCGACGTCGCCGAGCGAGGCGGGCCTGCCAAACGGGAATGAAACGGCCTACGGCATTCCGTACATCACTTTCCTCGGCGGCACGCTCGAGAGCCTGGGCGGGCAGCCTTGGGTCAACCGCGAGCAGAACGAGCTGACGAGCATGGTGTCGGACTCGGTCAGCTGGCTCAAGGGCAATCACACCATCAAGTTCGGCGGAGATTTCACGCGCCTGCACTACAACACGCGTGGGGCGAACAATCAGCGGGGGGCGATTTCCTTCGATGGCTCCCGCAATGGACTGATCCCGCGCATCGCCGGCAACGAGCGAGCCGGCGCCCTGGCGGACTTCCTGCTGGGCCTGCCGTTCCAGAGCGCGATCACTACCGGCCAATTCGGGCGCGGCTATCGGCAATCGGCCTACGCCGGCTATGTGCAGGACACTTGGCGAGCCACACCCCGGCTGACGGTCAACCTGGGTCTGCGGTACTAATACACTGCGCCGTGGGACGAGGTCAACGACAAGCTGTCTAACCTCACGCCCAGCGGCGACTTGGCCGTGGTCGGGGGGCCCGGCCTCGAGCGCTTCTACGAACCGGATCGCAATAACTTCGCCCCGCGCATTGGCGTGGCCTACGATCTCACCGGCGACGGCCGCACGCTGCTGCGGGCCGGCTTCGGGATGCTTTACGAGACGCTGCTACAGGCGAATTCGATCGAACAAGTCGAGAACAACCCGCCGTTTTCGGCCTCGGCCGTCACGCGCCAGCCGGCCGCATTCCCCGAAGACGGCTCCCCGGCGCCGACCCTGCTCGACCTGCGCTCCGCCGCAACTCCCTCCCGCGCCATCGGCGCAGTGGCGACGGACGGCTTTTCCAACCCGTACACGATGCAGTACAACGCATCCGTGCAGCGTCGGCTTGCCGGGAACTGGCTTGCCGAGCTCTCCTACGCCGCCAGTCGCGGCGTGTTCCTGCCCGTTTTCCGCAACGTGAATCAGGTTCCGCTCGGTTTGCTGACTTCCACGCAGCGCGACTTGGTGGCGGCCGACATCGCCGCCGGTCGCGACACCACGTCCACACTGGCGAGCCTGCGGCTGTTTCCGCAGTTCGACTCGATCAACTTCAGCCAGAACACCGCGCAGTCGACCTACCATAGCGGCCAAGCCAAGCTCGAGAAGCGCTTCGGCGCCGGGCCGATGCTGCTGGCCTCCTACACCTACGCCAAGTCCATCGACAACGCCAGCGACTTCGGCTCGGGCGACCCGTCCGAGCAGGTGCTCAACGCCTTCGACCTGGCGGCTCAGCGCGGCCCGTCGAGCTTCGACGTTCAGCATCGCTTCAGCGGCGCGTTCACCTATGACCTGCCGCTTCTGAGCATGTGGCGCTCGGGACCGCGCAAGCTGATCGACGGCTGGCAGCTCAACGGCGTGATCACGTTGCAAACCGGCCAGCCCTTCACGCCGTTCCTCAGCGTGTTCGATCCGTTTCGCAACGAAGGCTTCAACCGCCCCAATGTGGTCGGGGACCCTACGCAAAACGTCCCGGCCGGACTGGCCTTCAACCCCGCCGCGTTCCAGGCGCCGGCGCCCGGAACTTTCGGCGACGCGGGTCGCAACATCGTGCGTGGCGACGGCTTCCAGAGCTTCGACTTGTCGATTTTCAAGCGCACCGCGCTCACCGAGCGCGTCGCCCTGGAGCTGCGCGGCGAGTTCGTCAACGCCTTCAACCAGGTCAATTTCCAAGGCCCGGACGTGAACCTGACGTCGAGCCCCGGTGCGTTCCGGGCGTCAGCGCAGCCTCGCATTATGCAACTCGGCGCGAAGCTCGTCTTTTGAAGCTTCACAATACGGAGAAGACGCATGGAATCGATTTACTGGGTCATGACGTGGCTTTGCCACCGGCGGTGCCGGCACTGCTACGAGGACCGCTTTCATCCCTACTACGGAGCGGAGCTCGACGAGGTCGTCGCCGAGTCGCGCAGGAACTTCCCCCGCGTCATCGCGAACCTGCCCAAACGCATGACTTACCGTGACCTGAAGCGGCCCGTGGCGGGCGACGGCTATGAGGAGCGGCCCGGACGAATCATTCTCGCCGGGGGCGAGATCCTGCTCGACGCCGTGCGCGAAAGCGTGCTCTACCCCGCGCTCGAGGCGCTGCACGAGAAGTACGTCGACCGCGGCGGCGTCAAGCTCCTGGTCCAGACAACCGGCGACTTGGTCACCCCGAAAATCGTCTCTGAGCTGGCTGAGCGCAACGTCTGGACGATTTCGGTGTCCGGGCTCGACCCCTATCACGAGGGCCTGGAGGAAGAAAGCGCACGCGAGAAGCTCCGGAACAAGCTGCGCGGCATCTTCGAATCCCAAGGACTCGAGTACTTCGATTCCGTGGCCGACAAGGCCGGCGAGCCCGGCGACAAAGGCGCCTACTATCACTTCTTCGGCGCCACGCCGGACTCTTGGATCGGACCCTTATGGCCGCGCGGACGAGCGTTCGAGAATGAGGTATCCACCGCCACGATCGAGGACAACTACTGCAACGCCTGGTCCGGCGGGCTGAACTTCCTCGACTACCGTCACGCCGGCTCGGAAGTCTCGATCGAGCCAAACGGAAACGTCTATCCTTGCTGTATTAAGACCAAGCTGCCGCTCGGCAACCTGCTCGAGGACGATCTCGAATCCATTCTGGATCGCCACGTCGGAAACCCGGTCTACGAAGCCATTTCAATGGGTCACCCGGAGCGGATGGGCGTTCAACACGGCTGGAGTGTGGAGACCTTCCTCGAGAAGTCGACGACCCGGCTGGCTTCGGGCCGCGAGTACCGCAATCTCTGCCTGGGCTGCGACCGCTTTCATGAAGAGGTGCTGATTCGAGAACCAGCGGGACTCGTCCAGATCGACCGGTAAACATCGTGAGCGCGCCTACGGATTGTAGGGCGAGCGTTCTACGAGTCTCCATTCAAGGTCAAAGCTCAACGAGGAGATGATCCAGCTCCTTGGAGCGAAAGCCCACCAACGCCCGGCGCCGCCCGTTGGCACGCGGTCTTCTTCCGCCCTCACATCAAGCCTCACGTCTCCGGTCAACTGAAGCTGACGGTTGCCGCCGAAGTCGACAAACGTCAGGCCGGCGCGCGGGTTGATCGCGAAATTCCCCAGTGTGCAGAACATCGAATTGCCCGGATAGTCCGGAATCAGCAACTCGTCCCCATGTAGGTTGACGAAGCCAACGCTGCCGCCCCGGTGAGAGACATCGACGGGACCATTGGGGTATGCGCTGGCGACGAAGAACGTGTCGGCCCCGGTGATCCAGTCGATCAGCTCGTCGCTCAACCGCTGCCCCCGCCGCACGCCCGCCGCAGCCCCGCCCGGGTCGGATTCCGACTGCCCCAGCTCCCGGCGCTGGATGTACTTGGGACAGTTCGCAAAGGCCTCCGCGACATCCAGTCGCAGCAGAGAACGCGACGCTTCTACCGCCTTTCCATTGACGCGCAGCCGCCGCCGCGTCGCGAGGTCGATGAAGAGAACGCCCAGGTGGTCGCCGGCGGAAAGGCCGCGAAGAGGGGGAACCAAACGGCCGACGGGGTCCTGTTCGGTGAGATCGAGGACGAGCGTCGACCCGGCCTCGTCCGCCGCGGCGAAGCCCGGTCCGCCGACGGCGAAGCTCGACCAGACGTCGCCCTCCGGAGAAACCCAACCCAGCGCGCAGTACTGCTGCTTGCCGAGGAACATCCTTGCTCCCTCCGGGATGCGACTGGCGATCGCCCGAGCATTGAGGATGGCCCTGTCGCGCTCGCCCGTCCGTTCCTGAATCTCGAGCTCGCCCAAGTGATATGCATCCGTCATTTCATACTCCTGTAAGACAGGACGGCCGGGCGCCGCGCTCGCAAGGCAGCGCCCGGCCTTGGGTCACGGTTCCGGTTGAATCAGAAGTTCAGGACGCGATAGCCCTCGTCCAAGTACCTGGAAAGGTCGATGATGGCCGAGGCGCCGGGAATCGGCTTTTCATAGATCAGCGGCGCTCCGGCCGCCTTGACATCCTCCGTCGCGCCGAAGACATCGGCGCAGCCGCCGCAGACGCCGGCCACGGTGTCCTTCACGGCGTTGTACAGAGAGTGCGCCGGGTGGCCGGGCTTGGTTACTTCGCTGGCCCAGCGCACCCCGGCGCCTTGAAACACGAGCACGACGTCCTGCTTCTTCTCCTTGAGCTCGTAGGCGAGAAACAAGCCGTTGAACAGGCGCCCTAACGCCTCGTCCGTTCCAGCCTTGGGGTCGGAGTAGATCACGATTGCGGTCTTCGACATGGTTAACGCTCCTTCTGCCAACTTGACTTTTACCGAACGATCGGTATAAAATAAGATTACTGGGCAGACGCCTCGGCGTCAAGAAAAATTTTAACGATCGTTCGGAAATATAGACGAGGAGAGAGTTCGATGGGGCGGAAAGCGGCGATTGACGAAGAGGAGCTGATCGTGCGACTCAGTGCGGTTTTTCGTGAGGTCGGCTACGAGGGCGCTACGCTGGCGATGCTGGCCGAGGCCGCGGGGCTTCAAAAGGCGAGCCTGTATCACCGCTTTCCGCAAGGGAAGGAACAGATGGCCCGCGAGGTTCTGGAGCACACGGGGGCCTGGCTGGAGGAGAACATCCTCCAGCCTTTGCGAGCGGACGGAGCGCCGGCCGCCAAAATCAATGCCATGGTGAAGCGGCTTGACGAGCTCTACTCGGGAGGACGCCAAGCCTGTCTCCTGAACATGCTGTCTTCGTCGCGCATCCACGAAGGCCCGTTCACGCAGATGATCCAACTCACCTTCGACGCGTTCATCGAAGCCCTGTGCGCTGTTTTGATGGATGCCGGCCTTGGCAAGAAGGAGGCTCGCTCGCGAGCCGAACGCGCGGTCATGATGCTTCAAGGCAGCTTGGTCCTTTCGCGCGGCACGGGGACGACCCGGCCGTTTCGCGCGTTCCTGAAATCGCTTCCCGGCGATCTCTTGGGAAGCTAGTCTGGAGGCGTCGCCTCAGCGGTAGTCCGGATTCGGATGGTCGAAGCGGCAACCGGCTTCCCAGAGGTCGCGGCGGTTGCCGTGCGCCGGCACGCCGCCCGCTTCGCGCAGCAGGCGAGCGAAGTGCATCAGGTTCCAGGTCATGATGGTGGCGTTGCGCTGCGTGAAGTCGTTGTCCAAACCCGCGCCGTCATCGCCGTAGCTGGGTCCCGGTCCCGCTTCTCCAATCCAGCCGGCGTCGGCTTGCGGAGGGATCGTGTAGCCGATGTGCTGCAGGGCGTAGAGGATCGACATCGAGCAGTGCTTGACCCCGTCTTCGTTGCCCGTGATCACCGCGCCGCCGACCCTCCCGTAGTAGAACGACTGGCCTTGGTCGTTGCGCAGACCGGACATCGAATAGAGCCGCTCGATGAGGATGCGACACACCGAACTCTCTTCCCCGAGCCAGATCGGCGTGCCGACGATCAGGATGTGCGCTCGCTTGACGGCTTCCCAGATTGGGGGCCACTCGTCGTAGTCCCAGCCGTGCTCGGTCATGTCCGGCTGGACGCCGAAGGCGATGCGGTGGTCGACGGGGCGGATCGTCTGCACCTCGATCCCGTTCGTCTCCATGATCGCCTTGGGGACTTCGAGCAGCGCCTCGGTGTGCGATGGCTCGGGAGAACGCTTGAGCGTGCAGTTCAGGATCACGGCTCGCAGTTCCGTGAAGTCGTAGTCGTGCTTCTTGCACAGTTCTAGCTGCTGCTGGTTCATGTGTTTTTCTCCTGGCGGTTCACTGTGGGTCGATGCCGTAGATCTTCGTCTCGGGCTGGAAGGCGAGCCAAGCGAAAGCATAGAAGACGCCGTGCTCGAGGGACCGGAGGCGCTTACCCTTGTGGGGGCCGGAAGTCGCTACCCCGAACAGGCTCCACTCGCTGCCCGTTTGCTTGTCCGTGATGACGCCCTTCTTGTGCTGGAACTTCAGCTCCTCGCCGTCGACCAGGCGAGAGAATACGCCGACCGAGCCGACTCGGTCCGAATCGGCGATCCGCCTGGCGTCCATGGCGCCCACAGCCTGCGGGTCATGGAAGATGACGTAGGGCTCGCCGTCGATCTCGCCTTCTCGAACCCCGCCGCGCGCCACGGAGTCCAGGGTGTGCGCCTGGGGCTTGTCATCCGAGTAGATGACCGCCAAGCGCTCCATCGGCCGAACGCGGTCGGCCTGCTTGTACGGCGCCGGAAACATCGTCCTCCCGCCCGATTCATAGCCTGCGTACGGGCTGCGGCCGTAGGGCGCGGAGTGGCCGGTCTCGCGATTGAGCACCTTTGCCGCGGGAAACTGGGTGCGCACCGCCCCGAAATGCGTGACTTGGCTGCCGATGATCTCGAGCCGCTTGCCTGTCAACTCGCCGACAATCGCGTCGCCCGTGAGCTGTTGCCACAGCGTGTGCGTCTGATGGTCGTACATGACCATGTCGCTGTGTCGCAGCATGCCGGAGACGCCGAAGGTGTAGGTTTTCCCATCCAGGCGCCGATCGAAGGCGATCGCCGAATTGCAGAGCGGGCAGTAGCTCGCCAACACGGGCAGATCGCCGATCTGATCGTTGGCCAGTTCGTGGAACATCAGGATTTGGAAGGGGTAGGCGCGCACTTCGCCGGCATGTTCGACGACCAAAACGGGCTCGCTGTCGTCCAGCCATTTGGCGGCCTCATCGACTGAGTCGAAGCTCGGCTTCAGCAGCGCAGGGATGCCGTCCTTGGGCGGGCCGCCGCCGCGCAGCTCGGAAAGCTCAATCGAGCGCTTCGACAGATCCGTCCGGAAGTCGCCCCGAACCGGAAGGGTTTGGGCGCCGAGTTGGGCGAGGGAAACAGAGAGAGCGACGAGGAGAAGAACGCGGCGTGGCATATCGTACACCTGCCCTAATGTTCGTGGTCGCAACTAGAAAAGTTATCGTTCGGATAAGAGGTTTGGGTTTTCGTCAATCAACGCCGCCAGCGCAGAATCCTCTCGAGCAGCCCCTCGACGAACGGAGTCAGACGCGTCCGATTGTAGGCGTCGGCCGCCTTCTTGACGACCTCGGACTGGGTCGGATAAGGATGGATGGTCTTGGCGATGGTTCCCAGCCCGACGCCCGCCGTCATGGCTTGCGTGATTTGCGAGATGGTCTCCCCGGCGTGCCGCGAAACTAGCGTCGCTCCCAAGATCTCATCCGCGCCCTTCTTGACGTGGATTTTCAGGAATCCCTCGTCGTCGCCCTCGAGAATCGCGCGGTCGACCGCGTTCATGTCGATCCTAAAAGTGTCGATCTCGATTCCCTGCGCCTCCGCGTCGTGCTCATAGAGACCGACGTGAGCAATCTCCGGGTCCGAGTAAGTGCACCAGGGGATTTTGAGCGCGCTTGTCTTGCCGCGTCCGAAGAACAAGGCGTTGCCGATAACGATGCGCGCCATCGCGTCAGCGGTGTGGGTGAACTTGTACGGGAAGCAGATGTCGCCGGCGGCGTAGACGTTGGGATTCGTGGTCCTGAGCAGGTCATCCACCTTCACGCCCTTGCGCTCGTCGAACTCAACTCCGGCCGCGTCGAGCCCGAGTCCTTGCACGTTCGGCGCGCGACCAACGCCGACCAGCACGTGGTCGACGCGCAGTTCCTGGTCGCCGCCGTCGAATTCGACCACCCGCTCGGCGCCCTCGAGTCGGACTCCGGTCGCCTTGGCGCAGCAGCGTATGTCCACACCGTCGCGCTCTAGCGAACTCCGGACCAGGAGCGCGGCCTCACGATCCTCGCGGCCGAGGATCTGGCGCTCCATCTCGAGCAGCGTGACCTGCGAGCCGAAGCGCTGAAACGTTTGCGCCATCTCGACGCCGATGGGGCCGGCTCCCAGAACAGCCAAGCGCTCGGGCAACTCGACGAGCGAGAACACGGTCTCGTTCGTCAGCGCACCGGACTCCTCGAGGCCCGGGATAGGGAGCATTACCGCACGCGCCCCTGTGGCAATGCAGGCTTTGGAGAACTGCAAGATTTTGCCGCCGACCTCCACGCGGTCTCGGCCGACGAACCGCGCCTCGCCCAGGAACACGTCAACGCCCAGTGACGAGAACCGCACCGCTGAGTCATGCTTCGCGATGCCCGCGCGGAGTCTCCGCATGCGCTCCATGACCGCGGGGAAATCCACCATGATGCGTCCCTCGAAGCGGACGCCCAGCTCCCCGGCTTTGCGTGCGTCGGCGGCGGCTTGCGCGGAGCGAATGAGCGCTTTGGACGGCACGCACCCAGTGTTGAGGCAATCGCCTCCCATCAGATCGCGCTCGATGAGCGCGACTCGCGCGCCTAGTCCGGCGGCGCCGGCAGCTGTGACCAGCCCTGCAGTGCCGGCGCCTATCACGACCAGGTTGTAGCGGCCCGAGGGTGTCGGATTTTCCCAGTTAGACGGATGGAGCTGCGCGGCAAGCTTGCGGTTGTAGGAATCGTCGGGTCGGAGCGTCATGATAGGTTTTACTCCTGCACGTTCAAAGACCAGTCATAGTCGAGCCACTCGATCGTTACTTCTTTTCCGTCTTCCAGGACGGCCGCCAAAGGGGCGGAATAGCGCGCCGCGAAACCTAGGACGGAGTCCGCACCCTGCTCGAAGTCCCCTCCGTACCACTGGTACAGCGGCGTGAGGCGCGCGACACCTGCGGCCGAATCGAACTGGAACCAAGTGTCGTGGTTGTGGACATATTGGGTCTGGTCCTCGAGCTGGGCGCCCAGCCGTTCGGGTTCGTAGGCTTCCTGACGAAGCTTCGGGCAACCCATCGCGGCGCAGACCAGCGCGAAATGAATGCGCGGCTCTGCGAAATTGGGCCGAATCTGCTCGTGCTCGATCTGATTGAGGCTGTACGTCTGGCCGCCGATCTCCCAACGCACCGCGTCCCAGCGCTCATCCGCCGGGATCGATCGAATGGAGTCGACCGGCCAGTAATCGAGGATCAACTTCAGCGTGTAAGCGTTGTAGGCGTTGATCAGCAGCGCCAGTTTTTGGTCGCGGCCCATGCGGTCGAACGGCGCCGCCGCCACGCTCGCCAGGTAGCGGTCCAGATCGGCTTCCCGATTCTTCAACCCGGCGTAGTCGACGAGGCCGCGTACGTCGACGTGTTCGTGCAGCAAGATATCGAACGGCGAGTGATCGACTTCGGGCCCGCCCGAGCGACGCTCGTAGGATTCTCCGATCTCGACCGGCGGCGGCCCGAACAGGCCCTTGAGGCGGTCACGCTCGACGTAGGCGTACAGGGCCGAGGCGAATAGCGCCGCGGCCACGGCCAGCAGGGCGAATGTCGCGACGGGCGAGCGGCGGGAGGGTTGCTGCTCCTGTTCATGGGAAGGCGCGGCCGGCCCTACCTCGGCCTGCTCGTTGAGCTTCTGACGCGCCAGCTTGGTCACATAGAAGGTCACCGCTACGGTCGCGGCCAGCCCCACCGCCATGAGAATCCATTGCGCCAGCGGCTTCTCAGCCCCCCCGCCGGCCGCCTGCAGGCCTTGGGCGGCCACATGCCCGAGATAGACGTACAAGAAGGTCCCGGGCAGGATCGCGAAGACGCTGGTCAGCCAGCAGGTCCAAAAGCTGATCGGCGTGAGCCCGTAGATGTAATTCTGCAAGTTGAACGGAACGACGGGAGATAGGCGCAGCAAGGCCACAATCTTCCAGCCGCCGTCGTCGATGGCGCGATCAATGGCGCCGAACTTGGGATTGTTGCGCGCCATCTCCTCGACGCGTCTTCGAGCCAAATAGCCGCCGATCAGGAAAGATAGAGCCATGGCAATCGACGCCCCGACCCACACCGTCGCCAAGCCAACACTCAATCCGAAGACGGCGCCGCCCACCAGTGTGAGCGCGGCGCCGGGCAGGAAGGCGGTCGACCAAACGCCGTAGATCAGGGCGAAAATGGCCGGACCCCAGAAGCCGAGGCCCTCGATCCACGTGCCGAGCAGGCGTCCGAGGTTGTCGACCGGCAAGGCTCGGGCGATGAGGATGATAGCGATCAGGATCAAGACGCCCGCCAGGATGCGTAAGCGTCCCTGCCACGTTCCCGTCGAAATAGAATTCGATTTACGGCTAGTCATCGCTGTTCAAGGATTCGATCGACACTCAAAACAAGTCACGCCCCGACGTCGTTTCAGCTCTCGCCGGCCGGCCGCGCCAACCCCACGTAGCGGCTCGCCCAGGCTGCGATCAACTCTGCTGCGTATTGGGCGTCGCGCCTGCTGCTCAGGAGGTGGTCGGCGCCTTCGAGCGCGACGAAGCTCTTCGGGTGTCGCGACGCCCAGTAGATCTTCGCGGCCTCTTCAATGTCGACTGAGCGATCCTGCGGCGAGTGCAGAATCAGAAGCGCCGCTCCCAGGCGCTGGAGCTTGCTTTTCAAATCGTACTGATGGATGTCATCGACGAATTCCCGGGTAATGGTGAAATCCCGGCCGGCGAGCCGAACCTCCGCCCGGCCTTGCCGAGCGATCTTCTCAACTTCGTCCTCGAAGAGGCGCTGGACGTGTTCAGGCTCGCTGGGAGCGCCTATCGTGACGACAGCTTTTGTTGATTCAATGGATTCGGCGGCGGCCAGAACTGCCGCACCGCCGAGGCTATGGCCGATCAAGAGTCGAGGCGCTTCGAAGTCCTCGCCCATCAGTTTCGCCGCGGAGTGGATATCGAGAACATTCTTGGTGAACGTCTGTTTCGAAAAGTCGCCGCCGCTGCGGCCGAGCCCCGCGAAGTCGAAGCGCAGCACTGCGACGCCGCGGGACGCAAGCTCCTGCGAAATGCGGACTGCCGCTGCTATCTCCTTTGTGCAAGTAAAGCAGTGTGCATAAAGCGCGTAGGTCGATGGAGTCGCCTGGGGTTCGATGAGCACGGCGTCGAGCTCCAGACCCTCCACATTCGGAATCGTTAGCCGTGAGCGCTTGGACATTTTTCTTCGAGCTTCTACTGCGTTGGTCGAGTAAAGGAGATGCGCAAACTGCACCCGCCAGGGTGCAAGATGACGCCTGGTTCGGTCATTGGGGACGAGGTTCAGGACTCTAATGAGACCGCGGAGAACAGGCCCGCGCGCAGCCAATCTTGAAACCAGTTGAACAGCGCCTCTTCATCCACATCGGCGCCGGCAAGCGTTCGCTCGATCGCCGAGCCCAGCGTTGCGCCGGATGCAAGGAGTTGAACAAGTTGAAATGCGGGCGTCGAGAGCCTGAGCCAGAAGACGCGATAGGCGCGGCGGTACACCGCGATGTGCGTTCGGGTCGGTTCCGGGGAGGGATAAGCGAGGCCGTCGCGCCAGGCTTCCTTGAATTCGTCGACCGGATAGGCAAATCGCCGTAGCCGCAGCGCCGTCGTCGGCTCGAAGCGAGCCGCCTCCCAGGCTGATTCCGGGATAGCGGCGAGCTCCTCCGGTTTCAGCGGGGGCGCCTCTTCCGCATCGAAGGCCTCGGTAACGGCCAACTCGAACCGCGCCAGATCCGCGAGGAAGTCCTGATGCTCGAATGGCGGCAGCTCCGCGATATAGGCCGGGACGTGATCGCCCAGACGATTGAGGGTGTAGCTGCGCGAAGGGTAATCGCGGACGTATCCCGCCACGAGCCGGGCGAACTGCGTCTCGCCCAGCCAGTCGCGAACGACGGGGTAGTCCGATTCCAGGGCCTCCTGCATGCGCATCAGGTACATCCCGCGGTAGACGCCGGCGCGTTCGAGAGCCGTCAGGCTTGCGGAGGGTGTGACGATGCTCGAGACATCGCCCGAGTACTCCCTGGCCGTCGCGTCAGACCGCAACGCTTCCTCATCGCTGCCTGCCTGGGACGTGATGAAGGCTTGCAGCCAGCGCTGCGTCCTCGGTAAGTCCAGATCAGCTCGCATGCACGACCTCCTGGGTCTCGACGGGCTGCGTGCGATATGCAGCGGCCTTGCGCGCTTCGGCGTGGACCACGTCGAAGTCCGGAATATCAGCGTCCCACTCGAGCAAGGTGGGGACCGAGCCGAGGCGTTGATAAGCGTAGCGATACAGCTCCCAAACTTCGTCGATCACATGGTCATTGTGCGTATCGACGATGTGCGTGCCTTTGTGCGTGTGCCCGGCCAGGTGATGCTGCACGACGCGATCTCGAGGCATCGCGTCGATGTAGCGCTTGGGCTCGAAGCTGTGATTGAAGGCGCTGACGTAGACGTTGTTGACGTCCAGCAGGAGCCCGCAGTCGGCTTCTTCGGCGACCGTGGCCAAGAAGTTCCACTCGGTCCAGGTGCTGTCCGCAAACTCCAGATAGGTCGAGGGATTCTCCAGAATGATCGGACGTTCGAGGAAATCCTGAATCTCGCGAACGCGGGCGACGACATGTCGCAGCGATTCGTCCGTGTAGGGCATCGGCAGCAGGTCGTGCACGTTCAGCCCGCTGACTCCTGTCCAGCAGAGGTGATCGGAAACCCAACGCGCCTTCGTACGCGAGGCGAGAGCCTTGAGCTTTTGCAGGTAATCCCAGTCGATCGGTTCCGTGCTGCCCACCGACATCGAAACGCCGTGCATGACGACCGGGTAGCGCTCGGCGACCTGGTCGAGCACGTGCATCGGCCGGCCGCCGGTATCCATGAAGTTTTCCGACAGGATCTCGAACCAGTCGACCTGGGGAGAGTGCGAGAGGATGTGGGCGAAATGTTTCGTCCTCAGGCCGATCCCGTAGCCCAGGTCTGGGAGGTTCCATCGATTCGACATAGCGTAGTTGGCTCCGAAAAAGTAGGACGGGTGGGCGGAAGCTCGTGGTTCCAGCCCACCCGGCGCTGCAAGTATCTACGCCTTCTTCAAAGGCACGGCGCAGCCGCCTTGGCCCTTGCAGTCATTCTTACCTCCGCAATCGTGCTTGCCTGCGACGGCGCAGCCGCCCTGGCCCTTGCATTCGTTCATGCCGGCGCAGTCATGCTTGGCAACCGTAGCGCAACCGCCTTGGCCCTTGCACTCGTTCATGCCAGCGCAGTCGTTCTTGCCGGCGACGGCGCAACCGCCTTGGCCCTTGCAATCGTTCATGCCCTTGCAGACATGCTTTTCGCCCTTGGCTTGGCCGTGAGCCAACTCGGGCTGGAGAGCTACGCCAGCGGCAATGCCGGCGACCGCGGCGCTGAGCGCTTGATTGAATTTGCGTCTTGTCATAGGTGTGTGGGTCCTTCTCCTTGGGGATCTTCTGGCTGCTTGGCAGGTGAAACCATCCATGGTCACAAGCTGCCGCGCTACATACAGCAACTTCGTCGTTCGCGTCGGCGCGGTTATGTTACAGATGAAAATCCAACTCCGAAGGCAGGTTGACTACAGCTCGATAGGGCCGACGCCAGTAGACGACGACGGCCCTACTAAGTCGATCACATAGAGGTCTCGGGCTTCTTAGCGACCGCCGGCCATTGCTTATCGGCCATGGGGATCATCTTGGCTTTCGAGGCGTCAAACATTCCCTTGGCTTCCTCGGTGGAGAAGAGATACGTGCGGCCGTCGTGAACGGTGAACAGTGTGGGATCCGACTTGACTTTCATGCCCTTCGCAACCGCCGCGGCGCAGTATCCGGAATAAGCCGGGGCGAATTTCTTCGGGCCCTTGTCGAACATCTTTTTTGCGTCAGCGTTCGAAAAGAGAAACTGCTGTCCGCGGTAGTCGCTCGAGTGCGCCGGATCCCCCTTGACGGCCTTGCCCATCGCGGCGTAGGCTACAGGACAGTATCCGCCGATAGCCGGGGAGTTTTGTGCAATGAGCGCTGCGGCGGCCATTAGCGCGCCGAGGGCAATCGCTGCAATCGTCTTTCGCATAGTGTAACGTTCTCCTTGTTAATTCGTTGTTTCTGGATACGGGCCGTCTGAACGGCCCGTCCCGGAGGGGTTTTGTGTCGCTTTGGTCGGTGAAGCTGTCGTAAGCTCCGACTTGCCGTGCTACACCCATCAACTTCGTCTTTCGCGTCGGCTGGGTTATGTTACAAACGCAAATTCACTCTTCTAAGTAAATCGCCTACGGCTCGCCCAGCGGCGGCCTACCGGAACCTTCCCGTAGCAACCACAAATAGCCGAGCGCGGGCGCGAGAAACTGCCATGTCCAGAGCCAGAAGCTCTCCTCCATGGCGAGATGGGCGTGATAGCTCAGAAAGATCGAGATCGACAACAGCAGCCAAAACACACCACGAAACAGTGCGGCAAACGGCAAGATCCAGCAGAGGTACCACGGAGCGAGCATGGGCGTCGTGAGGAGAAAGGCGCCCAAGATCCAATAGGGGGACCGCAGCGCGGCGACGTCGGAGTCGCCCGAATCCCTCCACCTCCAGGCTGCCGCCGCGCCGGCGACGGCCAGGGTCAAGCCCACTTCCAGCCAGCGTTCGTCGGGCAGGAGCCTCGGAAGCACCGGGTTGAAGACCCAGTACCGGGCGTACACCTTCAGACCGTCGGGAGGGAAAGCGGCAAGCAGACCCGCTGCCACGGCCGGCCCCACCGCCGCCGCCACGCCGTTGCGGTGAAGGAGCCCTGGGGCGACCGCCAAAGCGGTAGGTTTGACGAGGCTCCCGAGGCCCGCAAGCAGGCCGCTCAGCCAACCTGATCGCCAACGGAGACCAGCCAGCAGCGCCAGTAGCATCAGGAAGATCATCAGCGCATCGACGTGCCCCGAGCCCGCGAATTCCTTGATCGGCAGGGGGCACCACGCATAGATCGCCGCGGCGCGAGTCGACTGGCCGATCCTTCTCGCGATGATGGCGAGAGCCCAGATCGCCCCCAGGTCGCAAGCGATCATCAGCAGCTTGAACGTAGCTACGCTGCCCGGGCGGAGCCGGGCGGAAAGGCGAAACACGGCGTGCGCCACGATCGGGTAGGGAGACGCAATCTCGCGATATCCGATGTTGTCCCAGACATTCGCCCAGTCGGGCCGATCATACAGACGATGAAACAACTCCGGCGAGTCGATCTCGAGTTGGTACTCCTCTAAGGCCGCTGGAGCCACGCGCATCGGGTTGACGTCGCCGCCCCAGACATGGCCCTCCCAGAGGTAGCGCCAAACGTCGTCGTCGTAAAGGATCAGGCGCTGGTAGTGACCTCGATCGAAATCATACCCGGCCGGAACGACCAGGAGTCGGAGGAAGAGGGCTCCGAAGAGAACCGTCGTGAGACGGGGCGCAGGCCTTCGACCGCGCACGACGACTTTCCACCAGAGGGCGCCGGCAGTTCCGAGCAGGATAAGAAACAACGACAACTCGTTCCAGGTCCGCTCGGAGCGGACGCAGAGCGAGATGCCGCCGTAGCAGAGGCCGGAGGCGACGAGAAACCAGCCGTACGGCACAGCTTACGGTTGGGAGCTGGAACGCAAGACTTTGAGCTCGAGTAGGGTTCCGTCAGTTCCGCAGTAGCGAACCCTCGCCTCCGAACCGCGGCGAACTTTCTCCGCGCCGCTCTCCTTCGCATCCACGCCTGGAATCCGAAACTGCGTGGACTCAGTGATCTTGAGCGTGCTGTCGTAGTCTTCGTCGAGGACGGCGATGCGCTTCATCCGAGTGTCGACTTGCTTGATCTTCACGTCGGCCGTGAAAACGGGACAGCCGGTCGGCCCGCGGTCGCCCGTGGCTTCGCCCTTGGGCAAGCGCATGGTTTCAGACGCGCCGGCGACGCCTGAGAGCAAAAGGCCGGTGATACAGAAAATCCGAAGTGTTTTGATCATAGGGACTTTACGGGCGCATCGGAAACTGTGAAGCGCCCTAACCTCCTACTCCTGCTTCGCTCGCGACTCAACCGGAGTTATGTAACAACTCGTCGGCGAAGAGGTCACTCGGCAGAACGGTCCCCGCCGATGGGTAAACGAACTGTGAAGGTCGCTCCTTCGCTCTCGCGGCTGTCCACGTCGATTCGTCCGCCATGATCCCGGACGATTCGGTACGACGAAGCCAGGCCGAGTCCGAGCCCAACGCCGACTCCGCGAGTCGTGAAGCCGGGATCGAAGACCCGCCCAAGAATTTCGGATGGAATTCCCTTGCCGTTATCCACAATCTCCACAACCGCCTCGCCGTCCTCCTCCCAGGTCGAGATCTTGATGACGCCCGCCGCCGGGATGGCTTGGGCGGCGTTGAGCAGGAGGTTCATGAAGACGTGGTTCAATTCGCCGTGCGAGCCCAAGACCCGCCTTTCCAGCCGGTAGTCCCGCGTTACGCGGATGCCTCGCTGCAACTCGTGCCCCAGCAACGCGATTGCGCCTTCCAGTCCCTCGTGCAGGTCGGCGTCGTCCCGCGACGCGCGGTCGGTGCGAGCGAAGGAGCGCAGGTTGACTACGATGCCGGCCACTTTCTTCAGCCCTTGCTGGTTGGCGCTGTTGAGATCGTGGGCTAATTGCAGGAATCTCGTCGCCGCCTCCGGCCCGCCGACCTTTCCCTCGCCGCCCTGCACCGCTTCGCCAACGCGGTTCAAACAGCGCGACAGGCTGTCGGTATTCGACAGCAGGGCGCCTAACGGAGAGTTGAGTTCGTGAGCGATGCCGGCCACCAACGATCCCAAGCCGGCCATCTTGGCCGAATGGGCCAAGCGCTCCTGCGTGTGCTGCAACTCGCGATACGCCTTTCCGAGTTCGCGGGCGCTTTCTTGCGCCTTCTTCGCCGCCCGGATCCGCTCGGTTTCGTCGACGATGATCACGAAGATCCGGCGCATGCGATCGATGGGGCTATAGGTGAACACCAGCGCACGTCCGTGGATCTCCCTGGCATCGTCCACGAGCGTCATGCCGGAATCGAGCAACCCGCGAATGATCTCGCAAAGGTCGGCAGGCAAGACCTGCGCGATATCTTCGACCTCCGGCCCGAAGCGTTCCGGGAATGCATCGGCGGCCGGGTTGCGATACAGCACTCGCCCGGTTTCGTCGCAGAGCAACACCGGCAACGGGTTCGCCTCGGGTAGCTGCGCGAGCTGCTCGGAATCGACTTGGTTGTTGGACATCAACGCTCCCGGCTCAAGGCGGGCCTCTGCCATCCCTGTTCGGCCGAAACCGCCAAAGAGTGACGCCGCCGACGCCGGATCGACAAAAAACCGCGCCTCATGAAGATCACCTGGCGGTCCGGAGGGTCTTTGCGCGCAAGCTCCATAACGACTCCTTGCCATTTGCCGAATTGCCAAGCGACATGTTGAATCCGGAAAGCTCGAAAGTGGACACGGAACCAAACAACCTCCAGCTGACCTGTCCGCCCTGGCCCGGACATTCCGACTGTGTGATCGCGGTGGAGCTCTCTCTCCCTGCCGAGTTCGTTAGGCATCCGCCCTCGATTGAGCGCTTGGAGGTTTCGCTGGGAGAGCTTCCAGGCGTTCTCGCTGCACAGCTCGATCTCGTTCGGCGGGTGCTCCGCATCGAGGTGGTCTGTGGGACTGTGAGCCCGGGAGCGCTCATCTCTGCGCTGTATCAGGCCCTGCGACCGCCCCCAAAGACTAGCCCGCATTTCTCACCAAGGGGGCGAAGCAGGGGCGGCAGGGCTTGGAGCCGTGCCGACGGCGCGCTTTTTGCGCCGGCGGGGCCGATCCTGACCACTGAGCCCGCCAAGCGCCTCCTCGGCGCCGACCGGCTGAGGCCCGTTTTTGGGTTTTTGCCGATTTTGCACGCACTTATCCTTTCACCGCTCGCGCGGCCCGGATTTTTCGCTTCTTTGTTTTCAAACAGTTGCC
>JGI12316J15310_10000060_pt51 | contig 23256 bp, 24 predicted proteins | sample MarCyaLeptolynsp_FD_15310 | JGI IMG/M metagenome (IMG submission 15310)
GGGCATCAATTCATTGATGCGCATTTGAACGGCCATGACGTCGGCCTTCTGGTTCCTGCCGCTGAGGCCTACGGATTTCTCAATGCCTAAAGTGAATGTAATGATCATGAGCAAGGCGCCGCTGGATCAACTGCCAGAGCAGCCACCAGAATATTATGAATTCTGAATCTGATAGCGGCTGGTTGCCTGGCACTCCTATGTAAATTGATCCGAGCTAAAGAAAGAGTCCATGCTGTCATAGGAGAAATTCCTTCGCTTATTCAGATCACCTAATCACGACGGTTTCTGTTCGACAATCTATGGAAAAACATAGGCCCGCAATCGCTTACGCCCGGCAGGGGAGCTTGGCCCGGCTCCATCAAAGCTTGAGGTTTTTTGGCCTCGGGAAACTGAGAAAACTAATTTGAAACAAGACTTTGTCAGATCTGCCCGATCAAAAACCAAGAGCCGGTCCGGCGAAATTGCCTAAAAGGGTTTCTGGCGCGTCGTAGCCTGCCAAGTGAGCGAAGATGAGACAGGTATCCGGGTCACGAGATCCGGTCGAAAAGCATGTAAAAGACATTCGCCGGAAGACTGAGCGCAAATTCTCGGCCGCGCGAGAGGCTATTCAAGCTGTCGGCGCACAATTACGTTTCCTGCCGCCGGACAGCCCCGACTTCAACCCGATCGAGATGGCTTTCCGAAACTCAATAGCTTCCTCAAGAAAACCGCAGCCAGAACAAGGAACGATCTCTGGGAGGCCATCGCCAAAGGCATGGGCCTATTCTCTCCCGCTGAGTGACGGAACTATTTTCCTGCCCCCGGATACGACCCGGAGTGATCGGAAAACGCTCTAGCTAGCCACCTTCTTGAATCTGAAGTTCGTTCGACGCCTGCTGCAAATTGAGCCGAATTCAGCTTCAGCAGACGAGGAGCGCTTCTGGTTCACTTCACGCCGTTCACGTTCAGATAGACCGAATAGAGCGAGCTCGTGCCGGCAATGAACAGCCGGTTGAGCTTCGGTCCACCGAAACAGACATTGCCGACCATCTCTGGAATGCGCACCTTCCCGATCAGGACGCCATCTGCGTTGAGACAATGCACGCCGTCGGCCGCCGAACTCCAGATGCGCCCGTCCCGGTCGAGACGAAACCCGTCGAAAAGGCCGGCGGTGCAAGACGCAAACACGCCGCGGTCTGCCAGAGATTTACCGTCGCTCCCGACCTTGAACTTCTCGATATGCGCCGGTCCGTCGTCATCGTGGGTGATGCCCGTGTCGGAAACGAAAAGCCATTCTTCGTCTCCGGAAAAGGCAAGACCATTGGGCTTGAAGAAACTGTCGGCGGCAAGTTCGACCACGCCTGTCTCCGGGTCCACACGGTAGACATTGCAGCTGCCGATTTCGCTGTCCGCCCGATCGCCTTCATAATCCATAAGGATCCCGTAAGACGGGTCGGTGAACCAGACAGAACCATCCGACTTCACAACAACGTCGTTCGGGGAATTCAACCGCTTTCCGTCCCAGTGCGAGGCGATCACGCTGATCGAGCCGTCATGCTCTGTCCGGGTCACACAGCGTGTCAGGTGTTCACAGGTCACGAGCCTGCCTTGCGTATCCACCGTGTTGCCGTTGGCATTGTTGGACGGGCGCCTGAACTCCGAAACCGATCCGTCGGTTTCGTCCCAGCGCAGGATGCGGTTGTTTGGAATGTCGGACCAGACCAGATAGCGGCCTGCCGGAAACCAGGCGGGTCCTTCCGACCATCGCGCCCCTGTCCACAATCGCTCGACCCGAACATGACCGACAAAACAGGCTTCAAATTCCGGTTCTATGACTTCGAAACCGGTTCCTTCCAAAACGCCAAACATCATGTTTCCCGTTGCTTTTCAAATGACTGTTGCGGGAAGTCGGGCCGCCGAGTCCCCCATCCCTGTTGTTTCATCCTGTTTCCCGGATGCCCCGGATCGGGCCCCCAGATTGCCTGATAGGTATCTACCGCGCACCCGAGCCGTTGAAGATAGGCCGACAGAACGAGAAGAACGCTCCACCAGCAAACAAGGGTAAGCCACATCCAGTTGGGCGCGTTTGCCGTCCACAATCCGCTTGCGATCGCGCCGGCCATCAGGATCAGGGCAAGATAACCACAACCCTTGTGAATCGCCTCAAAAATCAACCGGTGCCGGGTCATATCGTAGTGATCGCCGCGCAGGGAGCCGTCGGGCCGCCTGTCCGTTGGGCCGCCCTTGCTTCCTCGCAGCAAACCGGAAAACGCCTGAACCATAGCAAGGGCAAGAACCGAATAGCCAAACACCCGGTGAACCAACGCCGTACCGGTGTTCTGAGAGGACATCAGTATGAGAGCGAGGCCGACAATGGACAGTACGACAACAAGGGACTGGGAGATCCAGTGACTGCGCCACCAGATCTTGCTGTCCAGCTCGCGCGGCCAGTCCTGTCCGGGCAATACCTTGAAGAAACGCGCCATCATGATCGCCAGCGGGGCAAGAATGCCCCAGCCCAGGACCATGAACCGAGCGTGCCAGGACAAGGCAAGGCCGATTTCATGAGGTCTGGCCGCATCCATCGGGGATATCAGCCACTCCATCATCATCCCTTCACGGCCCCTGCCGTCATGCCGGTGATGATCTGTTTCGAGGCGACAAACGTGAACAGGATCGGCGGGATCGCGAGCAGCATTCCGGTGGCCATGATCACACCCCAGTTGATGTCGTACTCCGTGATCGAATTCACGATCGTGACGGGCACCGTGCGCGTCGACCGCCCGGAGAGAGCGTTCGCCAGCAGGAACTCGTTCCAGGCGATCCGGAACGTGAAGATTGCGGCAGCCGCCAGGCCAGGCTGAATGATCGGCAGCACGACGAGAAAGAACACCTGGAAAGGATTAGCGCCGTCCATGCGCGCGGCTTCCTCAAGCTGGATCGGCACCTGCACGATGAAGCTCTGCAAGATCCAGATCACGAAGGGCAGGTTCATTGCCGTATAGATCAGGATGATGCCGGCATAGGTCTGGTCAAGCCCGTACTGGAATGTCCAGATACCGAAGACCGGGACGAGCAAAACGGCAGGCGGAACCATGCGCATGAGAAGCGTGGTCATGGAAACGGCCCCGCGGCCCATGAACTTGAAGCGGACAAGAGCATAGGCGGCCATGCAGCCGATGGTCAGCGTCAGCCCGGTCGAGATCAGCCCCACGATCAGGGAGTTGACCAGCGCGCGCCCGAAGGTCGGGTCGCAATAATCCACATGCTCCGGTTCGTACCAGAGGAAGTTGCACAGAACCGTTTCGTAGTTCTTGATCGTCGGCGAAAAGAAGAAGGCCGGTACCGAGGCGTCATAGACGTCGACATTGGTCTTGAATGACGTCGCCAGCATGAGTGCAATCGGGCCGACACTCATCACCACCAGCGCAACGATAAGGGCATAGAAGGCCGGGTTCTGTTTTTCCGATTGAGCGGACATCAGGTGTCGTCCTTTTCGGCGGCAGCGCGTTGGCGAGCGACACGGGCTTCCTGAACGCGGTTGTACAAGAACATTCCGATGGTGAGGGCCATCAGCAACATGAGGAGCAGGTTCGACATGGCCGCCGCTTCTCCCAGCTCCTGGAATTCCTGCGCTGTCCGGAAGATGCGAAGCGCGAGAATTTCCGTGGAGAGACCGGGGCCACCGTTGGTCAGAACCAGGATCACCTCCAGCACCTTGAAGGCATCAATCAGGCGCAGCAGAAGCGTGACGATCAGAACGGGCATCATCAGAGGCAGCTTGATCATGAAGATCTTCTGCCACTCGTTTGCACCATCGATTTCCGCAGCTTCCAGCGCCGAGCGCGGCAGCGACTGCATGGCGGCGAGCGCCAGGATAAAAATGAACGGTGTCCACTGCCAGACATCGGCAATCACGATCGCAATGAACGACCAGGTGCTGTCGGAGAGCCAGGGTATCCCCTCGAATCCGAAGCTTTTGAGCGTGCGGTTAAAGATGCCGACCGTCGGGTGGTACATGTAGCGCCACATCAGACCGACCACGATAGGTGCGATCATCATTGGCAGGATGAAGACCGTGCGTAGCACCGCCATCCCCTTGAGCTTCCGGTCCAGCAGCAATGCCAGGCCGACACCCAGGATCATTTCAAGCGTCACGACAATCGCAGCGAAGCGAATGGTCACCCAGAAGCTCTCGCGAAAGGCATCGTCGTTCCAGAGATTCACATAATTCCGAAATCCGATGAACTCTGCCTGGCCGATCCGCTGGCTCGGGCTCCAGTCCAGGAAACTGGCATAGACCATGTATCCGATCGGATAGAGCAGCGCGAACACAAGGATGATCCCTGCCGGCGCCAGAAACATGTATGGAGTCAGCCGATTGGCCTTGATCGCAACGCTCATTGCGGATCACTTTCAGTGAGAATTGTTGAGAGCCCCGCGGCAAGGCCGCGGGGCAGCGTCAGGGTTACTGGGTCCAGGTGTAGTACCCGGCATCATCCATCAGCGCCTGCGTGCGCTCGGCGACACCGTCAAGGGATTCCTGAACCGGTGCGTCCTCGGTGATGATCTTGGAAAGCGTCGTGCCGAGATCGGCATTGATCTTGCCCCAGACCGGGATGATCGGACGCCAGTCGGGATCGGCGTTCTTGAGCGCTTCACCAAAGGTTGCCATATGCGGGAACTTCTCGTTCACCTCCGCGTCGGCATGCGTCGAATAGCGGGACGGGTTGCCGCCGGCCATCGCGATCAGCTTGTCTGCTTTCTTGCTCGTCAGCCACTGCATCAACAGGAAGGCCGCATCCTTGTTCTGGGCATTTTTCGGAATACCGATGCCGAAGCCACCGGTTTGTGAGCCGGCTCTGACACCGACCGGATGCGGGGCCCATTCAACGAGGCCGACAACCTTGGACTTGTCCGGATTGTTGACCTGGCCGGCAAAGACGGTGGAATCCAGGAACATTGCCGAATTGCCCTGCAGGAACGAAGCGCCCGCTTCAGCAAAGCCGAAGGTCTTGGAGCCTTCCGCGCCGCAGTTGACGATCTTTTTCAGTGCCTCTGCTGCCTGGACACCTTCCGCGTTGTTGACGATCGGCTTCCATTCATCATCGAAGATCCGGCCTCCGAGCGGGGCGAGATGCAACAGGAACGCATGGCTGGCGTGGTGGCCCGAGGCCGCACGCGAAGCAAGGCCGCCCATGCCGGGCTCAAGTTCAGGTATCAGACACACAAGCTCCAGCAGCTCTTCGTAGGTTTCAGGCACCTTCAGGTCGTGCTTGTCGAAAATGTCCTTCCGGTAGCCGAGGATCGATGTTTCCGAGCCGAAAGGCAGACCGAAGAGCGATCCGGTCGGGCCCGGCAGATAACCCTTTTTGCCACCGGCAACGCCGATATTGGCGACATATCCGTCAATGAGGTCTTCCGCCTCGTAGTTCGGGTCGGCCAGTTTCGGGTTCATGAAGAAGCGTGCCAGGTTCTCCAGCTGATCGGCATAGACATAGTCCGCCTTGGAGAACACGACATAGGCGATCAGGTCATAGTCGCCCCGGTTCTTCGTCAGCTCCAGAGTCTGGCGTTCGCGCATTTTCAGGTATTGCAGCTGATCGACTTCCACCCGGATACCGGTTTCCTTCGTGAATTCCGGCAAAACCTTCATCACGGCGTCAAAATGCGGGTGCGCGGGGAAATTGACGACAAGGGTCTCGCCGGCGAACTCCTCGTAGGGGTTCGCAAGTGCGGCCGTTGCGCCAAGCGCGAGCCCGGCAACGGCACAGACTGTCGTTTTCAGGTATTTCAGCATTCATTCCTCCCTTAGAAGCAAGGTTCAGATCACCTGATGGCAACCTCTGTTTCGCGGTCGAACATGTGAATGCCCTCCCTGTTGACCGCAAATCTCAGTGTTTCGCCCAGGGCAATGGGCGTTTCGGACTTGAGTTCGACCTCGACCTTCTGGCCGCCGCAATCGCACAGGAGAACGGACTGTGCACCGATGTATTCGGAGACGATCACCTTCAGGTCGATGGATTCATGATCCGGTGCATCCGGGCTGTAATGCAGATCGGACGGGCGGATGCCGAGTGTGATGGCGTTGGAGGACATCGATGCAACAGCCGTCGCCTTTTCCTCTGGCAGGACCAGTTCAAAACCCTTGCCGCTGACGAAGGAACGTCCCGAGAGATCCTGGACTTCTGCTTCCAGAAAATTCATCGGAGGCGAGCCGAGAAAACCGGCGACAAACTTGTTGGCGGGCCGCTTGAAGAGTTCCTCCGGAGTGCCCTGCTGCTGGATGTATCCTCCATGCATGACAACGATCCGGTCGCCAAGTGTCATTGCCTCGATCTGATCATGCGTGACATAGATCATGTTCTTGCGGACTTTCTGGCGCATCAGCGCCAGCTCTGCACGCATCTGGCCGCGCAGTTTCGCATCCAGGTTCGAAAGGGGCTCATCGAACAGGAACGTCCCGGCATCCCGTGTCAGCGCCCGCCCCATCGCAACGCGCTGCCTTTGCCCGCCGGACAGTTCACCCGGCTTTCTGTGCAGGAAATTCGTCAGGCCGAGCATGTCGGCAACCTTGCCGACTTTCTCGTCGATTTCTCTTTTCGGACGCCGCTGCAGCCGCAGCGCGAAGGACATGTTGCGGGCAACATTCATGTGCGGATAAAGCGCATAGTCCTGAAACACCATCGCCAGGTCGCGTGCCTTCGGCTCAAGGTTGCTGACCGGTTTGTCGTCGATGAAGATCTCGCCGTCGCTGACAGTTTCCAGCCCGGCAATCATGCGCAGCGTGGTCGATTTTCCGCATCCGGACGGACCGACAAGAACGGTGAACTCGTTCTCCTCCATGTCCAGATTGATGCCGTGAAGCACCTCGAAGGTCCCGTATCGCTTGACGAGGTTTTCAAGTCTGATGCGCGGCATTTTTCCTCCCCGGGGCACCTGATGGTGGTGCAAGCGCTATGTGACCGGTCACATTTCCAATTTGTTACCGGTCACAGTATCACATATGTTATCGGTAACAAGAGAAATTTTATTAAATTTTCATCTGGATCCGGAACGCGTGCGGCAATCAGGTGCTTTCGCGGAATTCAACCTCGGCCGGCACGAGGATCTGCTGTGCGGGAAAGTCCCGAGATGGATCGGGAACGAGAAGTTTTTTCAAAAGCTTGCCGGTTTCGCTTCCGATACGGACCGGGTCGACAACAACGGTAGAGAGCTTCGGCACCGCGAAACGCGACACTTCAAAATTTCCGAAGCCGGCGACAGCGATGTCATCCGGAACTTTGTAACCTTCCGAAATCAGACGGCTCTGAACGCCGAACGCTGCGATGTCGGACACGCAGAACACACAATCCGTATCCGGATAGCCCTTGAGTATCTGGCCGGCCGCTTCAGACCCCGCCTCAATGGTCAACGGCGGAATGCCGTATTGGAACATGCGATGTGATGACAGACCGGCTTCGCGCATGGCTTTAAGATATCCGTTCCGCCGGGCTGCGCCACGTGTCCAGTCATCCTGCCCCTCCCCCAGAAACGCGATCCGCTCATACCCTGCTCCGATGAGCTGTTGCGTCATCTGGCGAGCGGCTTCGAAATTGGAAAAACCGACCGTGTGCTCAATCGGATTCTCAGGCGTTTCCCAGATCTCGATAACAGGAACATTCGCCTCGCGCATGAGATCCACGGTCCGCCTGGTATGACCGTCATAGGACAGCACGATTGCCTCCGGGCGACGCCGCAGCATCGCTTCCAGGATTTCTTCCTCCCGCGCGGCCGAATAATCGGTATGTCCGAGCAGGATCTGCAAACCGATGTCTTCAAGTTCTTCCGTAAGAGATTGAACAGTCAGGGCAAAGTGAAGGTTGTTCAGTGATGGAAGCAGAGTCGCGACGAAGCCGGATTTGCGCGTTGTCAGACTGCCTGCCATCTGGTCGGGAACGTAGTTCATCTCCCGGACCACTTTGAGAATATGTTCGCGTGTCTTCAGCGAAACGGGGCTGTCCTTTCGCAAGGCCCGCGAAACGGTCATGCGGGACACGCCCGCGGCCCGCGCCACATCGCGCATGGTGACCGGTCCCTGTTTTCCGCCGTCCCTTGCCAAATCGATATCCCCGTGAAGAGCCTTGGGCTCAAAAGAGTCGCGCTACCGGCGAGGAGTATACCGGTAGCGCTCCATTTTGCACGTCCGATCAAACCGTTAGGTCGATCCAGGACCAACCTGCCGGCGGAACGTGCTGACTTTTAGCGCTCAAGCGCACCCACGCCGGAGAATCGGAAGGCTTCCGTCTGCAGGGCGTCGAGTTCTTCCGCGCTCATCTGGTCATGAGCAACGGTGATCCGACCGAGGAAGACCAGCGGCAGTTCTTCCGCCCGGCCTTCAAGGTCCGCCTTGATCGCTTCGGCCGTTGCCGCGCCGACATCATCGCCCATGCGCATCGGGGTCGCGTCCAGCTCACCGCGGCGGATCGCATCCAGTTCAAGACCGGTGCCGCCCCATCCTGTGGAGAAGACCTCCTTTTCCTTGCCAACCGCGATCTGGGCCTCGACGCTTCCCATCGCCATGGCGGTGTTGGCGTTGTGAATGATCGTGGCTTCCGGATAGGCCTGAAGGATCAGGCTTGTGCCTTCGTATCCGCCTTCACGCTGATACTCACCATAGTGCTCGTAAGCGACTTTCCAGTCGCCCTTCTCCATGACGCAGTCCTTAAAGTCGCCCGAGCGCTGGTTGTCCGTAATGCCGGGGATGCCCCGGTTCATGGCCATGGTGACACCGTTGCCGAGTCGCTCAAGCATGTAGTCACACATGGTCAGGGCACCCGCTGCCGACGAGAAGTCGAACCAGACGTCCGGCTGGTTCTTCAGGTCCTTGAGCGGCGTGTGGAACGCCCAGACATAGGTCTTGAAGTCGTCATTGCCTGCCAGCTTGTCGATGTTGTCGGCCTGGATTGCAAGTTCCGACGGGCCGAAGATGACATAGTCGTAGATATCGCCATCCTGCAAGACCTGGTTGGCATAGGTCGACTGAAGCGAATGCTCGATCTGGCGGCTGGCAAACTCGGTCGTGTTGAACTCGATCCCCAGCTCTTCAAGCCGCTTGGTCAGGGCGAGATAGTTGCGTGCCCAGAAGTCGGACGTGTCGGCAGACGGGTAGATCAAGGCATCCTGCAAGACCTGGTTGGCATAGGTCGACTGAAGCGAATGCTCGATCTGGCGGCTGGCAAACTCGGTCGTGTTGAACTCGATTCCCAGCTCTTCGAGCCGCTTGGTCAGGGCGAGATAGTTGCGTGCCCAGAAGTCGGACGTGTCGGCAGACGGGTAGATCAAGGCAATCTCGACCGGCTTGTCCTGCGTTCCGGAGAACTTGACGCCCTCGGATCCGACAACGGCCTGCAGCGCTTCCAGCTTGCCTTCCGCATTCACCTCGCCGGGTACCCAGTAGTCCCTGTCGGCGTGACCCGGCAATTCCTTGAGTGGCAGATTACCCTGTGCAAACGCGCTCGTACCGGTAAGCAGCAGGACGCAAAGTGTAGATTTCAGCAGTTTCATCTCAAATTCCTCCCTTTGATGAAGTCCGCGGTATGGGAACTCAGCCGCTGGCAACGGGTGCGCCGGCGAGCAGAGTTCCAATCAGAAGAAGAAGTGCAAGTGCTGCGATCAGACCTCCGGACAGGCGCAGCAGCCTGATGCTTTCCGGCGTCTTCAAGGCATCCAGAACACCCTTGGCGCCATCGCGGTCCTTTTTCTGCAACCAGGTGTAAAGCGCGACCGAAGACACGATCACCACGCCGGATGCGACCGACTGCCAGAAGAATTCGATCCTGAGCGTCACCAGCGCATTGATCATCATGGACAGCAGCAAGACACCTGCCAGCGATCCGAGCATTGAGGCCCGTCCGCCGAAGAGCGAGGTTCCGCCGACCACAACGGCAGCGATGACATGAAGATTGAAATAGGGTGCTGATGTCGCCTGGATGGCGTTGAGTTTGCCGGTCAGCATAACACCGGCCAGAGCTGCGCAGGCCCCCATGAGCACGTAGGCATAGATCTTGTAACGGTCGACCGCGATACCGGTCATCTCTGCCGCTTCAGGGTTCGATCCGATCGCCACGGTGTAACGGCCGAAATAGGTCTTTTTCAGGAGCCAGTAACCAAGGGCCATCGTCAGAAGGCCGATGACAACCGGAACCGGAATGAAACCCGGGATCTGGCCGCGGCCGATTTCAGTCATGATTTCCGGGAACCGTGCAAGCACCAGACCCTTTGCGATCACGAGAGCAAAGCCTCTGTAGACCAGATCCATCGCCAGCGTACCGATCAGATCGGGAACCTTGAACTTGGTGATCACGAGACCATTGATCAGACCGAAGATCGCCCCAAGCAAAAGCGCAATGATGATCGCCACGGGCGCGGAAAATCCGTATTGCTTGATCAGAAACGCCATGATGATCGACGTCAGAGCCGCAACGGAGCCGATCGACAGATCGATCCCGCGCTGCGTGATCACGAAGGTCATCGCCATGGCCATCGGCATGTAGAGCGCCGCGTCCAGCAGGATGAGATTCAGGTTCGAAAGCCGGAAGTAACGCGCCGGTTCCGCAACCCCCATGAACAGGAGAATGGCGAGAATCATCACCATCGGGCCGATGATCGCCAGGAATGGTTCGATCCTGTCGGAAAACCGCGTCGGTCCGTTTGACTGTGCTGCCGTTGTCATCTTTTCCCCCTTATGCCGCTTCTTCCGCGCCGACGATCAGGGCGAGAACGTCCTGCTGCGAGCTTTGCGAAACGTGAACGACACCGGCGCATCTGCCGCGCCTTTGAACATGAACCCGATCCGCAACTTCGAAGACATCGTCGAGCGAATGGGAAATCAGGATGACCGCGAGACCCTGCGCCTTCAGCGCCTTGATCAGTTTCAGCGTCCTGGCGGTTTCCTGAGGTCCAAGCGCTGCCGTGGGTTCGTCCATCACGAGGACCCTGAGGCCCTCGTGATAGACCGCTCGCGCAATCGCTACGGCCTGGCGCTGGCCTCCCGACAGGCTTGACGTGGGAACATCGAGCGAGCGAAGCCGGACACCGAGACGCTCGAACAGGACCCGTTCCGTTTCGGACCGCATCCGCTTGTTGTCGAGCACGGTGATGCCCAGAAACGAGCGTGTCAGCTCGTTGCCGAGAAACATGTTCGAGGCCGGGTCGAGATGATCGGCAAGCGCAAGCGTCTGGTAGACGGCGTCAATGCCCTCATCGATCGCATCGGAGTGGCTGTTCATCGTCAGTTTCTTGCCGCCGACGAAGATCTCGCCTTCGGTCGGCTGGTAGACACCCGTGAGAATCTTGATAAGGGTCGACTTGCCGGCGCCGTTGTCACCGACAATTGCCAGGACCTCCCCTGCATAGGCATCGAGATCGACTTGTGTCAGCGCGTGCACGCCTCCAAATCGCTTGGAGATATTGCGCATCGTCACCAGGGGATCGGAATTTTGCTCACCGGAAGACATGGTTCCACTCTGTGTTTTGGACAGATCTCTCCCGTTCGCGGAAAACCGCGCCAAAGAGACATCCTGTTACTCAATTTCGTTCAGTCAGCAGGTCGCCTGGGGCTGCTCCAGGCGACCTGTTTTGCGAAGACTTACTTGCCCCAGATCTTGGAGTAGGCTTCGCGGTACGGCGTATCCGGATCGAATGCATTGCTGTCACCCATCTTCTCTAGACCTGTCTGCGTGACAAGCGCCGGAGAAGTGACGTAGCCGGAGCACGGCTCGCCCTGGACGGCGCGGTTGAGTTCGTCGACCAGCTGCCATCCCTGAAGATTGAGCGGTTCGGCAACCGTGATCGTCTGATATCCGCCCGTACGGATGCGCTGGAAAGCGGCCTCGGAGCCATCGCCTGCAGAACCCGCCTGCGGACCATCGGCAGCCGAGATCCCGGCAGATGCAAGGGCCGGCCCCATGAAATCGAAATAGAGGTCGTTGATCGCTAGCGCGTGTGTCCAGCTGTCACCGTATTTCTGAAGCAGGCTGGTCGTCAGCGGTCCCATTCGGGTCGACGTGTCGGCAATCGGCGTATCGACGTATTCAAGCACCTTGCCGCCTGCGGCCTCGACGGTTTCCTGCAGCCGGTCGGCCTTGTCGATGGCGATCTGATAGGTGGAATCGGTGAAGATGATGACGCCGATATCCTTGCCGCCGTCTTCGATCGCCCAGTTTGCAGCGACCTCGGAAACCGTCATGGCATCGGTTGAGATATTGGCGAAAATGCCACCCGGGGCATCACACCCGATCTTCGGACCCGAGTGCCAGGCAACCATCGGAATACTGGCTGCAACAACGCCTTCCAGCGCCGCCTGCTGTTCCACGGCGTCGAACCCGTTGATGACGATCCCGTCCGGTTGAAGCGCAAGCGCCTGTCCGATGGCGGCTGTGCGGCCCTGGATCGATCCGGCACCGTCAAGAACCCTGACCTCCCAGCCGATCTTTGCCGCAGCTTCCTCGACCCCGTTGGTCACGCCGAGAATGCCGCCATTCTTCAAGTCAGCCGCGACGACGACAACGGTCTTGCCGTCGGCTGCCGCCGGCCCAGATGTCGGCCCGTCCCAGACGGTCTCTGCGAGTGCCGGCCAGCCGAGGCCTGCGAGCATGGTTGTCGCCAGAACTGTTTTCAGAAAATCGCGTTTTTGCATAGTTTCCTCCCTTTGCAAAAAACCTACTTTTTCGCTGCGCCCTTCCGGCGCTGCGCATAGCCCGCGATGCCGATTGCGATCAGCAATGTGACACCGTTGAAGAGTGGTTCGACCCAGAAAGAGCCGCCGAATTGCTGGATGCCGGAGATACCGACGGCCAGGATCGCAACGCCGACAACCGTGCCCCAGACATTGACGCGGCCAGGTTTGATCGTTGTCGATCCGAGAAACGCACCGACCAGCGCCGGCAGAAGAAATTCAAGTCCGACGCTCGCCTGACCGATCCTGAGCTTGGAGGCGAGCAGGACACCTGCAAGCGCGGTCATCGTGCCGGAGGCCATGAATGCGCCGATCACGTATTTGCGTGTCGGAATACCGTTGAGCTGCGCCGCACGCTGGTTCGCGCCGATCGCATAGAGATAGCGGCCAACCGGAGTGTATTCGAGGACCATCCACATGCACACGGTAATCGCAATCAGGTAGTAACCGGTGATCGGCAGGCCGAACACGAATGTTGTGCTCAGGGAATAGAACCCGTCCGGCAGCACGCCGACCATCTGGCGGCCTCCGGTGTGCCAGAGTGCAATCGCATAGAGCACCGTGCCAGTTCCAAGCGTTGCGATGAAACTGTCGATCTTGGCAACCTCGACGAGAAGACCGTTGAAGAACCCGGTCATGGCTCCAAGCATCAGCACGATCACGACGGCCATCGGCCAGGGAATACCGAGAAGGGTCTGCAGGCTGATCGCCAGAATGTGCCAGAGAACGATGCCGTAACCGACGGTCAGGTCGATGCGGCCGGCGGCCATCGGGATCATGGCACCCAGCGACAGCAGTGCGATGATGGCCTTGTCGGAGATGATCGCCCTGAGGTTCAGCAGCGTCGGGAACGTTTTCGGCAAAAGAACCGAGAAAAGAAGGATCAGCAACAGCGTCAGGATCACCAGTCCATAGACCGGAAGAAAACGCAGCAGCTTGCCGCGGATCGAAAGACCTTCGATTTCCGACTTGGTTGGTTCCAGAGCATTGGATTCAAGTGACTGCATTTTCTATTCCTCAAGCAGCAGCGACGTTGCTGGCCGACGCGGCCTGGATAAGGTTTTCCGTCGACAGTTTGGTCCCTGCCAATTCGCCGACAATTTTTCCCTGGCTGAAAACGATTGCCCGATGGCAGATCGTTGCGACTTCCTCAAAATCGGTCGACACCAGCAGGATGCCGACGCCTTCAAGAAGCGCCTTGTTCAAAAGCGCGTAGATTTCCGCCTTCGCGCCGACATCGACACCGGCGGTCGGATCTTCGCAGATCAGAAGCTTCCGCTTGGTCGCCAGCCAGCGGGCGATCACCACCTTCTGCTGGTTGCCACCCGAAAGGGCTTCGATCGCCATGGTCTGATCGTTGGGGCTGAGAGCGACCTCACGGCCGATCTCCTCCGCCATCCGGGTTTCCTCGCCCGGCGACAGGATCGAAAACAAGCCTCGCCCGGTGGCTTCGGGATTGAGAAACGTGTTCTCGCGGATTGTCAGGGGCATCGCGACGGATTCTTCCGTGCGGTCGCGCGCAACCAGCCCGACACCTGAATCCAGCGCCGTCTTCGGCGATCGCAGGTCAGGTTTCCCGATCCCCGCGAGATCGATATCGCCCGAATGTTCCCCCAGGCCGTAAAGCGCACGGGCAACTTCCTCGTGCCCAGCCCCGCGCAGGCCGACCAGTCCGACAAGTTCATTGCGGTGAAGCGTGAAGTCGACAGGGCCCGTTGAACGTGTTTTCAGATCCCGGACCGTCAGAACCGGCTCGCCCAGTGCCTCGTTCAGCTTGCTCACCTGCCGGGTCTTACGTCCGACAATCATATGCACAAGCTCTTCGGTGGTCGTGTGCTGGATGGCGCGCACGCCGACCAGCTCGCCATCACGCAGGACTGCAACCCGGTCCGCGATCTGGAAAATCTCGTCCAGACGGTGAGAAACGTAGATCATGCCGACGCCGCGGTCGCGGAGCGGACGCAAAGCTTCAAAGAGCCGCGCAACCTCGTCCGTCGGCAGCGACGCGGTCGGCTCGTCCAAAACCAGAAAATCGCAATCGACGGCAAGCGCGCGGGCAATCGCGACCAGGGATTTCTCGGTGCGGGAAAGATCCTGAACGCGCGTTGTCGGACAGAAATCACAGCCGACTTTCGCAAGTGCTTCGGCAGCAAAGGTCTCCGCATCGTTCCATTTGATCAGCCCGAACTGTTTCGAAAACCCAAGCGCAAGCGCCATGTTCTCCGCGACTGTCATCCATTCGATCATGCCGAGATCCTGGTGGATGAATGCGACGGCCTGACGCTGTCCGAAACCGCCCGGACGGTGCTCGTATGGCTCGCCGTTGATCAGGACACGGCCAGCATCCGGCTTGTGGATGCCGCCAAGAATTTTGATTAGGGTGGATTTGCCCGCGCCGTTCTCACCCAGAAGCGCAACGATCTCGCCCCGATCGATCGAGAGCGAAACATCGCGGACGGCATAGGTGCCGCCAAAGTGTTTCTGAATGCCGTCAAAGAAGAGACGGTTTTTCAAACTGCCTGGCACTGGTTTCCTCCCGGTCGCCACCTGGCCTCACGTACCCGCCTTAGTTTGATGACGGAGTTGAGTTACCGGTAACGTAGGACTATCATCCGCCTGTCACATACCGAAGTCAATTAAAAAGTTATCGATAACGTAAAAATTAACGAGACCAAAAATAGCTAGCAAAACCAACAAGATAAGCCTTTCCGAGGTCGCCAAGGCGGCTGGTGTGTCAAAAATGACTGCCAGCCGTGTCTTGCGCGAGGAAGGCGGGTATTCGGAAAAGACCCGGGTCAAGGTCATGGCCGAAGTGGAGCGCCTGGGATACCTGCCCAATCGGATCGCGACGGTCTTTGCCGGCGACAAGAGCACGACCTTTGTCGGCGTCAGCATTCCCGATCTCGGCAACGAGGTTTTCACGCACGTGCTGGAGGGGATCGACCGTAAACTGGTCAGCTTCAATCACCAGACCGTTCTCGGCATGACACAGCATGAACTGGGTGAGGAAGAGAACTGGATCGAGACTGTTCTGTCGTGGAAACCGGCCGGTCTGATCCTGACCGGACGGGCGCACACGCCCCGCGCCGTGCAGCTCCTGCAAAGCGCCAACATACCGCTTGTCGAGATCTGGGATCTGAACTCGAGCCCGATCGACATGAGCGTCGGGCTGAACCATTTCGACAGCGGCTATGACATGGGCCGTTTTCTTCTGTCAAAGGGATATGCGCGCTTCGGCTATGTCGGCACGTCCCACGATGCCGCGAATGCCGCGACATCCCGTTTGAACGGCTATGCAAAAGCTATCGAGGACGGTGGTGGAAAACTTACGCGGCAACTTTGCCTGAACGACATTCCCGGCTTCTATCCCGGTTTTTATGGAACGGAGCAGCTGCTTTCCTCCGACCCGAATGTCGAGGTCATCTTCTTTCAAAATGACAATATGGCAATCGGAGCGGTTCACTTCTGCCAGGCCCAGAAAATACGCATTCCCGAGGATATCGGCATTGCAGGCTGGGGCGAGTTGCCGATTGCTTCGGTCCTGCCCTATCGCCTGACCACGGTTCAGGTGAACCATCTTCGGATCGGGCAGCTTGCGGCGGAAAACCTGCTCTTGAAGATTTCAGGGGACACCGCCAATGCTGTCAGCGACGTCGGATTCAGGCTGGTTCCCGGCGACACGGTTTGACGGATACTTTTCGAACGCAGATCAGGCGCTCGATTCACCAATGCTGAGCTTTGGTTCTATCCCGATCTGGACCGGATCGCCGTCGCCGGTCCCCTCGCCGCGCAGCAAGGTCCTGATCAGCTCTCCGGTTCTCCGGCCGATTTCCTCGGGACGCGGATTGACGGTCGTCAGGGTGGGCACGCAAATGGATGAGATGTCATAGGCTCCAAAGCCTGCAACAGCGACGTCCTCTGGAACTTTCACCCCTTTGCGCGCACATTCGGTCAGCGCCCCGAAGGCCGATAGATCCGACACGCAGATGACAGCCTGAGTGTCCGGATGCCTTTCCAGCAAAAGCGACATTGCGTCCGCGCCTTCGCGCATGGAGATCGGAGGGTCGCCCGCGCCGATCAGCCGATCCGCGGCCAAAGACCGGTCTTCCATGGCCCGGATGAAGCCCCGTCTGCGGTCAGCGCCGCGCGTATCCCCATCCGTGTCGCCGCCGATGAATGCGATCCGCGTGCGCCCGCTCGCGACAAGGTGCCCGACCAGATCATGCATGGTGGCGGCATTGGAAAATCCGACCACGTGACCAATCGGATCCTCTGGCAGGTCCCACGTCTCGATCACCGGAATGTTGGCACGGTCGAGCAGCCGTCGTGTACGCTCGGTATGCCGCCCGCCCGTCAGGACGATCGCTTCGGGCCTGCGCCGAAGGAACTGTTCGACGATCACCTCTTCTTCCTGAATGTCGTAGTTGCTGTAGCCCAGAAGAACCTGCAGGTCCGCCGCCTTCAGGACGTCCGACATCGCCCCGACCGTGTCGGCGAAGTTGGCATTGTTGATCGACGGAATGGCCACGGCAACGAAACCGGTTCTTTGCGAGCGAAACGTGGCGGCATTGCTGTCGAACACATAGCCGAGGTCTTCGGCAATCTTGAGAATCCGCTTCCGGGTCTCTTCACCCACGGAAGCATGCTGCTTGAAAGCCCGGCTGACCGTCATCACGGACACACCGGCCTGTTGCGCGACATCCTTCATCGTCACAGCGCGTTGCATTCATCCCCCAAACGATTCTCGTGGCCCCAAAATACGCAAATCGGGCCCAACGCTGCAATCGCAGCGATGGACCCGCAGATTTGAAACACAGGATTTAGAAATGCCGGCATGATGCCCGCTCCACGTTTACCTGGTGTATTCGTTCGCCTCTGTCACATGGTGATGGATGCGTCCGTCGAAGAATTCGGAGACGATCTCGCCGGTCACCTCCCGCGACTGGTTCCTGGCATCGCTCTCCAGCGCACCTGCCATGGTTTCCTTGTCCGGGTAGGTAATGGCCAGGATAAGGGGAAACTCGGGAGCCCCCTCATCCCTGTCTTCGCCGAACATGACCCTGACATCGCTGTTGCCGGGAAACTGCCGCCAGAGCGGCACGAGCCGTTCGGTGACGGCGGCCCGGAATTCAGGTGTCTTGCCGGATTTGACGCTGCCTTCGAACAAGGCGAAACGAGTGATCATTTGAATTGCTCCTTATCGGGCCCCTTGAAAAACTCCATCAGCGCCGCCTCGTCTTCTGCGCCAAGGCCAGCCGCTGTCAGCATTCTGTGGATTTCCGCGCAAAGCGAAGTCAGCGGCATCGCGGTGTTTTTCACACGTGCAAGATCGAGCGCACCGTTGAGGTCCTTGACCATGTTGTCGATCCTGCCGGTGCGGCGGTAATCGCGTTCCACATAGCGCGGCATATATTCCTGCAGCAGTGCACTGTCGGCTCGTCCCCCCTTGAGCGCAGTCGGGATCTTGGCCGCGTCAACGCCGGATTCGAGAGCAAGCTGCGTTGCCTCGGCGACGGCAAGAAAGCCAAGACCGCACAGCACCTGGTTGATCAGCTTGGTCGTCTGACCGGCACCCGAGGGCCCCATATGCGTGTAGTTCGAGCTGACATGCCTGAGCACCTTGTGTGCGTCTTTGACGTCCTGCTCAGTGCCGCCCGCCATGAGCGTCAATTCACCGATCAGGGCCTTCGGTGCACCACCGGACAAGGGGCTGTCCACCCAGCGGATGCCACTGGCCGTCGCCTTTTCTGCAAGGGTCTTGGTGGCTTCAGGGTCGATGGAAGACATGTCGATCACCAGCGTGCCGTCCTTTGCGCCCGCGGCGACGCCGTTGTCACCGAAAACAGCAATATCGACAATACGCGCCGAATTGAGGCTCGTGATCACGAAGTCGGACTGATACGCCGCGTCTGCGGCGGACAAGGCCGCCACAGCGCCCTTTTCAACAAGCGCATCGACCTTTTCCTTGTCGAGGTCGAACACACACAACCTGTTGCCCGTTTCCAGAAGGCGCGTTCCAATAGCGCCACCCATGGCACCCGCACCTATCAAGGCGACGTTTTCACTCATTTTGCTTCCCTTTGAAGTTCCAAAAGCAGCTCCGCAACCACCGCGTCGGGAGACTGGTCTATCGACGCCTTGACCGTCAGCTCATCTGCATCCGGCGGCTCCAGTGTTGCGAGCTGGCTGTCAAGAAGGGCGACCGGCATGAAGTGCCCGTCGCGATGCTTCATACGTTCGCTCAAGACCTCGCGCGTGCCTTCAAGATACAGAAACGTCACCGGCTTGCCGGCACTGGCACGGATGCGCTCGCGGTAGATCCGCTTGAGCGCAGAACACGCAATCACCATCGGCCCGCTCGCCTCAGCCAGCTGACCGCCAACCTTGTCCAACCAGGGTTCGCGGTCGGCGTCGTTCAGTGGCTCACCGCGACTCATTTTGGCAATATTTTCAGCAGGATGCAGATCGTCCCCATCGAAAAACGAAGCACCGGCGGCCTTGGCAAACGCCTGTCCGATCTTGCTCTTCCCGCACCCGGAGACGCCCATGATCACATAGGCAGCGGTCACAGCGACACCGAGATGCCACCGTCGACAAAGACCGTGGTTCCGTTCACGAAGGACGACGCGTCCGAAGACAGGAAGATGCAGGTTCCAACGAGTTCCTCAACTTTGCCCCACCGGCCGGCCGGTGTCCGTTTTTCCAGCCATGCGCTGAATTCCGGATCATTGACGAGGGCCGCGTTGAGCGGCGTGTCGAAGTATCCCGGAGCCAGGCCATTGCATTGAAGACCGTATTTCGCCCAGTCCGTTGCCATACCCTTGGTGAGGTTCGCAACGGCTCCCTTGGTCATCGTGTAGGGTGCAATGCCGGGCCGGGCGAGCGCTGTCTGGACGGAACAGATATTGACGATCTTGCCCCGGCCACGCTTGATCATGTGCTGCGCCGCTGCCTGACCGACATTGAAAACGGAGGTTATGTTCGTCTGCAACAGCCGCTCGAACGCATCTGCCGGAAAGTCCTCCAGCGGTGTGCGGTGCTGCATCCCCGCGTTGTTTACGAGAATATCGATCGCACCTGTGCCTGCCTCGAAATCGTCAACGGCCTTCCTTGCCGCTTCGTGATCAGTCACGTCGAAAGCAAGCTCGGAGACCTTGAAACCTTCTGATTTCAGCGTTTCGGCAGCTGTTGCCAGCTTCGCGCTGTCGCGTCCGTTCAGGACGATTTCCGCACCAGCCTGCGCCATGCCGCGGGCAAGCGCAAAACCGATTCCCTGGGACGATCCGGTGATCAATGCCCGTTTGCCGGACAGGTCGAACAAGGCGAGACTCATCTGAATTCCTCTACAGAAACAATTGACACTTTCTTTTGTTATGTTATCGATAACATAACTTGTCAACCCGAGAGTAGCCAAAATGAGCAAGCCAGACATTCTTCAGGTCGGCCCCTACCCCGACTGGGATCAGATCCCGCTGGAAGACGCCTTCAACATGCACAAATACTTCGAAGCGTCCGATACTTCCGCCTTCCTTCAAAGCGTCGGTGGTTCCATCAGGGGGATCGCGACACGGGGTGAACTTGGGGCGGACCGCGCCATGATCGAGGCCTGCCCGAACCTGGAAGTCGTTTCCGTCTACGGTGTCGGTTACGACGCCGTGGACCTCGAAGCCTGCAGGGAAAAAGGCATTCGCGTTACCAACACGCCGGATGTCCTGACCAACGACGTCGCCGACCTCGGCATCGCCATGATGCTTGTGCAGTCGCGCGGAATGATTGGAGCGGAAAAATGGGTTCGAGACGGCAGCTGGCAGGAAAAAGGTCTCTATCCCCTGAAAAGCAGGGTCTGGGGCAAACGTGCCGGTGTCCTCGGTCTGGGTCGCATCGGTTTCGAGGTCGCCAAGAGGCTCGCAGGGTTCGATCTTGAGATCGCTTATTCCGATATTGCCGCAAAAGATTACGCACCGGACTGGACCTTCGTTGCAGATCCGGTTGAACTCGCCAAGAGGTCGGATTTCCTGTTCGTGACGCTGGCAGCCTCCGCTCAGACGCGGCACATCGTCAACCGGGAGGTGATCGAGGCCGTCGGCCCCGACGGCATGATCATCAATATCAGCCGGGCGTCCAACATCGATGAAGCTGCGCTGCTGGATGCGCTGGAGGCCAAGCGCCTTGGCTCGGCGGCATTGGACGTCTTTGAGGGCGAACCGGCGCTCAATCCGCGGTTTCTGGAGCTGGACAACGTGCTCCTGCAGCCGCACCACGCCTCGGGAACGTTTGAGACGCGCAAGGCCATGGGCAAACTGGTCCGTGACAATCTCAAGGCACATTTTGCAGGCCAGGACCTGCTGACCCCGGTTCTGTGAGGCAGGCATGAAAGCGATCGTAATTCACGCGGAAAAGGACCTGCGGATCGAAGAGCAGGAAGAACAACAGCCCGGTCCCGGCGAGGTTCAGATCAGACTCGCAGCCGGTGGCATATGCGGTTCGGATCTGCATTACTACAATCACGGCGGTTTCGGCCCGATCCGTCTCAAGGAGCCGATGATCCTCGGCCACGAGGTCTCCGGTCACATCACCGCGCTCGGGGATGGGGTTTCGGGACTTTCTGTCGGTCAGCTCGTCGCCGTATCTCCGTCAAGGCCCTGCGGCAATTGCCGTTTCTGCAATGAAGGCCGCCACAACCAGTGCCTCAACATGCGCTTTTACGGCAGCGCCATGCCCTTCCCGCATATCCAGGGGGCGTTCCGCCAGGTTCTCGTGGCCGACGCATCCCAATGCGCACCCGCAGACGGTTTGAGCTCAGGTGAAGCCGCGATGGCAGAACCGCTGTCTGTCTGCCTGCACGCGGCCCGGCAGGCAGGGGACATGATGGGAAAGTCTGTGCTGGTGACGGGCTGCGGCCCCATTGGCATTCTGTGCATACTCGCGGCCCGTAGGGCCGGTGCGGATCTCGTTGTCGCAACAGATCTCAGCCCATTCACGCTGGAAATGGCCAGGACGGCCGGCGCGGATCTGACCATCAACATGGCCGAGAATTCTGACGGCCTGGACCGCTTCACACCGGACAAGGGCACGTTCGAGGTTCTGTTCGAGTGCTCCGGCGCGGCCCCGGCACTTACGGCGGGGATCGCTGCCATGCGTCCGGGCGGCAAGATCATTCAGCTTGGGCTTGGCGGCGACATGAGCCTGCCCATGATGGCGATCACTGCAAAGGAGTTGGAACTCAAGGGCTCGTTCCGCTTTCACGAAGAGTTCTTCACCGCCGTCAGCCTGATGCAGAAGGGGCTGATCGACGTGAAACCCTTCATCACGCAGACACTGCCTCTTGAGGAAGCGGTCACCGCATTTGAACTTGCCAGCGACAGAAGCCAGGCCGTCAAGGCGCAGATTGCGTTCGCCTGACGGGTGCTCGCATGAACACCATCGGGGCTTCGCGCCGGTCCCCCTCTGGCTTTGCGCTAAGCTCCGATGGCGGCCAGTCCGGCCTTTGCAACCTCAATGTCCTGCTCGCCCGATCCGGAGCCGACGCCAATCCCCCCCAGGAGCACGCCGTCGAGCCGGATCGGCAGGCCGCCCGGCAGTCCGGTGACCTTGCCTTCGGTCGCAAGTCCGATGGCAGTGCGCACGCCTTCCGGAACACTCAAGGATTCGTTGCCGATCGAGGCCGCCGTCAATGCCTTCGCAAGTGCGCTTTTGCGGCTCAGAAACTTCGCCCCGGTCATGCGGATTTCCGCGAGCACTTCGCCATTCGCATCGACGATAACGATGCATTGGGGCTGCCCCATCGTCTCGGCCTTTGCCACCGCCGCCGTCAAGACCGCCAGCGCTCCCTGATGCGTCAACACTTTCGTTTCCCGGACAAAACTCATGTCAGCTCCTGAAATACATGATTTGTTATCGATAACATATCAGTACTGACACGGAAATCAATCTACCTGGCATGTTCCTCAGCCCACGAACCAAGGGATCTGGAACCCGGACAGCAAAAAAGCGGCACGAGGTGCCGCTTTTTCTTTGTCTCCAGTGACCCACCCGTTTGACGAGGTGGTTCAACAGCTCCGGGAAATCCCCTATGCGGCTGCAACCTTCGCCAGGAAGTCATCAACAACGCCCTTGAGGTGGCGCGCATGATCGGCAACTTCGTTGGATGCCACTTCCACCTGGCCTGCGGACTGGGCTGCCTCGGCAACCGCGTTCATCACGCCGGAGATGTTGTTGGCAACTCCCTGTGTGCCTTCCGCAGCATCCCGGACATTGCGGGAGATCTGAGCCGTGGACGCATCCTGTTCCTCGACGGCTGCAGCGATGGCCGAGGTTGTTTCGTCGGCCTGCTCCATCGTGTCGCGGATTTCCTGGATGGCAACGACGGAATCTGCGGTCGAGGACTGGATCGCTTCGATCTGAGTGGCGATCTCTTCGGTTGCTTTCGAGGTCTGTGTCGCAAGTTCCTTGACCTCGGCGGCGACCACAGCGAAGCCTTTGCCAGCCTCGCCCGCGCGCGCGGCCTCGATCGTGGCATTGAGCGCCAGCAGGTTTGTCTGCTCCGCAATTGCCCGGAT